>Ga0157369_10002776_pt1 | contig 20912 bp, 19 predicted proteins | sample C25metaG_FD_113461 | JGI IMG/M metagenome (GOLD analysis project Ga0157369, IMG submission 113461) | Corn rhizosphere microbial communities from Kellogg Biological Station, Michigan, USA - C2-5 metaG | ecosystem: Host-associated > Plants > Roots > Rhizosphere > Soil | place: USA: Michigan...
CGTCCCGGGCCTCGCAAGAAAAGCATCAAAAAGTTTTGATACTTGTCCGCAGCGGCTGGCCGCGCATACCTTCGTCGAGGAAGGTAAGATGCCGGGGCCTTTTGCTCAGCGGTCTTCGCGGCGTTGCGGTAACGACCGCGAGCCTCGCGCGTCCAACCTGCAGCCCCCTTCCAGGAGCGTCACCGGGTAACCCATGTCCGTCCAGCCACCATCTCCTTCCGCGCCTGCTGCCGGCACGCGCCTGGTGATCTGCGAGCACTGCGATTCGGTGCATCGCCTCGAACCCCTCGCGGTGGGTGAGCGGGCGCATTGTCTGCGCTGTGGCGCCTTGCTCTATCGCGCCAGCCGGCTGGATATCCAGGGTCTGCTGGCGCTGGCGATCGCCGCGGCGGTGCTGTTCGTGATCGCCAATGTCGGGCCGATCCTGCAACTCAGCTTTCGCGGCCTGCACAGCGAGGCGACCCTGCTGGAATCGGTGGTCGCCATGAGTCGCGGCTTCGCCGGACCCATGGCGCTGGTGGTGGCCATGACCCTGTTCGTGGTGCCGCTGCTGCAGATCGTCCTGCTGCTCTGGGTGCTCGGCTTCGCCCAGCTCGGCCGCCGCGCGCCCGGCTTCGCCACGGCCATGGTCACCCTGCATTACCTGCGGCCCTGGAGCATGATCGAGGTCTTCGTGCTCGGCGCCCTGGTGGCGGTGATCAAGCTCGCCGGGCTGCTGCACGTGGTGGTGGGCCTGGGGCTGTTCGGCATGGTCGGGCTGATGGTGGTCCTGCTGATCATCGCCAAGCGCGACCTGCACCCGCTGTGGGACGCCGTCGGGGAGCGCGAGCCGTGACCGCGCCCCAGCTGCCGCCGCGCGCCGACGAACTCGGCCTGTGCCTCTGCCACGTCTGCGGCAAGGTCTGCAGCGCGCCACGCCGGCACAAGGCCGGCTGTCCGCGCTGCGGCTCGGCGCTGCACCGGCGCAAGCCGAACGTCTATGCCAAGACCTGGGCCTATCTGCTCGCCGCGCTGATCCTCTATATCCCGGCCAATACCCTGCCGGTGATGTTCACCGGTACCCTGGGCCGCGGCACGGAAAGCACCATCCTCGAAGGGGTGATCGAATTCTGGGAGAACGGCTCCTGGGGCGTCGCCCTGGTGATCTTCATCGCCAGCGTGGCGGTGCCCTCCATCAAGTTTCTGGTGCTCGGCACCCTGCTGGTGACCTGCCAGCGCGGCAGCGACTGGGCCACCGCCCAGCGTGCCCGGCTCTATCGCTTCGTCGAGCTGATCGGCTACTGGTCGATGCTCGACGTGATCGTGGTGGCCCTGGTCTCGGCGCTGGTGCACTTCGGTGCCCTGAGTTCGGCGGCGCCGCGCCTGGGTATCGTGTTCTTTGGTTTCGTGGTGGTGCTGACGATGCTCGCCGCGATGAGTTTCGATCCCCGCTTGATCTGGGATGCAGAGGTGAACGATGACGGACAGGCATGAACCCGACGCCCTGGCGCCTACCCCCGAGGTACGCCGCAGTCGCTGGAGCGTATCGTTGATCTGGCTGGTGCCCATCGTGGCGGCCCTAATCGGGCTGTCCATGGTGATCCACAGCTGGGCCTCGCGCGGTCCGACCATCACGGTGACCTTTCTCACCGCCGAGGGCCTGGAAGCCGGCAAGACCCAGGTCAAGTACAAGAACGTGGTGATCGGCACCGTCAGCGACATCCAGCTGGCGCCGGATCGCAACCGGGTGATCACCACCATCGAGCTGGAAAAGTCCGCCGAGGGCTTCGCCACCAAGGACGCCCGCTTCTGGGTGGTGCGTCCGCGCTTCGGCGTCAATGGCGTCTCTGGGGTCGACACTCTGGTGTCGGGCGCCTTCATCGGCGCCGACATCGGCGATTCCAGCGAATCCCATCGCGACTTCCGCGGTCTGGAGCAGCCGCCGGCGCTGATCCACGGGGCCTCGGGCAAAAGATTCATCGTCACCGCCGACGACATCGGCTCGCTGGACGTCGGCTCGCCGGTCTATTACCGGCGCATCCAGGTCGGCCGGGTGGTGTCCTTCCACCTCAATCCGGATGGCAAGGGCGTCAGCGCCCAGGTCTTCATCGATTCGCCCTACGACCGCTTCGTCACCGCCAACAGCCGCTTCTGGAACGCCAGCGGGGTCGATGTCTCGCTCAGCGCCTCCGGGCTCAAGCTCAATACCCAGTCGCTGGCCACGGTGGTGGCGGGCGGCATCGCCTTCGTCACCCCCGAATGGCCGAAGGATCCGCAGGAGGCCCAGGAAGACCAGAGTTTCACCCTGTTCGACGACCAGACCAGCGCCCTGGCCCCGCCGGATGGCGAGCCCTTCTATGTACGGATGAGATTCCAGCAGTCGCTGCGCGGGCTGTCGACCGGAGCACCGGTGGAATTCCTCGGCATGAACGTCGGCCGGGTGGTGTCCCTGACCCCCGACTACGAGGACAGCCAGGATCGCTTCTCGCTGATCGTCGGCGCGGTCATCTATCCCCAGCGGCTGGGTGACGTCGGCAAGCGCATCGAGACCAAGGACCGCGACGGCAAGCTGTTCGCCGGCTGGGTGGCCCGTGGTCTGCGCGCCCAGGCCCGCACCGGCAACCTGCTGACCGGCCAGCTCTACATTTCCGTCGACTTCGTGCCCAATGCGCCCAAGGTGGCCTTCGATCCCCAGGCCAAGCCGCTGTCGATCCCCACCGTCACCGGCAGCTTCGATCGCCTGCAGGAGCAGATGGCCGGCATCGTCAACAAGATCGACAAGATTCCCTTCGATTCCATCGGCAAGAATCTCGACACCAGCCTGGCGCAGCTCAGCGGCACCCTCAAGCAGCTCAACGCCGGGGTCCTGCCGCAACTGACCACCACCCTGATGGGCGTGCAGCAGCTCACCGGCAGCGCCAGCCAGAGCCTGGGCGCCGATTCGCCGGTGCAGCAGAATCTGACCCAGACCCTCGAAGAGATGCAGCGCATGGCGCGTTCCCTGCGCGTGTTCGGCGACTACCTCGGCCGCCATCCGGAATCCCTGATCCGCGGTCTGGTGACCGATCCGCCGCCCAAGTTCGAGCCGGGCTCCCGCGATCCCGCCAAAGGAAAACTGCAATGAAGCGCCTGACCTGCCTGGCTCTGCCCCTGCTGCTGGCCGCCTGTTCGTCCAAGGCGCCGCTCAACTACCACACCCTGACCAGCGCCGCGGAACCCGCGTCCCAGGCGCGCACCGCGAATTTCCGCTTCGCCCTGCAAGGCGTCTCGGTCCCGCCGCAGGTGGATCAGCCGCAACTGGTGGTCCGCCAGGGCGACGGCATCGCCCTGCTGGAAAACGAACGCTGGATCGCGCCCCTGGCCGACGAGGTGCGCAGCGCCCTGTCCGCCGACCTGTCCCGGGACCTCGGCACCCTGGACCTGGGCGATGCCCCGCGCGGCAGCGGCGCCCCGGTGCTGCGCATCAAGGTGGATCTGCAGCGCTTCGATTCGCAGCCTGGGCGTGGCGTCCAGCAGGACGCGCTCTGGACCCTGCGCCTGGCCGAACCGGGCGGGGAGCGGGTGCTCACCTGTGGCAGCCGGATCAGCCAGCCCGCCGGCGGCTCCTATGCCGAGGTCGTGGCGGCGCACCGCCAGGCCCTGGCGACCCTGGCCAGGCGCATCGAACCGGTGGCACGCGCCTTCGTGGTCGACGGCGCCACGGTCTGCCCGGCGGGCTGAGGCGACCGCGCCGATTGCTGGAAGTGCCCTGGCTGGGCCAGAATAACGGCCCCTTCGCTCTGCCTCTGCCAGGAGACACCGCAATGCCCAGCCGTCGTGATCGAGCCAACGCCATCCGCGCCCTCAGCATGGATGCCGTGCAAAAGGCCAACAGTGGCCACCCCGGCGCCCCCATGGGCATGGCCGACATCGCCGAGGTGCTCTGGCACGATCAGCTCAAGCACAACCCTGGCAATCCCCTGTGGGCCGACCGCGACCGCTTCGTGCTGTCCAACGGCCATGGCTCCATGCTCATCTATTCGCTGCTGCACCTGTCCGGCTACGACCTGTCCATCGACGACCTGAAGAATTTCCGGCAGCTGCACAGCAAGACCCCGGGCCACCCCGAATACGGCTACGCCCCGGGTATCGAGACCACCACCGGCCCCCTGGGTCAGGGCATTGCCAACGCCGTGGGCTTCGCCCTGGCGGAAAAGGTCATGGCCGCCCAGTTCAACCGTGACGGCCACCGGATCGTCGACCATCACACCTACGCCTTCCTCGGCGATGGCTGCATGATGGAAGGCATCTCCCACGAGGTCTGCTCCCTGGCCGGCACCCTGGGCCTGTCCAAGCTGATCGCCTTCTACGACGACAACGGCATCTCCATCGATGGCGAGGTCGAAGGCTGGTTCACCGACGACACCCCCAAGCGCTTCGAGAGCTACGGCTGGCAGGTGATCCGCAACGTCGACGGCCATGACGCCGACGAGATCCGGACCGCCCTGGACACCGCGCGCAAGAGCGACAAGCCCACCCTGATCTGCTGCAAGACCGTGATCGGCTACGGCGCACCGCACAAGCAGGGCAAGGAAGAGTGCCACGGCGCGCCGCTGGGCAACGACGAGATCCAGGCCGCGCGCGAGCTGCTCGGCTGGGCCCATGCGCCCTTCGAGATTCCCGCCGACATCTATGCCGAGTGGAGCGCCAAGGAGCGCGGCGCCGCCGCCGAGGCCGAGTGGAACGAGCGGTTCGCCGCCTACGCCCAGGCCCATCCGCAACTGGCCGCCGAATTCAAGCGCCGCATGGCCGGTGACCTGCCCGCCGATTTCGCCGAGCGCGCCGCCGCCTTCATCCAGGACGTCGCCAGCAAGGGCGAGACCATCGCCAGCCGCAAGGCCAGCCAGAACGCCCTGCAGTTCTTTGGTCCGCTGCTACCCGAGCTGCTCGGCGGTTCCGCCGACCTGGCCGGCTCCAACCTGACCCTGTGGAAGGGCGCCCAGGGCGTCACCGCCGAAGACGCCAGCGGCAACTATGTCCACTACGGCGTGCGTGAATTCGGCATGAGCGCCATCATGAACGGCGTCGCCCTGCACGGCGGCCTGGTGCCCTACGGCGCCACCTTCCTGATGTTCATGGAATACGCCCGCAACGCGGTGCGCATGTCGGCACTGATGAAGCAGCGGGTGCTCTATGTCTTCACCCACGACTCCATCGGTCTCGGCGAAGACGGCCCCACCCACCAGCCGGTGGAGCAGCTGGCCTCGCTGCGCTACACCCCCAACCTAGACACCTGGCGTCCGGCCGATGCTGTGGAATCCGCCATCGCCTGGACCTCGGCCCTGGAGCGTCGCGACGGTCCCAGCGCGCTGATCTTCTCGCGCCAGAACCTGACCCACAGCGTGCGTGACGCCGCCACCCTGGGCAACGCCGCCCGTGGCGGCTACGTGCTCAAGGACTGCAACGGCGAACCCGAGCTGATCCTCATCGCCACCGGCTCCGAAGTCGGCCTGGCGGTGCAGGCCTATGACCGCCTGACCGCCGAAGGTCGCCAGGTGCGCGTGGTCTCCATGCCCAGCACCAGCGTCTTCGACCGCCAGAGCCCCGAGTACCGTCAGCAGGTCCTGCCGGTGGAAGTCGGCGCGCGCATCGCCATCGAGGCCGGCATCGCCGACTTCTGGTACAAGTACGTCGGTCTCGACGGTCGTATCATCGGCATGCACACCTACGGCGAATCCGCTCCGGCGGCGGCGCTGTTCGAGCACTTCGGCTTCACCCTGGACAATGTCCTGGCGGTGGCCGGCGAGTTGCTGGAAGACTGAGTCCTGTTGCGGTAATCCGAAAAGCCACGCCCAGGCGTGGCTTTTTTGTGTCCGCGATTCGGCACGCGCTCAGGGATTCACCCGGATGCTCGGGCCAGCCAGGGTGACCCCGCCGGCATCCAGCTGCACAAAGCTGCCGCCGGTCCTGAGGGTGAGGCGGGCGCCGGCTTCCAGGACGATCTTCTGGCCACTGTGCAGCCGGATCTCGCTACCGGCCTCGACCAGCAGGCTGCCGTCCAGCCGCAGATGCTGACTCGTGTTTATGTCCAGGTGATCGTCGGCGCGCACCTCGGTGCGGCGTTCGCCCCGGGTGATGCGGTGTTCCTCGGCGTGGAAGGTGCTGTAGCTGTTGCCCCGGATGCGCTGATGGCGCTCGTGGCCGATCTCGCTGCGGTGGTCGTGGCCGATGCGTTCGTCCCAGTCGCGCTGGGCATGCACATGGATTTCCTCCTGGCCCTGGCGATCCTCGCTGCGAATTTCGTTGTAGCCGTGGCCCCCGGGGCTGCTCAGCGTCTTGAAGGTGCTGCGGGTCTGGTCCCTGGGTAGTTCCAGTGGCGGACGCTGCTCGGCGTGGTACAGGCAGCCGATCACCAGCGGCTGATCGGGATCGCCTTCGAGAAAGCCGACCAGTACCTCCATGCCGATCCGCGGCAGGCTCAGGGCGCCGTGGCCGTTACCGGCCCAGCCGCTGGCGACCCGCAGCCAGCAACTGCTGTGCTCATCCGCCTGGCCTTCGCGATCCCAGTGGAATTGCACCTTGATCCGGCCCAGGGCATCGCAGTGGATTTCCTCGCCGGCCGGTCCGGTGACCACGGCGCTCTGGGCGCCCAGCAGCCGGGGTTTGGGATGGCGCAGGGGCAGGCGGAAGGGCAGCGCCCACGGCCGCGCGACAAAGCTGTTGCGATAGCCCTGGGCGAAGCCGTCGGCCGGGATCCGGTCGGTAACGTCTTCCTCCAGGACCTGCAGCTGGCGGCCCTGGTGCTGGATCTCGGTCAACAGCCAGAGCTGATTCCAGTCGGCGCGCGGATGCTGTTCCAGCGGCAGGAAGTGCCCGCTCACCAGGCTGGGCTGGTCGCTCGTGCCCTGGGCCTGGAGGGCGTCGCCCCGCAGACGCTCCAGGCGCCGGCTGCTCAGGCGCTGCCCGCGTGCGCGATCGGTGAAGCGACCGGGAAAGCCATAGTCCTCCAGCGCGGGCTGGGCCGCAGCGTCCGTACTGCTCTGCAGGCGCAGCCGAGGTTGCAGCGGATCGTGATCGCGCAGGAGGCTGGCGCTGCTGCGGATCTGCAGCGCGACCGCCAGGTGACTGATCGCGGGCTCGTCCGCCACCAGGCCGCTGCCGGCTAGATAGCGGGTGGCGCCCAGCTGCGCAAAGCTGGTGGCGTCATCGCCAAAGACCAGCACATGACCGTCGCGACGATGCTGGTGGTGAAAGTGCAGGCCCTCTTCCTCGCAGAGCCGGGTGAGAAAGGCCAGATCGCTCTCTCCGTACTGTACGCAGTAGGCGCGCGGCGGATAGCGCGTCGGTCCCAGGGCGAAGCGATAGTCGCCATCGAGGATGCCGTGCTCCTCGAGGAGCTGCGCGAGGATCTCGGGGACGCTGCGCCCCTGGAAGAGGCGGGAATTGACGCGGTGAGCCAACTGGGCCAGGCGTGGCACCAGCTCGGCTCGATAGCGGGTCAGGCGTCGACCGGAATCGCCCTGGGCCACGGCGGCGAGCTGGCCGTGGATGCCCCGGTCACCTGCACCCAGGGCGAGAAAGGCGGAGCGCTGCAACAGGGACTCCAGCGGCCAGTCCGGGCGCTCGCTGACCAGTTCGAGCTGGAAGCGATAGGGCTGGCCGATGGCTTCGTGGCCGTCGAAGGCGAGCACCTGGAAATCGTGGGCGACGCCATCCAGCGTCAGGGTGAAGGTCGGGGCGTTGGCTGAGCTGGACATCGCATCGCATCCTTGCGAATGGAAAATTCCAGTTTGCGCTACAGGAGTGCACCGACTCAAGCGCTGTAAGGCGCATGCTAGAGCCTTTTATCAGCCAGGTTCTGGCGCGGTGGCGGGCTAGGACGCCGCGAAGAGATCCCGCGGCGCTGGCAAGGCGCCTTCCAGTTCCAACAGGAATTGCTTGGTCGGCAGGCCGCCACCAAAGCCGGTCAGGCCGCCGGACGCCCCTATCACCCGGTGGCAGGGCAGCACGATGGGCAACGGATTGCGCCCGTTGGCGGCGCCCACCGCGCGCATCGCCTGGGGCCGCCCGAGGTGGCTGGCGAGCTGACCATAGCTCCAGGTCTGGCCGTGAGGGATCTCCGCCAGGGCCTGCCAGACCGCCAGCTGGAAGGGGGTGCCGCGCGGTGCCAGCGGCAGCTCGAACGTCTGGCGCTGGCCGGCGAAATACTCGCCGAGCTGCGCGCGGGCCAGGTCGAGGATCGGATGGTCGGCGGCGCTCCAGCTGGCATCGCGCTTGGCCAGGTAGCGATTCTCGGGAAACTCCACCACGCGCAGGCCACTGTCGTCGGCGGCCAGGGTGAGCGTTCCTATGGGGCTGTCCAGCAGGCAGTAGGCGATCATCGGGGCGACTCCTTGGCGAGACGGGTGGGTACGGGTTCGGCGGGGGCGTCGGCAGGCGCCTTCCAGGTGGCCTCGCGCCAGACCTGCATCACCCCGTAGGCGCGCCAGGGTCGCCAGGCTTCGGCGCGAGCGTAGAGGGCCTTGGCGGTTAGGCGTTCGCCTGGGGGTGCCAGGCGTTTCTGCAACACCAGGTCTTCCACCGGACAGGCATCGGGATGGGCGAGGGCGCGCAGGGCGATGTACTGGGCGGTCCAGGGACCTATGCCCTTGAGCGCGATCCAGCGCCGGGCGAAGTCGTCCAGGGTGCGCCCGGTGTCGAAGTCCACCTCGCCGGTACGCAAGGCTCGGGCCGCCGTGCCGAGGGTACCGGCGCGGGCGCGGATCAGGCCGAGGCCGGTGAGGTCTTCCAGGGCGGCATCGGCCAGGGCCTCCACCGTGGGAAAGAAGTGGTGCAGACCGGCTGGCGGACGACTGGCCTCGTGGCCGGGCTCGCCCCAGGGCCGCCCGAAGCGCTGCACCACCCGAGCGGTCATGGTGGTGGCCGCCACCACGCTGACCTGCTGGCCGATGACGGCGCGCACGGCGATCTCGAAGCCGTCCCAGCCGCTGGGCAGGCGCAGGCCGGGCCGGCGCGCCACCAGTTCGGCCAGGGTCGGATCGACGGAAAGGCCCTGGGCGATGGCTTCGGGATCGGCGTCCAGATCGAACATGCGGCGGATGCGTGCCACTGCCGCCTGCAGTTCGCCGGGTGCGGCACCGTGCAATTCCAGGCGCAGCGCCGGCGTGTCGGCATCCCAGACCGAGACGCGCAGCCAGCCCGGCTGTTCGGGCGTGCCAATCACCCGGGCGTAGCTGGTGTCGTCTAGCACCTCCACTCCGGGCAGGGCGTGACCGCGAAGGAAATCCAGCTGGGCGGCAAAATCATAGGGCGGACGATAGGCCAGGCGCAGGACCAGCACCGGCGAAGCCGCGGCCTGGCCCTTGCGCACCTGGCTGGGGGCCAGGTCGTAGGCATCGCGAAAGGCGGTGTTGAAGCGTCTCAGACTGCCGAAGCCGGCGGCCAGGGCCACCTCGGTGATCGGCAGCCGGGTCTCGCTGAGCAATTGCTTGGCGAACAGCAGCCGGCGGGTGGTGAGCACCGCCAGGGGCGCGGCGCCCAGGCGCTCGACGAACAGCCGGCGCAACTGGCGTTCGCTGAGATCGAGGCGGGCGGCGAGGGCGGGCAGACCGCCTTCCTCCAGGCCTTCGTCCATCAGTCGCAGGGCACGCGCCAGGGTGGCGTCACCGCGTTGCCAGTGGCCGCCGGCAGGGGAGAGTTCCGGGCGGCATCTCAGGCAGGGGCGATAGCCGGCGGCCTCGGCGGCCGCGGCGCTGGGGTAGTAGCTGACGTTTTCCGGGCGTGGCGGTTGCGCCGGGCACACCGGTCGGCAGTAGATGCCGGTGGTGAGCACCGCGGTGTAGAACAGGCCATCGAAACGCGGGTCCCGCGCCAGGCGGGCGCGTTCGAAGGCGGGTATATCGGGGAAGGCGTTCATGGCGGCAGGTTAGCACCGCCAGGTAGGGGCGACTGGCCGTTTTCGGACGGGACCGCTGAGGTAGAGAGCTATCGCGGTCGTGGGCGGGCGTCTGATAGAGCAGCCTGTGCTATCGCGGCCATGGGCCGCTCCTACAAAAGCAGCGCTGCCCTGTAGGAGCGGCCCATGGCCGCGATAAGCCGTACTACTTATTAGCGTCGTAGCGTGGAAAACGGCGCAGCCTTTTCCACTGGGGTTTCATCGCAAAGTGGGCCCTCACCCCAACCCTCTCCCAGAGGGAGAGGGAGTTTTCGGAGCAGGCGGGCGGCTCAGCGCCGTAGCGTGGAAAACGACGCAGCCTTTTCCACTGGGACTTTGTCGCGAGGGGCACCCTCACCCCAACCCTCTCCCGAGGGGAGAGGGGGGTTGTAGGGGTAGACGGCCGGCTCAGCACCGTAGCGTGGAAAACGGCGCAGCCTTTTCCGCTGGGACTTTGTCGCGAGGGGCACCCTCACCCCAACCCGCTTCCAGGGGGAGAGGGGGTTTGTCGGAGTAGAGGGCCGGCTCAGCACCGTAGCGTGGAAAACGGCGCAGCCTTTTCCGCTGGGGGCTTCATCGTCCGGGCCGCTCTCACCCCAACCCTCTCCCATGGGGAGAGGGGGCTTGCCGGAGCAGTGGGTTGGCTCAGAAATTCCAATCCTCGTCTTCGGTACTCACCGCCTTGCCAATGACATAGGACGAGCCCGAGCCGGAGAAGAAGTCGTGGTTCTCGTCGGCGCTGGGCGACAGGGCGGCGAGGATCGCCGGGCTGACGTCGGTCATGCTGCTGGGGAACAGCGCTTCGAAGCCCAGATTCATCAGCGCCTTGTTGGCGTTGTAGTGGAGGAATTTCTTCACGTCCTCGCTCCAGCCCACGCTGTCGTAGAGGTCCTCGGTGTAGGCCACCTCGTTGTCGTAGAGGTCCTGCAGCAGCTCGTAGGCGAAGTCCTTGACCTGCTGGCGGCGCTCCGGACTTTCCTTGGCCAGGGCCTGCTGGAATTTGTAGCCGATGTAATAGCCGTGCACCGCCTCGTCGCGAATGATCAGGCGGATCAGGTCGGCGGTATTGGTCAGCTTGGCGCGGCTGGACCAGTACATCGGCAGGTAGAAGCCCGAATAGAAGAGGAAGGACTCCAGGAAGACGCTGGCCACCTTGCGCAGCAGCGGGTCCTCGGCGTGGTAGCGCGCCAGGATCAGGTCGGCCTTGGTCTGCAGATAGGGATTCTCCTCGCTCCAGCGATAGGCCTCGTCCACATCCGGCGTCGAGCAGAGGGTGGAAAAGATCGAGCTGTAGGAGCGCGCATGGACCGCCTCCATGAAGCCGATGTTGGCGATCACCGCTTCCTCGTGGGGGGTGACGGCATCGGCCAGCAGGGTTGGCGCGCCCACGGCGTTCTGGATGGTGTCCAGCAGGGTCAGGCCGGTGAAGACGCGGATGGTCAGCTGCTGCTCCTTGGGCGTCAGGGTCGCCCAGGAGGGGATGTCGTTGGACAGCGGGATCTTTTCCGGCAGCCAGAAGTTGCCGGTCAGGCGGTTCCACACCTCCAGGTCCTTGTCGTCCTGGATGCGGTTCCAGTTGATGGCGTTGATGAGCTTCAGGCGCGGCGCGTTGACGGGTGCGTTCATGATGATTTCCTCACAGGCTGCAGGACACGCAGCCCTGCACCTCGGTGCCTTCCAGGGCGGCCTGGCGCAGGCGGATGTAATAGAGCGTCTTGATGCCCTTCTTCCAGGCATGGATCTGCGCCCGGTTGATGTCGCGGGTGGTGGCGGTGTCGCGGAAGAACAGCGTCAGCGACAGCCCCTGGTCGACATGGCGGGTGGCCTCGGCATAGGTGTCGATGATCCTTTCCGGGCCGATCTCGTAGGCGTCCTGGTAATACTCCTGGTTATCGTCGGCCAGGTAAGGCGCCGGGTAGTAGACGCGGCCCAGCTTGCCTTCCTTGCGGATCTCCACCTTGGCGACGATGGGATGGATGCTCGAGGTGGAGTGGTTGATGTAGGAGATCGAGCCGGTGGGCGGGATGGCCTGGAGGTTGCGGTTGAACAGCCCGTGCTGCATCACCGAGGTCTTGAGTTCCTGCCAGTCGGCGCGGGTCGGCAGGCGGATTCCGGCGACCTCGAACAACTCGGCCACCCGTGAGGTACGGGGGGTGAAGTCGCCCTCGGTGTACTGGTCGAAATAGGCGCCGCTGGCGTACTTGGAGTCGGCGAAGCCCTGGAAGCTCTGGCCGCGTTCGATGGCCAGGCGATTGGAGGCACGCACCGCGTGGTAGGTGACGGTGTAGAAGTACAGATTGGTGAAATCCAGGCCTTCCGGCGAGCCGTAGTGGATGTGTTCGCGGGCCAGGTAGCCGTGCAGGTTCATCTGGCCCAGGCCGATGGCGTGGGAGGCGGCGTTGCCGGCGGCCACCGAGGGCACGCAGCGGATGTCGCTCATTTCCGAGACCGCGGTGAGGCCGCGGATGGCGGTCTCCACGGTGCGGCCCAGGTCCGGTGAATCCATGGTGCGGGCGATGTTCAGCGAACCCAGGTTGCAGGAGATGTCCTGGCCGATGTGCTCATAACCCAGGTCTTCGTCGAAGCGGCTGGGAGTGTTGACCTGGAGGATCTCCGAGCAGAGGTTGCTCATGTTGATGCGTCCGGCGATTGGGTTGGCGCGATTCACCGTGTCTTCGAACATCAGGTAGGGATAGCCGGACTCGAACTGGATTTCCGCCAGGGTCTGGAAGAATTCCCGGGCGTTGATCTTGCGCTTGCGAATGCGCGCGTCGGCCACCATCTCGGCGTATTTCTCGCTGACGCTGATGTCGGCGAAGGGCACGCCATAGACCCGCTCCACGTCGTAGGGCGAGAAGAGGTACATGTCGGCATTGCGCTTGGCCAGTTCGAAGGTGATGTCCGGGATGACCACGCCGAGGGACAGGGTCTTGATGCGGATCTTCTCGTCGGCGTTCTCGCGCTTGGTGTCGAGGAACCTGAGGATGTCCGGGTGGTGGGCATTGAGATAGACGGCGCCGGCGCCCTGGCGCGATCCCAGCTGGTTGGCATAGGAGAAGGCGTCTTCCAGCAGCTTCATGATCGGAATGATGCCCGAGGACTGGTTCTCGATGCGCTTGATCGGCGCCCCGACCTCGCGCACGTTGCTCAGCAGGAAGGCCACGCCACCGCCACGCTTGGACAGCTGCAGCGCTGAATTCACCGCGCGGCCGATGGACTCCATGTTGTCTTCGATGCGCAGGAGGAAGCAGGACACCAGCTCGCCGCGCTGGCGCTTGCCGGCGTTGAGAAAGGTCGGGGTGGCCGGCTGGAAACGGCCGCTGATCATCTCGTCCACCAGGGACTCGGCCAGCTGTTCGTCACCGCGCGCCAGACTCAGGGCAACCATGCACACCCGGTCTTCGTAGCGTTCCAGGTAGCGCTGGCCGTCGAAGGTCTTGAGGGTGTAACTGGTGTAGTACTTGAAGGCGCCGAGAAAGCTCTGGAAGCGGAATTTGTAGGCATAGGCGCGCTCGAACAGCGCCTTCACGAAGGCCGGCGCATATTGCTCCAGCACCGCCGCCTCGTAGTAGCCCTTGTCCACCAGATAGCCGAGTTTCTCGTCCAGGTTATGGAAGAACACCGTGTTCTGGTTGACGTGCTGCAGGAAGTACTGCCGCGCCGCCTGGCGGTCCTTGTCGAGTTGCAGCTCGCCGTTGGGACCATAGAGATTGAGCATGGCATTGAGTGCGTGATAGTCCGCGTCGCTGCCGGTCGGGGTCAGGCCTGCCGTTGCCAAAAGTCGTTCACTCCCGTGCGCACCCGGTCGACATCCTCCGTCGTGCCGAGCAATTCGAATTGGTAGAGCAGGGGCACCGCGCATTTCTGGGCGACGATGCGTCCACCCAGGCAGTAGCCCTCGCCGAAGTTGGTGTTGCCGGCGGCAATGACGCCGCGGATCAGGGCGCGATTGTGCGGATCGTTGAGAAAATGAATCACCGGCTTGGGCACCGCGCCCTTGCTGCCCCCACCGCCATAGGTCGGCAAGACCAGGATGTAGGGCTCGCGGGCCTTGAGCGGTTCGGCGGCGGGATCTTGGGGAATGCGCCGCGCCGGCAGCCCGAGTTTCTCGACGAATCTGTGGGTGTTCTCCGAGGTGCTGGAGAAATACAGCAGCTCGCCCATGGCTCCGGCCTCAGGCCACCAGCTGGCCGAGCTTGTCCGGGCGGAAGCCGGCCCAGTGGTCGTCACCGGCCACCACCACCGGCACCTGGCGATAGCCCAGGGATTCCACGGTCTGGCGCGCCTGGGCATCCTGCTCTATATCCACCACCTGGTAGGTGATGCCCTGACGGTCCAGGGCACGATAGGTGGCGTTGCACTGCACGCAGGCGGGCTTGCTGTAGATGGTGATGGTCATGGCTGACTCCTGTCCGTAGTGGGGCGAATTCAAAGGAAAAAGCCTGTCGCCAGCCGGCGTTTGCCAGAGCGGCGCGGGTCTTTTCCTTCGAGCGCGGCTTGGGCCTCAAGTTCGGTCCAGATACTACATATGGTGTTTTGTAATTTCTACAACACAACAAGTGGGGTTTTTGATCTGGGTCATGCCTTTGATCTATCGCCCTCGGATGAGGGTTTTCGCCAGGCCATGGGCGAAGCGTCAGGTAGCCCCGCAACCCCTGGCACTACCTGCATGGCTTCCCTGCAGACCGCGATCCGTTGTCGCTGCGGCAGGCATGTCGGGCCAGGCGGCGGATTTCTTTCCTGTCTGCCAAGGAGAGCGCCTTTTTGTAGTGCGAAAGTCGACCTGACTACCATGGCGACTCCCATTCGTCGTCGAACCGCCGCATAATCGGCCTTTCGCTTGCGCCCGGGTCCGTTCACGCATGAGTTCCGCTCGCTATCGCCTCGCTCTCAACGGCTACGGTCGCATCGGTCGTTGCGTGTTGCGTGCGCTGCACGAGCGTGGCGTGGCCACCCAGCTCGCCATCGTCGCCCTAAACGATCTGGCCGACCGGCCCAGCCTGGAATACCTCACCCGCTTCGACTCCACCCATGGCCGCTTTCCCGGCCGGGTCGTGCTGGAGGGTGAGCGCCTGCGCATCGGCGATCAGGCCCTGGAGATCCGCCGCGAAGCTGAGCCCGAGCGGGTGGACTGGCGGGCGCTCGACGTCGATCTGGTGCTGGAATGCTCCGGCGCCTTCAGCACCCGTGCCGAGGCCGGGCGTTTTCTCGCCGCCGGTGCGCCGCGGGTGCTGTTCTCCCAGCCCATGGTCAGCGAGACCGACGTGGACGCCACCGTGGTCTACGGGGTCAACCAGCAGGCCCTGCGCGGTGACGAGACGCTGGTCTCGAATGCCTCCTGCACCACCAACTGCAGCGTCCCGGTGCTGAAACTTTTGCACGAGACCCTGGGTCTGGAGTACGTCTCCATCACCACGATTCACTCGGCCATGAACGACCAGCCCGTGATCGACGCCTACCATGCCGAAGATCTGCGGCGGACGCGTTCCGCGTTCCAGTCGATCATCCCGGTGGCGACCGGCCTGGCGCGTGGCATCGAACGGCTGCTGCCCGAGCTCGGCGGGCGCATCCAGGCCCGCGCCGTGCGCGTACCCACGGTCAACGTCTCCTGCCTGGACATCACCTGCATCGTCGGCCGCGACACCACGGCGCCCGCCCTCAACACCCTGTTGCGTGACGCCGCCCGGAGCGGTCCCCTGGCCGGGCTGATCGACTACACCGAGTTGCCCCACGCCTCCTGCGATTTCAACCACGATCCCCATTCCGCTATCGTCGATGGCAGCCAGACCCGCGTTTCCGGCCCCCGGCTGGTCAATCTGCTGGTGTGGTTCGACAACGAATGGGGCTTCGCCAACCGCATGCTCGACGTCGCCGGCCATTGGCTGCGCATCGCCAAGCCCACCTGAAACAAGCACAACTAAGGGATTGCCTGTATGTCCGTGTTGAAAATGAGCGACCTCGATCTGAAGGGTAAGCGCGTCCTGATTCGCGAAGACCTCAACGTTCCGGTGAAGGAAGGCCAGATCAAGAGCGATGCCCGCCTGGTCGCCGCCCTACCGACCCTCAAGCTGGCCCTGGAAAAGGGTGCCGCGGTGATCGTCTGCTCGCACCTGGGCCGTCCCACCGAGGGCGAATTCAGCGAGGAAAACAGCCTGGCACCGGTCGCCGCCTATCTGAGCAAGGCCCTGGGTCGTGACGTGCCGCTGGTGAAGGACTATCTGAACGGCGTCCAGGTCGAGCCGGGTCAACTGGTATTGCTGGAGAACGTGCGCTTCAACGTGGGCGAGAAAAAGAACGCCGACGAGCTGGCGAAGCACTATGCCGCCCTGTGCGACATCTTCGTCATGGACGCCTTCGGCACCGCCCACCGCGCTGAAGGCTCGACCCACGGCGTGGCCAAGTTCGCCAAGGTTGCCGCGGCCGGTCCGCTGCTGGCCGGCGAGCTGGACGCGCTGGGCAAGGCGCTGGGCAATCCGGCCCGGCCGATGGCAGCCATCGTCGCCGGCTCCAAGGTGTCCACCAAGCTGGACGTGCTCAATTCCCTGGCGCAGATCTGTGACCAGCTGATCGTCGGCGGCGGCATCGCCAACACCTTCCTGGCCGCGGCCGGCTACAAGGTCGGCAAGTCGCTGTACGAAGCCGATCTGGTGGACACCGCCAAGGCCATCGCCGCCAAGGTCAGCGTGCCGCTGCCGGTGGACGTGGTGGTCGCCAAGGAATTCGCCGAGACCGCCGAAGCCGTCACCAAGTCGATCAACGACGTGGCCGACGACGACATGATCCTCGACATCGGCCCGGTCAGCGCCCAGCAATTCGCCGACCTGCTCAAATCGGCCAAGACCATCCTCTGGAACGGTCCGGTCGGCGTCTTCGAATTCGACCAGTTCGGCGAAGGCACCCGCACCCTGGCCCAGGCCATCGCCGACAGCGACGCCTTCTCCATCGCCGGCGGTGGCGACACCCTGGCCGCCATCGACAAATACGGCATCGGCGAGAAGGTCTCCTATATCTCCACCGGTGGTGGCGCCTTCCTCGAATTCGTCGAGGGCAAGGTCCTGCCGGCCGTCGAAGTCCTCCAGCAACGCGCCCAGGAGTAATCGCCATGCGTATGCCGCTGCTCGTCTGTTCCGCTGTCCTGATGCTGGCCGGTTGCGCCGGTGGCAATACCGACAAGGCCTGCGCGGTGTTCGCGCCGCCGCCCGCGGCGGCCGCCACGCCCACGGCGCAGAACGGCGAGCGCGTCGATACGCTCACCGGCAACGCCAGCCGTCCTGCCAGCGGTTGCGCCCAGTGAAGGGGCGCACGCTCGCCCTCGGGCTGCTGAGTCTCGCCCTGCTGGCCGGTTGCGCCGGTCGCGGCGCGCAGCAAACCGGCGGCTGGACCCACTGGGTCTGCGATTCCAAGGCGGCCTTCGACTGGCGCTATGTGGATCGCAGCCAGTCCATCGTCGACCTCAAGCTGGAAGGCGATGGCCTGATCCGCCATCTCAACCGCGAACCGGCCACCGATGGCCAGTCCTATACCGACGGGCTGGTGGCTTTTCACATCCGCGGCGACCAGGGCCTCGTCTACTGGATCGCCAACAACGACCTCATCGGCCGCGGCTGCCGGACGCCTTGAGCGGGCGAATGTCAGCTGAACCGATTAATCCAGGGCGGCCAGGGGTCGGCCGCTTGAACCCTGCCAGCCGCTCATGCAGGCTGGCGCCACCACCGCCTTTGTAGGGAGATAATCACCAATGGCACTCGTCAGCATGCGTCAGCTGCTGGATCACGCCGCCGAATTCGGCTACGGCGTTCCGGCCTTCAACGTCAACAACCTCGAGCAGATGCGCGCCATCATGGAAGCCGCCGACAAGACCGATTCGCCGGTCATCGTCCAGGCCTCCGCCGGTGCCCGCAAGTACGCCGGCGCTCCCTTCCTGCGTCACCTGATCCTGGCCGCGGTGGAAGAATTCCCGCACATCCCGGTGGTCATGCACCAGGACCACGGCACCACTCCCGACATCTGCCAGCGCTCGATCCAGCTGGGCTTCTCCTCGGTGATGATGGACGGCTCGCTGATGGCCGACGGCAAGACGCCGTCCGACTACGACTACAACGTGCGCGTCACCCAGCAGACCGTGGCCTTCGCCCATGCCTGCGGCGTGTCCGTGGAAGGCGAGCTGGGTTGCCTGGGCAGCCTGGAAACCGGCATGGCCGGTGAAGAAGACGGCGTGGGCGCCGAAGGCACCCTGGATCACAGCCAGCTGCTGACCGATCCGGAAGAAGCCGCCCAGTTCGTCAAGGCCACCAAGGTCGATGCCCTGGCCATCGCCATCGGCACCAGCCACGGCGCCTACAAGTTCACCAAGCCGCCGACCGGGGACACCCTGTCGATCCAGCGCATCAAGGAAATCCATGCGCGCATCCCGGACACCCATCTGGTCATGCACGGCTCCAGCTCGGTGCCCCAGGAGTGGCTGAAGATCATCAACGAGTACGGTGGCGACATCAAGGAAACCTACGGCGTGCCGGTCGAAGAGATCGTCGAAGGCATCAAGTACGGGGTCCGCAAGGTCAACATCGACACCGACCTGCGTCTGGCGTCCACCGGTGCCATCCGCGAGTTCATGGCCAAGAACCGCAGCGAGTTCGATCCGCGCAAGTACCTGGCCAAGACCGTGACCGCCATGCGCGAAGTCTGCATCGCCCGTTACGAAGCCTTCGGCACCGCCGGCCAGGCCTCCAAGATCAAGCCGATCTCCCTGGATGCCATGTTCGAGCGTTATGCGCGCGGCGAACTGGATCCCAAGGTCAACTGATCCCGGATGTAGAAAAGGCCCCGTAAGGGGCCTTTTTTTCGCCTGCCGATCGCCTGGAGCCCGAACGGCGGCGTGTTACCCCTTACCGCTCGGTTGCGGTCAGGACCTCTTCCATCCAGGCGACCATGGCGGCGCCGTCCATGCCCAGGCAGACCGTTACCAGCGGATTGCCGGACCAGCGCCCGTCCAGGTAGGCGCGACCCTCGGGCGCGAAGAAGGTCTGGCCTTCCGCCAGGCCTTCGGTACCGACGCTGAGATGGCCGCGCGCGGTGTGGAACAGCTCGGGACGGCGCAGGTAGGCGAGGGCGCAGCTGTCATGGGGATGGCAGCCGTCGATGTCCTTTACGCTGCGGTAGAAGTCCGCATAGAAATCATAGCTGCGCGCGAGCACCTCACCGAGGGCGCCCTGGCGCGCCGCGATGCGCTGCAGGCGGGGCGGGTCGAGGACGGCGCGGTGGGTGGCGTCGAGGCCGACCAGGGTCAGCGGCCAGGGCGCGGCGAAGACCCGCGCCGCGGCATGGGGATCGGAAAAGATGTTGGCTTCGGCCACCGGCGTGACGTTGCCCGGCTCGACGATGGCGCCGCCCATCACCACCACCTCGCGGACGCGCTCGGCGACCGTGGGATCCAGCGCCAGGGCGAGGGCCAGGTTGCCCAGCGGCCCGACCGCCACCAGGGTGATCTCACCCGGTCGCAGGCGGGTCTGCTCGACGATGAAACGCGCGGCGTCCAGGGCGTGGGGCGCCTGGCTCGGCGCGGGGAGCTGCTGATTGCCCAGGCCATCCTGGCCATGCACATGCAGGGCATGGTTGCCGGCCGGCTTGACCAGGGGTGCAGCGACACCCGCGGCGACGGGCGTGTTCCGGCCAGCCAGCTCGGTGAGCAGCAGGGCATTGCGGGTCGCCGTGGTGACCGGCACGTTGCCAAAGGTGGTGGTCAGGCCGATCACCTCGAAGGCGGGATCGGCAAACAACAGGGCGATGGCCTGGGCGTCGTCCACGCCAGGATCGGTATCGAAGATGATGGGAAGGGACAAGAGGCTTTCTCCGGCTCAGATCTCTTCCCAGGCTACCCGAGGGGCGGCGCCCCTTGCTAGCTGGGCAGGTCCAACTCGCCCAATGCATCCGGCTGGTTGCGAAATGCGCGGGCGAAGACCTCGCGATTGCGGGCCATGAACAGCCCCAGGTCTTCGCACTGCTTTTCGGCAAGACCGGGTACGGCCTTGTCCAGCACGCTGGCGAGCGACTCGGCCAGTTCCAACATCTTGTCGTGACGATCGGCTTCGGCTTTATCCATGAACAGGCGCTCCGGATCTCGGCTGCTGCGATACAACACTTCGACGGCCATGCGTCACCTCGTTTCTGTATCTGGTTATATATACAGTATTCGGCTTGCGCGGCGATTGCAAGGACTACCGCTCGGCGGTCAGGCGCCAGCCAGTCATGGCAATTTGCCAATCGTTCGACATTTCTGCGTGTCTCTGGAATTGCTTCGGGAAACTTAAGCGCGGAAGCTGGTCTCTGAGTCTGGACCAAACGGGCAGCCCTGCTCGCCATTCTCCGGATCACCTCCGGCTCACGGAACGAGACCGCTCAATGCACGCCTTCCCTATCCGTCTGCGTATTACTGCGCTTGGCCTGTCGTGGCCGACCGAGGTGCGGGCGTGAGTTCGACGCTTATCATCCTGGCCATCACCGTCGCCAGCTTCCTGCTGGGGTTCCTGCGCGACCTGCTGATCGCCCGGCAATTCGGCGTGAGCTGGGAAGCCGACCTGATCTTTGTCGCGCTCATCCTGCCGGTGTTCTTCGAGAGCTTCTTCGGCCTCGCCCTGCGCGATGCCATGATTCCCTATCTGCAACGCATCCGTGACCGCTGCAACGCCCAGTACGAGCAGGTCGGTCGCTGGCTGTACTGGCGCATCGGCCTGTTCGGCCTGCTGCTGTCGGTGATCGGTGTCCTCGCCAGTCCCTGGCTGATGCATGCCCTGGCCCCAGGCTGGAGCGATGAGCAGGTCGAGACCGGCAAGCTGGTCTTCGCCGTCGGCACCCTGCTGATCTGCGTGCAGGCCATCCTCTATTGCCAGGGCGCGCTGCTCAACCTGGATCGCATCTTCATCCTGCCGATGACCCGCACCCTGATGCTCAATCTGGGCGCCATTGTAGCCATCGTCATCCTGCAGCCGAGCGGTATCGCCCTGTTCATCGGCATGTTGCTGCC
>Ga0157369_10002778_pt1 | contig 20904 bp, 18 predicted proteins | sample C25metaG_FD_113461 | JGI IMG/M metagenome (GOLD analysis project Ga0157369, IMG submission 113461) | Corn rhizosphere microbial communities from Kellogg Biological Station, Michigan, USA - C2-5 metaG | ecosystem: Host-associated > Plants > Roots > Rhizosphere > Soil | place: USA: Michigan...
AAGCCGAGCAGATCGTCCGCCAGGCCAGCCCGGGATTGACCGCTGATGCGCTGGCCAGCGCGCTGCGGCTCAGCGAACGGACACTGCATCGGCGGCTGAAGAGCCTGACCAACGAATCGCCGAAGGGGTTCATCACGCGCGTCAAGATCGAAATGGCGTGCGTGCTGCTCGAGCGGCCCGGGGCAAGCATCAAGCAGGTGGCCCTGCAATGCGGCTATAGCGAGGAGACGTCATTTCGGCGTGCCTTCGGCCAAGTCACCGGCATGAGGCCGGCCGATTACAGACGCTGGTCAAGTGGGCGGAACATGAGCCTGAGGAGCGGCCAGGGGAGCGAGGGCGGTGGCGATTGAGGGCGCGGTCCATCCGTCGTTGGCGTCGCGTTTTCCGACGGTGCGGCGCGCACCTCATCGTCCGGCCCGGATTCGGTCCTGAAGAGCAGTTCAGAGGGACGAGAACGCTACCGCTGGAACGGTCGCGATGCTCCAGAACCGGGCGGATGCCGTTGTACGCAATTCGACTTGCGGCGTGTTCACACATCTGCATTTGAGTTTCGACTTTGACGTGTGACGGCCAATCATCTCTAGTCTGCCGCAGAAGACCGCCTCGACGATTTTTGGGATGGCCTCGGCATTTTCGCCATTTTTTGGATCGTGCGAACTTGGTGTGATAGGAGCATCAGATTCAGTCTTTTATAAATTTCAATGAAATTCAATAACTTGCAGTCTTTTTGATCGGCTTGGATCGGTTATTTTGAGAGTGCGTCAAATCCCCGTTGCGATCACGACGCAGCCAATCTATGCTTGATCGGCCCGGCTTCACATCAAGTTGACTGACAACTGCGCACAGGAGCCTGCTCGCGCACGGTATTCGGCAAGTCCCGATATCGCTTAGTGGGGCCTACCCATCACCTTATTCGCTGAGCTGGGTTGTCGAGACGCTTATCGGCGTGCGGCACCAGTGTGACTACGGCGTTATGCTCGAGCTATGCATCAATGTGAGCAAATGATGGACGTTTTATTGAAATCAATGGGAGAGGAAATCGTGAAATTGGTATCACCAAAACATTTCTCCATCGAGCAGAAGAATTTTGTTCAATCTGTTGAATATTCCGTCAATGTGATCTCGTCTCAGACAGATATCGTATTTGGTTTTAAAGACATTCACTCTCGCCACATTAGTGCTACCAGAACTTACGCCAAGCTCGTTGGCCTTGTTGACGGCAACGACGTGGCCGGGCGCTTAGATTGCGAAATGCCTTGCGAGGGCACCGCACAGTTCTCAGATTGTTACGTTCGAGAAGACCAAGAGCTACTGCATCAATCGGATGTTAATGGAAAGAAGTCCGTTGGCCCGATGCACGTCGATACGACGCTCCTGCCGATAGGGCCCGGCAGAGTACTGGTCAATCGTGCTTGGGTGTCGAAGCTGCCCGATTACTTCGCCGACTGGGAAGTGCTGGTGCCACCACCATCCAGCTTGCCGCAGAACCACCCACTGTTTTTCACGAGCCGTTGGATCAGCGTGAACGTGATCATGCTCGACTCTCACCATGTTCTAGTGGAGGAAAACGAGCGCGACCTAATCCAGGCCTTCAAGTCTTGGAAAATCGAGCCCATTCCGCTGCCGTTCAAACACTTCCAAACATTTGGCGGATCGTTCCACTGTGCGACGTTGGATGTGCGTCGCGCTTGAACCCCGAGCAAGGCCGTGGCCTACTGCTGGAGTTATTCAATGAGTCAAAAAAAACCGCACGCAACCGAACGCGGCATCGTTGCAGTTGACGTCGCGGGCGTCGGCCGCATTTACCGGACTCGCCGCCATGATGGCCCGCTGTGGCGGCAACTGCTGCGGCCCACGTTCGACACGCATGCGGCACTGGACCAGGTGAATTTTCAGATTCGGGCTGGCGAATGCCTGGGGCTGGTCGGCCCGAACGGGGCAGGCAAATCCACCATGATCAAGCTGCTGACCGGGCTTATGAGGCCCTCCTCCGGAAGCATTTCAGTGCTAGGTCATGAGCCGAGCCGTCTGTCGTCACGCTTTCTCACGCAAATCGCCGCGGTGTTCGGGCACAAAACATCCCTCTGGTGGGATCTGCCCGTACGGCATTCGTTCGATGCAATCCGACGCATCTATCGGGTGCCGGCTGACGCGTTTCGTGAGGATGTCGCTCTCTTTGGCGGCATGCTTCAGATCGACATGCTAATGGATCGCACGGTGCGCCAGCTGAGTCTCGGCGAGCGCATCAAATGCGAGGTCGTACTGGCACTGGCGCATCGGCCTCGCGTCCTGCTCCTGGATGAGCCGACGATAGGCGTCGATATGGAGTCCAAGCAGCAACTCCGGACGCTAATCAATCGCGTTGCCGTGCAACGGCAGGTTGCCACCCTGCTCACGACGCATGACGTCACCGATCTCACGGCTTGCTGCACGCATATCGCGTTTATTCAATGCGGCAACGTCTTCGAGGTCAAGCCTATGGACGAACTGCTGCAGCAGTTCGGCGTATCCCGAGACAACGGCGGCCTATTGGAGTCCCGCCTCATCGAGACCTTCCGGGCGCGTGGCATGACCCACGACGAGGAACGCGCGTTCTGCAACACCGCGCTGGCGGACAATATCGGAGACGACGATGATTGAACGACATCAGCCTTTCGCCATCAATGGCTTGCGCGTCCTCTTAGTGGATCGCGGCGTACTGTTCGTCGATTTCGTCATTGCCACGGGTGTCGCCTTTCTGATTCAGCTCTTCATTTGGAGCGCGGTTTATAGCTCGCATGAGGAAATCCAGGGCTTCACGCTGGAAAAGCTTCTCTATTACTGTGCTTTCACGATCTATCTGTCGCGCTTGAACAACTGCTATGACCTAGTGCAGGAGATCTCGGAGGAAATCATCGACGGACGCCTGGAGATCCACCTGGCGCGGCCGGTAAACTATATCGGACAAAAGTTCGCGGCTTATTTGGGCGGCGGTGTGTTGTATGCGGTACCCGTGGTTATCCTTTGCGTCGTCTATTGGGTAAACAACCCGGAGCGTCTAGCTCAGTCGCCTGCTGACCTGATCAGTTACGGGCTGTTGATCATCGCCTTTCTGCTGGCTGGCGCGGCATTGAGCTTCAGCATTGGGATCGTCCTGGGCATCCTAACATTCTGGCTAATGCAGGCCGATTTCGTATTGGCGTGCCTGACTACGATCACCGCGTTTCTGGGCGGTGCAATCATACCGCCGAGTTACTGGCCGGAGTTTATCCGCCCGCTTATGGCGTTCAACCCGTTCCAGTACTTCATTGCCGCACCCGCGTCCCTGATCATTAGCGGAGACATGCATGCCAGCGCAGTCGCGCTCGGCATCGCGATGCTTTACATCTTGTTATTCATGCTTCTGATTAAGGTGATGTGGGCTAAGGCCATCAATATCTATACGGGGGGAGGAGGCTGACATGCTGGTGCTTGCTCAAAAAGCCTTTGCCAAGCAGGTTCACTACCTGGGAAATTACATTTCCTATATTGCTGTACAGGCCGCCACGCAGGTCCTCACGTTGTTCTACTTGCACACGGTGTTCACCTACACGGACACGCTTAACGGCTGGACTCGGGAGCAAGCGATCTTTGTGTTTTATCTGGCAACCATGGTAACCCTGACGGCGAATTGCTTCACCTGCTCGATCCATCAGTACTATCAGCGACTGGCCCGGGGGCTGCTAGATCCAGTGCTGATCATGCCATTGAGACGCCGTACGGTCCAGTTACTGCGTTGGTCCGAGCCAGGATTCCTTGTGCCGCTCGTTGCGTTGCTGTGCTGCTGGCCCCTCATCGATCCGCAGCTTCATCGCTCGATGGAAGACTGGATAGGCGGTCTCGTGATGCTAGCGATGGGCGTGCTCTCCATCATCGTCGTGTTCTCGATCATCTCGCTGACCGCGTTGATGACGCAACGCCCGGCCCCGGCCGATTTCATGGTGTCCGAGCTTAGCCGCATGGTCTTCCTCCCCTCGAGTGTGATGCCGCGCGGCGCGTGGCAAATTGCGCTCGGGCTAGGCTTGCCGTTGCTGTTCAGCGCCAACGCAGCAGGCACGGTTCTGATCGCAGGCGATTATCGCGTGGCCGCAGTCCTCTGCTCAGGCACAGGCTTGCTGGCCGTTCTGCATCACATCATCGAGTCACGCGTCATGCGGTCGTTCAGTTTCCCCGGCGGCTGAAACCCCACAACTCATACGGACTGCCTGTCACCACTCTAAGTGGTGGATTCCCCGATGAGATCGACAATCGGATCTAGTGCGATGGATGCTTCCAGCGTAGCAAGAATCGTTTCGAACAATCGGCACCTCATCGCATTTCAGCCAAAAGAGGAAGTTTATGAAGCATCAAGTCATTCCGCTGCACCGCGGCCTCAGCCCTAATTTCAACCGGTGGCGGAGACTCGCGCATCACGCGCACTCGGGGTCGCTGACCGAGCAGGAAGTGCGCGGCTTTCAGCGTTTTGCGGATCTATCTAGCGGCCATGCATATCACGAGTTGCCTGCCGCGCTCGCCACGCTACCGGACGAAATAGCCACGCTCTGGAGGGAGGCTACCGAACAGACGCCCAAAGAATGGGAGCAGCGGTTTATTGCGGCATTTTGTGCAATGAGCGGCATACGCCCGATCGCTGAGTTACCGTTCTGCCGTCCCTGTCCGACTGCATCCAACTCCATTGAATTGGTCGCGGCGATGCTCCGACGGCGACGGCTGCCGACCGCGCTCGTCGAACCCACGTTCGATAATCTCGCCTTGCTATTGCACCGTCGCGAAGTGCCATTGCATGCCATCGACGAACGCTTGATCTTCGACGACACGGCGATCGACGCCTTGGAGCAGCAACTCGTGACCAGCGGGGTCGGCGCACTGTTCATCGTCTCGCCATCGAATCCGACCGGGCGTTGCCTGACTTCGGGGCATTTCTCCGAGATCGCCGAGCTATGCATGCGCTGTGGGGTCATGCTGGTGATCGACTCCAGTTTTCGGATGTACAACCGCGACCTTTTTGACGATGTCGCTTTGCTGTTACGTTCCGGCGTAAGCTTTATCGCGTTCGAAGATACGGGAAAGTCGTTCCCGACGTTGGATACCAAGGCGAGTCTCATCTACGCATCACCCGACCTGGCGAGCGAACTCGAAACGTTGTACAACGAGGTTTATCTGTGTGCCTCGGGGATATCACTGCTATTACTGTCGCGCGCGTTTGAACGAACGCACGAGGCAGGCATAGATAACGTCCTCTGGTCTCTAGTCGATCAGCGGCGGATGCAGCTAAGCGTTTCTTCGCTCCCAACTGGCGCAAGACAATGCAGGCAAGAGCAAACACTCGATCGGTGCCGCGCTCACGAGCGGCCGAGTCTGGCTGCTGGCGCTGATCTATTTCGGCAGCACGATGGGGCAGTACGGTTTCGGTTTCTGGCTCCCGACGATCATTCGACAAACCGGTGTTGCGTCGCCGGTTCAGATCAGCCTGCTGTCGACCATTCCCTATGCCTTCGGCATCGTAGCGATGTTATGGGTAGGGCGGAGCGCCGATAAGCGGCGTGAGCATCGTTTCCACTTCGCCGTTCCCGCCGCGTTGGGCGCGCTGGGTCTGCTCGGCTGTGGCCTGTACGCCGGCAACACCGTGCTCGCGCTGGCGGCGCTTACGGTTGCGTGTATCGGGCTGTCATGCCTCGCGCCGGTTTTTTGGGCCATTCCTACCGCTATGCTCGATGGGGCCGCCGCTGCGGCCGGCATTGCCTTGATCAACTGCCTAGGCAATCTGGCCGGCTTCGTCAGTCCTTTCATGATGGGGTGGATGAAAGATCACACTGGGAGCACCGATGCTGGGATGGCGGTGATCGCAGCATGCTTGCTGCTCGCGGCGGCTATCGTCATTGTCGCTTGCAGGCGCGCCGAAGCGATGGACACCGGCGCCAACGAAGAAAACAGGCCCGGGTTGCTGGATCACTTTTATATTCTTCCGGGCCACCAAGGAAAGGGTATCGGCGCGACCGCCCTACGGGACGTGGTCGCGAGCGCGGACGAACAAGGCATGCCAATCCGTCTCGTCGCCTTGCGAGGCAGTGATTCGGCGTGAAAAAAGATGGAGAAGACTGATCGCGCCGCGCCAGTCGTCGTCGGTTCACCTACACATCCTTCAACAGAATTTCCGCGAGAGCCTCGGGGGCGAGCCTCGGAATATCGTGTGCGCACTCGAGGCGATGGGTGACCCATTCGGGATCCGATCGAAGACGTTCGTACAAGTCGACGAATGGGCTGTTCTGCCAGCCGAACGCGGCCACGAATGTCTTGCTAGGGATACTGCGCCAATTGCCGGTCAGGTTGATCGCCTGCAGAAAAGTGGCGATAGAATGCGGCCGGCATCGGCTGTCGAGATGGCCGGGGGGCGCAATTCAACCCATCCGCCGCCACGCCCGCGATAAAACGTACCCGATCGTTGTTGGTGGTGAGCGACCAAAGCGATTCGCCGTCGCTCGGTACGTAGGCATCGACGTAGAAAAGGCCCAGCCGCCATGCCAACCGCCCGGCACCAAAACGAATCTTGCCATCTGACGTATTCTCCCGAATGCGCTAGCCAAGCCAGCGCTGGGTAATTGTCCGTAATGATGTGCTGAGAGAACGCCGGTCGCTTTACCCGAGGATTTTAATCTGACCGTGCGGTGGGCCGAGCGTATTCGATTACATGGGATGTAATTGGCGCGATGAACAACCGCTTCTACTCTTCGGCTGTCGCGCCTCCATTCCGGTAGCGCTCATCTCCCAGGAAATGCCATGCCCAGCTATGCCGCTTACACAATCGAAACCGCTCCTACACAATCGAGGCCCGTGCTCCTGCAATTGCAGCAGGCGCTCGGGTTGGTTCCGAACATCGCGGCCGCGATGGCCGGGTCGCCGGTTCTGATGAACGGCTTCATGGGCCTGTTCGAGCGCGTCCATGCGAGCAGCCTGACCGAGCCGCAGATTCAGACCGTATTGCTCACCAACGCCGTCGCGAACGCCAGTGAATGGCCCGTCGCATTTCACTCGGCGCTCGCATTGAAGCAGGGCGTACACCGGGCTGATGTCGATGCGATCCGGGACGGCGCCTTGCCCGCCGATGCTGGACTGGCCGCCCTATCGGCCTTGGCGCGCACGCTGATAGAAAAACGCGGCCATCTGGCCGAATCCGATCAGATACGCTTTCTGGACGCAGGGTTCAGGATTGAGCAGATACTCGAGGTTATCGCGGTGGTGGCCGCATCGACGATCACGAACTACGCGAGCAGCGTAACGCATCCGCCGCTCGAAGCGCAGTTCGAGGCGTTCGCCTGGAAAGCGCCTGTGCTCTGACTCGCCCCTGGTCATCCATGTCACGTGAGAGGAGCCCGATGAGCGCCACGCGTCCAGATACGAAAGCGCCGCCGAGCGAACTCGGCGATTTTCTGCGGTATTGGCGCGACGTCCGTGGCGTGAGTCAACTCGATCTGTCGCTCGAGGCAGGCGTCTCCCAGCGCCAGATCAGTTTCATCGAAAGCGGGCGCAGCGTGCCGGGCCGGGACACGCTGCTGACGCTTGCGCAGACGCTCGATGTGCCGCTGCGTGAGCGCAATGCGATGTTGCTCGCTGCCGGCTATGCGCCGGTGTATTCGGAAGCGCCATGGGACGCGCAGGAGGTGCATAGCGTCATCCGCGCGCTCGAACGGGTGGTCCGCCAGCATGAGCCGTTTCCGGCGATCGTGATGGATCGCCACTGGAATGTCTTGATGACGAACGACGCCGCGCCGCGCTTCTTCGATTGTTTTATCGACATGGCCTCGCGCGAAGGCCCGCGCAACATGCTGCATCTGATCTTCGATCCGCAGGGGATGCGTCCGTTCGTGGCCGATTGGGACACGGTCGCGCGAAGCTTGCTGCAGCGCGTGCATAGGGAATCGGTTGGACATATTGTCGATGCCGGCACCAGGCGTCTGCTCGACGAATTACTTGCCTATCCAGACGTGCCTCGCGATTGGAGGACGCATCGTGGCCCGAGCGCCGCGCCCACGATGCCCGTCATTCCGATGGGTTTCATGAGCGATGGAGTGGTGCTTCGATACTTTTCGATGGTCACGACTGTTGGCGCGCCGCAGAACGTTATGGCACAGGAACTAAGGTTGGAATGCATGTTCCCCGCTGATGACGAGACCGAAGCTCGTCATGGGCAGTTGCTCGCTACGCATGCCAAAGAAGGCGCACCTATCTCCAAGTCGGAATAAGGGATGCAGCGAGCAGCGCACCCATCGCGAGATTAAGCATGCGCCAGTGGCGCGGCGTTCGCAGGAGCCGCGCGAGCAGCACGCCAAGCGCGCACCATAGCGCGACCGAAGCACACGCTGCCACGCCAAACGCTGTGCTGAGCAGGATCGCGAGTCGGTTCGAATTGCTCGCGAGCAGCGCGAACGACGCCGCCGCGCCGACCGTCATTGCCCAGCCTTTCGGGTTGAGCCAGAGCAGCAGCACACCGTTGATGAGCGTAACCGGGCGCGAGGGGCCGTCACCCGCATTTGGCGGCCCGCTGCTTGCGATGCGCCACGCGAGCCACAGCAGATACGCCGAGCCGAGTGCCTTCACCGCCGTTTGCAACGACGGCACGGCAAGCATCAGACCGCCAAGCCCGAGCGCGGCGACAGCAGCGAGCGAGGCCAGGCCGATCGCGATGCCAAGCATCAGCGGAATCGAGCGGACGAAGCCGAAACGTGCGCCCGAGGCGGTGGCGAGCGTGGTCGCACCGCCGGGCGTTACGGTTGCAACTGTCGTGAATAGTAGAAGGGGCAAGATAGAGGTCATCGGCGCACATCGGAATGCTTGGAGGCTTCACTGTACGGATCGCCAATGCATTGCGAAAGACAATAATCGTGATGCGAAACATTACGGCGGTTAATGCGAAGAACGGCGCCGGTTTTATCCGGCAAGCGGCCTTTCAGCCAGCGAAATGTCCGAGACCGTCGTTCATCGATCGAACTTGATCAGGTCTTGAAAGATCAGTGGTCCCCAGTCATTTCCGCGCGCATGCACGAGCAGTCCGCCTTCCGAAAGCCCGCCCAGTGTGACGGGTGCGAACCCGAGATTTTTCGCCAACGCGCCGATGTCCGCCGCGGCGCCGTCATCGTCGCTCGCGAGGAACACGACTCTCCTGCCACCTTGGACGGCCGGGTCTCGGCCGAGGACGGCCGCAGCCAGATGATTGAAGCCTTTCACCAGCCTGGCTCCCGTGAACGCCTTGGCGACGAAAGCTGAGGACGGAAGACCGTGCAGTTCCTCGGGCGTAGCGAACGTGTTCATTACGTCGACGACGGTCTTTCCTTTCCAACTGGGCAGTGCCTTCGCGACCTCCGGGTACGACTCGAAACGGACAGCCAAAAAGATGATGTCCGCTTTGATGGCTTCCGCCAGCGTTTTGGGAATGATCGTGGATCCGATGGCTGCTGTATCGGACTCAAGGGTTGCCGGGTCGCGCGTGCTTGCAACGGATACCTCGATGCCGGTGCGGGCGAACGCCCTGGCCAGTGCGTGGCCGATCTTGCCGAAGCCAATGATTGCGTAACTCATGTTTGGATCCCTCGAAACGAAAGCGATAACCCCGATTCTGAGGTGCTTGATTCATGAATCCAATTGACCGAATATCTATAAGTACCATCTATTTTTTAGATAGCTATGTTGGATAACGTCACCATCAATCAACTCCGGGCATTCGTCGCCGTGTGTGACCAGGGGAGCTTTTCTGGAGCTGCACGGGAGCTGAGGCGGGCGCAATCAGCAATCAGTCACGCGATCGGCGCGCTCGAGAGTGCCTTCGACGTGGTGCTGTTCGAGCGCAACACGCGCAAAGCGACGCTAACGGCCGCGGGCCGCAGCCTCCTGCCTGACGCACGCGGGGTGATCTCGCGCACCGAGGAGATGAAGATGCGTGCGGTCGCCATTGCTGAAGCGGGCGTCCCACAGATCTCGGTGGCCGTGGATACTTACTTTTCGCGGGCGCATTTGATCGAATGTCTCCGCACCTTGCAAGCGGACTTTCCAACGATTGCGATCAATCTGCGTATGACGACCATGCAGGACGGCGAGCGGTTGGTCCTCGGCGGCATGTGCGGCTTCGCGGTGACGATAACGGACGTGCCGGAACTGAGCCCCGGCGCCATCGAAAGGGAGCATCTTTGCGACGCGCAAATGGTGACCGTCTGTGCGCCATCGCATCCGCTAGCCACAATCGCGGGACCGATCCCGCGGGAGGAATTCGGCCGGCACATCCAGCTCGTCGTCACCGATAATCAGCCCGATGCGGAAAAGACCCAACAAGGGGTTGCCAGTGAGCGCCAATGGCGGGTGAACGACCTCGGAGCCAAACATGATCTGCTCAGGGGAAGCTTGTGCTGGGGGCACATGCCACGCCATATGGTTGAGGAAGATCTCGTGAAGGGAACACTCGTGGAACTCCAACGGCGCGCGTGGCACATGCGCCCCCTCACATTCATGATTTCGCAGCGGCGCGGGTACTCGTTGTCCGAATGCGAAACGCGGTTGATCGAGCGTCTTGGCAACTGTCACCTTTCATAAGCGGTAGGAGGGCGTGGTTTTCGGTTGGCGCCGCGTCCTGCCGATTAGAACAGCCGCACCTGCCCCGACATCACGGTTTCAAAGTCCGTACCCATGAAGGCGAGAATCGCATCGGCCACCGGGTGCAGTTGTCGCGCCACATAGAAACCGTAATCGATCGGCGCCGCCAGCGTCTCGAGTGGCTGCGGGCCGGCTACCGTCATGACGTAGCTGATCCACCCGCCGTTCTGATATTGCAGCGGCCGCCCTTTTGAACGGTTGAAATCGTCGGCGGCGCGCGCCGCACGCACATGCGGCGGCACGTTGGTGCGATAGTCGTGCAGTGGGCGTCGTAGACGTTTGCGGTAGGCAAGCTGATCGTCGAGTTCGCCGCGCAGCGTTCGCCTCACGTAATCGCGAATATAGTCGGCGTAAGGCTCACGCTTGAATATGCGCCGATACAGCTCGCGCTGGAATTGCTGGGCGAGCGGCGTCCAATCCGTGCGGACGGTTTCGAGCCCTCGGAACACGATGTCGTCGCCGCCGTGCTGCGCGCGCGTGAGGCCCGCATAGCGCTTCTTGCTCCCTTCTTCCGCGCCGCGCACTGTCGGCATGAGAAAGCGCGAATAGTGACGCTCGAATTGCAGCTCCAGCGCGCTGTCTAGCCCGTACCGCTCGCGCAAATGCGTCTTCCACCATGCATTGATGTGGTCGGCGAGCGTATTGCCGATCTCGACCGCGTCTTCCTCGGCGTAAGGTTGCTTGAGCCAGACGAATGTCGAATCAGTGTCGCCGTAGATGACGTCATAGCCTTTCGCCTCGATGAGCTCGCGCGTCAGGCGCATGATTTCGTGCCCACGCATCGTGATCGACGATGCAAGACGAGGATCGAAGAAACGGCAACCCGATGAACCGAGCACGCCGTAAAACGCGTTCATGATGATTTTCAGCGCCTGTGAGAGCGGCGCGTTGTGTTGACGCTTGGCGCGATCTCGGTTCGCCCAGACCTGATGCACGATCTCCGGCAGGCAATGCTTGCGTCGCGAGAATCGCGCGCCGATAAAGCCTGGCACAGACTGCTCGTCGGATGGATCGGCTAGGCCTTCGATCAACCCCACGGGATCGATGAGAAACGTACGGATGATCGATGGATACAGGCTTTTGTAGTCGAGCACGAGAACCGAGTCGTAAAGCCCGGGGCGAGAATCCATGACGAACCCGCCCGGGCTGTTCTCGCCAGTCACATCGCCGAGATTCGGCGCGACATAGCCGAGACGATGCATGCGCGGAAGGTACAAATGCGTGAAAGCCGCTACCGACCCTCCCATCCGATCGACGGGCAGCCCCGTCACCGAAGCGCGTTCGAGCAAAAAGGCGATGAGATCCGCCTTCTCGAAGATACGCGTGACCAGTTCGCAATCCTTGAGGTTGTATCGTGCGAGCGCTGGCTTGTCCTCGTCGAACCGGCGCTGGATTTCCTCCATGCGTTGATAGGGGTTGTCGATCGATTTGCCTTCGCCGAGCAGAGATTGCGCGACATATTCGAGGCTGAACGAAGGGAAGCTCCAGGTGGCCGCGCGCAGCGCCTCGATTCCGTCGATGATGAGACGGCCGGCGGCCGCGGCGAAATAGTGCTGCGCTCGCGCTCCGTGTTCGCGCCATTCCATTTCCGTACCGCCACGCCCCAAGCGCAGCGGCACGCCGTATTGTTCGGCGTGCGCGCGCAGGACGCGCAAATCGAATTGAACGAGGTTCCAGCCGATGATGGCGTCCGGGTCGTTCTCGGCGAACCACGCATTCAGACGCTCGATCATTTGCGCGCGGCTGTCGCAGTAGTCGAGCTGGAAATCGAGGCCGGCAGGGTCGCCGTTTTCAGGCGCGAGCATGAAGACCTGGCGTTGTCCGCACCCTTCGAGCGCAATCGAATAGAGCTCCCCGTGCGCGCTCGTTTCGATGTCGAGCGACACGAGCCGCAGGGGCGGGCGATATTGCGTTCCCGGCTTCATGTCGCCGTTCAATATGCGGCCCTGCTCGTCGGCTTCGCCGCGAAACAGCACGGGCGCCGTGATGAATCGCTCCATCATGTAGCGATCGGGCGGCTGAATATCGGCTTCATAGATATCGACGGCTGCTTGCGCCATTCGTTTGGCAAGCCCTGCGAGATGGCGGAATTGCCGTGTGTAGAGCCCTAGCACCGGACGCTGTCGAAAGTCCTTCAGCGAGAGCGCGCGCAGTTCGGCGCGTGTATCGCCGTTCAATACTCGCTCGGCGGCGGCGCGCTGCTCCGCGGGGATGAACGCCACGCACGGCTGATCGCGCAAACGCAACAGTCTTGGCCCGGTTTGGGTGGACAGCCAGAATTCGACTTCCGTATGCGCCCCGGCATCGCGCCAGTGACGCGTCAAAACATAGCCCTCTTCGAAGTCGGTCAAAGCCATGACTGCCGGTCAGTAAGAAGTACGAGGATTCTAATCTGACCGTGCGGTTGGCTGAGCGCAGGGGTGCTCCTGATATCAAGCCGTTCTTGCGCGTTGCGCTCGGCAGTTTAGTTAGTTAAGTCAGAACTTGGACGAGCAGGCGCCACACGCACCCGGCAGGGTTATCCCCCAGTCCATTCAAAAGGAATACATGTAATCATATATATGAATTCGTTGGAGACGATCATGCAGGCCGATGGCCGGTTACCTCGTTATCGGCGCACTTCAAACCAAAGATACATTCCATGACCAGTCTAGATATTGATTTGTTGCTGACCGCGCTGATCAGCGTGTTGGTGCTCGTCTCGCTCATCGTGTCGCGCATCAAGATGCATCCGCTTCTTGCTCTGCTCGTCGTTTCCATCGGCGTGGGATTCGCGACCGGCATGGAGCCGGGAAACATAGCCAAGCATCTGACCAACGGCGCCGGCAAGACGTTGGGCGCGGTGGGCGTCGTCATCGCGCTCGGTGCGATGCTCGGAAAGATCCTCGCGGATGCGGGTATCACCGAGCAGATCGCCGAGGCCATTCTGAGGCGTGCTTCCGACCGGATGATTCCGTGGGCGATGACGCTGGTGGCGTTCGTCGTGGGTATTCCGATGTTCTTCGAAGTAGGGCTGGTCGTCATGCTTCCGCTGATTTTCAGCGTTGCCCGCAAGCTGGAAAGCCACGCGCGCTTCAAGGGCTCGGCTTATGTGTATGTCGGCGTGCCCGTGATTTCTGCGCTTGCCACCATGCATGGCGTGGTGCCGCCTCATCCCGGACCCTTGACTGCGATCGCCACGCTCAAGACCTCGGTGGGCCCGACCATGTTATACGGCTTCCTGGCGGCCATTCCCGCGATGATTCTCGGGGGGCCGCTCTATGGCGCATTGATTTCGCCGCGCATGAGCACCAAGCCCGATCAGGCGTTGCTGGACCAGTTCACCGTCGTCGAACAGTCCGGCGATAGCCGGCGGCCCGGCGTCGGTCTCGGCGTGCTGGCAGCGTTGCTGCCCGCCATCCTGATGCTGATTCATGCCATCGCGGAAATGGTGTTGCCCAAGGGCGCACCGATGCTGCATTTGACGAGCTTCCTCGGCAATCCGCTGATCGCCATGCTGCTCGGCGTACTGTTCGCGGCCGCGGCGCTGGTGCTCGCCCGCGGAGGCGATGCCGGGAAGCTGCGCCTCGCGCTCGGCAACAGTCTCAAGCCGATTGCCTCCATCATCATGATAATCGCCGGAGGCGGCGCGTTTCAGGAGATGCTAACCACTGCGAAGGTGGGCGAAGCAATCGTCCATTTGACGCAGTACGTCGCCTTCCCGCCGCTGATCCTCGGATGGCTGATCGCCATGTTGCTGTCCGTCTCCACCGGATCGGCCACGGTGGGCATCGTCGGCGCGGCGGGTTTGCTGGCTCCGCTGGCCGGCGCCGATCCGAGCCTTAACTTGCCGTTGCTGGCCTTGTCCATCGGCTGCGGTTCACTGTTCTTCAACTATGCGAATCACGCGGGCTTCTGGATGGTCAAGGAATCGTTCGGCATGACGATGGGCGAAGCCACTAAGACGATATCGGTGGTGCAATCGATCGTGGCCGTGGTCGGGCTGGTAATGGCGCTGATTTTCAACGCAGTCTCTCACGTTCACTGACGCTAATAGGTGCGTCCTGCGCAGCCTGCCGGTGCATCAGGACGCATGCCCCGACGTCAGATCGAGTGCCAGCGCTTGCGCGACTTCGATGCCGTCGATTGCGGCGGAATAGATACCCCCCGCGTAGCCCGCGCCCTCGCCGGCCGGATACAGGCCTTCGACGTTCATGCTTTGGTAATTGTCTCCGCGTCGAATTCGGATGGGTGACGAAGTGCGCGTCTCCACGCCGGTAAGCACCGCATCGTCCATCGCGAAGCCAGCGATCTTCTTATCGATCTGGGGCAGTGCTTCACGGATTGCTTCGATCACGTAGTCCGGGAGCGCGGTGCTGAGATCGGTCGGGCGCACGCCCGGCTTATACGACGGCACTACGGAGCCAAGCGACGTCGACGGCCGGCCGGCGATGAAATCGCCCACCAGTTGACCCGGCGCGTGGTAATCGCCACCGCCTAGTTCGAAGGCGCGCTCTTCCCATTTGCGCTGGAACGCGATGCCCGCCAGCGGACCACCCGGATAGTCTTCCGGCGTGATCCCGACGACGATGCCCGCATTCGCGTTGCGCTCGGCTCGGGAATACTGGCTCATCCCATTGGTGACCACGCGGCCCGGCTCGGAGGTCGCGGCAACCACCGTGCCGCCAGGGCACATGCAAAAACTGTAGACAGCCCGTCCATTACTGCAGTGATGGACCACCTTGTAATCGGCCGCGCCGAGTTGCTTGTGACCCGCAAACTTGCCGAAGCGACTGCGATCGATCAACCCCTGCGGATGTTCGATGCGAAAACCCAGCGAAAACGGCTTCGCTTCGAGATAGACACCGCGATCGTGCAGCATCTGGAAGGTGTCGCGCGCGCTGTGGCCCACGGCCAGCACCACGTGATCGCAGCGTAGCGTTTCGCCGTTCGAGAGCTTGAGCGAGCGCACCTTGCCCTGATCGATTTCGATATCGTCGACCCGGGTTTCGAAGCGCACTTCACCGCCCAGTTCCTCGATGGTTGCGCGCATCTTTTCCACCATGCTGACGAGACGGAAAGTGCCGATGTGCGGCCGGCTCAGATAGAGAATGTCTTCCGGTGCGCCCGCCTTGACGAATTCGTCCAGCACCTTGCGGCCATAGTGGTGCGGATCCTTGATCTGGCTGTACAGCTTGCCGTCGGAAAACGTGCCGGCTCCGCCTTCACCGAACTGCACATTCGATTCGGGGTTGAGTACGGCCTTGCGCCACAGGCCAAACGTGTCCTTGGTGCGCTCGCGCACGGCTTTGCCGCGTTCGAGGATGATGGGGCGAAACCCCATCTGCGCGAGGATAAGTCCTGCGAACAGACCGCACGGACCCATGCCGATGACGACCGGGCGCAAGGAGGCCGTGTGCTCGGCGGCCCTCGCGACAAAGCGATATGTCATGTCCGGCGTCAACCCGCAATGCGGGTGGGCGGCGAGGTGCTTGCGCGCGGCTGCTTCGTCCTTGACTTCGACATCGACGATATACGTCAGCTTGATGTCGGAGCGCTTGCGTGCATCGTGCGCACGGCGGAACACCGTGTAACGGAGGTGCCCGTCTGCCGCCACGCCCAGATCCGCGAGGCGCGCGCGAACCGCGGCTTCGAGATCGCTTTCGGGGTGGTCGAGGGGGAGTTTGATTTCGCTTAGACGTAACATGAGTATCGGGATGCGGTCGGTCGCCACCAACCCTACATGATAACGCTGCCGCCGCCCTCGGTGTTCAATCGGGCTCACCTGTGCCGTGCTGGCTCAGCGTGAGTGCGCGCCGGGTAGCCACAATTGGTCGGCGTGTTAGGTCACGCCGCGGCCGCCTTGCGCCACACGCTCGCCAGCCAAGGCTGCTGATCGCGCGGCAAACCGGCGGGGCGATAGTAATGCTCGAGTTCGATGAAGCCCGCATCCGTCATATATCGCGACCACGTTTCAAGGTCGTGGAAAGCCCCGTAACGGCCGCCGGTCCAGCCTTCTTGATTCGTGCCGCGCGGGTTGGAGCTGAATAGCACGCCGCGGGGCGCAAGGGTCGAGTGCAGTTGCCGAAGTACGCGCGGCAATTCCTGGCTGGGGACGTGGAACAACGACGCGTTGGCGAAAACCCCGTCGAAATGTGCGTCCGGCAGGTCCAAGTGCAGAAAGTCCTGCAGCCACACGTCGCAGCCGGTCTCTTCGCGCGCCATCTCCACGAAGCGCTGGGCGCCGTCGAGGCCCACTGCCCGATGACCCAGCGCGGTGAATGTTTTCAGATCTCGTCCCGGCCCGCAGCCGAAGTCGAGAATCGTGAAAGGCGGCTCGACCTCGATGTGACGCAGCAGCGCCGCGATGTTCTGCGCGACATCGTGATCGCGTGTGCCTTCTCGGAACGGCTCGGCGTGTACGTTGTAATGCTCAAGCGTGACGGCGCTGATTTGTTCGAGTTCGCGAGGGATGAGCGTCATGGGAGCAGGGCCTTTTGTGTTTGCCAGGATACTGCATTTCGCCGGCTGCAACCGCGCGTAGGGCCGATTGGTGCGGCGCGAGCAACACCGTGAGTCCGTTCGCATATCTACTCCAAAACGCTGCGCGTTCTTACTATGACTCCACGCGGTGTTTGGCCGCCGACAGCGCCCTCGAGGCGCGGATGTTCGCTCATCGTCTCCAGGAGAAATCATGACGCAGCGTATCAACTACATTCAGCAATCACCGGAACTGTTCAGGAAGTTCCTGGAATTCAGCAATCAGTTGCATGAAAGCGCAATTGAAGAATCGATCCGTGATCTCGTCGCGCTCCGCGCTTCCCAGATCAATGGCTGTGCTTTTTGCGTCGACATGCATGTCAAGGAAGCGCATATCCACGGTGAGCGCGAACTGCGCTTGCATCATGTCGCAATCTGGCGCGAATCGACCCTCTTCGCGCCACGTGAACGTGCCGCGCTTGCATGGACCGAAGTGCTGACGAAACTGCCCGAGCATGGCGTGCCTGACGATCTCTACGAACACGTGCGAACGCAGTTCTCGGAGAAGGAAGTGTCCGACCTGACGTTCCAAGTGATGGCCATCAATGGATGGAACCGCGCGAGCATCGCATTTAAAGCCGTGCCGGGTTCCGCCGACAAGGCTTATGGCCTGGACAAGGCGAACCTCGCCTGAACGTTGGGCATCTCCGGCCCGCGTGTACGGGCCCTAGTCATTTTAGGAGTGCATCACCATGCTTCGCTTAAAGAGTATCGCAGTGGCTCTGGCCGTCGTCGCCAGCCCATTCATTGGAACGGCATGGGCCGCTGCGCCCGAAGCCGTCGTTACGCCGCTGATGTCGAAGGCGCTCGCCCAGTTTCCGGGGAAGGAGGCCGTGATGATCACGGTCGAGTATCCGCCGGGCGCCGTCGATCCCGTCCATCGGCACAATGCGTCGGCGTTCGTCTATGTGCTGGAAGGATCGATCGTGATGCAGGTCAAGGGCGGAAAAGAAGTCACGTTGACGCCGGGCCAAACCTTCTATGAAGGTCCGAACGATATTCACACGGTGGGGCGCAACGCAAGCCAGACCCAGCCGGCAAAGTTCGTCGTGCTGCTGTTGAAGGACAAGGGCGCGCCCGTTCTGGTGCCGGTTAAGTGATGTGCTATGAGCGCTGCGGGCGTTCATAGAGTGAATCCGGGGATCATGTCACACAGGGTAGCGTCGAGCCGTCTCGGGCGACATGGGCCGAACGACTCGCGCTTCCACGTCCATGTTCGCGCGACCGCCTATCCGCCGACCGACCGTTTCTTCCCGATCGGCGCAGCCATGAGCAAGAACCTGACCGTGACGAGAAAAGCCTGAGGATTTAAGTCGGCGAACCGTTCAATATACCGATGCCATACCAGGGGGGCGGTGCTTGAAACGCCGATGCACCCAGTAATACTGCTCGGGAAATTTAACGACTTGCTCCTCGAGAAACGCATTCATGCGGCGTGCGTCGACCACATCGCTGCCCGATGGGAAATCCGCCAGCGGCTCGAAAATCGTCAACTTATACCCTTCATAGTTAGGGAGCACCTCAGTCACGAACGGAACAACCCGCGCGCGCCCCAGCCTCGCGAGACGAGAAACGGCCGTTAGCGTGCAAGCGGGAACGCCAAAGAAAGGGACAAAAACGGAGTTGTCGACGCCTTGATCCATGTCCGCCGCGAGCATGACGGGTTTGCCGGAACGCAACAATCCCAGGATCTTTTTGGCGCTGGTCCCGCGCTCGATCATTTCTGCCCCGAATCGGCCGCGTTGCCGCTTAGCCAGCTCGCACAGCGCCGTGCTCGACATACGCGTGTACAGCGAGGCAACCGGGAGGTGCGTCGAGTAGAGCATGCAACCGACCTCAATGCCCACGAAGTGAAACCCCATGAAGATGGTGGGCGGGGCGGCGGGATCGTCGAGATCGATTCTGCTTTCGACCTGGACGATATCCCGGATTGTCTGCGCACTGCCAAACCACTGGATGCCTCGCTCGAGATAACTGCGGACAACGTGGCGGAAGTGAGCTCTTGCGAGCTTCTGATGTTCGCTGCTGGTCTTTTCAGGAAAGCAAAGGCGCAAGTTCACCAGAACGATATGCTTGCGGCGGCTCGGCAGCGCATACAGCGCAGTGCCGATAACCATCCCGAGCCTTGCGACGAATTCGTAAGGAAGTACGGAAAGCGCGCGCAGCAACGCCACGATGAACAAAAAACCGAGGCGTTTCAAAGATTATCCCCTTTGGATGGTAAAGCCTGGAAAGCGCCGCCGAACAAGCAGGCGAACTTTTCGTTCGCCGCCGCGTCATGAAAACGTTTGGCTTGCAAGGACGACTTGCGAGCCAAGCAGTGTAGCAGGCGGCTCAGGTGCGATCCACTTCAACGATTCTGGTCGTGAACCGACGGCACCGGCGATGACGACTCGGTTCCCGCCTTCGTTTCCGCTGCATGATTGCGGAAGGGCCGGGCCAGTCGGCTATCATGCCTATCCTCTCCGACGTAGCTCCCTATGATTTCCGTCCGTAATGTCACGCTGCGCCGCGGCGTCAATGTCGTACTCGACCGTGCATCCGTCACCTTCACCCCCGGCGAAAAAATTGGCCTTGTCGGCCGCAATGGCGCCGGCAAGTCGTCCTTCTTCGGCCTTCTCAACGGCACGCTGCACGAGGACGGCGGCGAATTCTCGATCCCCGCCGGATGGAGGATGGGCCAGGTCGCGCAGGAGATGCCGGAGACCGAGCAGAGTGCGACCGATTTCGTGATCGAGGGCGATGCCGTACTGCTGGCCGCGCAGGCCGAAGTCGCCGCCGCCGAGGCCAGCGACGATGGCATGCGCATGGCGCACGCGTACATGGCCCTGCACGACGCCGGTGCGCACGATGCCTCCGCACGCGCCCAGGCGCTGATCCTGGGTCTTGGCTTCAGTGCGGCGCAGCTTGGCCAATCGGTCAACAGTTTCTCCGGCGGTTGGCGTATGCGGCTGCAGTTGGCGCGCGCGCTCATGTGTCCGTCCGACTTGCTGTTGCTCGACGAGCCGACCAATCACCTAGACCTCGACGCGCTGGTCTGGCTGGAAGCGTGGCTCAAGCGCTATCAAGGAACCTTGGTCGTGATCAGTCACGATCGCGAATTTCTCGATGCCGTGACGCAGGTGACGGTGCATGTCGACAATGCGAAGCTCGTGCGTTATGGCGGCAACTACAGCAAGTTCGAAGACATGCGCGCCGAGCAGCTCGTGTTGCAGCAGGCCGCGATGGCCAAGCAAGCGGACAAGATCGCCCACCTGCAAAAATTCATCGACCGCTTCAAGGCCAAGGCCTCGAAGGCGAAGCAGGCGCAGAGCCGGGTCAAGGCGCTCGAGCGCATGGAGAAGATCGCACCTGTGCTTGCCGACGCCGAGTTCACCTTCGAGTTCAAGGAGCCGCTCAACGTCCCGAACCCGCTGTTGTCGATGCTGGACGCGAGCTTCGGCTACCCGGCGCCGACCGAAGCGCCCCCGGGCACGCCGCCGACCGTCATCGTGCGGGGCATCAACCGGTCCGTGCTGGCCGGGCAGCGCATCGGCATTCTCGGTGCCAACGGCCAAGGCAAGTCCACGCTGGTGAAGACGGTGGCGCACGAGCTGGCGCCGATTACCGGCGAAATCAGCGAAGGCAAAGGCCTGAACATCGGCTACTTCGCGCAGCAGGAACTCGACGTGCTGCGTCCTCTCGACACGCCGCTGGAACACATGATCCGTCTTGCCAAGGACACGCCGG
>Ga0157369_10002779_pt1 | contig 20901 bp, 20 predicted proteins | sample C25metaG_FD_113461 | JGI IMG/M metagenome (GOLD analysis project Ga0157369, IMG submission 113461) | Corn rhizosphere microbial communities from Kellogg Biological Station, Michigan, USA - C2-5 metaG | ecosystem: Host-associated > Plants > Roots > Rhizosphere > Soil | place: USA: Michigan...
ACGATGAGCACGTCGGGCTGGATACCGATCTCCATCAGCTCGCGCACCGAGTGCTGCGTCGGCTTGGTCTTCAGCTCCCCCGCGGCCGCGATGTACGGGATGAGGGTGAGGTGGACGAAGATCGCGTTCTCGCGACCCACGTCGTGGCGGAACTGACGAATGGCCTCGAGGAACGGCAGCGATTCGATGTCGCCGACCGTGCCGCCGATCTCGACGATGACGACGTCATTCTCCGGCGCGAGCCGGCGAATGGCCGCCTTGATCTCGTCGGTGATGTGGGGGATCACCTGCACCGTGGAGCCGAGATACTCTCCGCGCCGCTCCTTGGTGATGACGTTGAGATAGATCCGCCCGGTGGTGACGTTGTTCGCCTGCGAGAGCGAGCGATCGATGAACCGCTCGTAGTGCCCGAGGTCGAGATCCGTTTCTGCGCCGTCGTCCGTGACGAACACTTCACCGTGCTGGAAGGGCGACATCGTACCCGGATCGACGTTGAGGTACGGATCGAACTTCATCATCGAGACTCGGAGGCCGCGTTCGACGAGGAGCCGCCCGAGCGACGCCGCGGCGATCCCCTTGCCGAGCGACGAGACCACGCCGCCGGTGACGAAGATGAACTTGGTCGGGTGCTGTCGCGGGCTCGTCTGCATCAACTCTCGCTCGGATTGAAGGTCATCCATTCACTGTTCGCGCGCTCCAGATCCGCCTCGGTGTCGATGCCGGCGTGCGCGGGCGCGTCCACCACGGCCACCCCGATCCGCAGGCCGGCCGCGAGGGGACGAAGCTGTTCCAGTCTCTCGATGCGTTCGAGGGGGTGCGGAGGCAGGAACACCCACCGGGCGAGCGCATCCGGGGTGTACGCGTACACGCCGACGTGCAACAGAACTCGCTCGTCGCGCACGGACGCGTCGCCCGCATCGCGCAGGTACGGAATGGGCGCGCGGGAAAAATACATCGCGGCCCCATCGTCCGCAGTGACGACCTTCACCGCGTTCGGATCGGCAAGCACGGCTGGCGACGCGTGAAAGGCGGCGGTGCCGACGGGAAATCCATGCTCCGTGACCTGGGCGAGGGCGCCACGCACGGCAGGGCCCGAGACGAACGGTTCGTCCCCCTGCACGTTCACGATCGCATCGAATTCCCCGAGTCCTGCCGCGCGGACGACCTCGGCGACGCGATCGGTGCCCGAGGGATGGTTGACCGCGGTCGGAATGGCCTCGCCGCCCGCGTCCTCGATGCAGCGGATGACCTCATCGCTGTCGGTGGCGACGACGACGACATCGGCGATACGCAGGGCACGCACGCGCTCCATGACGCGAACGATGATCGGGACGCCGGCGAGCAGTCGCAGGGGCTTCCGAGGCAGGCGAGTGGCGCCGAGGCGCGCCGGGATGACGGCGAGCGTCCTCACGCGTGGCTGGGGAAGCCGATGGCCGGAGATGCGCACGCGGAGCGCGCGCGGGACGCAACTTTCACGCCAGCCAAGATACGCCGCACGCCAGCGTTTCGCAATCGAGTTGCCCTTACATCGACGAAAGCGAAATGCCCAGGCTCACTTTCGTGCGCTTTCGCCCGGCGACGGCCGTGTTGACGTCGAGATGGAGGGCACTCACCCCGATGCCGACGCCGATCTCATGCTGCAGCGCCGGCAGCTGGCGGATGCCCGCGCCGCCGAACGCATCGCGGATGGAGAGGACCGGTGCACCGATGACCGGAAGCTGAATCGCCTCGATCGGGATCTGATAGCGGCTCTCCACGTACGCGAGCGTCGAGCCACCCTGCTCCAGCAGGTCGAGCGTGGCGAGCGTTCCGCTGCCGCCCAGGTAGGCGAAGCGCGACATCGGTGTGCGGTCCCCGAGGCCGGCCACGCCGTGAACCTTCACGCGCAACGACTGCGTTCCGAAGGTGGGAAACTGGATGGAGCTGTGCAGCGTGAACTGCAGGAAGTTCGATGTGCCTTCAATGGGCCTCAGGCTCTGTTCGGCGCGCAGGAAGCCGTGGCCCGTGAGATCGTTGGCGAAGATTTCCCAATCCACACCAGCGATGGCCGACGTGAGATCACCACGTTCGACGAGCGGGTTCGGTCGATCCATTCGCAGGGAATCGTCGTGCTCGAACGCGCTCCATACATCGCCCGTCGCGGAGATCGGACTGACGCGTTCGGCTCGCACGCCGACATACGGTTCGGCGAGGAAGCTCGGGTGGTCGATCGTGGCGATCAGTCGAGCGCTGCCACCAGTGGATCGGAAATAGTTTCGCGTGTCGATCCCGCCAAAGATCGTCGTGAGCGAGTTCACCAGATCGGAATAGATCCAGTCGTCGTTCGTGCGCGTGAGGCGACCGCCGGTTGCCTCGAATCGAAAGCGCGACGAAGGCGTGAGGACGAGCGTGGCACCGGGGTCGACCGTACCGAGCCGGCTGCGATACGTCGCGGTTGGCTGCAGCGACACGAGCCCGCCGGCAGTGGCGATCGACACGCCGATCGGGATCGACAGGCCATCCACGCGGTCGTAACTCGGCATCAGCAACCCCTGCACCCCTGCGAGCGCGATGACAGGGGTCGTCGCTTCCACGCGCAGGTCGCGATGGCGCAGCGAATAACCTGCGTCCTCCCGCGTGATGTCGTAGGTCTCGTCCCGGAGGCTGAGCGTCCCGCCGGCCACGGTGCCGAGCGTCGTCGTCGCGACCGTGCCGCCCACGGCAATCGCTCGCCCACGCACCTCGGCCCCGGGACGCAGAAAAAGGTCCGCGCCCACCACCACGACGTCGCCATTCACGCGGCCGGCGAGAAACGTCGGACGCCCGAGCACGAGCAGGCTGGTGTCGAACGAGCTGTCGCGCGACAGCTCGAGGCGGTCGCTACCGGCTCGCACGGCGTGTGGCGTCGCGAGCACGTGCTGGATGATGTCGGCCGCCGGCGCCGGACCCGCGTCGCGCAGGACGACTTCCTGCGCGCCGGCAGCGGCCGTCGCGAGCTGGGCGCAGAGCGCCAACAGCGCAGCGCGCGCCTTCACGCGCTGATCCGGTCGAGAAAGTTCTTCAGGATCCGCTTGCCGTGCGGCGTCAACACTGACTCCGGATGGAATTGCACCCCCCACACGGGATGTTTCGAGTGACGCAAGGCATGAATCTCGGTCGGATCGCCTTCGGCCGTTGCCGACACCTCGAGCTCACGCGGCAGCGACTCACGCTCGACGATGAGTGAATGGTACCGCCCCACCTCGAGTGGATTGGGCAGTCCTTCGAAGAGGGCTGTTCCATCATGGGAGATGCGGGAGGACTTGCCGTGCACCGCGCGCGACGCGCGAACGACGCGTCCCCCGTATGCCTCGCCGATGGCCTGATGCCCAAGACACACACCGAGCGTCGGGATGCGACTGCCCCAGGCACGGATGACATCCACCGTCACGCCCGCCTGCGCGGGAGCGCACGGGCCGGGCGAGAGAACGATCCCCGACGGCGCCAGCTTGCCGACCTCCTCCACCGTGACCGCGTCGTTCCGTCGTACCTCGACTTCCGCGCCAAGCTCGCCGAGGTACTGGACGAGGTTGTAGGTGAACGAATCGTAGTTGTCGATGACGAGAAGCATGGCGGTCGGTGAGGACGGGTGACGCCGCGTCACCCTCGTGGATGATAACTCCGGTGCACCTGTCGCAGATACTCCCGGTCCACGTGGGTGTAGATCTGGGTCGTCGCGATGTCCACGTGGCCGAGCATCTCCTGCACGGCGCGCAGGTCGGCGCCTCCTTCGAGCAGGTGCGTCGCGAAGGAGTGCCGCAGCGTGTGGGGCGTCACGTGACGCGTGATGCCAGCGCGTTCGACGTACCCACGCAGGATCTTCCACGCGCCCATCCGCGTGAGCGGTCGTCCACGCGCATTGAGCAGGAGCACACCCTTCCCTTCTCCCTTCTCGAGGCGGGGCCGCAGCTCGCGGAGGTAGATGGCCGCGGCGCCGATGGCCGACCGCCCGATGGGCACGAGGCGCTCCTTGCTCCCCTTCCCGAATACGCGCACCAGGCCCTCGTCGAGCATCAGGTCGCGGACGCCGAGCGTGATCCATTCCGACACTCGCAGGCCGGCGCCGTACGCCAGCTCGAGCAGCGCGCGATCGCGAAAGACGAACGGATCATCGAGCGTCGGCGCCGCGAGCAGCTTCTGGACCTCCTCGACGGTCAGCACGTCGGGAAGGGTGCGCCAGCGCTTCGGCGTCTCGAGGCGCTCGCTGGGATCGCGCACCACGATGCCGTCGCCGATGAGGAAGCGAAAGTAGGTGCGCACCGCGGAGACGTTCCGGCGAATGGACGCTGGCGAGAGGCCGAGGTCCTTGAGGTGATACACGTATTCACGCAGCATGCGCGCCGTGATGTCGACGGGCGCCGAGGCGCCGCGGGAGGCGGCGTACTGCGCGAACCGATCGAGATCGCGGCGATAGGCCTCCTGCGTCCGTGGCGAGAGCCCCTGTTCCAGCGCGATGAAGTCGGCGAAGCGCGGCAGGAGGAAGGAACGCGTGAGATCGTCGCGATCGGTCACGCTGGCCTCCGCGCGCGCCGAACGATCTGCCACACCGCGAACGCCAGCACGACGATCACGGCGCCGACGATTGCCGTCACCCGGCTGGAGTGGGCAATGCGCCGCGTGAGCGCATCCCAGTCACTGCCGGCCCGATAAGCGATGTAGCTGATGAAGCCGTACCAGATGCCCGAGGCGAACGCCATGGCGGCAATGGCCGACAGCGCCGGAACCTTCAGCGCGCCGGCAAATGGGGGCACGAGCGCGCGCACTCCCGGGATGAACCGACTGACGACGAGCGCCGGCATGCCGTACCGCGCATAGAGCTGCTGGAGTCGCTCTTCGCCCCGCGCGTTGGACAAGGCGGGGAAGCGCCGATGCATCCATCCGGCACCGTGACGCCGCCCGACGAGATACATGCCGACCGCACCGGCAACGTTGCCGGCCCACGTTCCGAGGAAGGCGAGCAGGGCGCTGCCGTGTCCCCGCGCGGCGAGCCAGGTACCAAGCGCGACGACGGTGTCCGTCGGTAGCGGTGGGAAGAGGTTCTCCAGCGCAGCGAGGATGGTGAGCGCCGGATAGAGCACGGCCACCGGCAGCCCGGAGAACCAGGTGAGCAGCGACTGCACGATGTCAGTCCCGGATGATCGTCGCCGTGGCGACGCAGGCGATGCCCTCGCCGCGTCCCACGAAGCCCATCAATTCGTTCGTCTTGCCCTTGATGCTGACGTCGTCCGCCGCCACGCCGGTCGCCGCCGCGATTCGCTCCCGCATCGCCGACCGATGCGGTGCGATCTTCGGTGACTCGGCCACCACCACCACGTCGAGCTGGCCGACGCTCCAACCAGCTCGACGCAGTGTCTGTACGGCGATCTCCAGCATCTCGACCGAGTCACGTCCCGCGTTGACCGTGTCAGTGTCCGCGAACATGCTGCCGATGTCCCCGAGCGCTGCTGCCCCGAGGATGGCGTCCGTCACGGCGTGGCAGATGGCATCGCCGTCCGAGTGGCCCTGCAGGTGCACGTCGGACTGGATGCGCACGCCGCCCAGCACCAGCGGCCCGCCCGGCGCGAAACGATGCGAGTCGTACCCGACACCGACGCGCATCGTAAGCCGTTCACTCATGAGAGTGCACCACGCCGACGTGCGGCGGGCGGCACGCCGTCAGCCCTCGAACTTGCGGACGACCAGCGAGACGTTGTGACCGCCGAAGCCGGCGCTGTTGCTCAACGCCGCGCGCACCCGGCGCTCGCGCGCCTGGTTCGGGGTGAAGTCCAGCGGACCGCATTCCGGATCGGGCGTGCAATAGTTGATCGTGGGCGGTGAGACCTGATCGCGAATGGCCAGCGTGCAGGCGATGAACTCCACCGAGCCGGCGGCACCCAGCATGTGCCCCGTCATCGACTTGGTGGACGACACGCTCACGTTCTCCGCGGCGTCGCCGAACACGGCGCCAATGGCCTTCGCCTCGTTCGAATCGTTGAGCGGCGTGGAGGTCCCGTGCGCGTTCACGTAGTCGATGTCCGCCGGCGTGAGGCCGGCATCCTGGATGGCCCCGCGCATCGCGCGCTGCAGTCCTTCGTGGTCCGGCAGCTGCCCGGTGAGATGATAGGCGTCCCCGGTGGCACGATAGCCCACCACTTCACCGTAGATGGTCGCGCCCCGCTTCAGTGCGTGCTCCAGCTCCTCGAGAATCACCACGCCGGACCCCTCGCCCATCACGAAACCATCGCGCGTGGCGTCGAACGGGCGAGACGCGGTTTCCGGGCTGTCGTTCCGCCGCGAGAGCGCCGTCATGTTGGCAAAGCCGCCGATCGCCATCGGCGTCACGGTGGCTTCTGCGCCGCCGGTGATGATGATGTCGGCGTCGCCGTACTGGATGGTGCGGAACGCTTCGCCGATGGCGTGCGCGCTGGTAGCGCACGCGGAGACCGTGGCGAAGTTGGGCCCGCGCGCGTTGAAGCGCATGGACACCACACCGGCCGCGATGTCGGCGATGAACATCGGAATGAAGAAGGGGCTGATCTTGCTCGCCCCGCGCTCGCGATAGATGTCGTGCTGCTCCTCGAAGCTCTTCAGGCCGCCGATGCCGCTGCCGAGGATGACGCCCGTGCGATCGACGTCATAGCGACCCTCGGACAACCCCGCGTCGCGCATTGCCTCGACCGCGGCGGCGACGGCGTACTGCGTGTAGAGGTCCGCCCGCTTGGCCTCCTTGCGATCCATCGTGAGCAGCGGGTCGAAGCCCTTCACCTCGCAGGCGAAGCGCACGGGAAAGGTGGAGGCGTCGAACTTGGTGATGGGCGCCGCACCGGAACGCCCGTCACGCATGGCGCGCCAAGTCGTCGCCACATCGTTGCCGATGGGCGTCACGGCACCGAGGCCGGTGACGACGACCCGACGACGCATTACGCGCCAACCTTGGTGTTCAGGTACGCCACCGCATCACCGACGGTGCGCAGCTTCTCCGCATCCTCGTCGGGAATGTCGATGTTGAACTCCTTCTCGAACTCCATCACCAGCTCGACGATGTCGAGGCTGTCGGCGCCGAGATCCTCGATGAAGCTCGCTTCGTCGGTCATCTTGTCACGCTCGACGCCGAGCTCCTTCTCGATGATATCGCGTACCTTCTGGGCGTTGTCAGCCATTGGTCGGGCTCCTGTGGGTTTTGAACGGCGGAAAGTTAGCCAAATCTGCTACGGAAAGTCATGCCGTGCGGCCGAGTTTCGCCCTACATCACCATCCCGCCGTCCACGACGATGGTCTGGCCGGTGATGTAGGCCGCCTGATCGGACGCCAGGAAGGTGACGACGCCGGCGATGTCCTGCGGCGTGCCGAGTCGTTCGAGCGGAATCTGTCCCGCCAGTCCGGCGCGCGCGTCGGGGGTCATGGCGGCGGTCATGTCGGTCTCGATGAATCCCGGCGCGACGGCGTTCACGAGCACGTTCCGCGAGCCGAGCTCCTTGGCGACCGACTTCGTGAGACCGATCAGTCCCGCCTTGCTCGCGGCGTAATTCGCCTGGCCCTTGTTCCCCGTGAGGCCGACGACACTGGCGATGTTGATGATCCGTCCCCACCGGCGCTTGATCATCCCGCGAGCGACGGTGCGAATGGCGACGAACGCGCCACGGAGGTTGGCGTCCAGCACCGCGTCCCAGTCGTCATCCTTGAGTCGAAAGAGGATGTTGTCGCGGGTCAGGCCGGCGTTGTTGACGAGGATGTCGACCTGCCCAAACTCCTTCTCGACCGCCTCCACCAGCGCAACGACGGATGCCGGATCACCGACGTCGGCGGCAAACCCGCGCGCGTTGTTGCCGACGGCTGCAGCGGCCTCGGCTGCGCGCGCCTGGTCACGTCCAACGACGGCGACGCGCGCGCCGGCGCCGGCCAGCGACTCCGCGATCGCGCGTCCTATGCCGCGCGTACTGCCCGTGACGAGCGCGTTCTTCCCGACGAGGTCGATCTTCATGCGGCCACCGCGGAGAGGAGTGAATCCACATCGGAAGCGGTGCCGCAGGCGACCACCTTCAGCGACGGCGCGATCTTGCGAGCGAGTCCCTTGAGCACCGAACCGGGACCCATTTCGACGTAGAGGGCGTCCGGGTGCAGCGCGGCCAGCGCTTCCATCTCGCGTTGCCACTGCACGGGCGCCGTGAGTTGCTGCACGAGCATCCGACGCGCAAGCGCTGCGTCGTCAACCGGTTGCGCGTTCACGTTCGCGAAGACCGGGAACCTCGGATCGGCAAACGGAGCGAGGTCGAGCGCCTCCTGGAGGCCATCGGCCGCGTCCGCCATGAGCGGTGAGTGAAAAGCACCGCTCACGTTCAGGCGAATCGGCTTGGCGCCGGCTTCCCTGGCCAGCTCCATGGCCTTTTCCACGCCTGCCACCTCGCCACTGATGACGATCTGGCCAGGGCAGTTGTAGTTGGCGGGAACGGCAAGGCCAGCGACGGAGCTCGCGCGATCGCAGATTTCCTCGATCGGCACCTGGAGCGTCCCGAGGATGGCGGCCATGGCACCCGGCCGCCGCTGCCCGGCCTCGAACATCAGCTCGCCACGGCGGCGCACGAGGCGAACGGCGTCGAAGAGCGCCAGCGCGTCGGCCGAGTGGTGCGCGGTGAACTCCCCGAGCGAATGACCGGCGGCGGCCACCGCTCGCTCGCCGATGGCATCGCGCACCACCGCCCACACGGCAGCGCCGTGTGCGAGCAGCGCGGGCTGCGCATTGAGCGTACGTGTCAGCTCATCGGCCGGACCGTCGAAGCAAAGGCGCGAGAGCTGCACGCCAATCGCATCATCGGCGGCCTGGAAAACGGCGCGCGCGGCCGGAAAGCGCTCGGCCAGATCCTTCCCCATGCCGGGCGCCTGTGACCCCTGACCGGGGAAGAGCAGTACGACGTTCGGCATGGCGATCAGAAGCGAACGACCATCGAGCCCCACGTGAACCCGGCGCCGAAGCCGACGAGCAGCGCGGTGGTGCCGTCCTTCACGCGCCCGGCCTCGATGGCTTCGTCCAGCGCGATCGGGATCGAGGCGGAAGACGTGTTGCCGTAGCGTTCCACGTTCACGAAGACCTTGGACATCGGAACGCTGGCGTGCTTGGCCGTCGCCTCGATGATGCGCATGTTCGCCTGATGCGGGATGAGGACGTCGATGTCCTGACCCGTGAGCTTCGCGGCGTCGAGTGCGCGGTCGCATGCCTCGCTCATCGAGCGCACCGCATGCTTGAACGTCTCGCGACCAGCCATCTTCACGAACGTGGAGCGGTCAGCGAGCGTCTCCTGGCTGAACGGCACCTTGGCGCCGCCCGCGGGGCGCCAGAGCAACTCGGCAAGGGTGCCATCGCTGCGGATGTAGGTGCTGAGGATTCCCTTGTTGTGCGTCTTGGCACGCTTGACCACCGCGGCGCCGGCGCCGTCGCCGAACAGCACACAGGTGCTGCGGTCCTGCCAATCGACGATGGCGCTCATCTTCTCGGCGCCGACGACGAGCGCCGTCTCGATGGTGCCGGAGGCGATCAACCCTTCAGCGACCGTCATCCCGTAGATCCACCCCGTGCAGGCTGCCGAGATGTCGAAGGCGGCGGCGCGCGTGGCACCGAGCTCCGCTTGAAGGTCGACGGCCGTCGCGGGCAACAGGCGGTCGGGAGTGGCGGTGCTGAGCACGATCGCATCCACTTCGCCAGGCTGGATATCGGCCTTCCGCATGGCGCGGCGCGCCGCCTCGGCGGCCATGGACGTCGTCGTCTCCGAGGGGGCCCCAATGTGCCGTTCCACGATGCCGGTGCGCTCGACGATCCACTCGTGATTCGTCTCGAGGCCCAGGGCGGCGAAGTCGTGGTTGGTCATCACGCGCTCGGGGATTCCCCTGCCCATGCCCGCGATGTAGGCGACCGGTCTTTTCACGCCGCGCTCTCCGTGGCCATGCCCAGGCGCTGGCCGATCTGTTCGTTCATTCCGCTGGCCACCGCCTGGAGGGCGACCTTGATGGCGTTCTTCACGGCGCGCGGACCCGACTTGCCATGCGCGATGATGCTCACGCCCTTCACGCCGAGCAGCGGTGCTCCGCCATGCTCGGAGTAGTCCAGATGCTTGAGACCGGCCTGCAGCTGGTCGGCATCCACGCCGGCCTTGCGCAGGGTATCGATCATGAGAGGCGCAACCCCCTCGTAGAACTTGAGAATCACGTTCCCAACGAACCCGTCGCAGACGACGACGTCGACGGGTTGCTCATCGGTGCCGCCGGCCGGGAGGTCGCGACCTTCCACGTTGCCGATGAAGTTGAGGCCGGCCTGGAGGAGCAGCTGGTGCGCCTCCTTGGTGACGGCATTGCCCTTCTCCGGCTCCTCGCCGATGCTCATCAGCCCGACGGTCGGGTTGGGACGGCGCAGCACCGTTTCGGCGTACGTGGCGCCGAGGCGGGCGAACTGGACGAGCTCCTCCGCAGAGCAGTCGACGTTGGCGCCCGAGTCGAGGACGGCGACGGGGCGCCGTCCCGACGGAAAGAGCGTCACGATGGCCGGGCGCTTGATGCCCGCATGCAGACGAAGCACCATGAGCGACGCGGCCATCTGCGCGCCGGTGTTGCCGGCGGAGACGAACGCGTCGGATCTTCCTTCGGTCTGCAGCTTGAGGCCGAGGACCATCGAGCTGTTGGGCTTCCCGCGCACGGCAGCGCTGGGCTTTTCCGTCATCTCGATGACTTCCGGCGCCTCGACGATGGACAGTCGGTCGCGGTGGGAGTCAGCAACGCCGAACTGACCGCTGTCGAGGAGGGCGCGCAGCTGGCCCTCCACGACGGCGGTCTGGCCGACGAGCTGAATGCTGTGTGCGGGATCGAGCTCGGCGAGCGCGAGCAGCGCGCCGGCTACGGTCGCCTGGGGAGCGAAGTCTCCCCCCATGGCGTCCAACGCGATCCGCGCCAATGTCAGGCTTCCCTGGCTGCGACTCGCTGTTCGCCGGCGTAGTACCCGCACTCGGCGCAGACGTGGTGCGGGCGCTTCATCGCCTGGCAGCGAGGGCACTTCTGAATCGCGATCGCCGGGGCGGTCTTGTGGGTGTTGCGGGCGCGCTTCTTCCGCTTGGATGTTCTGCGCTTCGGTACGGCCATGAGTCTGGTCGGAAAAGGATAAGACCGGGCGACTCAGGCCTGGCCGTCGCGGAGCTTGTGGAGCGCTCCCCAGCGAGGATCCGCCGAGGTGGCAGCGCAGCCGCAATCGCCGAGATTGAGCTCGGCGCCGCAGGTCGGACAAAGGCCCTTACAGTCGTCCCGGCACAACGCGTAGCCAGGAACGTTCAACAGCCACTGCTCCCGGATGGCCGGTCGCAGGTCGAGCTCGGACGCGTGGTCGTCGATCACGTAGACGTCGGGATCGTCTTCCACCCCTTCGGCGCCCGCTTCGGCGAAGATGAGGTGCGCGTCCTCGGACACGTGGCCCGACGCTTCGCCCAGACAGCGGCGACACTCGAGCTCGACGTCCCCTTCGATGGTGCCGTGCCAGTAGAACCGGCCAGGCCCTGCCGGCGACAACCGACCCTTCACGCGGATCGGCTCCGACGGCTTCGTGTCTTCCTCCAGCCACACTGGATCATCCACCGCCAGAGTGTCGTCGACGGAGACCGCGTGCTGGGTGAGCGACCGAATGTCAAAGGACAGCATAGCCTGTAAAACTACTTGGGGCCCATGGAGTTATCAAGTCGTCCCTGGCCCGCCGTGAGACGTGAATCGCGACGGCGTCCGCAGTTGCGCTTCACGTCTCACCATTCACGCCTCGCGGTCAGTACAGCAGGTCGATCTCGGCAAAGAAGAACCTCGCCTCGCGCGCGGCGTTCTCGTCGGAGTCGCTGGCGTGAATGGCATTCCGGCCCTTCGACTCGGCGTAGAGCTTTCGCACGGTGCCGGCCGCGGCCTCGGCGGGATCGGTGGCGCCGATGGCGTCGCGAAGGCCAAGGACGGCGTTCGCCTTCTCGAGCACCATCGGCATGCAGGGACCGGACGTCATGAACTGGACGAGCTCGCCGTAAAATGGTCGCTCGCGATGGACTGCGTAGAACTCTCCCGCCTGCTTCTGGGTGAGCTGCATGACGCGCGCGGCCTTGACCCGGAAGCCCTTTTCCTCGAGTAGCGCGATGATCCTGCCGGCCTTGTTCGCACCGAACGCGTCCGGCTTGATGATCGTGAGCGTGTAATTGCCAGCCATGCTGTATTCCTCGTGAGGTGCGCGGGCGTCAGCCCGGTTGAGTTCAGTAGAATCCGATCAGTTGCCGATCAATTTGCGGACGATGTCGCCGCGGGTGAGAAAGCCGACGAGGCGGCCGTCGCGTACGACGGGCACTCGCTCCACTTCCTTGTTGCTCATCAGCGACGCGACCTCGGCGATCGGCTGCTCCGGGGCGACGCACAACACCTGCCGCGTCATGGCGTCGCGCACGGTCTTCGTGCCGGCGACGGCCGGCGCGGCGGCTCGTGCGTCCGGCCCGGTGAACGCCTGGACCTTGAGCAGATGCCGAATGACCTCGCGCTCCGTCACCATCCCGATCACGCGCCGGTCCTCGTCCACTACCGGCAGTGCGCCGAGCCCGGTGCGCGCGAGGGTGCGTGCGGCATCGGTGAGCGGCATCTCGGGGGCGACCGTGCGTGGCTGGTCCGACATCACGTCACGGACGGCGAGTTGCTCGGGGAGTCTGGTCTCCTCGAAGCCCGGAAGGGCGACGAGCGCCGAAGCGTTCGGCGCGGCGAGCACCGCGTCGAAGAACTCGGCGCGCCGAAGCAGCCGGGCGAATGCGCCGACCACCTGCAGATAGCGAACGGCGTGGCGCGGCGGCGCGGCGATCATGATGACGATGCGTGCACAGTGCTTCGCGTCGTCAGTGGCGTCACGGCAGATCGGCTCGCGCGACACCCCAAGAGCGAGGACGAGCTGACCAACCGCCTCGCTCCGGTAATGGAGCAGGAACGCACGCTCCCCCATTGCCACGACCTCTTCAGGGCGCGACTCCGCGGCGCGACGGCGCAACCTTCCCGCATCGAGCACGCCGTGCGCCGACGACAGGCGCTCCAGGAGGACGGCTGCCGCCTCCTGAAGCGTTGGCGTCTCGAGCGGAACGACGATCCGCTCGGGCGCGAGAAAATCGCGGAGCTTCACCGAAGTGGTGACGACGAAGCGCCGAACGTCACATCCGATCCTTGAGCAGCTGGACGAAGTCCATCGGGCGCTTGGCCACGCCCATGCCGGCCTTCTGGAACGCCTCGATCTTTTCGGCCGCCGTGCCAGCTGAGCCGGAGATGATGGCGCCGGCGTGGCCCATGCGACGTCCCGGCGGTGCCGTCTGGCCGGCGATGAATCCGACGACGGGCTTCTTCATGTGTTTGCGTACGAACTCCGCTGCTTCCTGCTCGTCGGTGCCACCGATCTCTCCCATCATGGCGACGGCCTTCGTCTTCGGATCCGCCTCGAACGCGGCGAGGCAGTCGATGAAGTTGGTACCGTTGATGGGATCGCCGCCGATGCCGACGCAGGTGCTCTGCCCCATGCCGGCGCGCGTGAGCTGGTAGACGACCTCGTACGTGAGCGTGCCGGAGCGGCTGACGACGCCGATGTTGCCCGGCGTGCAGATGCGCCCCGGAATGATGCCCACCTTGCTCTCACCCGGCGTGATGAGCCCCGGACAGTTGGGGCCGAGCAGACGTGCGCCCTTCTCCTTCACGAACGGATAGACACGCGTCATGTCGAGAACGGGCACGCCCTCCGTGATGCACACGATGAACTTGATCCCTGCATCGGCGGCTTCCATCATCGCGTCGGCAGCGTACATGGGCGGCACGTAGATGACGGACGTGTTGGCGTTCGTCTGCTTCACCGCCTCGTGCACCGTGTTGAAGACCGGCACCTTGTCGTCGAACTTCTGGCCGCCTTTTCCGGGCGTGACACCGCCGACGATCTTCGTGCCGTACTCGATCATCTGCTTGGTGTGGAACCCGCCATCGCGGCCAGTGATGCCCTGCACGATGACCGTCGTGGACTTGTCGATGAAGATGCTCACGCGGCCTTTCCTCCCTTCGTCGCGAGATCGACCGCCTTCTTCACCGCGTCGTCCATGTCGGACGAGGCGCTGAAGCCGTGCTCCTTCAGGATCTTCATGGCGATCTCCTCGTTCGTACCGGTGAGGCGAATGACGATGGGAATCTTCAGCGGGTTTGCCTTCGTGGCCGTGACGATGCCGTTGGCGACGTCATCGGTGCGGGTGATGCCGCCGAAGATGTTGAACAGGATGACCTTCACGCTCGGATCTTCGGTGATGATGCGGAGTGCGTTGACGACCTTCTCCGGATTGGACGAACCACCGATGTCGAGAAAGTTGGCGGGCTCGCCGCCGTAGAACTTCACCAGATCCATCGTGGCCATGGCGAGGCCGGCGCCGTTCACCACGCACCCGACGTTCCCGTCAAGCTTGATGAAGGTGAGGTGCGAGTTGCGGGCGTCCACCTCGCTCGGTGCTTCCGCGGTCTCGTCGCGCAGCGCCTCGAGCTCGGGGTGGCGATCGAGCTCGTTGTCGTCGATCACCATCTTCGCATCGAGCGCCACGACATCGCCGGCCGGCGTGACGACGAGCGGGTTGATCTCGGCGAGCGAGGCGCCGTTCTTCATGAACGCCTGGTAGAGCGCCATCATGATCTTCGATGCGGCGCGGACCTTCTTCACGTCGTCGAACAGGAAGAAGCCGAGCTCACTCGCCTGGTACGGCTGGAGCCCGTAGCGCGTATCGATGGGCAGCTTGAGGATCTTCTCGGGCGTCGTCGCCGCCACTTCCTCGATGTCGATGCCGCCGGCGGGGCTGACCATGAAGACCGGCTTCTTGGTCGCGCGGTCGAGGATGATGCCGACGTAGGCTTCGGTCGCGATGTCGGCGGCCGCGGTGACGAGCACCTTGTGCACCGTGAGCCCCTTGATCTGCATGCCCAGAATCCTGCTTGCTACCTCGCGGGCCTCCGCCGGCGTCTTGGCCAGCTTCACGCCGCCCGCCTTGCCGCGGCCTCCGGCGTGCACCTGCGCCTTCACCACCACCATGCCGCCCATCTTCTTCGCGATCGCTTCGGCTTGCTCGGGGGTCGTCGCGACCTCGCCGGGCGGGATTGGCACGCCTTCGGCACGCAGGAGATCCTTCGCCTGATATTCGTGGATGTTCACGCCTTCTCCGCTGTGATGGTCGTTCCCGCTTCGCCGCGCACTGCTTCCCGGCCGCGAGCGAGCTCGGTGATGATCGCGCGGCCGCCGGTGCGCCGCGCAAAGTCGATTGCCGCGCGGATCTTCGGCGCCATGCTGCCTTCGCCGAACGCTCCTGCGCGATCCATGAGTTCCGCTTCCTCCACCGTGAGGCGTGGGAGCGGACGCTGCTGCGGCGTGCCCCAGTCGGCGTACACCGCGTCCACATCGGTGAGGATCAACAGCAGCCCCGCTCCGAGATCCCGCGCCAGCACCGCCGACGCGAGATCCTTGTCCACCACTGCATCGATCCCTTCCCACCCCTTCACGGGGTCGTCGTAGATCGGCGCGCCACCGCCACCGCACGCGATCACGATCGTTCCCGACTCGACGAGCTGCCGGATGGTGCGCAGCTCGTGAATCGCCTGCGGGCGCGGACTGCCGACGACACGCCGGAGATTGCCGCGCCCGTCCTTCTTCACTACATGGCCTTCGCGGCGCAGCTCCTCGGCTCGCGCGTCGGAAAGCTTCTGGCCGATGAACTTCGTCGGATCGACGAGCGCCGGGTCGTCGGCCCGCACCTCCACCTGCGTGATCACCGTCGCCACGTCTCGCGCCGAACCGGCGCGGCGCAGCGCGTTCTCGAGCGACTGCTGCACCATGTAGCCGATCCAGCCGGCCGTTGCGGCAACAAGCACGCCGAGGGGAAGCGGATTGGCTTCGCGCCGCGCGATTTCGTTGCGTACCAGCTCGTCCCCGACCTGGGGCCCGTTGCCGTGGACCACGCACACGTTCCAGCCGTCGGCAACGAGATCGACGATGGGTCCGAGGCTCTCGCGCGCGTGTCGGAACTGGTCGTGAATCGTGCTTTTCTCTCCCGCCGGCGCCAGCGCGTTGCCGCCAAGCGCAATCACTGCGGTGCGTGGTCTCGAGGCGGTCATCGTACTGGCTGAGGCAAGGTAGAAGCGCTCCGTTGCAGGAGCAAGCTCATGGGACGCGACGTCCGAGCGCTGCGCCGAGCGCGTCGAACGCGCGCCCGAACGAAACCCAGTCGCCCCGCTCGAGCGCAGAGCGCATGATCCGGTACAGGCTGTCGGCACGCACGCGGAACGACTGCGGCGTCGCCGGCGCAGCCGCAGTACCGGCCCCGCCAAGAATCGCAGCCAGGGTGGGGCCGATGGCGAGGGAATCGTCCACGAGTGCGCTCACGTGGACGAGTCGCGGTGTGCCTCCGGGCAGCCACTGGAAGACCGACTGAAAGTAGGCGGAGCGCCCGGCGATCGGCACGACGCGCGCGGGCGCCCGGACGATACCGTTGTCATGGCCGGTAGTGTCCGTACCGCGCAGGCGATCGAGGACGGCGCCCCACCGGACGTCGCCGCTTGCGACCGGAAGCCAGGCCGTGATGCGATGTGCGCCCCCCTCGGCGGCCACGAGGCCGCGCACGCGCTCACGGTCGTCGAGCAGCGGCCACGCAGCGGCGACCGGTCCTCCAGGCAGCTCGAAGTGCAGCGGTTCGCGGGACGCAGCGGAGTCAGCGCCGTCCAGGGCGGCGAAGTGTCGCACCTCCAGACTGTCGCCGCGGAAGCCCGATGAGGCAAAGGCGAGCCCCTGAGCGCGCGCGCCGTCGCTGATCGGCGGAAGCACGTGCTGCAGTGGCGCCGGCAGAGAGGCGACCGAGGTGAAGAGGGCGGGAAAACGGCCCGCCCAGCTCGACGCGACGGGATCCGGGTTGGCGTCGAGTACAAAACGCACGCGCCCGCTCGCCGCGTCGACGAGCGCCGTCGCCGCGTGCTGGAGGTAGCCCCGCTCCTCACCGAGCAGCACGAAACGACCGGACAGCGGATACGACGCCGAGGCCGAGTAGAGCTCCAGCGCCCAGTAGAGCGAATCATCGGCGACGACGGGAAGCACTTCGCTCCCCTGCACGAAGAACGGCACGAGGGCACGAACCCGCTCGCGCACATCGCGCCGACGAATGATCATCGGGCGATCGAGCGGAAGCTCGCCAAACAGCAGTCGGTAGTTCTGCAGTGCCCACGCGTGCGCGATGCGCGACCGGGTCGAGACCATCTCGACGCCGGCCACGCGCCCCAGCGAGTCGGAGATCACCGAGTACGGTGGTGCGGAGTCGAACACGGCTGGCTCGTCGAACAGCGTCTCGTCGAGTCCGCGGCCGGTACCAGGAATGCGCACGGGCATCCCGCGCTCGTCAACGGTGGTCGCGTCGAAGCGGCCGATCCCCCATGCATCCCGCCGGTCGGCCGACGCATCGCTGCTCCGCTCCACGAGCAACGCGATCAGGCCTGCCCCGCTCTCCTGCCACGCGGCGCCACTACCGACGATGCGCACGCGGCGCAGACGTTGAGCAGCGGCGGCGAGCGTTTCGCCATCCCAGATGGCCACGCGCGGCGCCGCCTCGGTCGGCGACGCGAATCCGGCGCCGAGGGTGTCGGGGCGCATGCGGTCCACGCCGTATGCGCGTCGCGTGAAGGTATGAAAGGTGGCGACGTACGGCCGTTCCTGCGCTGCCGCCTCCGCCGGGTCGACCGAGCGTCGCGCAAGCAGTGGTGCCACTGATCGCGCGACCACCGAAAGCAGGAGCACGGTGGTGACGGCGAGGAACGCGAGACGCATCTGTCCGCTCCACCCTGACCAGCACACGACGAGCCCCGCACAGAACGTGACGACGGCGAGCAGGAGCGTGGCCGGCACGAGCACCCGGTGGTCGACGGCGGTGAACACACCGCCGGTGCCCTCCCCCATCGCCACGAGGCGGTACATGTCGAGCCGATAGCTCCACGCCAGGATCAGCATCAGCACGCCACCGAGGATCATGAAGTGGCGGCGCACATAGGCGGAGACGTACAGATGTCCCCTGTCCCAGCGCAGGCTCGGCGTCAGAGCATAGAGGAGGACGACGAGCGCGGCGACGACGGCGAGGAGGATGACGGACCACTCGTGCAGCGTGATCTCGAGTGGCAGCCAGTAGACGAAGAAGCCGAGGTCGGCGCCGAAATAGGGATCGGTCTCGCTGAATGGCTGGCCGATCTGCGGCAGCAGCGCTCGTGTCCAGGTGGAAGCCGGCAGCGCGAGCGCGATACCGATGATGAACGAGAGCACGCACGCCGTCAGCAGGAGATATCGGCCCGGCACCTCTTCGCCGATCTCCAGATTGGCGATCCGACGGGGAAGCACGAGCGAGACCACCGAGCGGCGCACCGCGTACAGATTGACGAAGGCAAAGAGCGAGGCCACGGCGAAGGAGCCGATCCACAGCACGAGCGTCGTGCCGATGCGAGCGCGCCAGACTGACGTGGCGCCGAGCGCCTCGTACCAGAGGTAGTCCGTGTAGAGTCCAGTGCTCCAGCGTCCGAGCACGAGGAGAATGGCCGCGACGGCGAGGACGCCGAACACGACGCGGCGCACGTTCACGTCAGACCGTCACGCCCTGCCCGCGCAGCCATCCTTCCAGCTCGCGACGGATCTCCAGGAGGCGGCTCCCGGTGCGCGCCTCGAATCGCAGCACGAGAATGGGCTGCGTATTGGAGGCGCGAATCAACCCCCAGCCGTCACCGAACAGGACGCGTACGCCATCCACGTCGCTGACGTCGTGTACGCGTCGAAAGTGCTCGACGGCCTTCGCCACGACGTCGAACTTGCGGTCGTCGGCACAGTCGACGCGGATCTCGGGCGTGCTCACGAACTCCGGCACGTCGGCGAGCAGTTCGCGCACCGTGCGTCCGGAGTCGGCCACGATGCGCAGGAGGCGCGCGGCGCCGTAGAGCGCGTCGTCATGGCCGTAGAACCCCTCGCGGAAGAACATGTGGCCGGACATCTCTCCGGCGAGCGGGGCACCGAGCTCCTTCATCTTGTCCTTGATGAGGGAGTGTCCGGTCTTCCACATCACTGGCGTGCCGCCCGCCTTCTCGATCTCGTGAGGCAGCGCCTGACTGCACTTCACGTCGAAGATCACTGGCTGTCCACGCCCAGTGCGCTCGAGGACGTCGCGCGCGTACAGGATGAGGATGTGATCGCCCCAGATGATGCGCCCGTCGCCGTCCACGAGGCCGATGCGGTCAGCATCGCCGTCGAAGGCGACGCCGAGCTCGGCTCCCTCACGCTGCACGGCGTCGATGAGGTCCTCAAGGTTGGCTGGGACGGTAGGATCGGGATGATGATTCGGGAACGTCCCGTCGCTCTCGCAGAACAACCCGGTCTCCTGCACTCCGATGGCGCGCATGAGCTGCGGCGCAACGAGCGCTCCGGCGCCGTTGCCGCAGTCGTAGACGATGCGCATCGGTCGCGACAAGCATCCAACGCGCCCCGCGACATCAGCCACGTAGCGGTCGATCACCCGTTCGTCGCGCACCGCTCCGCTGCCCGACGGTGCTGCCCCGGACCGGATGAGGTCGAGCAGGTGCTGGATGTCGTGGCCGTGCAACGACTCGGTACCGAGACAGAGCTTGAACCCGTTGTACTCCGGCGGATTGTGCGACCCCGTGATCTGGATGCCGCCAATCACGTCGAGGCGGTGCAGGCTCCAGTACAGCAGCGGTGTAGGCACGACGCCGATGTCGACGACGTCCACGCCAGCGCCCGTGAGGCCCTGCACCAGCGCTTCTCGCAGCGCCGTTCCACTCGGCCGGTTGTCGCGTCCGACGGCGACAGCGCCTTTCCGTCCGCGCTCGCGCAGCAGCGCCGCATACGCGCCACCGAGGGCGCGAGCGGCTTCCTCCGTCAGGTCGTCGCCAACGACGCCACGGATGTCATACTGCCGGAAGATCCCTGGAGCGATGGCCATCGGGTGGGAAGAGGAAGCGAGCCGCGTGCGCGGCCCGGGTCAGCTAGCGGACGAGCGCCGTGCGAGGCGGCGCGCCCACGGAGGCGGTGTCCGCGGGTGACGCGACGCGAGGAACGCCGACGGTGGCGTAACGCACGGTGTAGTCCGGCGCGATGCCGATGATGAGGATGGCGAGCGCGCACGCGGCCACGACGAAGCGGGTCCATCCGCCCGAACGTGCCACGACGGGTGCATCGCTGGCGCGCGGACGCATGAACATCACCATCACCACGTACAGGTAGTAGCCCGCCGAGATGACGGTCGTGAGCACCAGGATAACGGCGAGCGTCGTCTGAGGCGTCGGCGCCTGCAACGCGGCCTTGAGGATGTACCATTTGGCGAGGAAGCCCATGCCGCCGATGATCGGGAAGCCCATCAGCGCCATCATGAACACCGTCATCGCCATGGCGAGCCACGGACGCACGCTCCACAGGCCGCTGATGTCGTCGATGGTTGCCGCGTCGTCGCCGCGGGAGATCACGACGAGGACGCCGAACGCGCCGAAGGTGGCCAGTGTGTACGCCAGCAGGTAGAACAGCATCGCGGACGCGCCCTGCGGCGTGCCCGAGGCGATGGCGACGAGCAGGTACCCCGCGTGCGCGATGGATGAGTAGGCGAGCATGCGCTTCAGGTTGCGCTGCTGCAGCCCGATGGCGTTGCCGACGACCATCGTCAGGATCGCCAGGCCGACGACGGCCTTGTGCCAGGCGGCAAATTCGCTCGGGAACGCCTCGAGCCAGACCCGCAGGAAGCCGGCGAACGCCGCAGCCTTCACCGACGCGGCCATGTATGCCGTCACCGGATTCGGCGAGCCGTCATACACGTCAGGCGCCCACATGTGGAACGG
>Ga0157369_10002780_pt1 | contig 20900 bp, 18 predicted proteins | sample C25metaG_FD_113461 | JGI IMG/M metagenome (GOLD analysis project Ga0157369, IMG submission 113461) | Corn rhizosphere microbial communities from Kellogg Biological Station, Michigan, USA - C2-5 metaG | ecosystem: Host-associated > Plants > Roots > Rhizosphere > Soil | place: USA: Michigan...
CCCGGCCAAATCCTCGACCGAGTGTTCATCCAGGATGCCTTCGCCAATCAACCGCAAGGCCCGCCCGACGACCGCTCCGCCCTCGAAAGTCATTGTTAGCTTGGGCGAGACCTCCGGGCGGCAGCGCAGGCAGGGCCGGAACCCGGCCTCCTGGGCTGCGGCAGCGCTCGGATAGAAGCGGATGTTCTCCGGCTTTGGCGTACGCGCGGGGCAGATCGGGCGGCAATAGATCCCCGTGCTGGTCACGCCCACGAAAATACGCCCGTCGAGCGCGGGATCGCGGGTCTTGAGCGCGCGATAGCAAACGTCATGCGGTGGCATCGTCATGTGTCCAATATAGGCTTCCGCGCGCGGATGTCTGGCCATTTTCGGACGCGAATGGCGGGGCTGCGCGGGCGTCATAGTGCCGTGAATTGACATTCCCCGGCCACGGCGCCCACGCTTTGCCGCTGGCATCGGGAGGCATGCATGATAACGGTCTATGGCTCTTTTCCGTCGCGTTCCCTACGCGTCATCTGGGCGCTCGAGGAACTCGGGCTCAAATACCACATGCGCCCCGTCGATCTGCGCAAGCGGATGGACGACGCGGAATTCATGGCCATCAACCCGGCCGGATTTCTGCCCGCGATGCAGGACGGCGATGTCACGATGGTCGATTCCATTGCCATTATCGAATATCTGATCGCGCGCTATGACAGCGGCGGCACGCTCGCGCCCAAGCCCGACGATCCGCGGTTCGCGCTCTACCAGCAGTTCCTGCACATCGGCGAGTCGGGGCTTGCGGCGTTTCTCAATGTCATCGTCGGCAGCCGGTTCATGGCACCCGAAGGCGAGAAGGACAATTTCGGCGCGCGCATGGCAGAGCGCATGTTCGACAGCCGATTGACGCTGGTGACCAGGCAGCTCGGACAAGCGCCGATGATGGCCGGCGATGTCTTCACGGCCGCCGACATTTCGGTGGTTTACGCACTCGGGATGGCAGAGCGGCTTGGCCTCGCCCACAAATTCGGCCCGGAGATCGCCGATTACCGCACCCGCATGTTCGCGCGCCCGGCCTTCCAGCGCGCGAGCGCGAAATGGTCGCCGCCGGGCCAATCCTAGGGCCGGACCGATCTAACGATGACCATCACCATCACGGCCTTTGAACGATCCCCGGACGGCGGCAAAGGATTGGCACGCGACACGCGCGTGCGCTGGGCACTCGAAGAAGTAGGCCAGCCTTACGCGGTCCGCCTGGTCTCGTTCGCCGCTATGAAGGAGCCGGCGCATTTGGCGCTTCATCCCTTCGGCCAGATCCCGACCTATGAGGAAGGCGATCTCGCGCTGTTCGAGACGGGCTCCATCGTCCTTCACATCGCCGAGTGCCACGCGGGTCTGCTGCCGGACGATGCCAACGCGCGGGCGCGTGCGATCACCTGGATGTTTGCGGCGATCAATACGGTCGAACCGCCGATCCTCGATCTCACAACCGCCAAGATTCTCGAAGGCGACAGGCCTTGGGCCAAGGAGCGTCTGCCTTTGGTCGTGGATCGTATTCGCAACCGGTTGAACCAGCTTTCCGCGCGTCTGGGCGATGACGAGTGGCTCGACGGTGCATTCAGCGCCGGCGACCTGATGATGGTGTCGGTGCTCCTCAGGCTCAGGATGTCGGGCATTCTGGATGAGTATCCGAACCTCGCCGACTATGTCGCCCACGGCGAAGCGCGGCCCGCCTATAAACGGGCGTTCGAGGCGCAGTTGGCGGTAAACACTCGGTAGGTCATCGGTCAGCCGAGTTGACAGTCCGTCAGTTCCTAAAGCAGGCTTGATTCAAAGGGTTGGACCCGCCCCAAGGGCGCGGCGCTGCCGGGAGGATTTTATGGCGGAGGCAGGGGCGCGCGGCGGCATCACGAGCGTGCGCACAAAGATTTTCTACGGCCTCGGCTCGGTGGCGTTCGGCGTCAAGGACAACGGCTTTCAAACCATCCTCCTGCCCTTCTACAACCAGGTCATGCATCTGCCGCCGCAGATGGTGGGGCTCGCGCTCGCCATCGCGATGATATGCGATGCCGTATTCGATCCGATCGTGGGGAATTTCTCCGATCACCTGCGCACGCGCTGGGGGCGCCGCCACCCGCTGATGTATGCCTCCGCAGTGCCGGTCGCGGTGAGCTATCTACTGCTATGGAATCCACCGCACTGGAGCCAGGGCGCGCTGTTCCTCTACCTCGTGATCGTCGCGATCATCACGCGCACGTTCATCACCTTCTACGAGATCCCAAGCTCCGCGCTCGTCCCCGAACTGACGGACGATTACGACCAGCGCACCTCGTTCATCTCCTACCGGGTTCTCTTCGCCTGGGCAGGTGGACTGGGCATGTTGATTCTCGCCTACACGGTATTCCTGCAACCCGACGCAACACACAAGGTCGGGCAGCTCAACGGGACGGGTTACAGCCACTACGGCATCACGGCGGCAATCGTGATGTTCTGTGCGATCCTGATCTCAGCGGCGGGTACACACCGCTTCATTCCACAGTTCCGCATCCCGCCCGCAACACGGAAGTCGGTCGGCGAATATGCGCGGGAAATGCTTGCGACGCTTTCCAACCGCGCATTCCTGATCCTGATGCTGTCGGGCATCTTCTTCAATATGGCGGTTGGCCTAGTCTTCGCGCTCAACTTTTATGTCATGACCTACTATTGGATGCTTACCTCGTCGCAGCTTTCTCTCCTCGCGCTCGCGACGTTTGTCTCCGTGTTCTTTGCCTTTCTCATTTCGCCGGCAATGTCGCGATGGCTGGGCAAGAAGCTTGCATCGGTCCTGATGTTCATGTTCGGGCTGGCGATCTCGCTGATGCCATTAGGATTGAGATTTATCGGCCTGTTCCCCGCCAATTTCTCGCCCGCCTTGTTGCCTGCGCTGTGGATATTCACAGCCGTATCGGGCGTCTTCACCATTGGCGCTTCGATCATGATCATCTCGATGCTGGCCGACGTGGTCGAGGAGAGCGAAGTGACGACCGGCCGCCGCTCGGAAGGCCTGTTCTTCGCGGGCAGCGCCTTCATGCAGAAAGTCGTGACGGGCCTCGGCCTTCTCGGCTCCGGCATGGTGCTCTGGGCAGCAGGATTTCCGAATGATGCGATACCGGGGAAAGTCGATCCGGCAATCGTAGACCGCTTCCTGCTGATCTATATCCCGCTCGATGTCGTGCTGTTCCTGATCGGATTCGCCGTGATGTGGTCCTTCCCGATCACGCGCGAAAGCCATCGCGAAACGCTCAAGACACTCGCGGCGGAAGTCGGACAGGCCGCACCGCAAGAACCGGCTTAGAGCGCACGAAGGGGCCGCGCACAGGCGTCCGCCTTTATGGATCGAAGCGGGAAGACCCACCGCAACATTGCTGACCAGCGTGACGGCGGTCACGCACGGATCGCTGGCGAAGTAGTACACGTCACGCTGGAACGCAGTGGAACACGCCATGGATCGTGCGGTGCCCAAATCGCTCTTCGACAGGCTCGTTGCCGTTTGGAGGAGCAAGAGCCGACGGTACTGGCTTACGGCGGCCCTGGTCCTGGCCGTGACGCTCTATGGGACGCCTTGGGTAAACGAGCAGCTCGGACTTAATTCCGTCCGCTACCACCTGTTCCAGATCACGGGCACGCTGACCGCACGGCCCCTACGCGCCAGATTCACAAAGATCGTGGCGATCAATAACAATGACTATATCAACGGATCGAAAGGCGTAAGCCCGGTCAATCGCGCCTATCTCGGGCACATCGTCACCGCCCTGAAAAATAACGATGTGCCGATCATAGCGCTGGATTTCATCTTCCACTTCGCGGACCGACGTATGTCTCCCGTGCGCGTCGGAGACTACAGCTCGGTCGGCAACAGAGATGAGGTCGACACCCTAATAAAGGCGGTCATCGCCGCCGCGGACGACAACAAAAAAATCATCCTGCCCATCGATGTTGTCCCCGTTGATGGAAGCGACTCGTACAGGATCGTTCCTGCCATCTATCAGGCGTACGGCATTTGCACCAAGCTTGTGGCGGACGGCGTGTGGTACAGCAGCGGCGCCCCCGGCTTCGAACTGTCGCCGAAGGCGCAAAAAAACATCAATTGTGGCTATATCGAGTTGCCGTTCGATCCGCGGCAGATTCCGCCGCTCATCGACGTGAACCAGAATCGGCGGATCGCTTCCTTGTCGCTGGCGGTCGCCGCGGCTAGAGACCCAGAGGCACTCAAAGTCGTGGGAAGCTCAACCAAATACACCATATCTCTGCCGCCGTCCCGATCCGAACCGTTCAGCGCCGGACAGCTCATCCGAGGCGACGAGAAGGCTCTCGACGCGCTACGGCCCAGTGCTGTGATCGTCGGCGGCACATGGCTTGCGCACGACAAGCCGGAACCTGTCGATCTGCACGAGGGGCTCATAGGCAGGATCAGCGGCGTCCTGATGCATGAAAACTACACCGAAGGAATTCTCGACGAGCGCTTGGTGACACCACTGCCGGACTGGGTGCGATTCGCCATCGAGGCGATCGTAGGCATCGCCTTCGCTATCGCGTTCGCAGCGTTTTCGGAGTTCTGGATGAAACTGCTTCTCCTCGTGGGGATCGCAGTCTCTCTGCTGCTCGCGCAGTGGCTCGCTTTCATCCTGTTCGCCAGCTTGCTGGACGTCTTCTTGCCGCTGGTGAGTCTCGCTCTCCATTCGGTCCTGGAAAAACTGTTGGAGTAATCGTTCGTTCTCAAACTCAGGAGGTAGTCATGAAAAACACCGCCATACTTTGCTTGACCGTCTTGCTCGTGAGCTCCGTGGCGCAAGCCCAGCCTCAGCCGGCGCAGGTTCCCGCCATTCCCGGGCCCAACGGCACGCACACCTGCCCGGGGGGATTCAAGGGTCCGATCCAATCGACCCCTGGCGGCGCCTGGGTGTGCGTTCGATAGGGCGGGATCAGCCGGCGAAGATCTTCTTCAGCTCCGTCTTCAAGATTTTGCCATTGGCATTGCGCGGCAGGGTTTCCGGCCAGAACACGACCTTCACTGGCACCTTGAAAGCGGCAAGCTTGCCTGCGACGAAGGCGCGGAGCTCGTCTTCGGTCGTGTGCATGCCGGACTTGAGATGCACGACGGCGCCCGGCTCCTCGCCGAGGGTCTTGTGCGGCACCGGCACGAGAGCGGCATCCATGACCGCGGGGTGCTCGTAGAGGACGTTCTCGACCTCGATGCAGTAGATGTTCTCGCCGCCTCGGATCAGCATGTCCTTGGCGCGGTCGACGATGAAGCAGAAGCCCTCCTCGTCCACGCGCGCGAGATCGCCTGTGCGCACCCAGCCGTCGCTGAAGGTCTGCGCCGTCGCTTCCGGCTTGTTCCAGTAGCCTTTCACGATGTTGGGTCCACACGCATAAAGCTCGCCGAGCTCGTTCGGCCCGAGTTCACGCGCGCCATCCGGCGACATCACTTTCAGATCACATACGGGAACCGCAGGCCCACAGGAATCGGGGCGGTGCTCGTAGTCTTCCGCCGAATGCGTGGTGCAGGTTGCGGACGTCTCCGTCATGCCCCAGCCGTTTCCTGGCAGCGATTTCGGGAATGTGTCGACGATCTTGCGCACCAGCTCCGGTGCCGACGGCGCGCCGCCATACGCCACCGATTCCAGCGACGACAGATCGTATTTCGCGCGATTGGGATGCTCGATGAGTTGCCAGGCGATGGTCGGCACGCCACCTGCGCCGTTCACCTTCCCGCGCTCGATCAGCTGCATGGCGAGCTCGGGCTCCCATTTGCGCATCAAAACGATTTTGGCGCCAGCGAACAGCGACGGCGACATCACCGCGAAACACCCCGTCGCGTGGAAGAACGGCACCGAAAGCAGGGTCGAACGCTGCGGCGCATTCGGGTCGGGCGCAGGCACCGGCTCGCCGCGGCGCAGGAAATTCCGCGCCGCGGCGGAGGCGGACGAGAAGATGTTCGTCAGCATGTTGCGATGGGTGCCGAGCGCGCCCTTGGGTTTTCCCGTCGTGCCCGAGGTATAGAGGATCGTCGCATCATCATCGGACTCGAGCGGCGCCGCCGGCATCTCGCCAGCTGGCAGCTTGTCCCAGTCGTTCACTCTGCCCAGCACATCTTCCAGCCGCTTCACGATGGGATGCGCCAGTTCTTCCGATGTCCGGCTGACATAGACAGTCTTGAGATCGGGGCAGTTAACGAGGTGTTCGCTGATGCGCTCCAGCCGCTCGGCATCGACGAACGCGATCTTGGTGCCGGAATCGACGAGGCCGTATTCCAGCTCCGGTCCCGTCCACCACGCGTTCAGCGGCGTGATGATGGCGCCAACAATCGCAGCACCGAAGAAGATCGCGGGCCATTCGGGCAGGTTGCGCATGATGAGCGCCACGCGGTCGCCCTTCTTCACACCCTGTTTCGTGAGTTCCGCCGCCACCGCGAGTGCCGCACGCGTAAAACCTTCAAAGGTCGCGCGCTCGTCCTCGTAGACGAGGAAGGTTTTGCCGCCATGCGCACGGCCGATGACGAGCAGGTCACGCATCGTTGGCGGCGCATTTTTCCAGATGCGGGTCGGGACGCCACGGATCACGGCCTCGTCCATCTCGAACGGTGAGCCGGGAGCGGTCAAAAGCCTGTGCGCCTCGGCGATGGACATGACGGGCCAGGGTTTGGCAGGCTGGTTCATCGAATACTCTCAGTGGAATAGCGGTCCTGAGAGAATGTCACCCTGCCAGCTTGATGCAAAGTGGCGGGGGATTGCCGCAAGGGAGGTTTTCAGCCGGTCATGACGGGTCAGGCTTGGGACGACATGCTGACGGTATTCCGCGCGCTCGGCGGAACGGCGGACAACATCTGCCTGCGCCAAGGCGAGCGCGGGCGCGGCATATTTCCCATCGATCCGGCAAAGCCCATCGCGATCCGGATCCCCGAGAATCTCCTGATAAAGCTGTCCGACGTCCGCTTCGTCGATGGCAAGTTCCGGATGAGCCCTGAGACAAAGGCCACGCCTGGGGAAATCGCATTCTTCGAGAATTACGAAAACCGCTTCTCATGGGGCGAAGGCGGGCGCGGCGAAGCCGAAAAAGTCTTCGAGCAGGCGCAGACCCTGCCGCAATCTTTGCGGCACAAGCTGAAGGCCGAGTATCCCCTGGGCGACTGGTTCGACGATCCGACCGACGTGCTGGTGCAGCGGCAATTCCTCGGGTCCCGCTGCATCGCCTATGAGGACGACACGGTCGTCATGCCGATCCTCGAGCTGGTCAATCACGATCCCGACAGCAAGGTCGCCGGCCACTACGGCTCGCTGGACGGACTTTCCTACAGCGGCATCTTTTCCGGCGAAGTCCTGGGACGATACGCCGATATCGACCCCATCGGTTTCTTTGCGAGCTGGGGTTTCGCGTGTCCGCAGCAACAGGCTTTCAGTATTTCGTTGGGGATGAACCAGGACAAAAGCCCCTTAAGGGTCGGCCGCGATCTGCAGAGCCTTTCACAGGAGACGCCGTTCTGGATACCCAAGATCATCCATGAGGAGAAAAATGTACGGCTTGAGTTCCTGATGCTCGGAAACAAGCGATACCCGCGAATGTGTCGCGGCATCTTCAACAAGGTTACGCGGGATATGAAACTCCCCAATCCTGAGGAGACGTTCGACCTGATCCGCGAGGCCAATATACGGTTCATCACGAAGTTCATGTCGGAAATCGAGGCTGCCGAAGGCCCGATGGCCCAGACTTTGCGGCGGATGGCGCGGTATCAGCTCGAGGCCCTGTCGAGCTGTTTCGGCGTGCGCGACCTTTAACGGCCCATCGGCCGGCGCCTTGGAAAAGCTTCTGCCGTCCCCATCTCTGTATCTCTGAGGAGCAGCCAATGGGGCACAGGGCGGCATGACGATCCTCGCGTTCATTCTGCATATTGGCGGCGGCATGCTGGCATTGGTCGCGGGCACGATTGCGGTGTTCGCACGCAAGGGCGGGCGTCTACACCGCCGCGCAGGCACCCTGTTCTTCGTTTCGATGCTGGTGATGGCGGCGTTCGCAGCTTATCTCGCCGTGGCGATGCCGGATCAGTTGGTCAATGTGTTCATCGCCGTGTTCACGACCTATCTCGTAACCACGGCGTGGTTTGCGGCGCGCCGTCGAGATGGTGAGAGCGGCCTCGGCGAAAGGATCGCGCTGCTCGTGGCGATCTGTCTTTGCGCGCCATTTGCGGTTCTGTCGTTTCAGCTGGCATTGGGGTTGCCGCCGCTCTTCAAAAGTGCCGTTCCGTTCAAGGGCGCGGTGCTCATCGCCATCTACAGCTTCACGGCGGTGCTTCTCATCGCTGTTCTCGGCGATGCCAGAGTCGTGTTCGGCGGCGGCGTTTCGGGCCCGTCGCGGATCGCGCGGCATCTGTGGCGCATGTGCCTCGGTCTGACGCTTGCCGCGGGCTCGGCTTTCACCAACGGCTTCGCGCGCTTCCTGCCCGGCCCCTATCACGTACCGCTCGCGTTCTTCCTTCCGCAGTTCGTGCCGCTGATCTTGCTGATTTACTGGATGATCCGCGTGCGCTTGACGGACTGGTATCGCAACCAGCACGCGACCTTGCCGCCTTAACTGCAGCCGACCGTCAGATATCGCGTTGGCCGTAGCAGAACGACATCGCGTGAAGCTGATGATGCGCCATAGTCCGAAGCGAATGCGCTATCGGTACATCGATGCCGTCCAGCGCCTTGAGAAGATCCAGAAAATGGAGGTTGTTCACATACCGGACGACCTCGAAGGGCTCGTCCAGCGCGGAAAAGCCGCCGTCATGCATCGTCTTGTGAAAAATGCTTCTTGGAAGCCGCGGGTGCTGAACACTTCCGATGAGAAGGTGGTCGAGGCTGACACCGCTTGCCTCACGGTGGAGCGGCGGCATCCACGGCTTCTCGCCGGGCTTCACGGACGGAAACGAGCGGTCGATACGAAGCGTCGTGGAATCGACCTTCCCGCTCATCTCCAGACTGAATGCCACGGGCCGCTCGATGACGAAGCCCCATGACCAGAAAAAACCAAAGCTGTCCGTGTCTGAGTATCGGATCAGCACCTCGCCCGGGAAAATGCCGCGAACCGTCACGCCGTTCACAAGCCCGATCTCGGTCCCGGTGCCGTGGTTGATCAACTCGACGATGGGCATCAGGATCTCGTGATCGTGGTAGTCGATCCCGCGCGTTGCCAGGAACTGCCTCTGAACGGCTTCGTCGGTCATGTCGCGAAACCATAAGCCGCACTGAAATCTGTCGAGCAGTTCCTTTCGCAGGTCGGTCGGCAGCGCTTGGGCGGCCTCGAAAATACGCCGGACTTCGGCCGCACCTTCGTCACCCCAGGAGAGTGCGGCCTGATAGTGTTCGAGCCAGGATCGCTCGCGGTCGCCGAAATCCGCGTCCGGGCGGAGGCGAAAAGCCCCGTTCTCGAAAACGACGTCGCTGCAATCGATCAGGAGATTTTCCGGAACATGAACGATGACGGGTTTGGCCGGATCGATGGGAAACACGCCGCGGCCCAGCGCACCCTGCCCTAGGCGGATGTTCTCCGCCGTTCCGCCCAGAGCGCGGAATTCGTCCAGCAATTCCTCCCACAAGCGCAAAAATCAAACCTTTCCGCGCTGTAATCTTCCCGTCCCAATAGAAACCCAACCCGTCTCAAAAGTTTCCCGGGATTGCCGCAGTTGATCGCCTTGACGCCCCGCCGCCCGCGCGGTTAGTTCCCGCCACGTGCGAGGTCTAGGGAACGCGGTCATGCCGCGGCTGCCCCCGCAACTGTGACCGGCGAGCGGTCGTCCACATGCCACTTGGGCTGAGAAGCCCTGGGAAGGCGGGCGACGGTGAGGACCCGGGAGCCAGGAGACCTGCCTCGCGCCGTCGTTGTGCAGCCGGCCGGGGTGTGCCGGATGCGCGCGGGAATCCGCGTGACGACAAGTCGAAGTCGTTCACGCGGGGGTATTCCGTTGAAAATATTCAGCATTGCCACCGTGCGGCGGCTTCTGGAATCCAACCAGGAGAACGTCATGCGTTTCAAAAATCAGAACGAGAATTGTCATTCCCGGCTGAGCGCTGCGACAGCAGCGCGAGGGGACCGTCTCCGCCTTTGGCTCCGCCGGTCGAGCGAGATTCTCACTTGTCCGCCGGAGCTGAAAGCGAAGGCGGAAGGGAACCTAACTTGGTGCAGCATTGCCGACATAAGAAGTTGGGCCCCCTTCCCTCGTGTGCTCCGCACGCTCGCCGGGGGTGACAAGCTTTTATTGACGGCAGCAGTTGCAACTTGTTTTGCCACCCCCGCCTTCGCCGATATGAGCACCGATCCCGAAACCGTCGTGGTCACGGCAACTCGCACGCCGCAGCCGCTCGATCTCACCGGCACATCGATGTCGGTCATCACCGCGGACGATCTGAAAAACCAGCAGACAACCGTCGTCACCGAAATCCTCGCCGAGACGCCGGGCCTGATGGTAAACCGCAATGGTGGCACGGGTCAGCTGACCAGCATCTCGCTGCGCGGCGCGGAGACCGGACAAACCGTGGTGCTGATCGACGGCGTGCGCATCAACGATCCGAGCGCAACCGACGAAGGCGCGATCCTGAGCGACGTGCTCGTGAATAATATCGACCGCATCGAGGTGCTGCGCGGGCCACAATCGACGCTCTATGGCAGCGACGCGATCGGCGGCGTGGTGAACATTTTGACCAAACGCGGCGGCGACACGCCGTTCGGCGGTACCGCGATGGCGGAAGCCGGCTCATTCGACACATGGCACCTGAACGCGGCAGCGAACGGTGCAGCCGACAATGTCGAATACGGCGCGGCACTCAACTATTTCAACACCGGCGGCATTTCGGCTGCGGATTCGCGCAACGGCAACACCGAGGCCGACGCATACGACAATTTCGGCGCGACGTTCAACACGCGCGCGCATTTCGGTCAGGACTGGAGCGTCGATCTGCGCGGCTACTACACCCATGGCCACGACGATTTCGACGACAATTTTCCACCACCACTCTTTCAGATCGCGGATTCGGCCGCGAACAATTCCAACGAGCTGTTTGCGGGTTATGCCGGCGTGAACGCGGTTCTGGGGCCCGTGCAGAACCGCCTTGCGCTGATCGCGACCCATGGCGCGCGCGATTATTTCGACTCGGCATCCGACACAGTGCATCTGAACTACGACTACAGAGGCAATGCGACGCGCTTCGAGTATCAAGGCATCGTGGATTTCAATCCTGCAAACCAGCTCACCTTCGGCGCGGAGACCGAAGAGCGTTCGTTCCGGAACGACAGTTTCGGACTCAATGCGCTGTTCTCCCCGCCGGTGCAGCAGGGTCACGACCGCATCTCCAGCGGTTATGCCCAGATGCAGAGCACGTTCTTCGACCAGCTCACCCTGACCGGCGGCGTGCGCTATGACGACGATGAGGAATTCGGTGGCCACACCTCGCTCAAGATCGCGGGCGCGTGGCAGGTTCCGGGCTGGGGCACGACGTTCCGCGCCAATTACGGCGACGGATTCAAGGCGCCATCTCTCTATGAATCCTTCTCGCAATATTCCAACCCGCTGCACCCGCTTCAGCCCGAAACCGCCAAGGGTTGGGAGATCGGCGCCGACCAGATGCTGCTCGACAATCGTCTGCGCGCGTCGCTTACCTATTTCGAGCGCCACACGCACAACCAGATCGATTTCCAGAACTGCTTCTTTCCGGCCGAGGCGCCCGGCTGCCCGTTCCGCCTGAACCAGTTCGGCTATTACGAGAACCTGGACCGCACAAGTGCATCAGGCTTCGAGGCGGAAATCGACGCCCACATCACCGATACGCTGAGCCTGACGGCGGATTACACCAACCTGACGGCCAAGAACGTGCTGACCGGCACGGAACTCGCCCGGCGGCCGCACAGTTCGGCGAGCGGCACCATCACCTGGCTGCCACTGCCCGAGCTGACCTTGGGAACGAGCGTGGTGTTCGTCGGCGACCGCTTCGACGATGGCGGCAATTTCAAGCCACTGGACAGCAACACGACGGCCAACCTGTTTGGCTCCTATGCCATCACAGACAAGCTGGAGTTGTTCGCGCGCATCGAGAATCTCGCCGACGAACGCAGCGAGCTTGTTTCCGGGTACGGAAGGATGGGGCGGGCCGCCTATGGCGGCATCCGTGCGGCCTTCTAGGACGGCAAATGGCATGGCACAGTCCGTGGAACCGCTATCCACGGACTGTGTCAAATGTCTTTCAAAAGCATTCTGATCGCCAATCGCGGCGAGATCGCGATCCGTATCGCACGCGCTGCTGCCGATCTTGGAATCCGCACCGTTGCGGTCCATTCCGACGACGATGCTGCATCGCTGCACGTGAAGCTTGCGGACGAAGCGCGCGCGCTCGGCGCGGCGGGGCCGGCAGCCTATCTCGACATCCGGCGCATCGTCGCAGCGGCACAGGCTGCCAACTGCGATGCCGTCCATCCGGGCTACGGTTTCCTGAGCGAGAATGCCGATTTCGCCCGCGCCTGCGCCACAGCCGGCATCACCTTCATCGGTCCCAGCCCCGACCTGCCTTCAGGGTTCGGCCACCAGGCCCCGGCCCGCGCACTGGCGGACCGGTACGGTGTTCCGATCCTGGAGGGCACGTCCGGCGCGACCAGCCTCGATGAGGCGCGCGAATTCCTCGCCTCGCGCAAAGGCGGCGCGATCATGATCAAGGCGCTGTCCGGCGGCGGCGGGCGCGGCATGCGCGCGGTGACGAGTGAGGATCAACTCGAAGAAGCCTATGCGCGCTGCAAGTCGGAAGCTTTGGCAGCATTCGGAAACGACGCCGTCTATGTCGAGGCCTATATGCCGAACGCGCGTCACATCGAGGTCCAGGTGGCCGGAGACGGCAAGACCGCGAGCCACATCTGGGAACGCGACTGTTCGCTCCAGCGCCGCCACCAGAAGATCGTGGAGATCGCACCGGCCCCGGCACTCGATCCCGATCTGCGCCAGCAGCTTTGCGATGCCGCTGTGTGGCTTGCGGATGATGTGAAGCTGACAGGGCTTGCCACCGTCGAGTTCCTGGTCGATCCGAAGCCTGCGCGACATGCGCCCGCCTTCGCGTTCATCGAATGCAATCCGCGTCTTCAGGTCGAGCATACGGTAACGGAGGAGATCACAGGCATCGATCTGGTCGCGGTGCAGATCGAACTCGCGCGTGGCAATTCGCTGCGCGATATCGGCCTCAAGCAGGAGAACATCCCGAAGCCGCGCGGCGTGGCGATCCAGTTGCGCGTCAACATGGAAAAGCTCGGACCCGATGGAAGCGTGCGGCCGACGGGCGGCACGCTCACACGTTTCGTCCCGCCGTCCGGACCGGGCATGCGCGTCGATACGTACGGCTATGAGGGTTACACCACCAATCCGGCGTTCGACCCGCTGCTGGCGAAAGTGATCGTTCAGGCGCCCGATTTCCCACTTGCGTTGGGCCGCGCCAAGCGTGCGCTGCATGAGTTCGTGATTGCGGGTGTCGAGACGAACATCCCGTTTCTGCATGCGCTGCTCGAAAACCCCGAGGTCGCCGGCCGCCGGACGAACACGCGCTTTGTCGAAGAGAATATCGCGGCGCTTCTCACCGCGGCCGCATCCTGGACGCCGAACGACATTGCGCCTGCACTTCCAGCGAAACCCGCAACTGTTGCAGCGTCGGCCGCACCTGCCGGAACTGTCGCGGTCGCGGCGCCGATGCAGGGCAAGGTCGTGAGCATTTCCGTTTCGCAGGACGATCCTGTCCGCAAGGGCGCACCCATCGCCGTACTGGAAGCAATGAAGATGGAGCATCTCGTGGGCGCGAGCGTTTCGGGCCGCGTGCATTCCATCGCTGCGGCTACCGGCGATGTCCTTTTCGAGGGCGGCACGCTGCTTTTCATCAGCCCTGAAGAAATCGAAGATGTCGAAGAAGCGGTACAGGCAGGAGCCGATCCCGACACCATCCGGCCCGATCTTGCGGAATCGCTCGCGCGCCATGCGTTCGGCCATGACGAGAACCGCCCCGCCTCCGTCGCGCGCCGCCGCAAGACCAATCAGCGCACCGCCCGCGAGAACGTCGCCGATCTCATAGACCCCGGTAGTTTTATAGAATACGGCGCTCTGGCCTTTGCCGCGCAGAAGCGCCGCCGCACGCTCGACGACCTGGTCCGCAACACGCCCGGCGATGGCATCATCACCGGCATCGGCACCGTGAACGCCGCGCAGTTTGGCGACGAGCAGGCGCGTTGCGCGGTGCTCGCCTACGACTACACCGTGCTCGCCGGCACACAGGGCGCGATGAACCATCGTAAGAAGGATCGCCTGCTCAAGGTGGCGGAGGATTCGAAACTGCCCATCGTCCTCTTCAGCGAAGGCGGCGGCGGGCGGCCCGGCGACACGGATTTTCCAGGCGTTGCAGGTCTCGACACACCGACCTTCCGCCAATACGCGAAGCTCAGCGGCCTCATCCCGCGCATCGGAATCAATTCGGGCCGCTGTTTCGCGGGCAACGCTGCCCTGCTCGGCTCCAGCGACGTGATCATTGCCACCGCGAATTCCAATATCGGCATGGGCGGTCCCGCAATGATCGAGGGCGGCGGGCTTGGCGTCTACACGCCCGATGAAGTCGGCCCGATGTCCGTGCAGGTGCCCAACGGCGTCGTCGACATCGCCGTCGAGGACGAAGCCGAGGCCGTTGCAGCCGCGAAGAAATACCTCTCCTATTTTCAGGGCCCGCTCCCGCAATGGAACGCCGCCGATCAGAAGACGCTGCGCCATCTGATTCCGGAAAACCGCCTGAGGATCTATGATATCCGCAAAGTGATCGCGGCACTCGCCGACACGGGTTCTGTTCTCGAGCTGCGCCCGGATTTCGCGCCGGGCATGATCACCGCGCTGGTGCGGATCGAAGGCCATCCCTTCGGCCTTATCGCCAACAACCCGATGCATCTGGCAGGCGCCATCGATGCGCCCTGCGCCGACAAGGCCGCCCGGTTCCTGCAGCTCTGCGATGCGTTCGGACTGCCCATCGTCTCGCTGTGCGACACGCCGGGCTTCATGGTCGGGCCGGAAGCCGAGAAACCCGCATTGGTGCGGCGCACCTCGCGCATGTTCGTGGTCTCGGGCACGATGACGACGGCGATGTTCACGATCGTGCTGCGCAAGGGCTATGGCCTCGGCGCACAGGCGATGGCGGGTGGCAGCTTCCACGCGCCGTTCTTCATCGTATCCTGGCCGACCGGCGAATTCGGCGGCATGGGCCTGGAAGGCGCCGTGCGTCTCGGCTTCCGCAAGGAACTCGACGCCGAGCCCACGCCGGAAGCGCGCGAGGCGCTCTTCAAGAAGAAGGTTGCGGAGTCTTATGCGCGCGGCAAGGCCATCAACATGGCGGCCTATCTGGAAATCGACGATGTCATCGATCCCGCCGACACGCGGCGCTGGATCCTGCGCGGCCTCAAATCGCTGCTGCCACGCGAAAACGGTAAGCGCCGAACATTTGTGGATACGTGGTGATCAGAAGTTCACGACGCGCGGCAGGGCGGCACCGGTGCGAACATAAATGCCCTGCGGTCCCTCGGCGGAAACGAACGCCTCCGACAGACCTTGCGGGCTCTCGACAGGCCCAAGAAGCAGATAGCCATCCGGCGTAAGCATCTCACCGATCTTGTCGAGCACGCCTGCCTTGCTCTTGTGGTCGAAATACATCAGCACATTGCGGCAGAACACGACGTCGATGTCGTCCAGCCAGCCGAAGGAATCCAGAAGATTGAACGGCCGGAACGTCACCAGACGGCGCAACGACTCGCCGACGCGCCAGTTCTCGCCTTCCTGCGTGAAGTGGTTGATCAGCCGCCGGACCGGCAGCCCACGCTGGACCTCGAACGGGGTATAAAGCCCCTGTTCGGCCCGCGCGATCATCTCCGCACTCAGATCGGTGGCGATGAGATCGACGGTCCAACCCTGCGCCGGCAGCTTGTGATCGTCGAGGATCATGGCGATCGAATAGGCTTCCTGGCCGGCGGCACAGGCGGCACTCCAGATGCGCAGGCGTTTGGCGGTAGCGCGCTGTGCCAGAAGCGAAGGCAGGATCCTGTTGCGGAAGTGCTCGAACACGGCCCGGTCGCGAAAGAACGACGACTCGTTGGTGGTCATGGCCTCGGTCACGGCGCGCGCCAGCGCATCGCGGCCGTGGCGCAGTTCGCTCACCAGCGCCTCTGCATCCTTGAACCCGAACCGGCGCACCACTGGCGCGAGGCGGTTTTCCAGAGCTTCGGATTTCGGCTGTGTGAGAACGAGGCCAGACCGGCGCCGGAGCATCTGCGCCAGATATGCGACATCGTCCTGTTTCATAGCGCAGCCTTCAGGCCATGCCGATTTCGACAAGCTTGGCCTGGATGATGTCGCGATCGAACGGCTTGATGATGTAATCGTTGGCGCCCGCGCTCGCCGCTTCGGTGACTTCGTTCACGTCGTTCTCGGTCGTGCAGAAGACGACGACCGGCTGCTTGCCATTGCGCTCACGGCGCAGCGCACGCAGGAATTCGACGCCCGTCATATTGGGCATGCTCCAGTCGAGCAGGATCAATTCGGGCATGTGCGTGCGGCAGGATTCAAGCGCGGTCAATCCGTCCTCTGCTTCTTCCGTCGTGAAACCGAGACCGTTCATGAGGCGGGCCGTCACCTTGCGGATAACACGGCTGTCGTCGACGACAAGGCAGGACTTCATTCAAATCGCTCCTCCGCCCCCAAAAAAGGGAGCGGGCCGAATATCGAAGGGAAATTCTATGCCGGAGTTGGTAAACGCAGTCTGAAACTGTCAGCCCGCGGCGATATCGACGCAGCCTTCGCCGGCGGTGAGGGTCAGACCGGCATTCAGCGACCGCGCCAGCTTGTGGGTCAGGAACGGCTGGACGCCCCGTGCATCCGGGCCAGAATTGACCTCGCCGCGCACCGCCTTTTCGACCTCTTCCAGAACGCGCGCATGCGAGCCGGAAGCGCGGATTTTGAACGCAGGCGCCGCAGGGTCGCTCGTAGCCGTCACCTTGACCGTGCCGCCCCGCGGCAGGCAATCCGCGGCCAAGAGCGCAGAATTCATCAGAAGCTTGGCCCAGTCCTTCGGCCAATGGACCTGCCCGACATCCCATTCCACCGTGATCTTGCTGCCGCTGAAGAGTCCACCCACGAGCCGCCCGACCTCGCCGAGATCCAGCTCCGCACCGGCCGAACCCGCCGCGCCGAAGGCGATCCGCATGAACTGGATGCGCGCTAGCGCCTGAGCCGCGCTCGAGCCCACGATCTTGAGCGCATCGGCGCGCATCGCTGGATCGCGCTCGTCCTCGAGGACTTCCAGTCCGTTGACCACCGCGCCCAAGGGGCTCACAAGGTCATGGCAGACGCGGCTCACTAGGAAAGCCGAGAAATCGAGCTCGTTCATGGGCCTGCTTGTCTCCGGCAAAGGCATATGGTTAGCAGAAGGTAAGCTGATCTATCGTGTCTTAAGGAATCGTGAAGATATGACTTTAACGCTTGAACGAGGCGCATTGTGACCGACAATATTCATTCCCATGCCGCCTCGCCGATGCTGCGTGCGCTCGCTGAGATCGCCTATGACGCCGGCGCAATCATCCTTCGCCACTACGCCGACGAGATCATCGCCCGCCGCAAGGACGACGAGTCGCCGGTGACGGCGGCCGACGAGGAAGCCGAGAAGTTCATCTTAAAGCGCCTGGCCCATCTGGCGCCGGGCGTGCCGGTGATCGCGGAAGAGTCCGTGGCGGCCGGTCGCGTGCCCAAGGCCGGTCATCGTTTCTTCCTCGTCGATCCGCTCGACGGTACCAAGGAATTCATCAGCCGCAACGGTGAGTTCACGGTCAACATCGCCGAGATCGTGGAAGGAAAGCCGGTGCGCGGCGTCGTGCATGCGCCTGCGATCGAAAGGCTGTTCTTCGGCGAAGCGTTGAGCGGTGCCTATGAAGCGTTTGCACCGCCCGGCGGCGCGCCCGATTTCGGCGAGGCCAAGCGCATCCAGGTTCGCTCTATCCCGAAAGACGGCATGGTCGCCGTTGCCAGCCGCTCGCATCGCGACGCCAAGACGGACGAATATCTCGCCAAGTTCAAAGTGAGGGAATTCGTGAGCGCGGGATCGTCGCTGAAGTTCTGTCTGGTTGCTGCTGGCGAAGCCGACATCTATCCGCGCACCGGCCGTACGATGGAATGGGACACCGCGGCCGGACACGCCGTGCTTGCGGCAGCGGGTGGAAGCGTGCGCCAACTCGAAGGCGGTCCGTTCCTCTATGGCAAAGCCGAGCGCGGTTTCGACAATCCGTTCTTCGTGGCGCGCGGGCTCGACTAGCGGTCGAAATCCTTGCGGCTGGAGTAGAACACCAGCGCCATCAGGCCACCGCCGAGACCGAGGGTGAAAAGAATCCCGATCACGATGAAGAACCAGCCCATCGGACTGATGTCGATGCCCGCAAGCGCGTTCCAGGCGTGAAGGGCATACCAGCCGGCCCACGCCAGAAACACGACCAGCACAGCAATGGTAATCCAACCGGCCACGCCCAGCCGGTTTGAAGACTCGCCGTTTTGGCTTTCGCTCATGGTTTAGACCTGTCTCATAAAAGCCATTTAGGCAATCATAGTCCCGAGGGCAAACCGATTCTCTCGAGGAGCTGCAAGATGCGTTGGGTGAGCACTTTGATCGGCGCGTGCGCCGGGCTTGCGATGATTGTGGCGACGTCGGCCCCCGCTCTTGCCGATGACGACCGCACCTTCAGCGCCAACGAACTCACCAACGCGGTCTCGGACTTCTTTGGCGTCACAACGGAAGCGGCCGCGAAAGTGGTGCAGCGCGTTTTCCGCGATCAGGGCCAGCCCGACGCCTATATCAAAGGCGATGAGGGCTCCGGCGCGGTGGTGGTCGGATTGCGCTATGGCGAAGGCTGGCTGGTCCGCAAGAACCACGATCCGGTGAAGGTCTACTGGAAAGGACCGTCGGTCGGCTTCGACGTCGGCGGCAACGCCTCCAAGAGCTTCACGCTGGTCTACAATCTGAAGCGCGAGGAACGCCTTTATCAGCGCTTTCCGGGCGTGGAAGGCAGCTATTATCTCGTGGCGGGTATCGGCGTGAACTATCTGCGCAGCGGCGGCGTAACGGTCGTCCCCATGCGCACGGGCCTTGGCCTCAGGGCCGGCGTGAACGCCCACTATCTGGTGTTCTCGTCGAAGCGCGATTGGTTCCCGTTCTAGGTCGTCGCGGCCTTTTCGGAGCCGTCTTCGATCACGCCGGGCAGCGGCGGGAGATAGAGCAGGAGCGCGGCCGCGACATAGGTCGATGAGAACGTTCCGACCAGGATGCCGAACAGGATCGCGGCGGAGAAGTTGAACAGGACCGGGCCGCCGAAGAAGAGCAGCGGGAACATCGACGATGCGGTCGCGAACGACACCAGCGTCGTTCGCGTGGCGATCTGGTTGGTCGACTGGTTGATCAGATTGGGCAAGGACATGCGCTTGTATTTGCGCCGGTTCTCACGGATGCGGTCGAACACGATGACGGTGTCGTTGATCGAATAGCCAGCCAGAAGCAGCAGTGCCGCCACCGTGTTTAGCGTGAAATCCATCTGCAGCACGGAGAACAGACCGGCCGTCACGAAGACGTCGTGACCGGTCGCGATCAGGGCGCCGACGCCATATTGCCACTCGAAGCGGACGGCGACATAGACCGAAATCATGAGGACCGCGATGATGGTCGCCCACACGCCGGCGGTGAACAGTTCCGAACTGACCTTGGCGCTGATGTTCTGCGCGCTGCGGATCACGAAGCCGCTGCCGAGCTCCTTCTTGACCTGCGCCTGCACGTAGTCGCCGGACTGACCCGCTTTGGGCTGAACGCGGATCAGCACGCAGGAATTCTTGGGCACCTCGCACTGGCCGCTGCCGACATACTGGATCTGGGTTTCGCCGAAATTGAGCGCGCCGATCTGATGGCGGAGTGCCCCGATATCGATGCTGTGCGCGGCCTTGGCCTCGATCAGCGTGCCGCCGGTGAAGTCGATGCCGAGATTGAAGCCTTGCAGCGCGATCGAGATAATCGTGACCAGCACCAACAGGCCGTCGACCGCGAACGCGTAATAGCGCCAGCCGACAAAGTCGATATTGGTCGTCTCAGGGATAAAGCGCAGCCAGGTCATTGGGAGAAAATTCCGAAAGGCGGGGCAAACACATAGCGGCAAGCGCGCAAGGGAACAAGCGCGCCTGCCGCACAGGCTGACATCGGCTTTGGCCGACTAATGGCCCGGCTGCGGCTCCGGAACGAGCGGGCCCGGTCCGCGGGGACGGCCCGCCTGCGGCACGCTCGGGCCCTGTCCGCGCTGCGGCTCGGGTTCCTCGTAAGGAGTGCGCACCGGCTGGATGCCCTTGAGGAGCGCCGTGACCTCGTCGCCCGAGAGCGTCTCGTAATCGAGAAGCCCGCGCGCAACGATTTCGAGTTGGTCGCGGTGTTCCGTCAGGATCCGGCGTGCGGTGGTTTCCGCGTCCTCGATCAGCTTGCGGATCTCTTCGTCGATCAGCCGTGCCGTTTCTTCCGACATGTTATTGGACTGCGCGACCGAGTGGCCGAGGAACACTTCCTGCTCGTTGCCGCGATAGCGCACGCGGCCGAGTTTGTCGGACATGCCCCACTCAGTGACCATCGAGCGTGCCATACGGGTCGCCTGCTGGATATCGCTGGAGGCACCGGTCGTCACATTGTCCGGGCCAAGGACCAGAACTTCCGCCTCGCGGCCGCCAAACATCGAGGCGAGCTTTGAGATGCAGTATTGCTTGGAATAGCTCATGCGATCCTGCTCGGGCAGGTTCATGGTCACGCCAAGCGCGCGGCCGCGCGGAATGATCGTCACTTTGTGCA
>Ga0157369_10002781_pt1 | contig 20894 bp, 18 predicted proteins | sample C25metaG_FD_113461 | JGI IMG/M metagenome (GOLD analysis project Ga0157369, IMG submission 113461) | Corn rhizosphere microbial communities from Kellogg Biological Station, Michigan, USA - C2-5 metaG | ecosystem: Host-associated > Plants > Roots > Rhizosphere > Soil | place: USA: Michigan...
CTCGCGCAGGTCTCCAAACCCGGGGATGACACCACCGTTACCCGTCGGATCGAGCCCTGCGATCAGCAGGCCACCCGCGGCGACGAAGGCGCGCTCCATTTCGAGCCCATGCTGGAAAACCATCGTCCGCTTCTGCCGGGCGTCCGGCGGCAGGTTGGAGGTGAGATTGCGCAGGTAAAGATAGGCCTCTCGCGCCTCAGGGCTCATGACCGCCATCGCTCGCGGCCACAACGGGGCCTGCCCGGGTACACGCTGCTCGAAAACCGGCAGTGTGGAGGTGACTGCGACATGATGGCTTACGAGATCCGCAATCAGCGACTTCGCGACGGCCCCGTTCGGATCCATCGCGGCCAGGGTGTCCTCACCGTCGGTCTTCGTGCAGTCATCGGGCTGCTTGCCGGGATCGAGCTCGGTGTTGACGAAGAACCCATGCTCGAGGTCATCGATGCCGAGCGCCGCGGCCTCGCGGTAGGTGACGGCGCAGAGGTGCCCGGTGACCTTCAGGCCGCGACGATGAGCCTCGTCGATCGCCGCTTTGAGCTCGGCGCGCGTGATGAACATGTACGCTTTGAACGAGGTGACACCGCGGTCAGCCCAGAACGAGACCGTGCGCCGCGCGTCATCGGCATCCTTGAGCATGTGCATCTGAATGAATGGCGAGCCCTGCCCCTCCAGATACGGTCCCGTCACATCCATGTGTGGCCCGGGAATCTTTCCTGCATCGATCTCGTGTTTCAGATTGAGGTCGGTGTTAGGCTCGACGCTGCCGGTCGTTCGGATCGTGGTCACTCCGTTCGCCAGGTAGAGGCGCGGCGCCGAGAACGCCATTTCCGGCACCAGGAGCGGCGGCTCGCTGTTACCGGCAGCATCCAGATCGGCACGGGCGATGTAGAAGAGATGGTCGTGCATACCGACGATGCCCGGCAGCACCGTATGGCCGGAGAGATCGAGCACCCGTGCGCCCGCAGGCAGCGGTGCCGTGGCGGCCGACACCGCCGTGATCTTGCCGCCGGTTATGATGATCGTGCGCTCCCCCGCAACCGGTTCCCCGGTGCCGTCGATCACATGCACATGGGTCAGCGCGATCGGGCCGCCAGTTGGCAGCTTGACGTACGGCAACACTGCCGTTCCCGGCGCTGCCGGTGCCGGCAGGATGCGGGACTGCAGCGCGAGGGGTGGCCGCGCCATCGCGACAGTCGCACTCAGCAGCAGAGCGAGGTGGAGCGGAACGGAATGAAGCCTTGTCATGCTTGTCCTCACGATGAGCACGCGGCCGGGCGGCCCGCACAAAACTGAAGTCTAGCGCGCACCTGATGACTGCGGGCGGCTGCGGGCAGTGCTCCCGCCGCCACCGGCGGGCGACTCAGCGCAGCCACCCGGTGGTCAGATCCTTTCGATGCGATTGATCTCGAGGTCAAGCGCCGTGAGTCGGGACGCGGCACGAGGATGAGAGCGAATGCGGCGAGACGAACAACAGGCAGGCGTGAAGACTTCACCCGTCGCGCCGCTCATCCGGCATCGAGACGCAGTCCAGGCGCCGGATCGCTCGTCTCGCCTCCCGCAGGGTCGGGCAGGTTGCCATAAGGCGGATTGCGCCAATTCAGCGCGCAGGAGGTCGGGTAACCCCCGAGGCACCAAGTTTCAGCATCAAGAGAGTCATATAATCATTTGATTTCGCTATTGTTTATTTTGACGATCCCTGCTGAGGCCGTGCATGCGGAACCGCATCACAGAATCGGCGGACTCGGTCCCAAGTCCGCATGACTTGAGACGGCGGAAGCGTCCCGCGCCTGCTGAACTCGTATGATTGCGCGATGAGCGATGATCAGCGCATCGCGCCCGCAAGCGTCCCGGGCCCTTCGGGGACGAGGCGCCTCCGTCCGGATGCGCGGTTCATCACCGCCCAGTACCGGCGAGCGCGGCTGTCCGTCGTGCTCGCGCTGCTCCTGCTTGCCGGCACTGCCGTATATCTCGTCGCGCAGCAGCGGCAACAGACCTGGAGGTCTGCTCAGGAGAGCGTCCTCAATCTGGCGCTGGGCCTGCAGACATCCATTACCGGCCTGCTCGAGCAATCCGCGCTGAGTTTGAAAGAGATCGGCGCTGATATCTCCCGCCAGTCCGGAACCCCGCGTGAGCCCGAGCAGGCCCTCGCGGTGCTGCGCGATGCGGTGCGGTTCGACTCGGTTTCGAGCTACCTCGGCCTTCAGGCGGCGGATGGCCGCATCGTAGCGGTCGAGCAATCGGGGAAGCCGGTGTCGAGTCCCGAGGTCCTGCGGACGATTTCGCAGATGCTGAAGGAGCGCAGCAAGGGACTCGACGTGTCCTATCTCCTTCGGCTCCGCGCCAAGGGCGATTGGTATCTGCCCATCACGCGCGATTTTCGCGGACCTTCGGATGAGGCGGAAGTTGCATTCGCGCTCGTTCCCCTGCGGCGTCTCATTGCAAACACAGACAGCCTGCGACTGATCCGCGAAGGTACTGTGAGCGTGGTGACCACCGACGGACGCATGCTGGTGTCCTACTCGCCAGCCAGCGGGACTTTCCACGTTCTACGCCGCCGTATCTCGCAGCAGTCGCTCCAACTCGTGAGCAATCGCACAAGCGGCGTGTTTCTATCGCTCCCGTCGAGAAGCGGGTACGTCGGCTTTGCGCGCTCTGCCACCCTACCGCTCTACGTAGGCGCAAGCGTTACGATCGCATCGCTTCGCCGGCAGTGGCTCAGCGAGGCGGCAGCGCCCGCGGCGGTCCTCCTGATCGGGGTGTTCGCGGTATTGGCGTTCGCCTGGCAGCTGCATCGTGCGCTGCGGCGGCAGGCGGCCTATGTCGCCGAGCAGGAGTATCTCGCGCAGCACGATACGCTCACGGGGCTCAGGAATCGGGACGGCTTCATGCGCGAGCTCGAGCAGGCGATCTCGGCTGCGCCCAACGAGCCGCTCGCGGTGCTCCTCCTCGACTTGAACCGCTTCAAAGACATCAACGACACCCTCGGCCATGCCGCCGGCGACCGCGTGCTGAAGGAAATCGGCGAGCGTCTTCGCCAACGCTTCAGCGATTCGGATACGTGTGTTGCACGCCTGGGCGGGGATGAGCTCGCGATTCTGGCCAGGGGCTCGGAGGCGACGCGCACACTCGAGAGCCTGGGCGCCCGTCTGCAGGAATGCCTCGGAAGGACCACCATGTCGGGCGGGGTCGAGCTCGATCTGACGGCCAGCATCGGCGCGGCGCTTTATCCGCAGGACGCACATACTCCCAGCGAGCTGCTCCGCTGTGCCGACATTGCAATGTACTCGGCGAAGGAAGGGCTGAGCGCCTTCTGCCGCTACCACGAGGTGATGGATCAATTCACCCCGGAGGTGCTCGCGCTGCAGAGCGATCTCGGTAAGGCACTGCGCGAAGGGTCGCTCTCGGTCGCCTATCAGCCGAAGGTGCGCCTGGCGGATGGAGAGTTGATCGGAGTCGAGGCGCTGGCGCGCTGGAACCATCCCACCATGGGACCTATCGCACCGTCCCGGTTCGTGCCTCTGGCCGACAGCACGGAGCTCGTGCATCCCTTCGCGCAGTACATGCTGCGCGCCGCCTGCGAGCAGGTGGTCGCGTGGGAACGCCGGGGCTACCGCGTGCCGATCTCAGTCAACATCAGCGCGAACAATCTTCTCGATAGCGGGTTCGTCGAGAAGCTGCGCGCGATCCTCGGCTGGCCGGGCGTCGAGCCCGAGCTCCTCGAGCTCGAGGTGACCGAGAGCGCGGTCATGCGTCATCCCGACACGATGCTCAAGCGTCTCAATGAGATCCGCACACTCGGCGTGCGGCTCTCCATCGATGACTTCGGGACCGGTTATGCCTCGCTTGCATACCTCAAGCAGCTGCCGGTGCACACGTTGAAGATCGATCGAAGCTTCATCACGAATCTGACGGACGATACGGCCGACCAACGCATCGTGCGCAGCTCCATCCAGCTCGCCCACAGCTTCGGCATGACGGTCGTCGCAGAAGGTGTGGAGACGGCCGGCACGGCTCGCGAGCTGCAGGCCTATGGATGCGAGTTCGCGCAGGGCTACCACTTCGGCTACCCGCAGACCGCCGCCGAAATCGAGGCGCAGTGGCTGGAACCCGCAAATATCACATCCCGCCACGCGATGTTGTGATTCGGGAGAGCGGGGCTCGGCCTGGCAGCTGGTCAGGATTCCATGCCGCACCTCCATGGACGATGATCGCCGGTTTATTCATTGGTTCACCACTTCTGCCAGCGCCTCTAGAGAATCGATGCCCTGCGGTCTGGCTCCATTCTCGATCTCATGAATCAACTCGATCAGACGCTCGGTGAGCGGCGCCTCGATACCACAGCTCTTGGCTTCCTGCACCACCACCCCGAGCTGAGCATCGACCTCGGTGCGGCGCTTGCGCACGGCCAGATCCCGCCAGATCCCGCTGTGACTCTTGGCAGAACGTCGATTGTGCATGACCAGCTGGGCAAGCGAATCGGCGGCCTCCTCATCGGCGCCATCGGCCGCAAATGCCTTCGGCTGGAACCCGTCGAACGCTTCACACCGGATGCGCTTTGCCACGGCGACTCGCATCACTTCGCGCGCCAGCGCGATGAACAGTTTTAGATAACGCGGCAGCGCCAGGCAGTCGGCGATCGACTCATTGGTGAGGGCGGTGGCGAACAACAGAGCCCCGTAGGCCTCTTTACTCCAGAGAAAACCCCAGATGTTGTCGGTGAGGCGCGCCCGCTCGTCGAAGGTCAGGAACAAACCATGCAGCGCCCGTACCCTCTCGGTCATCCGACCATCGATCTCGCCGACCACGACCGCGCCGTGTCCCGCGTAATGAATTACGCCAGGTGAGAGATAATCTGCGCCAAAGTTGACGAAGCAGCCGACCGTCCGTTCTGCGCCGATCATCGCGGAAATCGCGTACTCGTTCAGGCCATTCTGCACCGATACCACGAACCCATCCGGCGCGAGGTGCGGCGCGAGCATGCTCGTGGCGGCTTCGGTATCCTGCGCCTTCACACAGAGCAACACCCTGCTGTACAGCCCCTCGAGCTCCTCCGGAATGCTGGCCTTCACGGGTACGGCAAACTGCGCCAGCGGGCCGGTGACGGCCAACCCTGCTGCACGCATGCGGGCAACATGGTCCGCGGCACGGTCCACGAACGCCACGTCGTGACCGCTGCGCACGAGATGCGCACCGATCGTCCCGCCCATTGCGCCAGCACCGACGATCAATATGGCCGAATCGCTCGTCACGGCCAGTTATTCGCAATCACCTCGCGAGTCTCCTCGACCCCGATCCGCCATAACTCGAGCATGTCTTCGTCGGGGCGCTGGTAGTGCCCGCCGAAATTGCCGTCGCCCAGGTATTCCCTCGCCGCGGCCGGGGCCAGGGCATGCACACGCTTGGGGTCGACCTTCGGTTTCTGGACCTGCGGCGACTGAACGCCTGCCAGGCGCGTCCAGGGAAAGTTCTCCATCCACGAGGCGTGCGATGCCACCGGATCCAGCTCCATCACCTTCTTCCAGGTGCCCGGCGCGCTCCACCAGTTGTGAAATTTGACGGTTACCCCTTTCTGCGCGCGCATCCAATCCCCTATGAAGGAGTGAGCGGGCGAATTCCCTCCATGTCCGTTGACGATCACGATGCGCCTGAAGCCATGGGCGACGAGACTGTCCAATACGTCCCGGATGAGATCGAGATAGGTCTCGACCTTTATGCTGACCGTGCCGGGATAGCCCATGAAATAAGGGGTGATGCCGTAAGGCAGGCCCGGGAAAACGGGCACCCGCAGCGGCTCCGCCGCCTCGACCGCCACCCGCTCGGAGAGGATGTGATCGACGCAGAGGCTGAGTTGGGCATGCTGCTCGGTGCTGCCGATCGGAAGCACCGCCCGGTCGTCCCTCTCGAGATAGCTCTCGACCTGGCTCCAATTCATGTCTCGAATTCTCACGACAACTTCCTCCGCCGATCGTCCGAAGTCACGCCGCCCAGGGGCGCTCGAGGGCGGCCCCTCGGGAGCCCTTGCGATAGCAATCCTTTAGATCCCCATACGTACATGCGTGAGTTTCCGGGCGCAGGTCGCTCACGTGGCCGGAGGCATGATACTTGATCGCAATATTCTTCTTCAGGTCTCCGATATTAATGGACAGCGTCTTACTGCATAATTGGCTGCTGCATGGAGCCATTACGCCTGCATGCCATGCCCGCGCGCGCTCTCCGAAATAGCCGTACACCAGTCCGTGCTCAGGGAGCCGGATCGTAGAGGCCGCCCAATGACATCGAGCCCTCCAGAGATCGATCGCCATCCCCGCAAGGCATTCTTTGCTCTGTTCTTCATCGAGATCTGGGAACGGTTCGGCTACTACGGCATCGCTTCTCTCATGGTGCTCTACATGGTGGAGCACCTCGGCCTGGGCGATGCCCGGGCCGACATCATCTGGGGTGCCTTCTCCGCCCTCGCCTATTCAATGCCGATGCTGGGCGGCTACATCGGTGACCGCGTGCTGGGCGCGCGCCGGACCCTCGTTCTCGGCGCCGTGACGCTCGGGCTCGGCTACCTGCTGCTATCGGTTCCGCTCGATGAGACGCTGTTCCCTGCCTTGGGCCTCATTGCCCTGGGAAATGGGTTGTTCAAGGTCAATCCGAACAACCTGGTATCCCGACTGTATGAAGGTGAGCATTCCAAGCTCGACATCCTGTTCACCATCTACTACATGTCGCTCAATATCGGCTCTTTCATCTCTATCCTCCTCACTCCGTGGATCAAGGATCATCCCACCTGGATGATCAGCCTCGGCTCCCTGCACTTCGACAGCTGGCACCTGGCCTTCGGCGTCAGTGCGATCGGCCTCACTCTCGGGCTCTGCAACTACAGCATGTTCCAAAGATATCTGCGCCCCTATGGCACGGGCCCGGACTTCCGGAAGCTCGAAGTGCGCAAGCTCCTGGCGGTCATCGCCATATCGCTGGTCACTGCCTACCTGCTGTCGGAGGTCATCCGCTATCGCCTCGCGGCCTATGCGGTCGTCGCGCTGTTCGTGATCCTGATGGTCTACGTTTTCGTGCATTTGCTCGTGACGGGCAGGAGGCAGGAGCGCAGCCGGGTCGTTGCCTGCATCATCTTCATCATCATGTCGTCGATTTGGGCCGTCTACAATCAGCAGATCTATACCTCGCTCACCCTCTTTGCCCTGCGTAACGTCGAGCACCACATCGCGGGCATTCAGGTCGCGCCGGCTCAATTCCAGGACCTCAATCAATTCTGGCTCGTGGTGTTGGCGCTGCCGCTCGCGTGGTTCTATCAGCGCATGGGCAGAACCCGCGGAGGCGATTTCTCGATCGCGAGCAAATATGCCGCCGGCTTCTACATGATCGCCCTCGCCTTCTTCCTCTATGCGGGCGGAAGTCTCACGGCGCATGCGGGCATCGTGTCTTCCTGGTGGCTGGTGGCCGGCTATGCGGCGCAATCGCTGGGTGAGCTCCTGATCAGCGCACTCGGCTTTTCGATGGTCGCGCAACTGGTGCCGGAAAATTCGCGCGGCATCATCATGGGAGCCTGGTTCCTCGGGATGGGCGTCAGCATGTACGCCGGCGGCGCCATCGCGAGCCTCGCGAGCGTCCCGAGCGGCACGGTGCAGGCGACAGCCTCGCTCCCCATTTACACCCGGCTCTTCTTCGGGCTGGCCCTCGGTGCCCTGGCGTGCGCGGTCGCGGCGACCGGGCTCATCCCATCGCTCAAGAGAATGATGCTGAGACAGCAGGTCGTGAGCGATCCCCGGGCCGGAGCCACCGCGATCTCCTGAGCGTCGGTTTCAACCGCCGGATTGCATGGCGCCGAGGCTACCCTGACGGCAAAGCATTGCGACCATGTTGGAACGCGTCGGTTCCGGCGCCCTCTCCACCGCTCGCGTGAACCAGCGCCGCGCGCTTTTGGATAGACCCCGGTCCTGCAGGCAGGACGCGTAGTTGAAGGCCCCTCGAAAATAGCCGCCGCGGGCGGAGCGGCGATACCAGAGAGTGGCGAGGCGCGCATTCTGCTGAGTACCCCATCCTTCTTCACAACAGCGGCCGACCAGATTCATCGCACGGATGTGACCCTGTTCCGCGGCCCGAAAATAATACGCGAACGCGCGAGCGCGATCGCGCACGACACCGCGACCATCCAGATAGAGGTGGCCGATGTTGTATTGTGCCCAGGCATGGCCGGCATCGGCCGCCTGCCGGAACTGCCCGGCAGCGGCTACAGGGTCTTGCGCTGTCCCCCATCCCATGTCGTGGCAGCGACCGACCATGTTGATGGCATCGGGGTTTCCCTGTGCCGCCGCGCGTTGGAACCAGCGCAGCGCAGCAGCGGGATTCTTGGCGACCCCCAGTCCTTCGAGCAACATTCGGCCATAGGACACCTGTCCTTCTGCGAGGCCATCATGTGCCGTCACGCGTACCCAGGCGGCGGCGCGCTCGGCATCCTGGGAAAAGAGCCGCTGCAGACGCTCCGGACTCGTTCCAGCCAGCAGCGCCGTTATCGACGTCGTGGCCATCGCCGCACTACAGCGAGACTCTCGCCGTCAGGAGCAGCGTCCTGCCTGGTCCCGGCACCGTGTGATTCTCGTTCGGGCGCGTGAAATAGGAGTTCATGTAGTAGAGCCGGTCGGCCAGATTGAAACCATTCAACTGCAGGGTGAGATGGTTGTTGAGCCGGTAGGCAATCGCCGCATCCACGGTCACGTAACCGGGGACGGACGGTATGCTGATCGTCCCGGGATCGACCTGACTGTCGGTGCCCGCCAGGCGTTCACCGATATAGTTGAGCCCCGCACCGACCTGCAAGCCGGAGCTGAGCTCATAGTTCGCCCAGAGATTGGCCTGATGTCGGGCCGTGTTCGGGAGGGGACCCTCGATGCCCGCGCCGGCCAGGCCGATCGCCTTCGCATCGAGAAATGTATACCCGCCGACGATCTCCAGATGCCGCGTGAGATGCCCCTGGAGCCCGATCTCGACGCCCTTGACCTTTTCCGTCCCCGCCAGCTCCTGCAAAGTGGGCTGCAATGGATCGGTAATACGCGCGTTCGTCATCTCGGTGTCGAATGCCGCCGCGGTGACCGACAGCATGTCATCGACCTGAACCTTGGCGCCGAGCTCGTAGGTGCGGTCCTTTTCAGGCGGCAAGGCGGCATTGCTCGCCGAGAGCGCGAGGTTCTCGGCCGAAGGATCAAAAGAGGTCCCGTAAGAGACGTAGACGCTGGACTTCGCAGTCGGCTTGAACACGAGCGCCGCGCGCGGGCTCCACACCCTGTCCGCATGCCCGAAGTGAGTGGGTGCGCGGCCGAACGGCTGATCGAAGGTCGCGCGGAAGTCATCGTACCGGATCGCCGCCGTGAGCAGCCAGCGCTCGCTCAGGTCGAGCGTGTCCGTAGCATATGTCCCTTTGGTATCCGTGCCGGTATGCGGTGTCTGATTGACGGTAGTTTGGGTTCCGGGAAAAAACTCAAAAGGAGCAGGCGCGAGGATTGGAACCGGGGCGATGAGCGTGTCCTGGTTGACGAACCGCACGAGATTGGCGCGCTCGTTGTCGTATTCAAAGCCTAAGATGAGCGTGTGCTCGAAGGGTCCCGTGGTGAAGTGCGTCGTGAGATCGAGATTGTTCATCACAGTCTCGATGGTTCCGCTGGCGCTCGGCCGATCGCGCAGCACGAAGACCGAGCTCACCGGCGTCCCGAGCACCGGGAAGTAGGGATTGTTCGCGCTGACCGGCACCTGCCCGGCGAGATTCGCGGGGCCACAGATCGGCGCCCAGGCAAAAAACCCGGGAGCGGTCCGGGAGGTGAAGCAGTTGCCGCTGCCATAGATCGAGGCCGTCTCGCGCGACAGGAAGTGATAGTGCCCGTAACGGGCGGTATCGCTCACGGACCAGTTCTCATTGAAGGAGTGCTGGATTCGTCCGGTGAGCACATCCACTTTGGTCTTGAAGATGTCGTCGGAAGGTAATCCGTAGAAGGCGCCCCGGCCCACCGGCGCTGGCCGGTCGAACAGGAACGGCACGCCGTAGTCCGGAATGTTGTCTTCCTGCTGATGGAGGAATTTCAGCCAGCCGCTGGTCGGCGTATCGATTCCGAAGGCGACGGCGGGGGCCACTCCCCAGCGCTGCGTCTTGGCGAACGGTCTGCCTTCGATGAGATTGCGCTGAGCCATCACGTTGAGACGGGCCGCTGCATGATCGCCGAATGGCTGATTGAGGTCCGCTGTGGCGCGGAGCTCCGAATTCGTGCCGCCGGTCACCGAGAATCCGAGCAGAGGCCTCTGGAGAGGCGCTTTCATCACCTGGTTGATGACGCCGCCGGTGGAACCTCGGCCGAAGAGTGTCGAGGCAGGTCCCTTGTAGACCTCGATGCTATCGTAATCGAACGCATCGCGATCATAGAGGCCGGTATCCCTCAAGCCGTCCATGAAGTAGTCGTCCCCAGCCGAGAATCCGCGCAGGTTGACGAGATCTCCGTGGGTTCCGCCCTCTCCGGCGTTGAGAGTTATGCCGGGGACATTCTTCAACGCATCGCTCAGGGAGGCGCCGGATTGCTGCTGCAGGAGGCGCTGACCGATGACGTTGACGGATTGCGGGGTATCCAGAATCTCCTGCGGTAATGTATCGAGCGACGGTTGCCGTGCCGTCACGACGACCGTCGATAGATCTCCCGTGCTCGCCGGCGGACCCGCCGTTCCTTCCGCATGCGCGGGCGTGATCCCCACCAGACACACCACGCCCAATCCCAAGGCCATGTTGGCTGCGGAGTCGCGCTCCAGCGAATGATCCACTCTGGTCTCCAAATGCAATTGGCAGTGAGAACGATTCTTGTTTACCTGGACGAACCATAGCGAATCGTTCATGCGAATGCAAATTATTCTCATTTGTAATCGACGCACTGCGCGACCCGGGCAGCGCTCAGATCTCAGTCCACAGCCGCAGGAGATTGTGATAAACGCCGACGAGCTCGACGATCGCAGGATGCCCCGAGTGATCCCTCTCGAGCTTCTGAATGGACAGGTCAAGGTCGAGCAGCACTCGCCGTTGCTCGGCGCCTCGCACCAGGCTCTGTATCCAGAAGAACGAGGCTACCCGCATGCCTCGGGTCACCGGCTCCACGCGATGCAGGCTGGTTGCCGGATACAACACCAGATCTCCCGCCGGCCACTTGACCCGTTGCTGCCCTGTTGGCTCCTCGATGACGAGCTCGCCGCCGTCATACTCCTCCGGCGCCGAGAGGAACAAGGTCGCGGATAGATCCGTGCGGATCGGCTGCCCGCCTTCGTAGCGGACGGCGTTATCGACGTGGCTTGCGAAACCGTCACCACTCTTGTAGCAGTTGAACAGCGGCGGGAAGATCCGTCGCGGCAGCGCGCCCGCCACGAACAGTGCATTGTGCTCGAGCGCGGCGCCCACCGCGCTACCCAGCTCCCGCGCGAGGGGGTCACTCTCCTGTAGCTGCAGGTTCTTCTTGGCGCGTGCCGATTGATAACCGGCCGTCAGCCTGCCATCCGTCCACGATGCGGCAGCAAGTTTCCGGCGAAACTCTGCAACCTGCTCCGCGCTCAGCACCGCGGGAATCCGCAGCAGCACCCTTCCGCTCCACGTGGTTGCCGGACATTGAGCCCGGCTTATCGCAAATGATACTTACTCTCATCTGGGATGCAACTCATGAATGTGGCGAGTGGCGGTCGTCCCATCCGACCAATTGCGCACAGTGACGGTGAAGACGTTGATCGGAGGTAGCCCGGCCTCCAGACTCGCCTCTCCTTTGAAGGACCAATACGGTCCCGCCCCGACCGGGGAGCCAGGTACCCCGGCGCCCCACACCGACGCATCGGCTACTGCAATGAAGAACATCACGTGCGGGCCGTTATGAGCACCGGCATCGGTGAGATAGGAATCCTTCGCCATCATGTAGCTCATGGCTCCCGTCTCCACGGGCGGCAGCTCTGCCTTGCCCAGCCTCTCGCGGATCGCCGCGGCAACGTCGCCTGGCGAATGGCCCGCCAGCAGCATCCGGGTCCGCAGCAGCGCCAGAGGCAGGATCGATCGCGACGCCGGTGCATTGAGGCAATCGGCGCCGCGAATTCTGGGATTCCACATCTCAGGTGAGTCCAGGGCGCCCACCCAACCTCGCTCGACCATACAAACGAAGCCGTTGTTGCCCCGAACGGCCGTCTCGTATCCGTGCCGGCCGAGCACCAGCACGGTCGCATGCCGCGATATCGCCTCCGGGGCCGCACTTCGCGCGAGGGCAATCTCCGCATTGCGGTCCATCAGGTATCTCTCGATCGGCGCCATCCGCGGGTAAAGCGTCCCGAGCTCACCTGCGGGCAGCTCTCGAGTGCCGGTCAGTGCAAGTACGGCGAGGATTGCCAGGATCTTGCGGCCGGATCCCGAATGTCGTGCCAAGAGTTGCATGTCGTTCTTCTCCGCTCAGCGTCGAGCTTCGCCCACCAGATGCTCGCGTAAGCGGTCGAGCGTCTCGTTGCCTCCCTCGACCGCGTGGTACTCGCGCGCAAAGCGCTCTAGCGCCTCAGCCGTCGGGAATAGCATCCGCAACGTCACCCTCGTCTTCTTTCCCAGCGGCTCGAAGACCCAACTGGCCCGCATGGTCTCCTGCTCCCGCGTTGCGCGATCGTGCTTTCTTCCTGGAACCACCTCGTAGACGATGCGCTGCGGCTTCACCACTTCGGTGAACACGCAGTCATTCAGATAATCGGCGCCATCCGGGCCGTGCATCGTGCTCCTCCAGACACCCCCCGGCCTCACATCCATCTCGGCGACGGTGAGCGTGAAGCCGCGCGGTCCCCACCACTTCACGATCTGCTCGGGGTCGGTCCACGCGTCCCAGACCATTGCACGCGGCGCATCGAAAATCCGCGTGATCACGAGCTCCCGCTCGGCCCTGGAGTGAGGGTCAGCGTCGGGTCTTTTTGCCTTGCCGGCGGTCACGCGCGGCCTCCTTTCTCTTCATCGACCGCAGGTGCTCATCCAGGCGATCGAAGCTCTCGACCCAGAATCGCCGATACCCGTCGAGCCAGTCGGCGAGCTCTTTGAGCGGCACGGCGCGCAGTCTGCAGGGCCGCCATTGCGCGCTTCGCTCCCGTTCGATGAGGCCCGCGCGCTCCAGCACTTTCAGGTGCTTCGAGACGGCAGGCATGCTCACATCGAACGGCTTCGCCAGCTCCGTCACCGAGGTCTCTCCGGCGGTCAGGCGCGCGAGAATCGCGCGGCGCGTCGGATCGGCAAGCGCTGCCAGGGTGGTGCTCAGTGGATCTACCATTTAACCTTCCAGGTAAATAACCGATTGGTTAAATACTAGGCCCGTCTTGCTGTGGTGTCAAGCGGCTGCCTGCGCCGCCTCCTTCCACAGCGCTCTCGCCTCCTCTGCGATCACCTCCGGACGCTCTTCGGGGAAGAACAATTTCGCATCCTCGATCCTGCGGATGCCGGTCACCCGCGGCAGTACCGAGACGAGGTACTCGATGTTGCCGGGTGAGAAGATCCGATCCTTCATTCCCCACACTATGCGGGTCGGCACTGCGCAGCTGCGCAATGACGCGGTGATTCCCGCGAGCGGATTCGGCGCCAGGCTCGCCGCGAACCTGTTCGTGAGGGCGCTGCGCTCGGCAGACGAGACCAGAGGGCCGAGATATTGATCGATCGCCGCATCGGTCGGATGACGAGGATCGGAATAACAGAGCCTACCGAAGGCGGCCGAAGCTCGCAGCCCGCCCTTGTCCTTCAGCCACGGCCGAAGGTACTGCTCGGTGTACTGCCCGCGACGGGCCAACTCGATGATTGGCAGCACGGATTCCGGAGGACTGTCCGTCTCGACGTCACAGTTGGTCAGCAGTAGCGACCGGGCACGCGCCGCGTGCCTGGCGATGAACAACTGCGCGACCGCCCCGCCGCTGTCGTTCGCGATGATGTCCACATGACGGATGCCGCGGCCATCGAGGAATGCAGCGAGCATGTCGGCCTGCGCCCCGAGCGAAACGCCCTGCTCCTTCGGCACTTCGCTGAAGCCCAGCCCCATGAAATCAGGCGCCACACACCGCCGTTGCGCGCACAGCCGAGGAATGACCCCACGCCACTGAAACGCATTGAGCGGGAACCCATGCAGGAGGAGCACTGCAGGACCCTGCCCGCGCTCGACATAGGCAATGCGGCCGTAACGGGTGTGCGCATATTTGCGCTCCCGCTCGTAGCGCTGCGCTTCCCTCGGGTCACCTGCCGAAATCGGCGGCGGGCGCCGCCCCAATGCTGTTGCGCCCGTGGCTGCTGCCAACAGAGCGGTGCCCGCTGCGGCGGCAAACTCCCGCCGCCCCGTCGAGATCTCTCGTCGAGAGTCCTCATGATCGCCTCTGCCGCTCATTCGACGCCTGCCGCGATCCAATGAGCGCGCAGCTCCCCGTTCAGGGCTTCGGCCCGCTCCTCGGGAAAGAAGATCCGCGCTCCCGGCAACTCCACGCGCCGCCTCGTCCCGGGAATGGTGTCGGCCAGCCAGTGCGACCAGCGCACATCGAAATACACGTCATCTGTTCCCCATACGATGAGCGTCGGCGCTCTCAATGTCCGCAGTGACCGCTCGATGGCAAGCGTATGCCGGCAATCGAAAGCGAGGAGGAACCGCTCGAAGGCGCGCAGCCTGGCCTCGTTCCGCAGGAACGGCCGCAGATAGATCTCGATCGTTTCATCCGAAACCCGATCAGGATGCTCGTACGCCGGCCCAAGCGCCCCCGCGGATCGATAGACGCTCTTGTCCGCGAGCATCGCCTCCAGGGTCGTACGCAGCCCTCCGGCGGCCACCATCTCGAGGAATGGTTTGAATGCATCCGGCGGCCAATTGTCGTGCGCATCGCAGTCGGTCAAGGCGAGCGAGCGAACACGGCCTGGATTGAGGGCAGCGAATATCTGCGCGATGCCTCCACCGCTGTCGTTGCCGATCAGATCCACGCGGTCGATTTGCATTGCATCGAGAAACTCCCCGATCATCTGCGCGTTCGCACTGACCGAAACGTCCTGCTTCGGCTCGATCTCCGTATCACCGTGTGCGAGCAGATCGATCGCGATGCACCGCCTCACGTCCGACAGTGCCTCGATCTGGTTGCGCCAGAGATATCTGTTCAGCAGGACTCCGTGCACGAAGAGCGCGACCGGACCCGATCCCTTTTCGACAAAGGCAATCCGACCCGAACGGGTCTCGACGCTCTTACGGGGCGTCGCGCCGGAAGGGACGACCATGCTCAACTCCTCCCCGTCACGGCTGCTTCTTCCTTCTGCACGAGCTTGGAGGCGTCCGCCTCGCGTAGGGCCCGGGCGCACTCGTCACAACACACCTCGACGGCGTTGCGGCCGAGCTTCACTTTGATGGCATTGCCATCGAGAGGGCTGTCGCAGGCAGCGCAGGTCTTCGTAGTCATGATTCACCTCGTTGAGAACCGTCATTTGGGACGGAGCAAGTGAACCATCGCGGCGTCAGAGCCGCTGTCGAGAACTTTAGCGATCAACGCCGCCGCAGGGTGCGCTGCAGATCCGTCGGCGTGCGGCCGTAGGCCTGCCGGAAGGCGGAAGTGAAATGGCTGTGAGTGGAGAATCCGAGATCCAGGGCGAGAGTGCTCAGATCCTCGTACTCATGCAGGAGATCGAGCGCGCGCGCCAGCCTGCAGCGCAGCTGATACCGATAGAGCGGCAGGCCTTCCACCTGCTGAAAGGACTGCGTGAGGTAGACCGGCGACACTCCCACCTCGGCGGCGATCTCCGCCAACTTCCACCGCCTCGCGGGGTTCGACGAAATGGCGAGCTTGGCGCGATCGACGAGTCTGCGACGGCCGTAGGTCGAGCCTGGCGGCCGTGATGTGCGCTCGCCTAGTGCCCGGCGAACGAGAGTGAGGATCAGCGTCTCCGCCTGAAGCGGCTCGGCGATCGCGCGACTCAGGCCGTGGCGCAAAACGCTCACGAGCGCTTGCGCGCGCGGATCAATACGCACCCGCTGCACACGGAAGACCACGTCGTCGCCCGGTCGCAGATACTCCCTGGGGGCAAGCTCCCGCAACAGACCTTCCTGCAGCGACAACGACAGGCTTGCATCGCCGCCGGCAATCGGGTGACTGATCCGATAGCCCTCCGCCGCGTTGAAGAGTATCAGCTGGTTTGCATCCGCGACCGCATCGTCCTCACCGACGTGGCGAACGTAAGTGCCACGATAGGGAAAGACCAGATGCGCCGTGGTCGTGCATTCCTCGGCGCTCTTGTGTCGGCACGCCCCGCGGCAGAGCACGTCCCGTAAGGTGATCTCCGGCGAGCTCGACAGGATCCGGACGGAGAATTCATCCACGCGCCGCGCCTCCTCACAAAGACGGTCGATCCGAGGTGAAATGACAATCAGACCACAAACGCGCCTGCATCGCTGTCGAAATCTTTAGCCGGTGTAACTCGCCGCCGGGCCCTTCCCTACCGCCACGCACCCTTGACAAGGGATTCTCGCGGTAGGCAATATCCGCGTGAAGACCGGTCACCCGGTCTGTTTTGCCAGGATCCGAGGGATATGCCATGTCCTTGAGCCGGAGACACTTTCTGGAAGCCGCGACGGGTCTCTCTTTGACGGCAAGCGCCTGGGCGACCGGGTCGTCATATCCTCGGGCAGCGCAAGACGCCGTCGTGGAGCTGAGGCAGTACACTCTGCGTGGCGGCCAGCGCGAAGTGCTGGTATCGGTGTTCGAGAAGAATTTCATCGAACCGCAGAACGAGCTCGGCGCGCACGTTCTAGGCATTTTCCGGGACCTGGACGACCCCGACCGATTCGTGTGGCTCCGGGGGTTCGAGAACATGGCCGCCCGTCCGACTGCGCTCGGCAGTTTCTACGGCGGTCCGGTGTGGCACGCCCACAGCGCGGTAGCCAATGCCACCATGATCGACTCCGAGAACGTGCTGCTGTTGCGGCCCGCGGCTGCTGGCCTCGGCTTCCCCGCTCGCCCATCCAAAACTGCAGCGAGTCCCGGCATCATCGGAGCGACGATCCACTACCTCCATGAAGTGGATGCGGCGCAATTTACCCGCGTATTCGATGAGACCATCCTGCCTCGCCTGACGTCAGCCGGGGCACAACCCATTGCGCGGCTGGTGACGGAGGATTCACCCAACAATTTTCCTCGCCTTCCGATCCGCGAGCGGGACAGGACATTCGTCTGGTTTGCCCGATGGCCGGACTTGGCGGCAGAGGAGGCTTTCGTGACGGCGTTCAGCAAGCTCAGTGGCTGGCGGGACTCCGTTCCCGAAGCAGTGCTTCCGGCATTGATGCAGAAGCCCGAGCGACTCCGGCTCGCGCCCACGGAGCGGTCGATGCTGCGGTGAGGGTCTATACCCTTAGCGGCCTATGAGCCATCGTAGCCATAGGCTTCCACCACGGGCTCACGTAGAGCCAGACCCCAACGATCCCCAATCAGCGCGACCAGCTACTCCCCAGCGTTCCGTCGATCTCCGCGCGGCGGAGGCGACTCGAGCAGCGGTGTCAGCCACGGATGGTCGGGACGCGAGTGGCTGTCCAGATGGTTGGCAGTCCCGAGACATCCGGCTCCCTCGCTTATCGCGGTCAGTCGTTCGTTACGCGACTGGATCGCGGCGCGGTAGCAGCTGCCCATCGAGTCGGTGAAGCTCGCCCGCTCGCTGCCCACCTCGTGGTACGCGAAGCTGCTGCGGTCGAGCGGTTCGGGAATGGTCTTGCCGTCGGCGTGGTCGCGTGTGGTGAGGTTCTCCTCCAGCACTGCGTGGTAGACCGTCCCCCGCGCAGGCATACGGCGGATCTCGATGCGATGAGCCTGTTTTATCCCCACCTCGGCAGTGAAGTCCTGCCCCTGGGTCACCATGAGCTTACGCGAGGAAAGGTGGAGCGGGTCGCGCTGCTGCAGCGTGTATGCGTCGAGAGGGCGACCCTCCAGCGTGCGCCGTACCGTCAGCGACACTGTGCTCAGCTGGTCGATGGTCTCGTCGTAGCGTGTGCCCCCCGGTCGCCCGAAATTCTGATGGTTGTGGAATTCGCCAGTATAGTGCACGGTGGTATCGAGGTTGCCGCGCGGCGTGCTCAGGCGGCCGACGATCACATATGACTGCACCTGGTCGGTATCGATCGTGCCGACGATGTGGCCAGCGGCATCAGCATGCAGCGTGTCGCGCACACTGAGACCCGCCGGCTGCTGCGCCATCAACGTGTTCTGCGTCAGCTCGCCCTCCAGTTGGCTGGCGTGCGGATCCTGGTAGACCAGGAGATTCGCCGCTACGTTGAAAAAATGGTCCGTGCCCAGCACGCGCACCGCCACTGCGTGCGGCTTGCCATCGTCGAACAGGCCTGCGAACGGTGTCAGGTCTACCCGCGTCGGAATGAAATTGGTCGTCTGGATGGCCGACGTCGGCAGCCACAGGTGCGGCGCTATACCGCCGGTAAAGATCCAGGGGTAGACCGACGCCAACCCGGCTGCCTTGCCGTCCACCAGCACCTCCACGCCGCGGAAGCTGCCGCCGTCGCAGGCTTCGAATGACTCGAGCGAGTAGTCGCGGGTCTTTTCCAGGTAGCGCCGGTCGACACAGGTAAACCAGCGCTCGTCGTGGGCTTGGCTCTGCGCGATGACGTCGAGATAGGCGCGTTCGACGTTGCGCGGGAAGCTGATCAGGCGTGAAAGACTATCGTCCGGGTGCTCCAGCGGCGTCTGCTCGCCACGCGGATCACTGCCAATTGCATAAACGCGGTCGGCCACCATCGCGGCCCTTTGCCCCGCAGCGGTGGGGTAGAAAACCAAGCGGACATCCGCATAAATCGGGCTGTTGGTCGTGGGGCTCACCCAGTTGTTGAGGATCATCTGCCCCGCCTGTAGGTGCCGGAACAGCGCGGCGTAGTCGGTGAGGTCGCGGGACACGTGCCAGTACTGGGCAACGTCCGGCTCGGGCTCGATGGTGGTACCGAAGTAAAGGTTCACGCCGCCCAGCCAGAGCGCCACCGTGCGGTCGTATTGGCGCCCCGCCGGCACCGAGAAATCCGCTTCCAGCACCACCTTGCTCCAGCCTCCCTGGCACCCTTTGGGCGGCGCAAAGGCGAAGCGATGCGGATGGGCGACCATCGACGACGCATCGCCGCGCTCGTCAAACGCCTCGCGGGCGAACACCGTGACCGTGCAGGGCTTGCTCGCCGGCCGCGACACCGGCGGCTCGGCCGAAGCCAGCACGCGTGAACCGAGCTGCAAACCTGTTGCGGCGTCGGCCTGCAAGCCCAGCATCGAAGCGACGCACGCCACCAGCAAGGCGGCGAATCCCGGCAGCCAACGCCATATCCTTCCCACTTTCACCGTCACGATTTCGCTGTACTGCCAGCGTGGCTCTCCGCCGCGCGCAGTTCATCCACCAGCCGCCGTACCGCCTCCGCGTCGGTCTCGCGCCAGTCTGCATCGAGCCCCTGCAGGCCAGCGCTTCGCCGACTCGTAGGGGATATCCGCGGTGCCGACGCGGAGGCGTGGATCTCGCACACACCGGTGGCGGCCACGAGTTGCCTCACATTCTCCGGCCGGATCCCGGCCCCGGCTATGACGCTGATTCGCCCGGCCGCCTGGCGCACCACGGCGGCAATTGCCGTCGCGCCCTGCGGTGCGCTTGAATGTGCGCCGGAGGTGAGAACCCGCTTACAGCCGAGCCCAACCAGTGCCTCGAGCGCGGTCTGCCGATCGCGCACCGCGTCGAAAGCCCGATGGAACGTGATCGACATCGGCCCCGCCGCTGCGATGAGGTCACGGCACGCCGCCAGATCGACGTCCCCGGCGGCATCGAGCGCACCGATGACGACACCGTGGCAGCCGAGGCGCGCGCACTCCTCGATGTCGTATTGCATGACCCGGATCTCTGCCTGCGGATAACAGAAGTCTCCGGCGCGCGGCCGGATCAGAACGTGCAACGGCAGGGCGAGTGCAGCGCGCGCTGCAGCGATGACTCCGACCGAGGGCGTGAGGCCCCCCTCGGCGAGGTCAGCGCAGAGCTCAACCCGGTCCGCACCGCCGGCTTGGGCGGCGAGCGCGGAGCCGAGACCGTCGGCCACGATTTCGAGCAGCAGCCGGGCCATTTGCTCTCCTCTTCAGTGCACAGCCGCCGGGCGAGGCGCCGTCTGATCCGCAACCTCGGCCCAAGGCATCCGATATCGGTGCTAGTGAGCTCGTCTCACGGAGCCGGACTGTGTCGAGCGATCTGCCGGGTTGGAACGCCGCGCTGCTTGCGCGGCAACCGGTTACATGAAGAACTGCTCCGAGGCGATTTTGCCATTCTTGACCTCGTAGACGCAGATCTCCGCTAACTGCATGCGCCCGCGCCCCTTCATGGTCAGATCGACCGTGAGGGTCATGGAGATGGCATTCCCGGCCACCAGCGGCGTCGATGCCAAGCACGAATGCAGCTTCTCGACTGTCGCTTCCCACTTGCGACCCTTCTCAATAATTGCCTGCAAGCCCTTGGTTTCTTTTGCGAAAGCCTCGGATGCACTTTGCTCGATGCTGACCGCATCCTCGGCGAACAACTCCCGTTGCGCGGCCTCCCACTCCCCTTTACCGACTAGATCCGCAAGGCGCGCAGCGATTTGTTGCGTCGTCATCATGGTGAGACTCCTTCCAGTCGCAAATTGCACGGTCAGACGAGCTGGTCTGCGGCAAGTGTAATTGCGCTCGACGTCGGCGACAACGTCCCGACGCCCGGATGCCGGGACTCTCAGCAGCGACCCCGAAGAGGTACAGAAGCTTGCCTGCAGGGGGTCGTTGAACCCGTGAGGCGGGCGGTCTCCCGCCTCACGGATTCGAGTCCATCGACGTGCCTGGGTCGCATCTGGCGAATCAGATCGAGCGCA
>Ga0157369_10002784_pt1 | contig 20879 bp, 18 predicted proteins | sample C25metaG_FD_113461 | JGI IMG/M metagenome (GOLD analysis project Ga0157369, IMG submission 113461) | Corn rhizosphere microbial communities from Kellogg Biological Station, Michigan, USA - C2-5 metaG | ecosystem: Host-associated > Plants > Roots > Rhizosphere > Soil | place: USA: Michigan...
CCATCATCAGCGCCCAGCCGAAATCGGCCGTCGCTTCGTTGAGGACATCGGGCGTATTCGTCGCGATCACGTTCGCTGCGTTGAACGCGTCGATATCGAAGTTGTTGTATCCGACAGCCATGTTCGCCACGGCGCGCAACCGAGGGGCCGCCGCGAAAATCGCAGCGCCGATCGGATCGCCTGCCGTCAGCGCTCCGTCTTTATCGGCGAGCCGACGCGCGAGTTCGTCCGGCGGCAGCGCAGGCCCGTCGTTCCAATCGACCTCGAAGTATTGCCTGAGACGCTCGACGACATCGGGAAAGATCGGACGCGCGACGAGGATCTTCTGCATGAAATGTCTCCGCAACTAAAAAAATAACCACGTGGTGAGCAGAAACACGGGGATCAGCACGGCGCCCGCCCAACCGAGATAGCCGAAAAAGCTCGGCATACGCACGCCGCGCGACTCGGCGATCGCCTTGACCATGAAGTTCGGCGCATTGCCGATATAGCTGTTCGCCCCCATGAACACGGCGCCGGCCGAGATTGCCGCAAGCGTCGTTGCGCCTGTTTCCATCAGCGTGCGCGCGTCGCCCCCCGCGAGATTGAAAAATACGAGATACGTGGGCGCGTTGTCGAGAAACGACGACAGGATACCCGTTGCCCAGAAATACATGGTATCGATGGGCTTGCCTTGCGGATCGGTGACCAGATGAAGCACCGAGGCGAAAGCGCCATGCTCGCCCGCCCGCAGCATCATCACGACAGGCGCGATCGTAATGAAAATCGCCGCGAACAATTTGGCGACTTCCTCGATCGGCGCCCAGCTAAACGCGTTGCCCGTGCGCGCGGTGCGCGGTGTGATCGCCAGAGAAAGGCCAGTCAGGATCAGCAGCGCCACATCGCGCACGAGGTTTTGGAGTTCGAGATGCGCGCCCAGGACGTCGAAGACGACGCCGCTCTTCCATAGCCCGCTCATCAAGACGAGCGCGATGACGAGCGCAAGCAACACAAAATTGCGCTTGCCTTCAATGACGATGCCGACTGAATCGGGCGACGGATCGAGCCCGGCTGCGCGCTCTTCGTCACCGCGCCGGTAGTAGTAGGTATCGAGTACGTAGAACACGCTCAGCAGCAGCGCGCAAATGAACAACATGGGCAGCGCTAGATGACGCGTGGTCCAAAAGAAGCTGACGCCGTTCAGAAACCCGAGGAACAGCGGTGGATCGCCGAGCGGCGAGAGCGAACCGCCCGCGTTCGCGACCAGAAAGATGAAGAAGACGAATACATGGACGACATGCTTGCGATTATCGTTCGCGCGCAACAGTGGCCGGATCAGCAGCATCGCGGCGCCCGTTGTGCCCATCACGCTTGCGAGCGCCGTGCCCAGCGCCAGCAGCGCCGTATTGACGCGCGGCGAGCCGTGCAGATTGCCGCGCACACAAATACCGCCGGCGACCGTATAGAGGGCCGTGAGCAAGACAATGAACGGGACGTATTCGGTCACGATCGCGTGCGAAAGCGCGAGCGCGGCGGCCTCGCCCCCGAACGCATAAGCGAACGGCGCAAGAAAGGCGATGGCCCAACCACCGGCGACTTTACCGTAGTGCCGATGCCAGAATCCCGGCGCCACCAGTGGAAACAGTGCAATCGATAGCAAAATGCCCGCGAACGGGATGATCCAATGCGGCCCGATCACGGCGCCGTCGGGCAATACCGACGGCGCCGCCGCGGCTGCCGACGCGCGCGCGGAGAGAGAGACCGTCAAAGCAAATACACCCGCCGCCGCCTTGCTTGCGCGGGCGGCTCGTCGTTCAATCATGTACATCCTCTTTAACTTGCGAAAGTGCGGCGCCGCGAAGCGACCACCGCCGCGGGCCAGTCTCAACCGGTCAGCCGCACGCTCAACCGCCACGCACGACGATCGCGTGGACCCGGTACGGGCCGTGCGCACCGAGCACGATCGTTTGTTCGATATCGCCGGTGCGCGAGGGCCCCGACACGAAGTTGACGGCGCGCGGCAACTCGCCGCGCTCCAGGCGCATCAGCGCGAAAGCCTCCTCGTGGCCCGCCACGATGCGTGAGGCTGGAACGACGGCGATGTGCGTTTCGGGCAGCAACGCCATCGACGCTGCCGTTTCCGGGCTCGACAGCAACACGAGCGAGCCCGTTTCGGCCGTCGCGCAAAAACACCCGGTGATGCCGACGAGATCCGCGTTCTCGGGCAGGCGAAACTCGATCTCGAGGCCTGCCGGCGACCACGGCAGCCCCGCCAGCGTGGCCCACCCAACCGCACGCGGCGGCAATCCAAGCTGGGCGAGATAACGCGCGGCGGCGGCAGGGACGTCTTCAAGCGCTTCGACTTGATCGACCGTACTCGCCATGAGCCGCGCTTCATCGATAAAACGCGCCATCAGCCCCTCCCGATCGCCGGGCAGCTCGGGACGCGGACCCACCGGGCGCCGCTCGAGATAATCGGCGACCGCTTGACGCTCGGCGGCCTCCGGCTCGACCGGCCGGCCTGACGCTGCACGAATACGCGCGAGAATATTGCGCCGCGCTGCCGATGTATCCATCGCGTTCCCCATTGATGAGCCGAGTGAAGCGCCGATTATACGGACCTTCTTTTTTGGGATACATTGGCCGTTCGGCCAGGCGTATAGCCCATAAGCAGCTTATGGGCCGCTCAACTCTGACCGTCGCCAACCGGTGTTTCTATCCCGAAAACCTGACGCAAATAGGCGAGATACGCTTTGTCGTCGCACATGTTTTTGCCCGGCGTATCGGACAGCTTGGCCACCGGCTGACCGTTGCAGCGGACCATCTTGATCACGATCTGCAACGGGCTGTAGCCGAGATCGTTCGTGAGATTGGTGCCGACGCCGAATGCGAGCCGGCAACGGCCGCGGAAGCGTTCGTAGAGCTGCAGGACTTTCGGGATATCGAGCGCATCGGAAAAGACGAGCACCTTCGTGCGCGGATCGCAGCGGTTCGCTTCGTAGTGCCGCAGCAGTTGCTCGCCCCATTCGAACGGATCGCCCGAATCGTGGCGCGCGCCGTCGAAGAGCTTGCAGAAGTACATGTCGAAGTCGTTCAGGAACGCCTTCATCCCGTAGACGTCCGACAGCGCGATACCGAGATCGCCCCGGTACTCTTTCGCCCACACCTCGAAGCCGAAGGTTTGCGAATCGCGCAGGCGCGGCCCGAGCGCTTGGCAGGCCTGCAGATACTCGTGCGCCATCGTGCCGAGCGGCGTCAAGCCATGTTTCTTCGCGTAGAACACATTGCTCGTGCCGGCAAATTGCTCGCCGATGCCGGACATCAGCGTCAGAATCACCTCCTCATGCCAGCGTTTGGAGAAACGACGGCGCGTGCCGTAATCGGCGATCTTGCAATCGGCGAATTCGGGCCGGGCGCCGAGCAGCGTGACCTTCTCTCCGAGGCGCTCGCGCCCGATCGCGTAATCGGGCTGGCGCTGCGTATTGCGGAAGTAAACCTCGTTGACGATCGCGAGCACCGGGATTTCGAACAGGATCGTGTGCAGCCACGGCCCTTCAATCGAGATGTCGATCTCCCCGTTGCCCTTTGCCGATTCTTCGACCGTGATGTACTTCTCGTTCAGATGAAACAGCGCCAGAAAATCGATGAAATCGCTCTTGATGAAGCGCATCCGGCGCAAGTAGTCGAGTTCGTCGTCCGCAAAGCGCAGCTCGCAAAGCTGCCGGATTTCGTCGCGAATCTCCTCGACGTACGGAGCCAGGTTCGTGTTGGGCGTGCGGCAGCGAAACCGGTATTCCACGTTGGCCGCGGGGAACTGATGCAGCACGACCTGCATCATCGTGAACTTGTATAAGTCAGTGTCCAGCAGCGAAGTGATGATCATAGTGTCGATCGGAGCGCGCGATGAGCGGACGCACCTCGCGCCGCTCGTCTATGAAGGATCGTCGCATGTTACCGCAACGATGGCGCCGCGCGGGCGAGCCTAGCCGGCGATCCGTCCCGCTTCCCATAAACTAATCACGAATCGATCTAAACGCGCGCGAGCCGCCTGGCGCATGCGGGCGGAAGCGTTCAGTTACAATACGCGTTTTGCTAATTCGGCATTTTCCCCCGATACCCTGCAGGAGCTTGAATGACTCACGTTGTGACCGAAAGCTGCATCAAATGCCGCTATACCGACTGCGTCGACGTCTGCCCGGTGGACTGCTTTCGCGAAGGTCCCAACTTCCTCGCGATCGACCCCGATGAGTGCATCGACTGCGCCGTTTGCGTCGCCGAATGTCCGGTGAACGCGATCTACGCCGAGGAAGACGTACCCGGCGATCAGCAGCATTTCACGCCGCTGAATGCCGAATTGGCGAAAATCTGGCCGAGCATCACCAAGACCAAGGCGCCGCTGCCCGAAGCCGACGAGTTCAAGGACATCCAAGAGAAGCTGCAATTGCTCGAGCGCTAACGAGCGTGCCGCGGCGGCTGCGCACTGCGTCGGCGCGCCGGGTTCGCTGAGGGTGTCGCTGAGGCTGTCGCTTTGTGTCGGCGCCGCGGTTGCAGCGCCTCGCCTCTATCCGCATTGCTCGCGCCTCTTGGCGCCGATTTCTGCCAACTCCCGCCGATTTGCGCCGAATTGCGCCGCCATCGGGCTCTGAGCGGGCCGATCGCCGCTGCGAAGGCATCCAGGGGTATTGACAGAGCGAGAAGCGGTACATAAAATCTCGCTTCTCTGCTGTTGTTGTTCCCCGATAGCTCAGTCGGTAGAGCGCCGGACTGTTAATCCGTAGGTCCCTGGTTCGAGCCCAGGTCGGGGAGCCAAAGAATCAATGGAAGAGCCCGTTCGTTATAACGGGCTTTTTTACGCAGTTCCGATTTTCACTGTTGTATGTTGTTCCCCGATAGCTCAGTCGGTAGAGCGCCGGACTGTTAATCCGTAGGTCCCTGGTTCGAGCCCAGGTCGGGGAGCCAAAAGCTCCATGCGAAAAGGGCCCGTCGAGTCGTCGACGGGCCCTTTTCGTTTTTGTCTCCGGCCATTCGCCTCCGGTGCGGCTCGCTGTTCGTCCGTTGTCCATCATTCGCCGCTTCCGTTTCGCCTCGTCCTATGCCGTTGGGCTGAGGCGCCTAGGGCGAATCGCTGTGATACCGTGTCGCTTTACATCCTATCGTGGCTTTCGCTCGCATGCGACGGCCGCCGCAACTTCATCCGTCTCCGATTCCACCATGAGCCGCTTCGCCCCTTTCGCGTTCCCTCTCCTTGCGCTTGCGTCCGCGGCGCTCGCCTGCGTGGCGCTTCCGGCTCGCAGCGAAGAGATCGGCAGCGTCAATACCAACTTTCACATTACGGGCTCGGATCGCGTGGTCGTCGAAGCCTACGACGATCCCGCCGTCGCGGGCGTGACGTGCTACGTATCGCGCGCACGCACGGGCGGCATCAAGGGCACGCTTGGCATCGCCGAAGATCCGACCGAAGCGTCGATCGCTTGCCGCCAGGTCGGCCCGATTAAATTCAGCGAGCCCCTCAAACGGCAAGCCGATGTCTTTACCGATCGCATGTCGCTGATCTTCAAGACGCTGCACGTCGTCCGCATCGTCGATCAAAAGCGCAACGCCCTCGTCTATCTGACGTACAGCGATCGGATCGTTTCCGGTAGCGCCAAGAACAGCGTCAGCGCCGTGCCGTTGCCGGCCGGCGCCACGGTCCCGCTGCGGTGAGCCGCGCGCGCAACGTATTGCTAGTTCGCTGCGATGAAACCCATCTTGGATCCGCCCCGCTTTCGCGATTGCGCGCGCTATTGGCGCTCGCCGCTATTGCCGGGCGGGGACATGCTCACCGCCGAGTACCGCGATCACGAATTCTCGCCGCATTGGCATGAGGCGTATGCCGTCCCCGTGATCGAGGCCGGCGCGGAGATGTACGCGTATCAGGGCGCGCACCATGTTGCCGAAGCCGGCACCGTCCCCGTGATCAACCCGGGCGAGGTTCATACCGGCTCGCGCGCAATGGAAGTCGGTTGGCGCTATCGCGTGTTTTACGTGCCTATCGATTTCATGCAGCAACTGGCCGCTGAAATCGCCGAGCGGGCGCAGCCGATGCCGTGGTTTCCGGTTGACGTGATCCGCGATCCCGATCTCGCCGTCCGTGTCGCGCGCGCTCATCGCTTGCTTGAAGGCTTCAGTCCCACGGACGACGAGCTCGGGCCGTCGCGCAGCGCCCCGGCGGGCGGCGATCCGTTGGGCGGCGATCCGTTGGGCGGCAATCCGTTGGGCGGCAATCCGTCGCGGGGCGAGACGTCGCGGGGCGACCGATCGGGCGGCGATCCGCCGGGCGGCGATCCGCTCGCCGCCGAAACCGCACTCATCGACGCCATCTCGACGCTCATCGTCCGTCATGCGCTCTGCCACCCGGAAGCGTCGCGGCCGTGCGCCGATCCGCCACGGGTGGCGCTGATGAAGGAACACCTCGCGGCTGATCTGGTCGAGCCGCTCAGCCTGACCGAACTGGCCGCCCAAGTCGGGCTTTCGCCATTTCACGCTGCGCGGCTGTTCACGCAAGCGACGCGGATGCCGCCGCACGCGTGGCGCAATCAGTTGCGACTCCAGCGCGCACTGGGGCCGCTGCGGGACGGCCTACCCGTGGCCGACGTCGCGGCGGCCTGCGGCTTCACGGATCAAAGCCACTTCACGCGGCACTTCCGCCGCATGTTCGGCGTTCCCCCCGGACGCTGGCAAGCAGGCGACGGGCGAGCGCGCTGAACCGCTGGACCGCTGGACCGCTGGACCGCGCCAAGCGCCCACCGGCATAGGCTTTGCGTCCATCCGTTTGGCCAAACCGTGAGGGCTTGCCGCGCACGGGGAGCCCCTCCGATCGCGCTCGTTCGCCACTTTGCGTACGTGCCGCCGGCGTAGAAGCGCCGCGCCGCAGCGCGCCGGCCCAACCCAAAGCAAGAACGTACAAGCGCCGCCGCTCGCCTCGCCGCTATCCTGCGCCCAGTAGGAGGACTTTGACTTGAAACCGCGCACCCCACTCAACGAATTCGTCGACGGCGCTCGCGACACCATCCCGATGATGGTGGGCGCCGCGCCTTTCGGCGTCATTTTCGGCACGCTCGTCACCGCCGGGCCGCTGCATCTATGGCATGGTCAACTGATGTCGCTCGCGGTCTTCGCCGGCTCGTCGCAGTTCATTGCGCTCGGCCTGATCGCCTCCCATGCCGGCTTCGCGGTCATTTGGGCCACCACGCTCGTCGTCAATCTGCGCCATGTGCTCTATAGCGCGACGCTCGCGCCCTACGTCGCCCGGCTGCCCGTACGCTGGCGGCTCGCGCTGGGCGGCCTCTTGACCGACGAAGTCTTCGCCGTGGCCTACGCGCACTATCGCCATGCGCCGCCCGGCAAGATCGGCCCCCACTACTTCCTCGGTTCCGGCGTCTCGATGTACGTCAATTGGCAGATTTGGACGCTCGCCGGGCTGCTGTTCGGCGCCGCCTTCCCGCGCCTGCAGTCGCTCGGGCTCGATTTCGCGATGGTGGCGACGTTTATCGCCATCGTCGTGCCGCAGCTCGTCTCGCTGCGCTACATCGCCTCGGCAGCCACCGCCGGCATCGTGGCGCTGGCGTGCGCCGGCTTGCCCTACAAGCTCGGTTTGCTCGCGGCCGTCGCGGCCGGCGTCGTCGTTGGCGTGCTGCTGTCGCGGCCGTGGGCCGCCAGCGGCGGAGCGGGAAAAGCAGTAACCGGGCGCGACGGCGGCGATGCGGGCGAGAAAAACGGCGAACGCGCCGAGCAAGCGGGTCGCACCGAAGGTGTCGAGCGTAGCGGTAACGCACGCGCCGATCGGAAAGCGGAGGTTGCATCGTGAACTACGTCGTCTTGATCCTCGGCATGGCCGTCGTCACGTTCCTGATCCGGGCAACGGTCTTCATGCTCGGCGAACGGGTCGTTTTCCCGCCGCTTATGCGCACGGCGCTCGGTTTCGTGCCCGTGACCGTCCTGACCGCCATCATCGTGCCGATGGCGGTCACGCCCCACGGTGGCGCGCCCGAACTGACCTGGCGCAACCCGCAATTGGTCGGTGCGCTCGCCGCCTGCGCCGTCTCCGCGCTCACCCGCCGGCCGCTGCTCACGATCGCCGTCGGGCTGGCTGTCTTTTTTCTCTGGCAAGGCTTGGTCGTTCGCTAATTTAACAATCGTCGGACGACATCGTCCGAAAACCCTCAAGTTCCACGCTCACTCGCCGTTATTCAGTCGAAGCGCGCTTTTTGGTCGTGCGGCGCGGGGACGCGCCGACGCTACCGTCGGTAACGACCCGAAAGCGCATGCGAAAACCGTAACGCGCGCCGGCTCCCGCCAGCTACAGGCCTAGAGCCGGCTCAGCCGTGTACCGCTGCGTCGAACATCGGCGCGGTATATCGCCGGCCGGGCGAGCGATCAGGACAAGCCATGGGTCAAATTACCCTTTCCCTTCGAGACGAGACGGTCTCTTCGCTGCACAAGGACTTCGAGGCCTTCGTGCGGGTCTCGCTCAAGCTCGATCCGCAGTTCGCGACGCCCTCGTTCGAAGATTTCCTGCGCGCGAAGCTGCTCGACAACATGGTGCCGCTGACCGAACACGCGGTGCAGCGGATGCTTCAGGGCGGCCAGTACGCCTGGGCCAAACGGACGCTCGAAAAGGAATTCCCCGATGTCGTGGCGATCTTGATGCGTCAGGCCGAGGAATTCGGGTTCAGCTTCGCCGTGCGCTCTGAGTGGACGCCCGAGGAGCTCGCCAAGGCCTCGCGCGATTGGGCGACGGCCATCGTCAAGGAGGCCGGCGGCGACGCGGCCCTCGTCGATCCGCTCGCGGCGCAGATCAAAGCGACGGCGCGCGATATTCAATCGCTCGAAGAAAAGATGCAAACGCCGGCGTGGCGGCTGGCGGAATCGCTGCGTCAGCGCGTCTACGAGGCGAAGATCGCCTGCGAAACGAGCGTGGGCAGCACCGCCCGCGAAAAGCTCGGCGAGCTGCGCGGCTTACTGAAGCTGGGGCTCGCACACGGCTCGTTCCAAAAGCAAGAAGCGCAGCAAATCATGGAATACCTGCGCTTGCTCAAGCCTGAGATCTTTGTCGAAGAGCCGTACGACATCTTCACGCGGATGGCCGCCTGGATGCGCAACTTCTTCATGCCGCCCCCTCGGCCGGCCCAGCCTCGCATCGAACCTCGGCGGCCCCGGTAAACGAGAACTCGGGCATTCTCGGCATCGGGCGTCATCGGGCGTAGGCCGCCAGGCAATGCACGAAGCGCTTCAACCGCCGAGCCGTCGCCACCTCGACCGCCACTCCGCGAGCATCAATCCCACATCGCTTTGAGCTGCGCGGCGATATCCACGCGCGCCTTCGCTGCGGCGGCCAAGCCTGTCGCCGTCGGCGGGGTGGCCTGCGCGAGCTGCGGCCAGGCCTGCACTTCGAACAGCGAGAGCAGCGACGCCGGGATGAACCGCGTGCGAGACGCCCACACGTGGCGATCGCCGAGGGCGCTTTGGTTGTGAACGTAGAAACGTTGCGGCACGACGATATGCAGATCGTCTTTTGCTCGCGTCATCGCCACGTAGAGCAGGCGCCGTTCTTCGTCGATCTCCTCTTGGCTGCCCGTGCCGAGATCGGACGGAATACAACCGTCGACACCATTGAGCACGAACACGTTGCGCCACTCCTGCCCCTTGGCCGAATGAATCGTCGAGAGGATCAGATAGTCTTCATCGACGAGCGGCACACCGGCCTCGCCGCTCGTGGCATCGGGCGGATCGAGCGTCAACTCGGTCAAAAAGCGTTCGCGCGAGGGAAAGGTCGCCGCGAGGCTCTCCATTTGGAGCAGATCGGCGTGACGCATCGGCGCATCTTCGTGATTGCGCTCCAGATGCGGCTCGTACCAACGCCGGACTTGCTCGAACTCGGCGGGCCACGGCGTGTTCCCGGGGCCGACCTCGCTCATCAAGGTGGCGAACGCGGGCCAATCGGCCGATGCGCGCGCCGGCGGCTCATACTGGGCTAGCGCGGCCGGCGCCGCAGTCGCTGCCGCGACCGCGTCGAGCACCTGCCCGGCGGTGGCTGGCCCAATACCGGCCATCAACTGCAGCACCCGAAAGCCGGCCACACGATCGCGCGGATTTTGCGCCCAGCGCAGCACGGCGAGGACGTCCTTCACATGCACCGAATCGAGAAAGCGCAGGCCGCCGAATTTGACGAACGGGATGTTGCGCCGCGCGAGTTCGATTTCCAACGCGGCGCTGTGGTGCGCAGCCCGAAATAGCACCGCTTGCGACTTCAGCTTAATGCCCGCTTCGCGCGCCGCGAGCACCGCTTCGACGACATAGCGCGCCTGCTCCACTTCCCCCGCCACCGAGACGAGGCGTGGGCGTTGCGCGGAGGCTTTATCGGTCCATAGATCCTTCGTGAAGCGTTCGGCGGCCAAGCCGATCACTGCATTGGACGCCGCCAGGATCGGCGCCGTCGAACGGTAGTTGCGCTCGAGTGTTACGCGTGCGGCGTGCGGCGTGAAGTGGCCGGGGAAATCGAGAATATTGCGGACAGTTGCGCCGCGAAACGAATAGATCGATTGCGCGTCGTCGCCCACGACGGTCAGCCCCCGGCCATCGGGCTTCATCGCCAGCAGAATCGCCGCTTGCAGGCGATTGGTGTCCTGATACTCGTCGACGAGCACGTGATCGAAGCGCTGGCCGAGATCGGCGGCGATCGAGGGCTCGGACGCCATACGCGCCCAGTACAGCAGCAAATCGTCGTAATCGAGGATGTTTTGCGCCTGCTTGGCGGCCACATACCCAGCGAACAGCGCTTTCAGATCGCGCTCCCATTCACGACACCACGGAAACGCTTGATCGAGCACCTGAACGAGCGTCGCGCCGGTGTTGACGACGCGCGAGTAGATCGCAAGGCAGGTGCCCTTGACGGGGAAACGTCGCTCTTTGGCCGACATCCCGAGTTCGTGGCGCACGATGTTGATGAGATCGGCGCAATCTTCGCGATCGTGGATCGTAAACGCCGGCGAGAGCCCGATCGACTCGGCGTATTCGCGCAGCAGCCGAGCGCCGACGCTATGGAAGGTGCCGGCCCAGGTCAACGCCTGCGCCAGATCGGCGCGTGTGCCGAGCGCCTGTGCGGCGATGCGCGTGGCGCGACGCGTCATGTCTTGCGCCGCCCTGCGCGAAAACGTCAGCAGCAGCACGCGTTGAGGATCCGCGCCTTGGGCGAGCAAGTGCGCAACGCGGTGCGCCAGCGTATTGGTTTTGCCGGAACCCGCGCCGGCGATGACGAGCAACGGCCCGCCCGGGCTGCCGCGCTCGCCTACGCCGTACTCGACGGCCGCGCGCTGAGCGTCGTTGAGTTTATCGAGATACGGCGCATATCGACCGGGCGAGGCGGCAGTGCCGGCAGTGGTGGTAGTAGCGGCGGCAGGAATCGAGGACACGGCGCGACAATGAAATATTCGAACTCAGCCTGCGGAAGGCGAACCTAAAGTAAGTCAAACGGGGCCTGGAATCGAACCAGGATCGAATAGAACCCAGTTTCCAAGCGGCATGGACCGACACGAAGCCAGCGGATGCCCGAACAAGCGGCGCGGCGACCACCCGAAGGCCAAGACGCGCACACTGTATATCCATACACCCCGCCCCCGCAATCCCCTTAAAATAGGGCCATTGTCAAAAGCGCCGGCTCTCGTTCCCACGCCTGCCAAGGTGGCTTATGATGCCAGCCCTAAACGCTCATTGGCCGCCCCGCGGCTGTTATCGCCATGGCTAATCTCAATTTCACGCTCACGGGCGATCACGTCGAATTGCACAACCTGCTCAAGCTCATGGGCTTGGCGGACAGCGGCGGCGCCGCTAAAGTGCTCGTCGCCTCGGGCGAAGTCAGCGTCGACGGCCGCGTCGAGCTGCGCAAGACCTGCAAGATTCGCGCGGGGCAGGTCGTCATGCTCGGCGATACGCGCATCGCCGTTCACGAGGCCGGCTGAGCGGCTCGTGCGCCGTTCCCAGCTCCGGTAGAGAGCTTGCCGCGCTACAGCGACAGCGCCGCTCACGCACTACGACAGTGCGTCATCGACAGCCACGCCCGAAAGCAATAAGCTCTTTCTTTCCGACGAAAACAACATGGGGCCTCGCGGTGATGCGCCGGCAGGCCCGCTGCGCCTCGATCGCTTCGCCATGTCCGAATCAACTATTGCACGGGCCGCCGCCGCGCCGGCCCCGCCGCCGCTATCGCGCCATGCCGCCGACACCGCCCGGCTCGCCGCGCCGCTGGCCATCGCGCAACTCTCGCAGATGGCGATGGGCGTCACCGATACGATCCTGCTGGGCTCGCTGAGCGCCGACGCGCTTGCCGCCGGCGGGCTCGGCGCCGGGATCTTTTTCGTGATCGTCACGTTGCTGCAGGGGGTGCTCAGCTCCGTGAGCGTCACGGTGGCCAATGCGCGCGGCGCCCAGGCCGAGCACCGCGTCCCGCACATTTATTGGACGGGGCTCGCGTTGTCGGTGCTGCTCGCGCTGCCCGCGTTCGTCCTGCTTTCGTTCGCCCATCCGATTCTGCTGGCGTTCGGCGAACCGCCCGCCCTCGCGCGCGATGTCGGCGCCTACACGGGGGTGCTGCGCTTCGCCTCGCTCGGCAGCCTGATCGGCATCGGCATGATGCGCGCATTTTTGCCCGCCATCGGCGCGGCCAAGCGCCTATTGTGGGTGTCGCTCGTGGGCGTCGTCTTCAACGGCGTGCTCAACTATGGGCTTATTCACGGCGTTTATGGCTTGCCCAGGCTCGGCCTGCTCGGCTCCGCCACGGCCACGACCATCACGATCTGGCTCAGCGCTATCGCCCTCGTCGCGCTGCTGCACGGCCGCCAGCGATTCCGGCACTTCGTGATCGCCAAACGTCCCACCATGCCGCTCATGAGCGAACTGTTCGCGATTGGGTGGCCTGTAGCGATCACGTACGGCGTCGAGTCGATGCTGTTTCTCTGCACGGGCTTATTTATCGGTTTGATGGGTGAAAAGCCGCTCGCCGCGCACCAGGTCGCGATGAGCGTCGCCTCGGTCACCTTCATGGTGCCGCTCGCCATCGGCCAGGCGGCCAACGTGCGCGTCGGCTACTGGATGGGCGCGGGCGATCGCGTTGCCGCGCGCCATGCGGGCTTCGTTGCGCTCGCGCTGGGCGTCGCCTATATGTCGATGACGGGCCTGCTCTTCATCGTCGCGCCGAAAGCGATCGTCGGCCTCTATCTGAACCTCGACGATCCCGCCAATGCGCAGACGATCTCGATCGCCGCCTCCTTGCTCGGCGTGGCGGCGGTATTCCAGATCGTCGACGGTATGCAAACGATCGGTTCCGGCTGCCTGCGCGGCCTCAAGGACACGCGCGTTCCCATGCTCGCGGCCGCGTTCGGCTATTGGGCGATCGGCTTTCCCACGGGCTATCTGCTCGCTTTTCACGCTGGTCTGGGCCCGCGCGGGCTCTGGTGGGGGCTGGCCGCGGGCCTTGCGAGCGTCGCGGTGCTGATGACGCTGCGCTTCGAACGCCGCACTCGCCATCGGCCGGACGCATCGTGCGGCCATGCTTAGCCGACGAGCCATGCCTTTACGTCCCACGCTTCGATAAGCAAAGCATCCTTTGTTGGTTGGCTTGAGCGCGCCATCGGCCTACGATGGGTCCCGACTCTTCTGACAGGGTGTTCGGCCCGCGTATTTAGCGGGCCATTTTTTTGACCACCCGATCCGTGACGGACGTCGTATGTGCGTCCTCGCCTCGCTTCCATCGGATCGAGCCCCCTTCCTCTGCTGCATGCGCAGCAAGTAATCCGCGCCGGCTTCCCATAAAATGCGGTTATTGGCGCCGGTACGAGCATCCGCTGGTTCCGGCCATCCGTCAGCGAAGGAAGAGTCCGACGTGCTGCATCGACAATGGCAGCGGCTACGCGCCGCATCGCGTCAAACGGTTTGCAGCGCATCTCGCGCCGCCCGACTGCGCACCGCCGCCGCGCGTGCGGTCGTCGTGGCGCGCCGAATCGGGCTCGCCCTGTTCGTCGGCACGGCCGCCGCCTGCACGACGCTGCCGCCCGCTACCTCGCTCGATCGCCCCGCCACGCATGCATTAGCGCACCCGGAAACTACCCCGCTTGGCCGCGCGCTCGGCCCGCAAGTGGCCGCGCATGGCGGGCAGTCCGGCTTCCGACTGCTCACCGACGGCACCGATGCGCTGCAAATGCGAATCGCACTCGCCCGGGCCGCCACGCAGACACTCGATCTGCAGTATTACATCGCGTCGGAGGATACGACCGGCCGCTTACTGCTCGCCGCCGCGCTCTATGCCGCCGATCGCGGCGTGCGCGTGCGGATGCTCGTCGACGATCTGAATTTCCACGACGCCAAACGCCTGATGGCCGCCCTATCGACGCACCCGAAAATCGAAGTGCGCATCTTCAATCCGTTCGGCAGCTCGCGTTCGAGCGTATTCGCCCGCACGGAGACCTTCGTGACGCGCCTCGATCGCTTCACGCATCGGATGCACAACAAAGCGATGATCGCCGACGGCGAAGTGGCCATCGTCGGCGGCCGCAATCTCGGCGACGAGTACTTCAGCGCCAGCCCCAAACTCCAGTTCCGCGACTTGGATATCGTCGCCGCGGGCCCGATCGTCGCCGACATCTCGACAAGCTTCGACGCCTACTGGAACAGCGCCGGCGCCTACCCATTAAGCGTGGTGGATAAGCAGCATTTCGAGCAGACCGATCTCCACGCAGCGCGCGAGGCGCTGAGAGATCACTGGCGCAAGCAAGCGGCTGCCGTCGGCGCCAAGCCGCTCTCCGACGCGCCGCTGTCGGAGCAGATAGCGAACGAGAAGATGGGCCTCGTCTGGGCCCACGCCACCGTGAGCGTCGATTCGCCGAGCAAAGTCACGGCCCCCGATGACGATTACCGTAGCCCGCCGATGCATCACCTCGCCGAACTGCTGCGCGCCGCGCAACATGAAGTCTTGCTCCTCTCTCCGTATTTCGTTCCGCACGACGCCGGCGTGAAGCTGCTCGCCGGCCTCACGCACCGTGGCGTACGTGTGGCCGTCGTGACCAACTCGATGGCCTCGACCGACGCCGTCGCGGTGCAAGCCGGCTATAGCCCGTATCGGCCCGCGTTGCTCAAAAACGGCGTCGAACTCTACGAGTATCAGCCCTTGCAACGAGAGCACTCGCGCTTTTTCGCCGGGTCCCAATCGCGAGCGAGCCTCCATGCGAAAGCGTACGTCATCGATCGCCGCATGCTGGTGATCGGATCGTTGAATTTCGATCCGCGCTCGGCGCATCTCAACAGCGAACTCGCGCTGTTCATCGATAGCCCCGCGCTTGCGGGCGCGGTGGCCAAACTGATCGACCAGTCGATGTCGCCCAGCGTGAGCTACCACGTGCGCCTGTCGACACCCAGCGAAGACGCGCAGCTCCGCGCGCTCGGCGCCCCCGTGTCGGGGCTCGTCTGGACCGGCGACGAGCCCGGCGCGGCGGGTCCGTATTTGCGGACGTGGGTGCTCGATCCGGATGCCGGCCTCGTACGCAATTTGCTGACAGGTCTATTCTTGCTGTTGCCGGTCGATTCCCAGCTCTAGCGGCTGCAACGAATCGAAGCTTTGTTCCCGCGGTTGATTAAGCCTTGGCGCCGCCTACGCGGCCCGGATCCCTCCAACACCTGTATTCCCCAACGGAAGCCCAAGCATCATGACTGAAGACCATCGCATGGAGCGCGACACGTTCGGCGAGATCGCCGTGCCCGCCGCGCGTTTGTGGGGCGCTCAAACCCAGCGTTCGTTGCAAAACTTCAAGATTTCGACCGAGAAGCAATCGGCGGAGCTCATCACCGCATTGGCGCTCATCAAGCGCGCGGCCGCCGAAGTCAATCTCGAGCTTGGCGTCTTGGCGGCCGATAAGGCCCGCGCGATCATGCAAGCGGCCGACGAAATCATCGACGGCCAGCACGCGGAGGAATTTCCGCTCGCCGTGTGGCAAACGGGTTCGGGCACGCAAACGAACATGAACCTGAACGAAGTCATCGCCAATCGAGCGAGCGAGCTGATGGGCGGCGAGCGCGGCGAAGCGCGCAAGGTGCATCCAAACGACGACGTCAACCGCGGCCAATCGTCGAACGACGTCTTCCCGACGGCGATGCACGTGGCGGCGGCAATCGGCATCGTCAAGCATCTGCTACCGAAGCTGGCGACCTTGCGCACCACGCTCGAAGCGAAATCGCGCGCGTTCGCCGACATCGTCAAGATTGGGCGCACGCATTTGCAGGACGCGACGCCGCTGACGCTCGGCCAAGAGTTCTCGGGCTATGCGGCGCAGCTCTCGCAGGGCATGGCGCATATCGAATCGGCGCTGCCGCATATGTATGAACTCGCGCAAGGCGGCACGGCCGTGGGCACGGGGCTGAACGCCCATCCGAAATTCGCCGAGCGCTTCGCGCAAGCGATGGGCCGGCTGACGGGACTGCCTTTCGTTAGTGCTCCTAACAAATTCGAAGTGATGGCGGCGGCCGATGCGCTCGTATTCGCGCATGGCGCGCTAAAGACGATCGCGGCGAGCCTCATGAAGATCGCCAACGACGTACGTTGGCTGGCGAGCGGCCCGCGCTGCGGCTTGGGCGAGATTACGATCCCCGAAAACGAGCCGGGCAGCTCGATCATGCCGGGCAAGGTCAACCCGACGCAATCGGAAGCGGTCACGATGCTGTGTTGTCAGGTGTTCGGCAACGACGTGGCCATCAACCTCGGCGGCGCGAGCGGCAACTTCGAGCTCAATGTGTTTCGGCCGATGATCGCGCACAACGTGTTGCAATCGATTCGCTTGCTGGCGGACGGCGCGCAAAGCTTCAACGACAATTGCGCAACCGGCATCGAGCCGAACCGCTCGCGCATTGATGCGTTGCTCAACGAATCGCTCATGCTCGTCACCGCGCTGAACCCGCATATCGGCTATGACAAGGCCGCGCAGATCGCGAAAAAGGCGCATAAGGAAGGGACGACGTTAAAAGCGGCGGCGCTGGCGCTGGGGTATGTGACCGAGGCGCAGTTCGATGAATGGGTGCGGCCGGGGGATATGACGGGGGCGGGTTGAGGGGGGCGGGCTGGCCATTGGGATCGCTTTACGGTCAGCCCGGTAGACTGGAAATCAGCGTGCATCCGCACGTGGCCTTGTGACCGTGGCGAGCAATGGGGACGCCTGCATCCTTCATCGACGCATCGCCGTCGAGAATGACATTGGGATTGACGTCGGGATGCAGCGGGCACGTGACCTCGTCGCCCTTGCGGGCGACGAAACGGCCGTCGTAACGCATGGTGGTCGAGGCGGTGATGACCTTGCCACCGTGATCGGTGGCGTCGTCTAGTCGGATCAGATTCATCATGGTCGATTGAAAAAGTGGTGTTGTGGACAGCGCCGAAGACGCGCTACGCCGAAAGAACGTCGCTTCGATGAGCGCGGGCGCGTGCTTCGCTATCCCCGTATCGGAAGAAGAAGATGCCGAGCCCTGGCGGGTCGTCGGGCTTTTTGCTCTTCCGCGTGATCGCCGGCAGGTCGATGTTTTTAACGTCTTGCCAACCAAAGGCGCGAAAAATACTTTCGGCCAGGCTCACAAACCCCATAAAGCGCTTACAGATCCGGTAGGCAACAAGGCCGTAGATCGCGGCGGCCATAGCTCCCGCAGCGGCGCAGCACATGACGAAAGGGATCGCATCGGAGGCGGGAACCCCCTTGATATAGGCCGTTATCGCCAACATTGCCCATCCGACAACTAAAAGCGGCCCAACGATCCTCGCGAACCATCCAAATGATGCTCGGTAGTGGGCGTAACGCCCCCTACTGCAATGAGGGTGCAGCGCGACGATACCGTCGCTAACGCGTCGTATGCCGTATCCGATCCAACGGCCGCCATTTGGCTCTGCCACGATATCGACTTCGTCCCCCTCGTTGAACACCGACACCCACACCCAGGCCTTGACTGAGTTGCCATCCAATTCGAACTCGATTAGGTCAGCCTCTTCGGTGGTGTCCATTGCCATGTTACCGAGCCCAGCAGCGGCGGCTCCAAGTCCCGCGAGGCCAGCAGCCACAGCGGCGCTGCCCATCTTCGCGCGATCACTTGCGTTAAACACAAAATCGCGTCGACACCGGTTTCTACGCAGATTGTGAATGCGACCGCGTATCAACTGCGCATCACCGATCCCTTCGTTGCTGCTCATTCTGCAGCTCCCTCCACATAAAGGCCAACCGCAGTGAGTGCCTTCTAGCATTCGCCCTGCTGCATCTCGATACTGCCCGCAATGGCGAATGCGGCTCTTTACAGACGGCGTACGTCCCCAGCCATAACTGCAAGACTTCGTCGCCCGCACGCGAGACAGAGCGCCGTCGCAATGCATGTCGATAATTGCGGAGGCAACGTTGTCGTCGCGATCGGTGCCGGCGTCTAGGCGGTTTATGTGCATCGCGATCACTCGGATTATGGAATCGCCAACAGTAACAAAGGACGACCACATCCGAAGCAGGTCGCTCCGATAAGCAAGCGCGCTCCGCGATCTCAGTACCGGAAGAAGAAGATGCCGAGCCCCGCAGGGTCACCGGGCTTTTTGCTCTTTTTGGTGATCGCGGGAAGATCGACGTTCTTGACATTGGGCCAGCCAAAGACGCGGAATACGCATTCCGCGATGCGCACAAAAACCATAAACCGCCTCGTGATTCGATATGCTATGACGGCATATACCAATGCGGCAGCAAAACCCGCCGCTACGGAAAACGCTGCGAATGAGCCAAGCTGCGTCACTGGAAGCGATACCAAATAGGCCGAAATTGCCAGCATGATCCATCCGACGACAAGCAGCGATCCGACAATCTTCGCGAACCATGAACAACAAGCTCGAAAGTGTGCATAGCGGCCCCTGCTGCAATGAGGATGGAGCGCAACAATGCGGTCGCTTATACGGCGGATGCCGTACCCCATCCAACAATCGCCATTTGGCTCGGCCGCGACCTCGACTTCATCGCCCTCGTTGAACACCGATACCCAAATCCAAGCCCTCACCGACTTCCCGTCGAGCTCGAATTCAATCAGATCCGCCTCTTCCGTGGTATCCATAGCCTTGCCGCCGAGCCCAGCTGCGGCGCCTCCAAGGCCCGCAACGCCTGCAGCGACAGCCGTTGCTCCCATTTTCGCGCGATCGCTCGCAGTGAACACGAAATCGCGGCGACAGCGCTTTTTGCGCAAATTTTGGATGTGTCCGCGCAGCAGTCGAGCGGTGGTCAGAGTGGTGTCATAAGTCATAAGGCTTCGTCGGAGAACGATGTTCGGGCGGACGTCGGAATGCGTTCTCAGTACCGGAAGAAGAAGATGCCAAGCAGCCCAGAGTCCTCCGGTTTCCTGCTCCTTTTCGTCAGCGCGGGTAAGTCGATATTCCTCACATCGGACCAGCCAAAAACCCGAAAGATGTTTTCGGCAAGCAGCACGAAGCCGATATAACGCCTACTGATTCTGTAAGCTATGGCGCCGTATATGCATCCGGCCCCAAGGCTGCCGGCCAGGCAGCACAGTACGAGCGGAAGGATGTCTTCCCGCGAGATCCCTTTAAGGCAGGCTGTTATTAGTAACAGTAACCAAGTAGCGCCCACCAGCGCACCGAAGATTTTGACGAACCATCTGCACGAAGCTCGATAGTGGGCATACCGTCCTCGGCTGCAATGCGGATGTAGGGCGACGATTCCATCGCTGACGCGGCGTATTCCGTATCCCGCCCAGCCATCACCATCGCGCTCGACGACGACCTCTACCTCATCTCCTTCGTTAAATATCGAGACCCATACCCAAGCTTTTATGATGTTGCCGTCAAGCTCGAACTCGAGAAGATCGGCGTCTTCCATTGTGTCCATCGCCATGTTACCGAGCCCAGCAGCGGCGGCTCCAAGGCCAGTCATGCCGGCAGCCACAGCGGCTGCGCTCATCTTCCTACGGTCGCTGTCGCTGAATATAAAATCGCGCCGACACCGGCTTCTGCGCAGGTTGTGTATGTGGCCCCGCAAGAGCTGTGCGCCGACATTCGGCTCCTTGCTGTTCATCCGACAGCTCCCTCGACATCAAGGCCAACGGCCTTCAGTCCTTTCTCGAATTCGCTTTGCTGCTTCTCGACGGACCACAATGGCGAATGAGGGGCTTTCCCGAAGGCGCACCTCTCCAGCCACGCCTGTAAGTCGTTGTCCCGCCAGTAGGCGGTCATCAGCTGAATCACCACCAGTACGACAGAGACTTCCCACGCAGACAGGAATAGGACCGCCCGGCCGAGCAACACGAGACCTGCGCGTTCCCCGATAACAACCCCTGCTCGTTCCGCGGCGGCATCCATAGCGGTGACCACCGCAGCACCGACGGGCCGCCCCGACGCCAGCGCCTCAGCTCTCGCCATAGCGCCCGCAATGCCGACGCCGACTTTTCCCAGCCAAGCCACCCGCCTGCCAGCAATGCGTGCAATAACCGGCGCAGACGTAGACATGGCCGTCAAAAGATTGGCCGCCGCAGTACCCACATGCAAGGTTGCCTCGATGAAGTAAAGTGCAATGGCCATGTATTTACGACGCTTTAAGCTGTCGGCTATGTGCTGCATTGCCAGCGCAGCGTTAACCAACGCCGCAGCCCCCGCAAAATACCCGCTAATCGCCTTCAAATTCGCCAGCGTCCCGGCCACATCTCCTGCCATCGCGCTCATCGCTTTGGTGGGCGCGATCAAGCAAGCCGACACCGCCGAGAACCCACTCGCCGCTAGCAACGCGTGGTCTTCCCCGTTCTTATCAACTTTGGCGAGCGCTGCTGCGAAGCAGAACAGTTCGATGATCGCGAGCACACCGCCC
>Ga0157369_10002785_pt1 | contig 20875 bp, 20 predicted proteins | sample C25metaG_FD_113461 | JGI IMG/M metagenome (GOLD analysis project Ga0157369, IMG submission 113461) | Corn rhizosphere microbial communities from Kellogg Biological Station, Michigan, USA - C2-5 metaG | ecosystem: Host-associated > Plants > Roots > Rhizosphere > Soil | place: USA: Michigan...
CCCAGGTCCGCCTGGAACGAAGCATTGCCGGACTCGCGCTTCCGCTCGATGCTCGACTCGTAGAGGCCGATGTCCTGGCTTCCCATGAATACGCCATTGGACTTGCCGTCGCCGTTAACGTCGACGCTGCCGTTTGGATTCTGCACAATCTTCGAAGGAATCGGCAGGCCATTCCAAGGCGCAACGAAGCCGGTGTAGCCGGCATAGTTGCCGTTCGCCGAGTTGAGCAGAGCACTCTCGTTGTTGAGAACGACGCCATACTGGTCGAGGCCCTCGCTCGAGCCTGCGTTTGGACCTCCGTTTTCAGGGCCATTACGCGTGGTGTCGGAGAAGTCGGCGGATACCAGCAGACCCCAGCGGCCATCGTCGTTGAATGAGACGAGGCCGCTTGCCTCAGGACCCTTTTTGCGGCTGACATCCCCGCGTTCCGCGTCAGCGTTGTAGCTGAACGTGAATCCATGCGGCAGGTCCCAGGGCCGGAAGGTGTGTAGATCGAGCGAGCCGCTGATGCCGCCCGCGGTCAGGCTGGCGGTGGGCGACTTGATGACGTCGACCTGATTGAACAGCGTCGCGGGCAGCGTTTCGAAGTTGGGCTGTTGCGAAGTGATCTGGTCCGGGGTGATGAACACTTCCCCGTTCAGCATGGTGCCGACTTCGGGCAGGCCACGCACGTCCACCTGTGAACCCTCGCCCGCGTTACGATCGATCTGCACACCGGTGATGCGCTGCAACGCGTCCGTGATGGTCGTATCGGGCAATTGGCCGATGCTCTCCGCCGAGATGCTATCCTGAATATTTGGAGCCAGGCGCTTCAGCTCGATTGCTCGCATCTGCGAGGCACGCACGCCGACGATGGTGACCGTAGATAGCTCGACTGACTGCTCGGTCTCGCTGTCTGTCCCGGCGGTCTTGGATTTGTCCTTCTTGGCATCAGACGACGGTGCCGTCGACACGCTCTGCGTGGCGGCAGCCTGCGCGCCCGAGCTATCCGCTGGAGCACCCGTGCGCGGCGATGCCATGGCTGATGTCGTCATGGCGGACAGCAGAGCCATGGATACGGCAATGGACACGGGGTGCTTGCGATGTACGTTGAACACGGGCTTTACCTCTCGATTGATGTTGTCAGGACCGCTTCCTCTCGGTGTTTCCCCCTGCGGAATGCATATCCCGCGTCCTGCCTATTTCGAAAACGCCACTCGCGCCAGCGCCCATTGGCCGTCGCGCGGATCGCCGGTGGCTAAAATGCACAGGTTGCGGACGCCATCTCCGCCCCGCGTCGACATTCCTGCGTTGAGCTCGGTCTGCCCCTTTTCCTGCAGTGCAGGCGCAAGCGGCAATGTAGCGAGTAAGGGCCCATTGCAGGTGTCGGCATGGATCTCGAACTCGCCGGCCACGCTGCGCTTAGGTCGCACGATGGCCCCGGGGGCCTCGTCCCCAAAGCGCCATGTCACGCGCCCCACAGTCAAAGTGACCCGCCCGACGCCCGCAAGCGGCGCACGCGGCCATAGCCAGCACATGTTGCCGGCATCGATCTCGTAGATTGGCGCCGGGTTGTGTGTGGTTCCATTACCGCCCACCCGCATTCCCGGCTGGTTCGAGCAGGACTCGAGGTCGCTGCCGTCGCGGCTGAACAGAGCCGCGATATCCACCACCTGAGCACGCGGAGCCGAAAGCTCGAAGCCATCGGGCGCGAATGTTGCAGCGCGCAGCATCACTTTGCTTTGCACGGAAGACTCTATCGGGCGTACATATCGGGTGGAGGTGACAGTCGGCGCCGAGCCGTCCGTGGTGTAGCGGATCTGACCGAAGCTCGTCTGGTTGGAAAGCGCCACGCTCAGCATTCCCTTGGAGCCGGTAGTGACATTGAACGCCGGTGCAAACGCCGTGTCGGCATATGTGATCCCAAGAGCGCGGTAGCGCGCGAGCTCGTCGGTGAGGCGTTGCAGGAAGCCGTTCCAGTCATGTGTGCTCGCCGGCGACCACCCAAGCTCCGACAACGCCGCGATGCGCGGAAACAACGCGTATTGATCGCGCGCGAAGGTCGGCATGTACTCCGTCCAGAGACAGGCCTGTACGCCGATGACGCGTCTCGCTTCAGCGGCAGTTGCGCCGTTCGGGATAGCGGCCGTGTCGTAGGCTTGCCGCAAGGAAACCATGGGAGGCTGCCCCGGCCATTCGTCGGACATACCCGATTGATAGTGGTCGAAGTACAGCGACTCCTGGGGTGTCACGACCAAGTCGTGCCCCTGCCTGATCGCCTGGAGAGCCACGTGCTCTGCTCCATGCCACGACATCACGACCTCGGATGCCGGCAGGGTCGCGCCGGCGACCAGCTCGTCATCCCAGCCGACGGGTGTGCGTCCATGCTCGAGGAGATGGTCGGCAATCCGGCCGGTGAACCAGCCCTGCAGCTGATCCATGTTCGCGAGCCCGAGCCGTCGCATCCGGGCCCGCACTTCGGGCGAGGCGTTCCATTGCTGCTTGTCGGCCTCGTCGCCGCCGATCGAGATGTATTGGGAGGGAAAGAGTCGCATGACTTCGTCGAGCACATCGTCCACGAACTGCAATGTCTTCTCGTCGGGTTTCAGCAGCCAGGGACTCACCCCCCAGCTCGTCCATACGGATGGACGCTTGCCGGTTACGCCGAGCCAGGGATAGGCCGCCACAGCCGCCTGCGAGTGGCCCGGAAGGTCGATTCCGGGAACGACGGTGACGAAGCGGCTGGCGGCATAGCGCACGATGTCGCGCACCTGGCTTTCGGTGTAAAAGCCGCAGTACGGCTTATCGGGCGAGCCGGTCAGTTCGACATCGAGTCCCACCGCCTTGCGGCACGCTCCGGTTTGGGTGAGTGCGGGGTACTTGGGGATCTCGAGGCGCCAGCCCTGGTCTTCGGTCAGATGCCAGAGCAACACGTCGAGCTTGGCGAGCGACATCCAGTCGATCAGTTCCTCGATCTCGGCGACGCTCTGAAAATGCCGCCCTGAATCGAGCATCAGTGCTCGCCATGCGAAGCGCGGGTGATCGTCGATGACGCCCTCGGGAATTACAGCCGGGGGACCGCGAGTCCAGCCGGGCGGCGTGAGCAATTGCCACAGGGTGACGGCTCCATAGAAAGCCCCGCGCGGCGAGCGGGCGATGACGCGAGCACCCCGAGCGTCCACCTCGATGCGATAACCGGCATCGCCCACGACTTTCCCGTGAGGATCTATTTCGAACGTGATTGCGGCACGCGTGTCGGCCGCATCCGCCGTGTGCAACTTCAATCCGCGCGTAGCGGCCACCAACTGCACGAAGCGTTCGACTATGGGCTGAACCTTCCCGCGATCAACGCCACGCACTGCAACGAAGTCGCCATCCGTCAGCGTCAACACGCGTGAACCGGTGAGGCGCGTATGGGCGGCCTGAGGCAATAGTGACCAGGTGGACATGGCAGGCACTGCGACCGCCACTCCCCGCGTAGCCAGCCACACGACTGCAAATGTGGCGAGGTTCTTCCCGGCATTCGCAGCCCGCCGTCTCAGCGGCCGTCTCCCCTCTGGGGACACGTGGATGAACGCAATGCGGCCGCGCCTCCTACTGACGGCCGCAGCCAACAAAGGCGTGATGGAGAAACAGGTTTGTCGGTCCCGATGGCCGATTCCCGCGTTCATGCGTGCGCTATTTGGCCCTATTGATTCGGACGCTTGACGAATCAATACTGCGCCAGGCGCGCTTTGGTGTCAATATTCCTGGAACTGTGGCGGCACATCAGTATAATAGTTCGGGTATATGACGAATCAACTGAGGACATCCATGCCTTTCCAGCCGATGGCCAGCGTGACTCGTCAACTGTCGCGACGGAGCGTGTTCGAGGCCCTTTTGCACCGCAGTCCCATTTCCCGCGCCGACCTGGCCAAGGTGACCGGGCTCTCGAAACAGACCACCTCAGAGGTCATCGACGCTTTCGCGCAGCAGGGACTCGTTCGCCCGGTCGGCCGTACCAGCGGCAATGTCGGACGGACCGCGGTGCTCTACGAGTTGAGCCCTGAGGGCGGACACGTGCTCGGCATCGACCTGGGAGCACGGGTCACGGTTACCCTGGGCGACATCGCCGGCCGGGTCCTCGCCGAGACCGACGAGCCCACCGACAGCCGCGGCGGCGCCTGGGCACTCGAGCAGATCGCCCGGCTCGCCGACCGCCTGGCCCGTGACAACCACACGCATCCGAGCCGGATTCGCTCCATCGTGCTCGCCACGCCGGGTGTGGTGAACCCCAGGACTGGCGCGATCGAGATGGCGCCCAACATCACGGGGCTGGGCCATCTCAATGTGGTGGGCCTGCTGAGTGAGAAGCTCGGCAGCCCCGTTGCCATCGAAAACGACATCAATCTCGCGCTGCTCGGGGAAATCTGGCATGGCTGCGCGCAGAACGTAGCCAACGTGGCCTTCCTCGCGCTCGGCACCGGTGTGGGATTGGGACTGTATGTCAACGGCCAACTGGTGCGCGGCGAGAATGGCGCCGCCGGCGAGATCGGCTATCTGCCGATCGGCGGCGATCCGCTGCAGGCCGAAGCGCGCCTTCAGGGCTGTCTCGAGTACCAGGTAGGCGCTCACGGCATCGTGCGCCGATATCACGAGGCCGGCGGATCCGAGGTCGAGTCGGCGCGGGAAGTATTCGAGCGCGCACAGGCGGGCGATCCGCTTGCCACGGGAGTGATCGAGGAGACGGCACGGCTGACCGCCCTCGCGGCGGCAACGGTCGTCGCGACGGTGGACCCGCAGCTGATCGTTCTCGGCGGCTCGGTCGGGGCGCGAACGGACTTTGCGGACAAGGTGGCGCGCGTGCTGTTGCGGCTGGCGCCGCGCCCGGTGGAAATTCGCACCAGCACGCTCGGCAAGCGTGCCGGAGTCGTGGGCGCGCTATCGGTCGCCTTGAACAAGCTCCACGATGAGCTCTTCAGCGTCGCGGACCTCGCCGCGGCGGTGCCACTGCCGCCGCCCCGCGTGCACGCAAGTCGATGACACGCGAGAGCACCCATTGCTTTGCGGCCGACCTGGGCGGGACCAAGCTCGCCGCCGCCATGGCCGATGCTCACGGCCAGATCGTCGCGGAGCTGACGGAGCCTACCGACCGGCGCGGCGGTGCGCACGTCGCCGAGCAGATCGCGGCCAGCGCACATAAGCTGGCGCAAGCCGTCGGAGTCGAGGCGACGCGCGTGCGTCATGTCATGGTGGGCGTACCGGGCGCAATCGACCCGCTCACGGGCCGGGTTTCCCTGACTCCAAACATCGAAGGGCTGCAGGACTTCGATGTCCTCGATTACCTGCGTGGCCGCTTCGGGCCGGGCGTTGAGATCGAGAATGATGTCAATCTCGCGATGCTCGGCGAGCAGACGCTCGGCTGCGCGAGCCGGTGCCGCAACGCGGCGTTTCTGGCGCTCGGAACGGGAGCAGGCCTGGGCCTTCTCATCGACGGCAAGTTGTTTCGGGGTGCCCGCGGCTCAGCCGGGGAAATCGCGGATCTGCCCGTTGGGCGTGACCCGACTTCGCAAGCGGCAGCCACCTCAGGCGCCTTCGAGCTCGAGGTCGGCTCCCTCGCCATCGTGGAGCGCTACCGCCGCCAGGGCGGGGCTGCGGCCGTGACCGTGCGCGACATTTTCAGGCTCGCCCACGAAGGCGATGAAGTGGCCGCGGCGGTGCTCGACACGACCTCGCGCTGGGTGGCTCTCGCCGTCGCGACGCTGCAATCGCTCCTCGATCTGGAGCTGATCGTGTTCGGGGGCAGCATCGGGGTGCGTCCCGAGCTCTATGAGCGGGTGCGTCGGGCACTCCCCTCGCACTTCTCACGACCCATCACCATCGCGCCGAGCAAGCTCGGCGATCGTGCAGGCCTCATCGGCGCTGTCTGCGCCGCGGCGCGGGCGCTGCGTCAAGAGCGGGAGCCTGCCGAGCACGCGCTGCATCTGACTTGAACCGCCACACTGGCTGCGGGGGGTCCGCGGAGTGCCGATCGAGTGACTGACAAGCCAACAAGCCTGAAGCGGGCGCTGAACCGATGGGACCTGATCCTCTACGGAGTGATCGTGATCCAGCTCACCGCACCGATGCCCTCCTTCGGCGTGCTGAGCGCGCGGGCGAACGGCCACGTCGCGACCACCATCCTGCTCGCAATGGTGGCGATGGCATTTACGGCAATCAGCTATGGCCGCATGGCGGCGGCGCACCCCAGCGCCGGTTCTGCCTTCACTTACGTGACCCGCGAGTTCACACCGCTATTGGGCTACGTTACGGGCTGGGCAATGCTCATGGACTACGTGCTCAATCCCCTCATCTCGATCATATGGTGCAGCCGGGCGGCAATGAATTTTGCCCCGGACGTCCCCTACGCGGTGTGGGCGGTCGCATTCTTCGCGCTGTTCACGTCCGTGAACCTCGTGGGCATCAAGAGCTCGGCGCGCATCTCGGGCGCACTGGCAGCGACTACCGGCGGCGTGGTCCTGGTGTTTCTCGTGTGCGCGGGATGGTACGTCTGGCATCACAACCCCGGCTCTCCGGGGTTCTTCACTCACCCGTTCTACGATCCCAAGACCTTCCACGCCGCCGCGGTTCTCAATGGCACCTCGATCGCCGTGCTCACTTATATCGGCTTCGACGGTATCTCGACGTTGTCAGAGGAGGTCGAGGATCCCCGCCGCAACATTCTGTTTGCGACCGTCGGAACGTGCCTGGTGATCGGCGTCTTGTCGGCGATCGAGGTGTATGCGGCGCAGCTGGTATGGCCCACCGCACTGCCCTTCAGGAACGTCGACACTGCCTTCGTGGAGGTTGCGGCCAGAGCCGCCGGACCCTGGCTCTTCGTGGTGATGAATCTTGCGCTGCTCATCGCGGGCATCGGCTCCGGTGTCGGCTCGCATCTGGGCGCGGCCAGACTCCTCTACGGCATGGGGCGCAGCAATGCCCTGCCGCCCAAATTCTTCGGAGCCGTCGACCCGAAGCACCGCATTCCGCGTAACAACGTGATCCTCGTGGGGGTCATTGCGCTCTGCGGCGCATTTCTGATCTCCTACGGGCTCGGCGCCGAGATACTGAATTTTGGAGCGCTGTTCGCCTACATGGGTGTCAACGCGGCCTCCCTGGCGCGCTACTACGTGCGCAGTCGCGAGCGGCGATTGCGCGACTTCTGGCCGCCTGCGGCCGGATTCCTCACTTGCCTGGTCCTCTGGATCTACCTGAGCAGCGCCGCGAAGCTCGTCGGGGCGAGCTGGCTGATCGTCGGGCTGATCATCGGCGCCGTACGGACTCGCGGATTCCGCCAAGGCGTGCTGCGCTTCGAAGCGAGTCCCGAGGACTGAGTCCTCGAAAAGTTATTTCGGGCTCTGGTGACGCCGGTGCCCAGATCCGCGCCGAGATAACTGCCGGGCACGAGGCGCCGCCAACAGAGCGCGCACCGTTCTGATGAAGACATCGAACTCCGCGGGTTTCAAGACAAAGCGGTCAAACAAGCGAGGATAGTCGTCCTGCCAGAGGTCTCTGCCGCTGTAGAGGATGATCGGGATCTCGCAGGTGTCCGCCCGATCACGCAATGTGCGGCAGAGCTCGAGCCCGCTCATGCCGGGCATCGCGTAGTCAGTGATGATGAGATCCGGCCGACGCTGCTCGAGTACACTGAGAGCTTCCGCGGCATCCGAAGCTGGGATGACCTCGAGGTCCTGGGCGGACAGGAACAGCCGAAGGATGGTGAGCAAATCCGGCTCATCGTCGACGCAGAGAATTACCGGATTTGAACCTACGGTTGGGCTCGCCTGGCGCGCGCCGCAACCCGCACTGACCGACCGCCGCGGGATTCTGTTAAATGTCGGCTTCGTTTCCATCTTTCGCTCCTGCGGCAACGCAAGTCACCCTCTGCGGCACAACGCCTTGCTTTCGCTCGCCCTTGCAGTGTGCAAGGACCGTGCCTCGCGGTAGGGAGGCTCAGGGGGCGCGGCGCGCGATGCCGTCCTCCACGATCAGTAAGTTCCACATCCAAAGCGATGGGGCGCCTTACCGTTCATGTAATTCTGATCAGGTCTCGAAGGTCGCGGATCTAAGCTCCGGGAGGCGGCACCGGCTTCTTTTGCAGGAAGCTCCCCGAGGGCAAGCCAGCCACGTGGAAGTAGTTGCTCTGCGCAAGAGCCTCATAGAGAGGCGGCGTAAAGAACGCCGAGATGCGCGAGGCGATCAGTGCGGTCGCCATCATCGGAATGACCATCCCCGTACCGTTGGTCATCTCCATCACGATGACAAAGGACGTGATCGGCGATTGTGTGACCGCAGCGAGATAGCCTGTCATGCAAAGCGCGATCACAGCCGCCATCGGCGCCCATGTGAATGCGGCATGCACCCACTGAGCAAGGCCGGCGCCGATGGAAAGCGACGGCGAGAATAGCCCGCCGGGAATGCCGGCCATGTAGGTCACCACCATGGCGCCCCATTTGGTGACCGCATATCCCGCGGAAAGCGGCGCCACGCCGGTCAGGAGGTGGCGTGCCTGATCATACCCGCTCCCCCACGTCTCACCGTGGCTGCCGACTCCCAGCGCCGCAACGACGATACCGACAACCAACGCATAGAGTAAGGGCCTGCGCTGGCGTAGTGCGATCAGCCAATTCGGCATCCAGGTACGCCAGCGCAGCAGCGCGAGATTGAACGCCGCCCCGAGAGCTCCGCAGAGAGCCGCCGACAGGATCACAGGCAGCACAAACGCGCCGCCGAGGTTCTCGGGCACGTTGATCTGACCGAAGTAGAGGTAGTTGCCCGCGAGCGCGAGCGAGGTCAGGCCGGAAAAGACCACGGCGGTGATCATGATGCCGTTGGTGCGGCTCTCGAAATCCCGCGCCAACTCCTCGATGGCAAAGATGATGCCTGCGAGTGGCGTATTGAACGCCGCCGATAGACCCGCCGCCGCGCCGGCCAGCAGGAGCCTTCGCTCGAGCTGCGCATTGCGATGCGGATAGAAGCGGCGGGTCTCTGCCATGATTGCCGCGCCGATGTGCACGGTCGGTCCTTCGCGGCCGATGGTGAGCCCTCCCAACAGGCCGATGAGCGAGACGATTATCTTGCCGGCGACCACGCGCAGCCCGAACAGGCGACGCATCAGCGTGTCCTCTTCTTCCGCGCGCGGCGCATGAAGCGCCGCAATGACCTGCGGAATGCCGCTGCCTTCGCTACCCGTGAACCAGCGCCGGGTGAGAAACAGTGTCAGGACGGTCAGCGCTGGAGTGATCACGAAGGCGAGCCAGGATCGGCCTGCAATCACGCGAAGAAATGCATTGGAAGCATCCGTGCTCCAGTCGGCGTATAGGACGGAGACCAGACCTACCAGAAGTGCCGCGCCCCACGGCAGGCCCGCTTGCAGAAAGAGCCGTCTGGATCGAGCACCGAGAAGTCTGCGCTTCGCCCGCTCGCGGAGTCTATCCCGTGAGCTGCCGCCCGGATCTTCCGCTGAGCCTCTCGCCCGGTCTTCCCTCGAGCCTTCCTGCGCCGGAGACATCAGCTCGCAGCGCTTTGGATGAAGTCCGAGTGCGACGGCATGGCCTCGATTCGCCTGTTCTTCATGTGATGCCCTTGCACGAAGGTGGAATATAGCAGGGGCACTTGCATCAAGCAGCGGCGACTGAGCCCCATGCCTTACGGATCGTGCGCGTCTGAGGCTCGGTCGCGACCGCTCATGACGGCATGAGGAACCCTGTACCCGGGATCAGAATGTCGCAGGCGCGCTGAACGAGCCATAGGGCGGCGACGGCAATGATGAGCCAGGACCCGATCCGCATGACTCCGATACGATAGAAGCGGGAGCCGCGGATCAGGAACGCCAGCGCAATGAGCGGCAGCACCGCTGTCTCCTGCCCGATCTCCACGCCGACATTGAAGCCGCCCAGCGACACCGCCATCGCGACGGGCGGCAGGCTGAGACCGGCCAGTCCGCTCGCAAAACCGAGTCCGTGAATGAAGCCGAAGGCGAACGCCACGAGCCATGCGCGGCGCTTGAAGAGCGGATAGATATTGTTGAATGCGGCGACGATGATCGAGAGCGCGATACCGGACTCGACCAGCCGGCTCGGAAGGTTGACGTACCCCAGAACGGCGAGACTCAGGGTCACCGAATGCGAGACCGTGAAGCCGGAGATCACCTTGACCAACTCAACGGCCGCCGGCCAGAAGTGCTCGACCGGCTGCCAGACGCCTGGATCGAGTAGCGTGAACGGACGTCGTCGGCAGATCAGCACCGACGGCAGAAGGAGCGAGAGGATGAAGAGTAGATGGTCGGGACCCGTCCAGATGTGCAGGACCCCGTCGAAGACAAAGCTCTTGAACTGGCGCCAGCGATCCGGCCGATTGATATCGAGGGTGGTGGTCGGGTCCGCGGGGCCGAGTACGGCCCCGGCAATCTCGCCATGCGCGTAGACCGTGATGATGCCACGATGATAGGGATCGACATCGCGGAACAACTGGTAGGTCAGCATGAGTCGGTCCGGGATCTCCTTGTCACAGCGCGCCACGAAGGGAATGACGTCGTAAGCGCCATCGCTGTGGACGTCTATCAGTTGCCCCGTGGGCGTGATCGGACAAACGAGCCCATCGCCCCGGATGATCAGAGCGGGAAGCACATAGCGCTCGATGGCGCCACGATGAGCCCTGACCTCGCCCCAGGTGATCCTGCCGTCGTGGTTGCTGTCGATCCCGAGTGCGAAATCCAGGTCGCGCAAGGCGACATCCCACTCGCCCCAAAGCTCGTCGGGATGGCGGACGTCGGTCCTGAGTGAGACGTATGCATCACTCTCCTTGTGTGCTACGGCAATACCGGGCAAAAGATAGAGGAGCAGGGACAGTGTGAGCGCGAACAGCGCCCGCCGCGAGCTCACTGCGCAGGACTCTTGGAAGGTACCGAAACGGCGCGCTCCGCCTGCCTCGTCATACTCGGCGCAAGGGTGGGTGCCCCCGCAATCCGTGCGACCTGCTCGTTGGCCAGAGCCTCCCTGACCCGAGCGGCCAGCTTGACCACCACTTCGTATTGGAACCGCGAGCTCGCGAGCTGATCGAGTACGGGCTGCGCGGCCTCCGGATGCTGAGCGGCGATCGCTGCGGCGAGAAGCACGCGCATGTCCTCGGGTGCGCGTTGCACCGTCCAATTTTCCTGCGCGAGCTGCAAGGCTCGCCGGGGATCGTGCTGCATGTACAGGGCGAAGCCCGCCTCCTCACGTCGATACGTTCGGCTGCCGCGCTGGTCGATCGCGGCGAACCGCCGCGCCATCTGCGTTAGGTCGGCTTCCTTCCGGGGCGAATTCAGCGCCGACTCGGCATAGACTTGACGGAGGAAGGACGTGTCCGATGAGGGATAATCCTTGACCAGATCCAGGGCCGCTCGAGGCCGGTGCTGATCCAGCAGGAAGTCAGCATAGTCGGCCAGCAGAAAGTTGTCCCCGGGAGTCAGCTGCAGAGCCGTACGGAAGTGCCGATCCGCTTCGGCGTCGTTTCCCAGGTATTTGGCCGTGTCGGCCATGATTCCTTGCATCCACGACTGCACCGCGACCGGCTGGGCGCGCACCTGCGGCCACAGCGCCTGCAGAATGCGGTCGGAGCGGGTGGCGCCACCCGTGACGGCGTTGAGGGACGAGAGACACACGAGCGGGACCAGGAGGTCGCCGCCCCCGAGCAAGTACCCGCAGGATTTGCGCGCCGTCCCGTAGTCTCCCTGAACCTGCGCAACGGTCGCCAGGGTGAGCCAGGCCTGCTCATTGTCGGGTTGGCGCCGGAGTACGTTCATCAGTACGGCGCGCGCAGCAGTGAACTCGTGCTTGCTCTGCAGAATGGTGGCGTGCACCAGCAGCACGGGCACGGGCGGCGGCCGCCTCATCAGCCACGGCGCGATCACGGCGGCCGCGCGTCCCAGATACCGCGCGTCGCCCGTATCTCGGCCATAGTCGAGATACTCCGTCGACAGCCTGACCGACAAGGCCATATTGCCTGGATCGCCGGCCTGCTCGGCGCGCAACGCTTCGAAGGCCCGGACTCTGGGATCTGCAATCGAAGGCACCGTCTGCAAGACAACGTCGTTGCTTGCCGGAACATAGGGCCTGTCCTGGTCTGCACGGGCAAGCGAGGCCGACAGGCATGCTGCAGCCAAGCATGATGCGACGAACACTTTCAAGGTCATACGCCACCCTGCACGTCCCGCGGCGACTCCAGGAGCGAGTCGCCGCGGTACGCCCTTTCACCGCGAGAGCGGAAATCTCACATGGCCGGGGGCGTAGTGCTGTGCCCGTTCGGTCCGTTGGGCGATCCCGGCAGCGGGTTTTCGAAATACGGAAAGGTATCGAGATAGGTATCCGCGGCGCTCACTGATCCTGCAACATTCAAAGATCCGGCATCCGCCCCCGCGGCCCGGGCCCCGTCGGTGTAAGGAGCACCGTGATTCGGATCGCTGTTCTGCGCGCCACACGTGCCTACGCCCGCCGCGCCGCAGAGTGCACCCTCAGCCGCTCGCAACGTGATATCGACCACATCGTCGAAGGGACGGCGGCCGTTCGGGAACCCCGCCTTGTCGCCTCCCAGAACTCCGAGATCGCTCTGCGAGGCCGGCGGCGTCGGATCGATTGAAGTATTCAGTCTCAGCATTTCCGCAGGCCGCACATGCATCGGCTGATTCAGTCCCTTGACGCAAGTCAGGAAGATCGACACCAAGTCGTTGCGCGGCGTCTGCGGAACCATGGCCGCGTTTCCAAAGAGCACGTTGAGTAAAACCGGCAGCGACGGATGGGTAACGTATTTCAGGAACTGCGCGTCCTCGGCCGGCCTGCTCGCATTGAACTTGTCCTTGTCCGGCAGTCCGATGACCACCTCATTCACCAGCGGATTGCCCAGGCGGGAAACCTGTCTGTAGGCATCGCGGTCGTCCGAATCCGACCGCAGGCGGGCGGGCATCGCCGCGGTCGTCCAGACGCCGATGACTGGATCCGCCTTGGTCCTGATACAGTCGATCGGCACCTCGAGCGCGATCGAGGTCACATTGTCGTGCATCAACGTGTTCGGCTCGCCATCGCGCGGCCCGACAGGATTGGTGTTGACGAGGTCGAAAATGCTGGCGAGGTTCACCACGAACCCGTCCTTGCGCTGCCCGACGAACACTCTTCCGGGCATGCTGCAGCCCGGGATGCTGAGGTCGTAGACGAAGTTGTTGGCGTATGAGGCGTAGTCCGGTATCGACTTCTCACCGATATTGTCCACTGGCCTGTAAAATGTCGTCCCGCCGGACGTCGCATTACCTACCGGTCGCCGGACCCCATTGCGCTCCAGCGTTACGGTGTAGGTCTGCTCGACATTGACGTTCTTGCCGTTCTGGTCTACGACGCCGATGTTGATGAGCGGAACCGGAATGCGCATGCCGCCGGAATTGACGGCAAGATTCCTCTGCACGTTCCGAAATCGGAACCGGTACGCCAGGTCTGCTCTCCCCGAGCCGTCGGTATCGATGTTTATGGAATACACCGCATGACTATCCAACGGATAGAAGTTGGGCCCTCCGGATGGATCCTGAAACGGGATATAGTTCGCTATGATGGTCACGTAGGCGCTGCGGCCGGGCTCGTAGCTCCTGAAGAGATAGAGATCGGTGGCGTCCGCTCTGGGCATCCCCGCTATGAAGGGCGCCTCGCGGTGGCTCGAGGCGAGACTGAGCAGTGGAAGACAGGCGGCGGCTAACGCAATCGCAAATTGAGCTGGGCGATTCATGGGCGGGACTCCACGGTGAGATGGCGTCACACAGTACGTATGCAACCTGCAGTTGGATGCAGCCTCGCCGACTTATCCCTGCGACCCCAGTCTTGCTGCCCCGCGCCCTTGACCCGCACCCCAAGTAAAAAGTTGCCGCCGGGCATTTGCCAGCGGAGAATCTCCGGATGACCGCAGCCGACGGCATGCGCCACACCCTGGAAGACCTTCTGGCGCGCACGGCCGATCGGGATCGGCGAGCCTTCGCGGAGCTCTACCGGCGGACCTGCGCCCGTCTCTTTGGCGTTTGCTTGCGCATGCTGCGGGAACGGGAAGAGTCCGAAGAAGTCCTGCAGGAGGTCTTCACCACGGTCTGGCAGCGCGCCGCGAGCTTCGAGCCCGCGCGTGCAGGGGCGCTCACCTGGCTCATCGCACTCACGCGCAACAAAGCGATTGACCGGCTGCGGCAGCGGCGCGAGCGGGTGTTGGATGATCCGATCGACCTCGAGCGGTTGCCGGATGAGCGCCTGGAGCCGGCAACGGAGGTCGAGTCGAGCCAGAACTATGCCCGCTTGGCCAACTGCCTGGAGCAGCTGGAAGCAAGGCAGCGGCGCTCGGTGCGTGAAGCCTTTTTCTCCGGAGCGACGTACAAGCAGTTGGCAGAGCGATGTCAGGTACCGCTTCCAACCATGAAGAGCTGGATCCGCCGAGGCCTGATGCAACTGCGCTCGTGCCTTGAATCATGAACACGCCGCTACGCGACGACGACCCCGAGCTGCGCTATGCCGAATACGTCCTCGGCGTACTCGACGCGGACGCACGCGCCGCCGTAGAGCGCGAGATGCAGGAGAGCGATGCGGCCGCAGCCACCGTCGCAGCGTGGCATCGCCGCCTGCTGCCACTGGCCGCGGAGATCGCCGATCGCGAGCCGCCGATGCGTCTCTGGCAGAGGATTCGCACGGAACTGCGCTTTGATCCTCGAGACCGCCAGCCGCCGGGTTTCTGGGAGAATGTGCGCGTGTGGCACTGGTTGAGCCTGGGGGCCGGTGCGATAGCCGTGGCCTGCATCCTGGCTCTTGTCCTCATCGTCCGGCAGCCGTCGGCACCATCCGTCACATACATGGCATCGACGCTCGCACAGCAGAACGGCAACGTTGGTTGGACAGCGACGATGGACATCAGCAACGCGCGGATCATCGTCGTGCCCGCCGCCCCGCAGGGCTTGGCGACGGGTCGTGCTCCAGAGCTGTGGCTGATCCCCAAAGGCGAGAAGCCCATTGCCGTCGGTATGATAGCCGCCGACGCGCCCATCACTCTCCCGCTGGGGCCCGCTCTGCTCGCCCGGGTAGGTCCAACGGCGGTGCTTGCCGTTTCAGTGGAACCGCCCGGCGGCTCGCCGACAGGCCAGCCGACCGGGGCGGTCATCGCGACGGGAACGATCGCGAGCGCCGGCTCTCTCGCGACCTCGATTTCCTGACCGAAGGCTTCACGGAGTACCTGATGAAGCGGGCGCAACCTCGAGGGGCCGCGCGGTGCGCGTACTGATCCGGACCTGGGAGGTCAGCGTGCGGTGGACCGGGCACTTGCCGGCAATCGCGAGCAGCCTTTGCCGCTGCTCGCCGGACAAATCTCCCGTCAGGCTGATCTCCACCTCTATCTGATCGAGCGACTTGGCCTCGGTCTCGCACGCGACACAATCCTCGGCATGGACCTTGGCGTGCGTCAGGGTCACCTGCACCGCCTCGAGCAGCCAATGCTTGCGTTCCGCATACATTCGCACCGTGATGCAGGTGCACGTCCCGAGGGCGGCCAGAAGGAGCTCGTAGGGGTTCGGCCCCGCGTCCATACCACCGACCTCGCTCGGCTCGTCCGCGAGGAGCGTATGGGCCCCGACAACGATTTCTTCGACGTAAGGTGACGGCCTCGTATTGACGTAGATTTTTCTGTTCACGTGCGCACCTGGCTGTCTGGCGGTTCGTAGTACCAGCAAGTCGGGATGATAGGCGCCTGCGCCCCATATGGAAGTGGACGCCCTACCTCCTCGGGGAGAGGGGCCGCGCCTTGTCGAGCCCGAAACCGAGCCCATCATGGTTCGGTGACAGGAGGGGCTGACATGATGAATGCGCACACTCGTCGCTCGCTGCGGTGGGGACTTCTCGTCGCCCTCAGTCTCTGTTCGAGTCCAGCGATCCTGCAGGGCATGCCTACGGCTGCGGCGGGCAGTCCGACCGCCAGCACCGCCGCCGATACCGGGCAGAAGGCATGCCTCGGTAAGGACGCGAGGCTGGCTCACGAGCGAGCGGACCTGGCATTTCGCAAAGCGCAATACCGGTTGGCCGGTCAGTGCTACCTGGTCGCCGGAGATAAGCCCAGGGCGGATCTCGCCTTCATCAAAGCGGCGGCCGCGGACGGCCCGACCACCAAGCGCCAGTTGGCAGCGAACGCGAATCAGATGAAAGCGCAGTTTCGGCAGCTTCGCGAGGCTTTTACCTCCCACTGAGGGCTGAGCCGCGAATCCGGACGCGGCCGCGCGGCGGACGCCTTGGCCCCTCGGCGGCCGCGCGTCATTATGCAATCGACTCGGGACAGCCTCTCACGGAGGGTGCGTCGGACGCGTCCGGATTGATCACGCCGAAGCAGGCGGGCGTGTAGGCGTAGAAAAGGCGCACCTCCTCCCTGTGTAGCAGGTCCAGGAGCTTCTGCGCCTCCTCAGGCGACACGATGAACTCCACTTCGACAGTGAGAGTTCCTGCAAGCTCGAAGAAACGCGCCTCGCGCAGAACGTGATGTCTGCCGAACCCGGCCATGGCCTTGAAGGCGGAGCCGCCCCGCATACCGAGTTCGTTGCCTTGCTCGAGCAGCCACTCCCATGCAAGGCGCCCGCGGTGGCGGTGGCCCTCGTGCACGTAGAAACGGAAGAGAGACCCTTGCATGGCTCACCCTCGCTGCAGTCTCGGGTGCCGCGCTGGACTGCTCGAAAAGTCTAGGCCGGGCCCAGGTCCGAATCAACGCACGAGGCGACCGCCGGCTGCGACTGCCCGCTGGCGCACAGCCCTTCCGCACTAAGCCATTGATTTCCCGAAGTTGGCTGTTTTACGCCATCAGAGAATTGGTTTGCCGCCCGTCACGGCTACGGTTGCTCCGGACACATAACTCGCCTCGTCCGCGGCGAGCATGACGTACACGGGCGCGAGCTCCTTCGGCTGCCCTGGCCGCTTCATCGGCACTTGGCTTCCAAAGTTCTTCACTTTGTCCTTGGGCATCGTGGACGGAATCAGTGGCGTCCAAATTGGTCCGGGCGCGACGCAATTGACGCGAATACCGCGTTCTGCAAGCAGCTGGGCAAGGCCGCCCGTGAAGTTCTGGATCGCGCCCTTCGTCGTCGCGTAGGCGAGGAGTTGCGGACTTGGCGTATCCGCGTTCACCGAGGTGGTGTTGATGATCGCAGCGCCGGGTTTCATGTGCCGCAGTGCCGCTTTCGTGAGATAGAACATCGCATAGATGTTCGTGCGAAAAGTAACGTCCCACTCCTCGTCACTGATCTCTTCAGGGGAATCGAAGCTGGCCTGATGAGCAGCGTTATTGACCAGAATGTCGATGCGGCCGAAAGTCTTTACGGCCTTCTCGATGAGGGCTTGACAGTGCTTCGGATCCTTGATGTCGCCACTCACCAGGATGCACTTGCGTCCCGCCTCTTCAATGAGGCGCTGTGTCTCCCGCGCGTCGTCGTGCTCGTCGTAATAGCTCACTAGTACATCCGCGCCCTCCCGCGCGTAAGCCAGCGCGACCGCGCGACCGATGCCACTATCGGCGCCGGTGATCACTGCCTTCTTGCCGGTCAGCCGTCCCGAGCCTTTATAGCTCTCCTCACCGTGGTCGGGCGGCGGGTCCATGGCGGCGCTCTTTCCCGGCATGGGTTGGCGCTGGTCGGCAAATGGCGGTTTCGGAAATGGAGCGCTCATCGCTCAGTCCTCATTCAGTTCCAGGTTTTCACGGCGACGGAACGAACTCCTCGGGAATCGGGAATCGCGCATCGTCAGCGACAACGCTTGTAGCGACTCTCGCGCATTCCGACACCGTGCACCGCGCTCGCAACTCGCGTGCCGGTCCGCTCTCGGCTCGGCGGGAACGCCGAGCGCTACGGCAGACTGCTCGTGAAGCGGAAAAAACGTTGGGCTGGACTCGCCGTCGCGCCACCGGTCGAACCGATGCTGGCCAAGCTCGGGAGCGAGTTGCCCCTCGGCGACTATCTATATGAGCCCAAATGGGATGGCTTTCGGGCAATCGTGTTTCGCGACCCAGGCGGAGTCTACATACAGAGCCGCGACGCGCGGCCGCTCGACCGGTACTTTCCTGACTTGCATGAGGCGCTGCTTCCGGGGCTGCCCGCGAGCTCGGTCCTGGATGGCGAGATCGTGATTGCGACGAAAGCGGGCCTGGACTTCGACGCGCTGCAGCTCAGGCTCCACCCGGCGGCGTCACGCGTCGAGAAGCTCGCTCACGAGGCGCCATCTTCCTTCGTAGCCTTCGATATCCTGGCGCGAGGGAAACACAGTTTCATGGCGGAGCCACAAGCGACACGACGCGCCGCGCTCGAAGAGTTGCTCCGAGGAACGGGACCACCCATTCACATCACGCCCATGACCCGCGATCATGTCATCGCGCGCGACTGGCTGACGCGCTTCGAAGGAGCGGGACTGGACGGAGTGATCGCGAAGCTGAGATCGGGCACGTACGTGCCCGGCAAACGCGCCATGATCAAGGTCAAGCACGTACGCACGGCTGATTGTGTAGTAGCCGGCCTCCGCCGGCACAAAAGCGGCAACGATGTCGTGGGTTCGCTGTTGCTCGGGCTGTACGATGAGGCGGGAGCCCTCCAGCACGTGGGAGTTACATCCTCTTTCACGATGGCGATGCGGCGGCAACTTGCGGAGGAGCTCGCACCGCTAGGCAGGAATGCGACGCGCGGCCATCCCTGGCGCGATTGGGCGAGCCCGGCTGCCGAATCGACCCGAATGCCCGGCGCCCAAAGTCGCTGGAGTGCCGGGAAGGATCTGTCCTGGGAGCCACTCAGGATCGAGCGCGTCTGCGAGGTCAAATACGATCACATGCAGGGCCGCCGCTTTCGTCACGCGACTCAGTTTCTGCGCTGGCGCCCCGACAAGCGGGCGGAGGAGTGCACGTACCAGCAGCTGGAAGCGGCGAAGCCTTATGAGCTCGAGCGCATATTTTCCTCGAGCTCCAATACCTCCAACTGAGGCAGCCGGCTCAACAGGAGAGCGTGAAGCGACTTGAGCGTAACGGGTTTCGGCACGAGTTGCTCGAACCCGGCGCCCTTCGCATTCGCATATTCCTCGGCGCCGCTGGGGCGGCGCACGGGAAATCCGCCAGGCCGTATTTGTCGTTCTATGGAGGACGCGGCTGCGGCCGGCGGGAGGAGTAAAAAGATGGGTGAAGAGAGTGTACCGCGCGTCCGGGCTCGAGAGGCGATGAAGACGGGCAGGTTGCCAGACCATCGCCCCGAACGCGTGTGGGGCGGACTCGGCAGCGGCAAACCATGCGCCGTGTGTGGCGAGGCGGTGGATAAGGATGACGTCGAACTTGAGCTTCAGTTCGCTTCGGACCAGGTCGCGGCCGCGACCAGCTACCACGTCCATGCCAAGTGCTTCGGGGCATGGGAGACCGAGCGCCGGAGCCGGGACTTGAATGGCCACTCCTTGCCACCCGCGGACGACGGAGGCATCATTTCTGGTCGTGAGCGTAAACGCAGCACCGGAGACCAAGGGGCCGAGGGTTGATTGCCCGCCGGATACCCTTGGTGACTTGCTTTATGCGGACCGTACACAGGCGCGTGTATCGGAAGGCGCGTGGGTGGCGCTCGTGCGAGCGATGGCTGCCGGAGATCAACGGGCGCTACGTGCTTTGTACCAGAGCACACACCGCTTGGTCTTCACTTTTCTCGCGCGGCTTCTCAACGACCGCCGGTCCGCGGAGGAGGTGACGGTGGACACCTTCCATGCGGTTTGGCAGCGAGCAGCCGGGTATGACCCCGCTGGCGGCCCCGTCTTGGGTTGGATCATGAACCAGGCACGCAGCCGGGCGATCGACCGCTTACGGTACGAGCAACGAAAGAAGCGCACCGCGCCTTTTCCCGCAGACGACGGATCTGTGGGAGGCGGTATGGACAACACCGGCGAGGCGATCGAAGCCCTCCAGCAGGGCCAGGTCCTGAGGAAATCCCTGAGCGTGCTGACGTCGGCCGAGCGCGAGGCGATCGAGGCCGCTTTCTTTCTGGAGCTGAGCTACGCGGAAGTCGCTGCGCGGCTTGATCTGCCGCTCGGCACGGTCAAGACGCGAATTCGCTCGGGTCTGGAGAAGCTCCGCCAGGCCTTGTCCGTGCAGAAGGAACGACCACCGTGAGCGCAAATGCGGAACAACCCCGTTGCGAGCGGGCCGAGCTGATCCCCCTGTACGTCCTGGGCGCATTGCCCTCCAGCGAGATACGACTCCTGGAAGAGCACCTCGCGAGTTGCCCCGAATGTCGGCAAGAACTCGAGTCACTGCACCCTGTGGTCGATTCCTTCGTGTCCTGGCCCGTGGATATTCTCCGACCGTCGGACTCGATGTGGAGCCGCGTCCAGGAGCGCCTCGGTGAAGAGGCCCGTGAGGACTGCGTGCTGCCCGAGGTCCTCGCCTGGAAGGAAGCCGAATGGGAGGATGTGGCGCCCGGCATTTCCTGCAAGCTGCTTGCGACCGACACGGAGCACGACCGGGTGAGTATGTTGGTGCGCCTCTCTCCGGGTACCGCGTATCCGCCTCACCGCCACGCAGGAATGGAAGAGCTGTTTCTCTTGAGCGGTGAGCTCTGGATAGAGGATCGCAAGCTCTACCCCGGGGACTATAATCGAGCAGAGCCTGGCACGGCCGACACACTCGTATGGAGCGAAACGGGCTGCACCTGCGTCCTCATTACCTCGCCCAGCGACATCATCAGCCCTGCCGCTTGAAGCGACTCAGGAGCCAGCGATGCGATGGGCTAAGGGAAACTCTCCCGGAAACTGTCCACGAACGCTTGGAAGAATGGCGGCCGCGGTACCTCGCGAAGTAGCGGCGAGGTGACGTGCTGCTGAAAGATGAACCACTCGGCACG
>Ga0157369_10002786_pt1 | contig 20862 bp, 14 predicted proteins | sample C25metaG_FD_113461 | JGI IMG/M metagenome (GOLD analysis project Ga0157369, IMG submission 113461) | Corn rhizosphere microbial communities from Kellogg Biological Station, Michigan, USA - C2-5 metaG | ecosystem: Host-associated > Plants > Roots > Rhizosphere > Soil | place: USA: Michigan...
GAGCTAGCAGGCGCTGATCCATCAACTATGCCCCGGTCAGCCGGGTACCTGCCCTCTTCGGATGCCCGGGTCGGTGGTGGCCCAAACAAGTAGCCACGCTACCCTCGGGGCATGTCGTCCTCCGAGGCCTCGTCCTCCCAGCTCACGACGCCGGCACAGCGGCCGGCGCGGGCCGCGGTACGGCGCGCGGTCCTCATCCGGTACCGGGTCATGGCCTACGTCACGGCCGTGCTCCTCCTGGTGTTGGTCTTCGTGGCGATCCCGATCCAGATCTGGGGCCACGACAAGACGATGGAGGGAATCGTGGGCATGCTCCACGGCTACCTCTACCTGGTGTACCTGGTGACCGCCTTCGAATTGACGGTTCGGCTGCGGGTACCGCTGGTGCGCATGGTGCTGGTGTTGCTCGCCGGTACCGTCCCGTTCGGTGCCTTCTTCGCCGAGCGCTGGATGCGCCACCTGTGGGAGGCCAACCAGCGGGAGGCCACGGTTTCGCGGAGTGGAGCGCGGGTACCGGAAGGGGCATGAAGGTTACCTGGAAGCCCGACGGTGGGCATGGAACTCTGTCCAGCAAGGAGCGCCGGGACCTGCCCGACAGCGCCTACGCGTTTCCGGACAAGCGCAAGGAACCGCTGACCGACGCGCGGCACGTGCAGAACGCGTTGGCCCGGTTCGACCAGGTGCACGACGTCAGCGACGCCGAGCGCGACCAGGCGTTCGCCAACATCAAGGCGGCCGCCAAGCACTTCGGGCTCAGCGTCGAGGAGAGCGACTGGCACCAGCTCGGCAAGCGGCCGCACACCACGAACCCTGTGCATCCGAAGGGCTGATCAGGCGCCGGCCGGGTAGCGTGTCACCGCCATGTCCCGGCCCGACGCCAGCGCACCGAGCGCGGCGGCGTCCCGGATCGCCGCCCCGCCCGGGTCGTTGTTGAAGTACACGTAGACCGGCGCGCCCTGCCGGGCGGGGAACGCCTCCGCGATCCGGTCGAGCCAGGTCGACAGCGCCGCCCGCCCGTACCGGGGCCGGGGATTCGCCCGCCCCTCGTGCAGCCGCAGGTACCCCCAACCCGCCGTGCGCCACAACGGCGTCAGCGGCCTGCCGAGCCGGTCCGCCCAGCACAGCGCGGCCGCCCGCTTCTCCAGTACCGAGCGGATCTGCGGCGTCCACCAGGATTCGTGGCGCGGCTCCACGGCGACCTTCACCGACTTCGGGTACTCGCGCAGCACCGCGTCGAGCGTGTCCGCGTCGGCGGTGAGGTTCGGCGGAAGCTGCAGCAGCACCGGTCCCAGCCGGTCGCCGAGCGCCTCGGCCCGCGACATGAACCGCGCGACCGGCTCGGCGGGTTCCTTGAGCCGCTTGATGTGCGTGAGATAGCGGCTCATCTTCACCGCGACGCAGAAGTCATCGGGGGTACGGGCGCGCCACTGCGCGAAAGTGTCGCGCTCGGGCAGCCGGTAGAAGGCGTTGTTGACTTCGACCGTCGCGAAGCTTGTCGCGTAGTGCTCGAGCCACTGGCGCTGCGGTACCCCGGCGTAGAACAGGTCGCGCCAGTCGCGGTACTGCCAGCCCGACGTGCCGAGGAGGATCACCGCCAGCGGGTACCCGGAAAACGGCTGTACCTAACGGATTCCGGCGGGGATCATCGTACGTATGACCGAGACCGCGATCCGCGCCACCGTGCCGACCGCGGCCGCGACGCCGAGCGCGGCCGCCGCCGCGCCGCGCCCCATGACACCCACCGCCGGTCTTCCCATCGGGATGCAGATCGACGACTGCGACTCGCACAGCGACATCATCGACCTGCTGTCGCTCGCCCCGTTCAGCTCCGGTCGCGAGCCGTGGGCCCGCAGCGTGCGCCTGCCCCGGGTACGGCGCGGCGCGACGCTGTTGCCGCCGGACGCCCGGGTGCTGCGCACCTCCGTCGACGACGGCCGGCGCGCGCTGCTGGCCGCCGGCGACGGCTGGACGCTGCGCGTGGTGCGCTGGCGCGACCGTTCCGCGCTGCTGACCGTCACCGCGGTCCGCGACGAGCTGGCCCGTTCCGTGATGAGCAAGGCGATCCGGGGCGCGGCTGAGCGCGTACCGACGTCCGACGCCATCGCCATCGGCTTCTGGCACGCCGGCGACCGCGGTGGGGTGCGGCACGCGCGCCCCATCACCGCGCCGTCGTGGAGCGACATCCGCGGCAACTACGCCGCCGCGGTCGCCGCCGCCATGGAGCGCCTCATGGAGGTACGGGCGGATGACGTCAACGGTCGGGTCATCCTGATGCACGGCCCGCCCGGTACCGGCAAGACCACCGCCCTGCGTACCCTCGCCCGCGCCTGGAAGCCGTGGTGCCAGGTCGACTGCGTGCTCGACCCGGAGAGGCTGTTCGCCGACCCGGGTTACCTGATGCGCGTGGCGATCGGGCTGGACGACGGCGAGGAGTCGGGTCGCTGGCGGCTGCTGCTGCTCGAGGACTGCGACGAGCTGATCCGGGCCGAGGCGAAGTACGCCAGCGGGCAGGCGCTGTCCCGGCTGCTGAATCTGACCGACGGCATGCTGGGCCAGGGCCGCCGGGTGCTCATCGCCATCACCACCAACGAGGACATCGCCCGGCTGCACCCGGCCGTGGTCAGGCCCGGGCGTTGCCTGGCGCAGATCGAGGTCGGCCGGCTGTCCGCCGTGGAGGCCACCGCCTGGCTGGGCCGGCCCGCGCCGGAATCGACGCTCGCCGAGCTGTACGCGCTGCGCGACGGCACCGGCAACCTCGCCACGCCGCCGGTCGATGTGCCAGTGGGGTGTTATCTGTAGCGGCTGTGGCACGGTCCGGCTACCGTCAACTCGTGGAGCTGGTGGAGCCGGATCGTGCCGAGGCCGTGCGGGAGCGCGCGGTCAGCCTCGTCGACTACCTGCTCGCCGTGCGCGCACTCGTGGACAAGCCGGTCCGGACCGTACCGGCGACGGACGCCTTCTGGCAGGCCGACCTCCCGGGCGACCCGGCCTGCCGGCTCGGCCCGACCGAGCCGGGCGGTCCCTGGCTGCGCGTCGGCCGGCCGGAGCTCCCGCCGGCACCGGCGATCCCCACCGGGCTCGTCGCGCACCTGTCCTGGAATCTGTCCTATGTGGACGAACCACGGCTGTCCGCCGGGTCGGCGCTGGACCGGCTCGGCGACGCCGTCATGGCCCGCCAGGCCGAGCTGCGCGCGTGGCTGGACACCAACTGGCGGCCCTGGTCGCGCGCTGCCGCCGCGGCCGACGCCACCCGCAAGCTGCACGACAAGCTCTACGACCTGCGGTACCGGCTGGATGTCGACGCGGCCCGCATCGAGCTCGTGTGGGGCCACGCGATCCTGCGCACCACGGTCGACGGGGTCCGCATCGGGTACCCGCTGCTGGCCACCCCCGTCGCGATCGACTACCACCCGGACACCAGCGAGGTCAGCGTCGGCCCGCAGGGACCGGCCCGGCTGCAGGGTGACGCGCTGAGCGACCTGGACAACCGGCGGGTCGCCGACCTGCTCGACCTGGCCGACGCCAGCGGGCGCGTCGATCTGGACCCGTGGGACGAGCAGGAGCGCGCCGAGTTCATCGACCGGGCCGCGCGCCGGCTCGCACTGTCTACAAAAGACATCACCGACACCGGGGTGCTGTTCGCCCGGCCCCGGCAGCGGATGGTCCGCCGGTTCCTCGAGGACCTGCGCGTCGCACTGTCCACAACGGACGGAAAGGTCGGCTCGCTGGCCAGCGTGCTGGCGCACGAGCCGAGCCGGCTGCGGCTGCCCGAGGACGATCCGCAGGCGTGGGAGCGGGTGGGTGCCCGGCTGCTCATGCCCATGCCCAGCAACGACGCGCAGGAGTCGATCGCCCGGCGGCTGGCCGAGCATCGCAGCGTCGCCGTGCAGGGCCCACCCGGTACCGGTAAGACGCACACCATCCGCAACCTCATCTGCCACCTGGTCGCGCACGGCAAGCGGGTACTCGTGCTGGCGCAGAAGGAGGATCCGCTCCGGGTGCTGCGCGACGGGCTGCCGGAGGAGCTGCAGCCCTTGTGCCTGGCCATCCTCGGCCGCTCGGCCGACCAGTTGACGCAGTTGCAGATCGCCGCGCGCGAGCTGTCCGACCGGGCGGCGACGCTGGACGAGGACGCGCAGGCGCGCTGGGCCGACCGCCTGGAGGCCGAACTCGCCGGCGTCGAGGCCGAACTGGCGGCGGCCCAGGAGCAGTTGCGCGCCGCCGCCGAGCGGGAGTCCGCGACCTTCGACCTGTCCGGTGGCGCGGTGGCCGCGGGCGGCGCCTCGTCCACGGCCAGTGAGGTCGGCGAGTGGCTGCGCCGCAACGGCGGCACCCTCGCGCTGATCCCGGACGCGGTCGGGCCGGACAAGCCACCGCCGCTGGACGTCACCGAGTTCGCCACGCTCATCGACCTCGCCCGCCGGATCCCGCCCGCCGACCGGGCCGCCGCGCTGCGGCCGCTGCCGGTCGAGGGCCAGCTGCCCACCGGTGAGCAGCTCGCGGCGCGCCGTGACGCGCTGCGCGACGCGCACAAGGTGGTCGACGCGCTGCGCGACCGGGGCATCCTGCCCGACGGGGTACGCCGGCTGGGCCAGCAGGGGCTGGACGACCTGGCCCGGACGCTGCGCGACGCGGCCGCCGAGCTGTCCCGCCGCGAGGGCACCTGGACCGACCGGCTCGGCCAGTTGCTGCGCGACCCGGCCTGGCAGGCGGTGTGGGACGCGCACGCCGGCGCCTGCCAGCAGATCATCGGCGAGCTGGGCCGGCGCACCACGTTCCTGGCCGGACGTCGGATCGAGGTCCCCGAGGACCGCACCGCCGCCCCGCGTCAACTGGTGGCCCAGCTCGCCGAGGCCCGCGCCCGGTTGGCCGACGGCAAGAAGATCGGCCGGCTCGGCCAGGGCGACCTGTACCGGCTGATGGCCGAGTGCCACGTCGACGGCGAGCAGCTGCGCACGGTGGCCGACGTGGACCTGGTGCTCGCGACGATCGAGCGCACCCAGTTGCGGGCCCAGTTGGCCGCGCGCTGGGAGGAGTGGAGCACCCGCCTCGACTTCCCGATCCCAGCTCTCGAACGCCAGTCTGGCGCCGCTCCGACAAGCTACGCGGCGGCAACCGAACCGGAGGTGTGGGCCGGCAGCCTCCTGCAGTCCGCGACCGGATCGCTGGACTGGGAGCGCCGCCGCTGGCCCGCGCTGCGGCAGGTGATCGCGCAGCTCGACCCGCGCGCCGAGCACCACGTCAACGCCCGGTCGCTCGGCGAGCTGGCCGGCGCGCTGGAGGCGTGTGGCAACGTGCTGCTCGCCGACCGGCTCGCCGCCGAGCAGCAGGCCATGGCCGGCTGGGTGGACCAGGTGGCCGCCGAGTCCGCCCCGCTGGCCGACCTCGCCGATGCCTGGCGGGACGCCGACCCCGCCTCCTGGGACGACGCGCTGGCCGAGCTCCGTCGACTGTGGACGGTGCGGCCCGACGCGGTGCGCTTCGCCGAGCTGGCCGCCCGGCTGGCCCCCGTCGCTCCACAGTGGACTGGCCTGCTGGAGGCCGGCGACGCGCTGCCGCCGGGTGGCGAGCAGGCGCTGGCCGCGTGGCGGTGGCGGCAGGCGCAGACCTGGTTCGACGAGACCGTGGGCCAGGTGGACACCGCCGGCCTGGGCCGGCGCGTCGAGCGTTACCGCGACCAGATCCGCCAGCTCACCGGCGAGCTGGTGGTGACCGCCGCCTGGCTGGCCGTCGCGCGCAGCCTCGACGACCGCCGCAAGGCCGCGCTCGCCGACTGGACGGCGGCGCTGCGCAAGCTCGGCAAGGGTACCGGCAAGAGCGCCGCGCACTGGCAGTCCGTCGCCCAGCAGGCGATGGCCGAGGCGGTCGAGGCGGTACCGGTCTGGGTCATGTCGGTCGACCGGGCGCTGGAACAGTTCCGGGGCGGGCAGCCGCTGTTCGACGTGGTGATCGTGGACGAGGCGTCGCAGGCGGACATCTTCGCCCTGCCGGTGCTGTCGTTGGCCAGTCGCGCCGTAGTGGTGGGCGACGACCAGCAGATCGGCCCACAGTTGGTCGGGGTACCGACGGACAAGGTCGGCGCGCTGATCGCCGACCACCTCGCCGACGTGCCGTCCGGGGTCCACTTCGACACCGAGAGCAGCCTGTACGACCACGCGGTGCGCCGCTCGCCCGAGCGCATCCTGCTCACCGAGCACTTCCGCTGCGTACCGGCGATCATCGCGTTCTCCAGCGACACCTACTACGACGGGAAGATCCAGCCGTTGCGGGCCGACGCGCCCGGCGGGCTCGGCGCTCCGCTCAACGCCGTCTACGTACCGGGCGGCCTGCGCGAGGAGCGGCCCGACTTCGGCGAGGTCAACGTGCCCGAGGCCGAGGCGCTGGTATCGCGGGTGAAGCTGATCGTCGACGATCCCCGGTACGCTCGCCTGACCCTCGGCGTTGTCAGCCTGCTGTCCACCAGTGGCCAGGCGGACTACCTGCAGCACCGGCTGCGCGAGGAGATCGGCATCGAGGAGCTTGAGCGCCGGGCGCTGCGGGTCGGCGACCCGTACACGTTCCAGGGCGACGAGCGGGACGTGGTGCTCATCTCGATGGTGGTGGCACCCACCGGTGGGCCGGGCGGGATCGGCGCGTTCACCAAGCGGGACTTCCACCGGCGGGTCAACGTCGCCGCCTCGCGCCCGCGCGACCAGTTGTGGGTCTTCCACTCGGTACGCCCGAACGAGTTGACCGCGGACGACGCCCGCGCGCTGCTGCTGGGCTACGCCGCGCGCCCGGCCGCGCCGGATCGGGCACCCGCCGATCCGGAGGCGGCCTGCACCAACGACTTCGAGCGGGCCGTGCTGCGCCGGCTGCGCGAGCGTGGACTGCAACCCATCCCGCAGTACCGGATCGGCAACTTCCGCATCGACTTCGTCATGTCCACACCGGACGGTCGGCGGCTCGCGGTCGAGTGCGACGGCGACCGGTACCACGGCGCCGAGTCCTTCGCCGCGGACCTGCGCCGGCAGGCGGTCCTGGAGCGGGTGGGCAACGCGACCTTCGTGCGGGTGCGCTCCAGCGTGTTCCACCGCGATCCCGAGGTCGCGCTGGCGCCGGTCTGGGACCGCGCCGGGGATCTCGGACTGCTCGCGCCGCCCCTACTCGGCCGCGCCGGCGACAGCTAGCACGCAGGTCGGCGTGCCGGTCTCGGCGAGCACGCCGAGCGGGCTCGGCCGGCCGGTGTCCGGGTCGATCCGGAAGCCGGTGATGTTGTCCGAGTGTTCGTTCGCCACCATCATGAGGTCGTCCACGATGGCGAAGTGCCGCGGCCACACGCCGTCCACGGACACCTCGTCGATCGGCCGCGGCACCCCGCCCGCGCCCAACGCGAACGTGGTGATGGCGTTGGCGCCCCGGTTGGACAGGTAGAGCAGGTTGGCGTCGGCGGACAGGGCGATGCCCCCCGGGTAGTTGCGCTCGGACGGCGCCTCCAGCGTCGCGGTCACCGTGTCGAGCAGGCGCAGTTCCCGCAGTTCGAAGTCGGGCTCGAACACCGACACCGTGGAGTCCAACTCGTTGGCGACGTACCAGCGGCCCGACGGGTGGGCCACCGTGTGCCGCGGTCCGGCACCGGGCCGGCTGCGCGCGAACGGGTCGGCCCCCGGCTCGAGCAGCCCGCTGGACGGGTCCAGCCGGTACCCGACGAGCCGGTCCAGGCCCAGGTCGATGGCGACCACCACGCCGCTGGCCAGCTTGACCTCGTGGACGTGCGGCCCTGCCTGGCGGTCCGGGTCCGGGCCGTGACCGTGGTGCTCGGCCAGGTCGGTCCGCTCGCCCAGGGTGCCGTCCGCGCCGACCGGGTGTACCGAGATGCTCCCGCTGCCGTAGTTGGCCGCCAGCAGGTACCCGGCGGGGTGCAGCAGGATGTGGCACGGCAGGGTGCCGCCGGTCGGCTGGGTGTTGAGCGGCCGCAGCCGCCCGTCCGGCTCGATCGCGAACGAACTGACCGAACCCGGTTGGACGCCGCCGCCTGACCGCGGCGCCTCGTCCCTCGGCGCCGCTGGCGACGGCGCGTGCCCCGCCATTTCGTTACACGCGTAGAGGCATCGCCGCCCGAGGTCCGCGACGAGGAAGGAGGGGTCGGAGCTTTCCGTGCGGTCCAGCGGCCGCAGCCGGTGCTCGTCCCGCTCGTAGACGGTGATGCCCGAGCCGTAGGAGCCGACGTACACGAGATCGGTCACCCTTTAACGATCTCATGCCGGACCCTCCTCCGCTCCCGACTAAATAGTTAGGACTCTTGACAGAAAACCCCGTGGGCGTAATGGTTGGCCTGACTTCACAGAGAGGAGTTTGCATGTACCTGAAGAAGCGTCTCGCCGTGGCGGCCGCCCTCCTGCTGGGCGCCGGCATCGCGGTGGTACCCGCGACGGCAGCCTCGGCGGGTGGCGGGGACGGTCGCGACGGGGCGCCAGACAAGGTGATCTCCGCCTACTTCGCGGACTGGGACGTCTACGGTCGTGGATACTTCGTCAAGGACATCCCGGCCAACAAGATCAACGTAATCCAGTACGCGTTCGGCAACCCGACCTTCGACCCGGCAACCAACACGCCGGGCTGCGCCATCCTGGACCCCTGGGCCGACTACCAGCAGCCCTACGGGACAGACAACTCGGTCGACGGCGTGGCGGACGACGCCGCCAACCTCGACCAGCACGTGTTCGGCAACTTCAACCAGCTCCTGAAGCTCAAGAAGCTGCACCCGAACCTGAAGGTCGAGATCTCGCTCGGCGGCTGGACGAAGTCCACCTGGTTCTCCACCGTCTCCAAGACCGACGCGCTGCGCAAGGCGTTCGTGTCCTCGTGCATCGACACCTTCATCAAGGGCAACCTGCCCGGTGGCGGCTGGCCTACGGGGGCGGGCGGCACCGGCGCGGCGGCCGGCCTGTTCGACGGCATCGACCTCGACTGGGAGTACCCGACGGCGTTCGCCGGCGGGAACCTCAACATCGGGCCCGAGGACCGGCACAACGCGACCCTGCTGGCGCAGGAGTTCCGTCGCCAGCTGAACGCGCTGGGCGATGCCAACCGCAAGCACTACCTGTTGACCGCGGCCCTGCCGGCGGCGAAGAACTCGACGAACTACTACGAGCTCGCCGCGTTCGTGAAGTCGCTCGACTGGGCGAACGTCATGACGTACGACTTCAACGTGCCGGGCGGCACGGTGTCCGCACCCGACACCCTGTTCACCTCGGACCCGCGCGACCCCAACCACGCCGACCCCACCTGGAACACCGTGGGGACGGTCGCCTGGTACCTGCGCAACGGCGTACCCAAGCACAAGCTCGTCGTGGGCGTGCCGTTCTACGCCAACCAGTACATCCGCAGCAACGGTCTCTACGCGCCGTTCGACAACACCGGCCTGGACGCGAACGTCCTGCAGTGGGACCAGACGCCCCAGCCGTCCTACCACGAGCTGGTGGACAACGGGGGGATCGTCGCAGCCTTCGGGTACACCGAGCACTGGAACTTCTTCGCTGGTGAGCCGTACCTGACGAACCCGGCGGCGGTACACAACCTGTCCGACGGCACCACGATCACGGTACCCACCACCATCGTCTACTCGGATCCTCAGTCGATCGGGGAGCGGACCGCGCTGGTCAAGGCGCTCGGCCTGCGCGGCGCGATGGCGTGGGAGATCAGCCAGGACTCGAACTCGCACGCGCTGATTTCGGCGCTGGGCCCGATCCTGCATTAGGTACGGTGGCGGGCCGGCCGAGTTCCGGCCCGCCACCCTCACCGAGGGTCACAGGTCCGGTATCGGACGAACGGGGCTCGACAGTCGTTGCCCCGACCCATTACTGTCAGTCGGTCCGCACCGGGGCGCCGACGATCCGCATCAGAGGTGGCGCGGTGCGCGGCGACTCACCACGACTCGTCCAGGACAGGGTATTGTCCCGCTCGGCGTGTGTGATGCGCGGTTCATCGCAGCACGGGAGGGCACACGGACGGTGACGACGAGCCTTCATCGAGCGACCACGAGGTCGACGCACAGACAGGTGCTGGACGACTCGGCTGCCGAGACCGTCGAGATACTGCCCAAGCCCAACGGCGTACCCAGGTCTGCCTGGTTCCGTACCCGCAGGGTCTCCCGGTGGCACCGATCGTATGCGGCACTGCTGATCGCCCTGGACTTCGTCGCCGTCATCCTCGCGGATCTGACGGCGACGACTCAGTTGGACCAGGCCAATTCGGGCTTCCAGCACAACGCCGGGCTGTTCCGCCTCATGGTGTATGTCCTGCTGCCCGTCGTGTGGCTGATCGTCCTGTGGGGCAACGGCTGCTTCGACCGCCGGTACCTCGGGATGGGAACCGACGAGTTCAAGCGGGTGTCCCGCGCGTCGCTCATGGTGGCCGCGGTGGTGTCCTTCACCGCTTTCTCCTTCAAGGCCCAGGTGTCCCGGTTGTCGGTCGCGGTGGCCCTGGTCGGCGCCGCGCTCTACGTCTCGGTCCTGCGCTACGTGGCCCGGCGCATCCTGCACCTGCTGCGGCGCCGCGGCGTGGCCACGCACAGCACGCTGCTGATCGGCACCCTCAACGAGACGCTCGAGGTCTACACGGCGCTGATCCGCAACTCGTCGGCCGGCATCGTGCCGATCGGCATCCACGTGGCCGAGGGGTACCCGTCGGCGCGACAGGTGGAGATACCCATACCGGTGTACGCGGGTCGCGAGGTCGTGCCGCTGGTGATGGAGGTGGGTGCGGACACGGTTGCCGTGTGCGGATCGGCCACCTCCGAGCCCGGCGAGTTGCGGCGCCTGGCGTGGCAGTTGGAGGGGACCGGCGTCGACCTGATCGTCGCGCCGCAGCTGACCGACATCGCCGGCCCGCGGGTACACGTGCGCCCGGTCGAGGGACTGCCACTGCTCTACGTGGAAGAGCCGACCCTGTCCGGGGTGGCGTGGCTGGTCAAGAACCTCATGGACCGCGCGCTCGCCGCCATGGCGCTGCTCGTCATGCTGCCCCTGCTCGTCGCGGTGTCGGTGCTCATCGCGGTTTCGGACCGCGGTCCGGTGTTCTTCCGCCAGCGACGCGTGGGGCGGGAGGGGCAGACGTTCCGGGTGTGGAAATTCCGCACCATGTACGTCGACGCCGAGGAACGGCTGGCCATGCTGGTGGACCAGAACGAGAGCGACGGTCTGCTTTTCAAGATTAAGAACGACCCCCGGGTGACCCCGGTCGGCCGGTTCCTGCGGGCCAGCTCGCTCGACGAGCTGCCACAGCTGATCAACGTGCTGTTCGGCGAGATGTCCCTCGTCGGGCCTCGTCCGCTGCCGGCGGAGGACGGCGACTTCCTCGGCGACGTACGGCGCCGGCTGCTGGTACGTCCCGGCATCACCGGGCTCTGGCAGGTCTCCGGGCGCTCCGACCTGTCCTGGGACGACGCGGTCCGGCTCGACCTGTACTACGTGGACAACTGGTCGCTGACCTTCGACCTGACGATCCTGTGGCGCACCATCGGCGTGGTTCTGGTCAGTAAGGGTGCGTACTGATCTCAGATCCGGTGCCCCCTGACGGACAAGCTATCCTCGCGTCGTGAACCCGAATGCCGTGGCCGTGGAGGCCGAACCGACCGTGGGCGCCGGCCCGATGACCCGGCCCACCGGCGGTGCCGTGGTGCGTTCCGGGCTCATGTCCATGGTGGGCATCGCCGCGCTCGGTCTCATGCGGCTCATCCACGGCTCGCTGGTCAGCCGGGCCACGGACCACAAGACCTACGCTCTGGTCGGCACGCTGATCGGCGTCTCGATGACCGCCGGCCTGTTCCTGCCGGGCGGCCTGGCGAGCGCCGCCTCCAAGTTCATCCCGTACCAACGGGCCAGGGGCAGCGCCGCGGGCGCCCAACTCGTCTACCGTGGCCTGCGCCGCGTCGGGTACGTGTGGTCGCTCGTCACCGCGGTGGCCGCCACACTCATCACCGCGCTGGTGCTGCACATCGCGTGGGACACCGCGGTCTCGGCGGGACTGCTGGTCGCCGGCTTCTCGCTCTACAGCGTGGAGAAGGCGGCGCTGTACGGTTTCGATCGCGTGTCGGCCTATGTCCGGCTCGAACTGCTCGGCTCCGGGACGGCGGTGCTCGCCACCGCGCTCGTCGTCGCGCTGGGCTGGCACCAGTACCTCGCGCCGATGATCCTCTCGTACTTCGTGCTCACCGTCGGCGCGACGGTGCTGCTGCGCAGAAGGAACCGGGAACGGCTCGACGGTCCCGTACCCGACCGTCGCGAGATCCGTGGCTACGTCATGCTCGCGAGCCTCGGCGGGCTCGCGGGGTTCGGCTTCCTGCAGGCGCTTCCCGTGGTGGCGGCGCGCTTCACCTCTCCCATCGAGGTCTCGCAGTTCGTGGCCGCGGTGACTCTGGTCGGGCCGCTCTACTTCCTGCCCCGCGCGCTCGGCATGGCCCTGTTCCCGGCCCTGGCGCACGCACACGGCGCCGGCGAGCTCGACCAGGTGCGCCGGCACACCGACCTCTCCACGCGGGCGTTGCTCGTCATGCTGGCCCCGGCGTTCGCCGCCGCGATCCTGATTTCGCGCGAGATCCTCCTGGTCTTCGGCGGCGGCAAGTACGTGGGCGGTGTCAGCGTGTTGCAACTGCTGCTCATCGCGGTGTATGTCTCCGTCAGCCAGGTGCCGGCCGTCAACGCGCTGTCCAGTGGGGATGCGCGCGACGTGCGTACCCCGGTCATCTCGGCGATCGCGGGTTGCGGGATCGGGTTGCTTCTCGTGGTACCGCTCGGCCACTGGTTCGGCGGTACCGGCGTCAGCGTGTCGTACCTCGTTGCCGTCATTGCGATGCAGGGTCCTCTGGTGACTGTGTGGCGTCGGTACCGCATGCCTTGGGCGCGTTACGTTCTGCGCTCGGGAGCGATCGTCGCCGGTGCGCTCGTACTCGGTCGGGTCATCAGTTCGGTCGCACCCGCCGGTGGTGCGGTGCGACTACTGATCGACCTCGGTACGGCACTGTTCGTGGCCGCGCTCTCGCTTCTGTTGGTATACAAGGACATCCGGGAGATGATTCCGGCCGACCTTCTCGCGCGGCTGCCCGGCTTCCGTCCGTCTGTACCGGCACCCGCCGGCCCTTCGGTGGATGGCTGACCGACGAAGGTTCCATCGTAAGATGGCGATCGGTCTATTTTGACTCAGCTTTGATGGTAGGGTCTCCCGGTGACCGTAGCCCACGAAACAGACCTGCAGCGGGCCTACTGGAACGACAGGTTCGCCAAGTACCGGCACACCGGCTGGAAGATCCCGGGAGTCTACGAATACGATCAGAAGATCCGTATCCACGCCGTGCTCGGCTCGTTACAGAAGTTGCGGATTCCCGTTGGACCCGACACGCACCTACTCGACATCGGATGCGGTACCGGTGACCTCGCGGCGGCGTTGGTCGCCCGTGGCGCGTCGGTTGTCGGATACGACATCTCCAGCGGCGCGATCGAATCGGCGCGGGCGCGGATGCCCGAGGACGCCGATGTTGTGTTCGACTGCGTCAACCTCGTGGACGCGGAGGTCGAGCACGGCCCGTTCGACGTCATCACCAGCATCACGGTTCTCCAGCACATCATGGACGACCAGGCACTGGACGTGCTCATCAAGAGGCTGTCCGGCGCGCTGAAGCCGGGTGGCACCGTGCTGATTCTGGAGACGGTCCTGCCCGACGACGCCGCGGGTCGCGACGCCGACCACTACACGCGGCCACGCACCCGTTCCGAATGGCTACAGGCATTCGAGCGGGCCGGGCTGCGCCTGGAACTCGAGCGCTCGTACCCGCAGAACGCCGTCTCGACCCTTGGTCGGGTGCGCCGAACGCTGCGCGGACTGCGGGCGCGCAAGCGGCGGGAGTCGACGGACGGGAGGGTCCGGCCCGACACTACAGAACCCGACACCGCGACCTCCACGAGCGCGACGGCCGAGAGCGTTGACGGATCCGGGACGCACGCGCCACAGGCACGCCGCGCGATCAGCGGGCGGCTGCGGCTCGCCGCCATCAAGACGTTCCTGACCGTGTTCAAACCGCTCGACCACTGGCTGCGGCTGCCGACGCCCCTGGCGCTCAGCGGCACCCGGATCCTGGCTTTCCAGCGGGAGAACGAGCCGGAGTCGTAGGCTCGCGGATCAGGCGCCCACGAAGGTGGGGTGGGTGCTGAGCAAGCCGTCCAACTGATCGGCGACCAGCGCCTGGAACATCGTCACGCTGTCCTGGTTCAGCGTCTCGTACGAGACACCGCCGACGTTCTGCGTGTCGAACTTGCCAGCGTTGGTTCGCACCATGGCCATGTGGTTGACGTCGATACCCTTCAACGCGAACGCGAAGTCCGCGAGCGGGACGCCGTTGGTGTCGATGACGAAGGCGGATCCGGCCGCGCGGATCACCCGGTCCAGCTTGCCAGGGTTGGAGATGATGCCGCCGCTCGTGGCGGCCTTGACGATCGCCCGGATCAGTTGCTGCTGGTGCCGCTGGCGGTCGTAGTCGCCGTTCTCCAGCCCGTACCGCTGGCGGGAGTAGTCCAGCGCCTGCCAGGCCGCCAGGTGCTGGCACTTGCCCTTCGGGTAGGTGATCAGAGTGCCCGGCGGGTTGTCCATGTTCTCGACGTTGATGGGCTTCCCGTTCAGCATCCTCAGGTGCTTCGAGGTGACGTTCTCGTCGAAGCACATGTCGACGCCGCCGAGCGCCTCGATGACCGAGGTGAAGCTCTGGAAGTTGATGAGCGCGGCGTCGTTGATCGTGATCCCGAGCTTGTCCCTGATCGTCAGGGCGAGCAGTTCCATGCCGCCAGCGACCCCGGCACCGTTCTGTGCGCCGTAGAAGTAGGACTCGGTCATCTTGGCGGTGCCGCCCTTGTATTTGCTCTTCGCGAAGGGCTTCACCTGGACCATGAGGTCACGCGGTACGGACACGAGGTAGGCGTGGTCGTGCGTCGCCGAGATGTGCAGGATGATGATCGTGTCCGCCCGCGACATCGCCTCGGTCTCGTCGGGTCGCGCGTCGAGGCCGACCAGCAGGACGTTGAGCGGTCCGTCGAGGGGGTTCTTGCCCGGCGCGACCTTCGGGGCGGCGGCGCCGAGCAGGTTCTGCTGCGGCACGCTCTTCTCGTACCGCGAGATGAGCAGCTTCTCGGAGATGACCGTGACGCCGCTCAGCAGCATGAGTACCGCGCCGAAGATGACCAGCAGCCTGGCCCACCAGGGATCCCGGCGACGGCCCTTGCGCTTGCCCTTGCGGGTGCCGGTGTCGTCGGTCGCGCTCCCGTACACGGTGCCGCCGTCGGCCCACGCTCCCGCGGCGCTGCGCCGAGGGGTGGCGAGGCTGCCCGTCCGCATGCGATCTCCGTTCGCCGACTGTCCTTCACCATACGCGGCGCCCGCATCATCCAGGAGGCAGCGACGCGAACGGTATTACGCCGGACAGATCAGTTGAAAAAATCACCAAGCACCCTGTACTGCAACGCCCCATAAGACAGGACCGGCACGGCCCGGTTGATTTTTCGTCCTTGAGGCGCTTATTGCCATGGCCAACTAGCAGCTATTGTCTCCTCCGTGAAACTGATCGAACGGGGGGAGCGTCCCAGACGGGTCGGCATGCTCGTGGCTAGCGAGTATGAATCCGACGCGCGGGTCCGGCGCCAAGCCGAGGCGTTGGCTGAACGGGGCGACGAGGTCACGGTCATCGCGCTGCGCTCGGCCGAGCGAGCCACACGCACAGTGCTGGATGGTGTGCGCGTCGTACATGTCAACACGCCCAAGTACCGCGGCGACTCCAGCGCGGCCTACCTCAGGCTGTACGGCGGCTTCGCCACCCGGGCGGCGATGCGCCTGATGCGGTCCCCCCGGTCGTTCGATGTCGTCCAGGCACACTCCATGCCCGAGGCCCTCGTCTTCTGCGCCGCCTTCCAGCGGGTGCTGGGCGTGCCGGTGCTCCTGGACGTGCACGACCTCACGTCCGAGCTGTTCTCCTCGAAGTTCTCCGCGCGCGAGCGCCTGATGTCGGCGGTACGACTGTCCGAGCGGGCGTCCTTCCGCTTCGCCAACGAGGTGCTCACCGTCCACGAGTCGTACGCGGACATGCTGCGCGGGCTGACGAACACTGCGGTGACCACGGTGATGAACTGCCCTGACGATCGGCTGTTCAAACCGCGGCCCTGGCGGTCGTGGTCGCCCGACGGTGAAGTTGCCTTTGGCTACCACGGCCTGATCGCGCCGCGGCACGGGCTGACCCAGGTCGTGGAGGCCCTCGCGAAGGTGCGCACCGACGTTCCCGGCGCCCGGATCAACATCTGGGGCAGCGGCGACGGGCTCACGCCGCTGCGCGAGCGGGTCGACGCGCTCGGCCTGGGCGACGCGGTGAGTCTGCCGGCGCGGTTGCTTCCGATCACCGAGATGACCGCCGAGCTGAACAAGATTCACATCGGCGTGATCGCCAGCCAGCTCGACCCCTGGACCCGGCACGTGCTGCCGAACAAGCTCATGGAGTACGCGGTCATGGGCATCCCGGTGATCACGTTCCGCAACCCGGTCATCGAGCGTCACTTCCCCGAGGACACGGTCACCTACGTCGACCCGGCCACGCCGGAGAACCTGCGCGACGCCATGCTCTGGCTCATCCGCAACCCCGAGGCCGCGCGCGAGCGGGCGGCCCGGGCACAGGCGGTGATGAAGGGCCGCACCTGGCAGTACCAGCGGCAGAACTACTTCGACGTCATCGACCGGATGGTGGCGCGGCGGCGCGGCCGCCACGCCATGGCGACGGCTGGCGCCACTCCCTGACCCGACAACTCGTCCCTTCCATCCACGGCCACCACCATGACAGCCACGCCCCGCTAGCGGGAGGGTGCCTGCCGACCCCTCTGCTGAAAGGATCCGACCGGTGGTGTTGTTGCGAACGAGGCGCTCGCTCGCCGCCGACGCGGGAACCGGGAGTGCCGGGAAAGGCTTCCGCCCGGATATCGAGGGTCTGCGTGCGGTCGCCGTCCTGGGCGTCGTCGGGTACCACGCCGCGCTGCCCGTGATGCCCGGCGGGTACGTCGGTGTCGACGTGTTCTTCGTGATCTCGGGCTACCTCATCACCGGGCTCCTGCTCGCCCAGATCGATCGCGCGGGGCGGTTCTCCCTGGCCGAGTTCTACGGCCGCCGAGCGCGTCGGATCCTGCCGGCCGCCGGCGTGGTCCTGCTCGTGACCGCCGTCGCGTCGGTGCTGTTGTTGCCGCCTTTGCGCCAGCGCGATGTGGCCTACGATCTGCTCGCCTCCGCGCTCAACGTGGGCAACTGGCGCTTCATCGCGGTACAGACGAACTACCTCGCCGCGGGCCAGGCCCCCAGTCCCGTCCTGCACTACTGGTCGCTCGGCGTCGAAGAACAGTTCTACCTGCTGTGGGCGCCGCTCGCGCTGGCCTCGGCCCTGATCGCCCGGCGACTGGGACGATCGGCACGGGTACCGCTGGCCGCGGCCATCGGCTCGATCGTGGTGGCGTCGTTCGCGCTGTCGTTGTACTGGACGTGGCACAGCGCCCCGTGGGCGTACCTGAGTTCGCCGTCGCGGGCCTGGCAGTTCGGTTGCGGGGCGCTCGGTGCGTTGGCGGCGCCCTACCTCACGGGACGTGCCGATGCGGGCCGGCTCTGGCGTGCCGCCTCCACCGCCTTGGGCTGGGCCGGCGCGATCGCCATCCTCGTGGCCGTCGGGTGGTACACCAACGCGACGCCGTTCCCCGGGTACGCCGCGCTCCTGCCCACCCTCGGTACGCTCGCGGTCATTCTCAGCGGCGGCGGCCGACCTGACGGAGCCGGTGTCGGCAGGTTGCTGGCGTACCGGCCGGTACGGGCGATCGGCCGGCTGTCGTTCTCGTGGTACCTGTGGCACTGGCCGGTGCTGGTTCTCGGCGAGGCGGTGCTGGGGGCGCAGTCATGGCCCGGGAAGCTCGCGCTGGTGACCGCGTCGGCGATCCCCGCCTGGCTCACCATGCGGCTGGTCGAGACGCCGGTCCGACTGTCGCCCCGGGTCGCCTCGCGGCCGTGGCGCAGCCTGGCGGTGGGTGCGGCCGCCGTCGCGATACCTCTCGTCGCGTCCCTGCTGGTGACCGTCGGCGCCGACCGGAGCATGCGCCGGGACCTCGCGACGATGGTGCCCGCCGACCTGTTGGTGGGTGCCGTCGACGGGCCGCACCTCCTGGCCCGGCCACCCCGCGACCTTATGGGCCTGCGTCCCGGCCCGGCGTCCGCCCGCGACGATCTTCCCGCGATCGGTACGTGTCAGGTCGAGCCCACGTCCGTCAGCAGCCCGCCCTGCCTCTTCGGCAACGTGTCGAGCCCGCACCGGGTGGTCCTCTTCGGCGACTCGCACGCGGCGCAGTGGTTCCCCGCGATCCGGGCCATCGCCCAGACGCGCGGATGGGCGGTGGAGGTGCTCACCAAGTCCGGCTGCCCGGTGCCGCGACTGACGGTGGCCAACGGCCAGCTCGGGAGGGTGTACCGGGAATGCGATACCTGGCGGGAGTCGACCATCCTCCGCATCGCGTCGGAGCCCCGGCCCGCCGCCATCTTCGTCAGCAGTGAGCGTCTGGGCTACACCGACGACGAGCGCCAGCTCGCCGACGGCTGGCGGGCCAGCCTCGTCCGACTGGCCACAGTTGGCGCACCGATCATCTATTTGCGGGACACCCCGTATCCCGGCGAGGACGTACCTGCCTGCACGTCCGGGGCACCCCGCACGGCCGACGCGTGTTCGTTCTCTCGTGCCGCGGCGATCCCGGCGGATCCGATCGCCGACGCCATCGCCGACAAGACGATCCCATCGACGGTCGTGGTCGACTTGGACGGGTTACTCTGCCCCGGGGTACGGTGCCCGACGTCCCTCGACAGCATCCTGTTGTACCGGGACAACTCGCACCTCACCGCGACCGCCGCGGCCCTGCTCGGCCCCCGGCTGGATGGCGCATTACGCCAACTTCTTCCTTCCTCGTAGCATTACGCAGCAATCCGGGTCGTGAGGTTTGGTAGCCCGCCGACTGACCTGTTAGCGTGCACGACGCGCTGTTATCGTGCGTGCTTGCGGGGCCCAGGCGCTCCGTCCTTCATACCAACCTGGGAGTGTCAAGGTGCCCGACGGGGAGTCACCGAGTACCACTGCCCGCGTCCGCGGACCTAGTGCCCTTTCGCGGTACCTCACGGTGGGCGTCCTCGTACTGCTGACCGCGCTTCTGGTCGAGGTGCTGCTCGAGGGTTGGGCGGTGAACGTCCTCGGTCATTCCAGCGGGCAACACCTGATGAACGGCGACGAGATCATCACTCCGGCGTCGTGGCCGAAGACGCTCAAGAGCGGGCTGTACATAGCACTGCTGTTGCTGACCGTCGCGAAGCTCACCGTCGACCGGCGGTGGTCGATCGTACGGACAAAGGCGGACCTGGCCATCGTCGTCGCCGGCGTCGTGCTCGCCCTCGCCGGGCTCCTCGGCGGCACCAAGCCCGTGGTCATCGGCGAGGCGCTGTTCGTCTACTTCCGGGGCGCGATCGCCTTCTACGCCGTGCGCGCGCTCAACCCGTCGTGGCGCTCGGTACGGCGGCTGCTGTGGCTGGTCGGCGGATTCGTCGCGGTCAACGCGGCCTACGGCATCGTGCAGATCTTCGCCGGCATCCCGAGTTACACGGTGTTGGGTTGGGCGGACCTCACCTGGGCGCGCACCGGCCGGGTGCACGCGCTGTTCAACCACCCCAACGACCTTGGCCACGTGACCGGCCTGGTGGTTCTCGGGCTGCTCGCCTGGTTCGTCACCCGACCCAAGGTGAGCGTGTGGTGGTGGCTGCTGTTCGGCCTGTTGGTCACCGCCATGGGCGCCGCCCAGTCGCGCGAGTCCACCATCGGCGTCGTGGCCGGCACCGTCCTGATCGCCCTGCTGCGCCGGGCCTACACCAGGCGGGTCCTCGTCGCGCTCGGCCTGATCCTCGTCATGGCGGCCGCGCCGCTGCTGTATTCGTCGAGCAACCGCGCCGAGTGGGCACGCCGTCTGGAGGGCGTGACGAACGCGGTCGAGACGCCGAGCAACGTCGTCGCTCCGTCGGCCGGCGCGACGCCCACGGCCACCCCTTCCTGCGCACCGGACGCCACCGACTGCGCGTCGAACAGCTCGACCAGCAACCCCGGGCGGGAGATCCGGGTGCTGTACGCGCAGGAGGGCCTGCACCTCTGGAAGCAGAAGCCCGTGCTGGGGTACGGCATCGGCCAGTTCGGTGGGATCGTCGCGTACCGCAACGACCCGAACTGGAACACCTCCTCGAAGTTCGGCCCCGACGGCTTCGACAAGTTCGGGTTCCGGGCGAAGACCGTCGACTCGTTCTGGCTGCACATCCTGGTCGAGGCCGGCGCGCTCGGCGTGATCGCCTACGTCGGGTGGATGATCCTGCTCGGTACGCCGTTCCTCGGTCTCACCGCGCGTCTGCGGCGGCGCGGTGAGGGCGCCGCGCACCCCGCGTTCTACTGGGCGCCGGCGGCGATCGTCTTCGGTGGCCTGATCGGGCTGCTGTCCCCGTCGCTGGAGGACCCACTGTTCCCGCCGCTGATGTTCGCCATCGTCGGCGTCGCCTGGGCGCTCAAGCAGCGCGGCGACCTGCGCGCGCCCGCGGCGGCCGCCGGGCCCGCCACGGACGGCGATGCGACGGCACCGACGGCGGCCACCTTCGACTCGGAACTGGCACAGGAAAGCGCAGGGCAACGATGACGGGCGCAATCGCACAGGTGGGGTTCGGCTACTGGGGACCCAACCTCGCGCGCAACCTCAACGCTCTGGTCGGTGAGCGGTGGCGGTACCTGGTCGAGCTCTCGGCCGAGCGGCAGGA
>Ga0157369_10002787_pt1 | contig 20859 bp, 15 predicted proteins | sample C25metaG_FD_113461 | JGI IMG/M metagenome (GOLD analysis project Ga0157369, IMG submission 113461) | Corn rhizosphere microbial communities from Kellogg Biological Station, Michigan, USA - C2-5 metaG | ecosystem: Host-associated > Plants > Roots > Rhizosphere > Soil | place: USA: Michigan...
GATCATCGCCAATGGCTTGCGGGTGTATTTCACGGTGCTGATCGGCGACACGTGGGGGCTGAAATACGCGACCGGCACGGACCACATGATTTTCGGCTGGCAGTTCTTCGGCACGGTGCTGGTATTGCTGCTGCTGGCTGGTTGGTTTTTCCGCGACCGCTTCGTGGCACGCGAAGTGCCGCCGGTAACGGACGACAAACCGGTGGGCGTGCGCGCAGTGGTCTGGGTGGCGGCACTGGTAGCGTTGATCGCGGGCCCGGTATTGGCCGCAGGACTCGGATCGGTAGCGCGCCCGGTACAAGTGCATCTCACCGCGCCGGCGCTTGCCGGCTGGCCCGCGCCGCAAGCCGCCGCGGAGGGCTGGCGGCCTGAGTTCAAAGGCGCGGCAGGACAGGTGCAAGCCGCCTACCGGTCGACCGGCAACGACAAGATTGTTGAGCTGTTTCATGCGGTCTATACGGGCAAACCGCGTCGCGGACACAGCCTGATTACTTACGGCAACGACGTCTACGACCCGGGCAAGGCGCGCATCCTCGCGAGCTCCGCGCTTCACATCGAACTCGCCGGTGGCGCGAGCGTCACCGCACGCGAACTCAGGCTTGCCGATGCGGAAGGTCCGCGTGTGGTGTGGTACTGGTACTGCGTTGACTCGCGTTGCACCGCGTCGCCGGCGCTGACCAAACTGTTGCAGGCATGGGATGTCTTGCGAGGCGGCGATCAACGCTCCTCGGTGTGGGCGTTGTCGACGAGGGTCGCCAACGGCGATGAAGCGCAGGCGCGCGCGGACTTGCGCGCCTTCGCGCGTGCGTTGCCCGTCGGCGCCGATGGGGGGGTCCGTGGTGAAGCCATCGCGGACGGGACCACGCGATGAACGACAAGCCGCTGATCGTGCACGTGCTCTACCGCCTGGACACGGGGGGCATGGAGCGTTTCGTGGTGACCTTGATCAACCGAACCGGCGAACACTACAAACATGCGCTGATCAGCCTGACCGGATTTGGTGCCATGGTCAGAGAGATTGAGAGTGCCGAAGTACCCTGCCTGTCACTCGACAAAAAACCGGGCAAGGATTGGCTGTGTTATTTCAGATTGTGGCGAGCTCTTCGCACCCTGAAACCGGATGTGGTTCATACCTACAATATTGGCGCTTTGGATGTTGCGCCGATTGCGAAACTGGCGGGAGTTCGTTGCGTCGTGCATGCCGAACGCGGTCGCGATGCGGCCGATCCTCGGGGCGAGAATCGAAAGTACCGTCGCATGCGCCGTTGGCTTGCGCCATTCATTGCGCGATTCCTGGCGGTTTCGCGCGACTTGCAGAACTGGTTGCTTGATCAGGTCGGCATAGACCAATCGAAAGTCCAGTACATACCGAACGGCATCGATACGGAGCGTTTCGATGCGGGATCAGCGCCGAAACGCGGACGTCGATTATTGAACGATTTTGCGCCAGACGGAACGTTGTTGATTGTCACGGTCGGACGGTTGGACGGAGTCAAGGATCAAGTTGGCCTGATAAAGGCATTCGCGATCCTGCGTGATTCCGAGCCGGAGACAGGTGCGCGCCTGCGCCTCGTGATTGTCGGCGAGGGCAGGGAACGCCAGAACATCGAGCGACAAGTTGCGAGCCTGCATCTCGACAGACAAGTGCGCCTTTTGGGCAACCGCGACGATGTGGCGGCGCTGCTGGCCGAGTGTGACATCTTCACTTTGTCTTCGATTGCAGAAGGCATGCCCGGCGTTTTGCTGGAGGCCATGGCCTCGAGTCTGCCCGTGGTCGCCACCGATGTCGGCGGTGTGGGCGAAGTGGTGGTTGACGGCGTGACCGGCACGTTGGTCCCGCTCTCGGACCCCGCTGCGTTGGCCGCTGCCTTGGGTAGGTATGTGCAAGACGAGGGTCTGCGGCAACGGCAAGGCCATGCGGGGCGCGCGCGCGTCGAAGCGAAATTCAGTTTGCCCGCGATGGTGTCCGCTTACACCGACCTCTATGATGCATTGCTCGCGGGGCGCCGGCCGGCATGGGCGCCGGGCCGTTCCGCGATACCGGCCGAGCCAAGGGGACACTGAGCATGTGCGGTCTGGCCGGCATCGTGTTGTCGCGCAATGGCGACACGCCGAATGAAAAAATCTTGCTGGCCATGCGGGACGTGCAACGTCATCGCGGCCCGGACGAGGCGGGCTTGTATATCGGCAAGGGTGTCGGTTTGGGGCATCGACGCCTCTCGATCATCGATCTGAGCCACGGGCAGCAACCGATGCTGGACGAAGCGGCCGGTCTGGCGCTCGTCTACAACGGCGAGCTGTACAACTTCGAGTTGCTAAAGGCCGAGCTGGAAGCACAGGGCGTGGTGTTCCACAGCCGCAGCGACACCGAGGTGTTGCTGCGTGCCTGGCAACAGTGGGGCGACGGCTGCCTTGCGCGATTGCGCGGCATGTTCGCCTTCGCGATATGGGACATGCGCGACTCGCGCATTTATCTGGCACGCGACCATGTCGGCGTCAAGCCGCTGTATTACGGCTTCACGCGCGGCGGCGATCTGGTGTTCGCGTCCGAACTCAAAGGCGTACTTGCGCATCCGGATGTGGAGCGGAACATCGACCCGCAGGCGCTGGAGGATTATCTCGCGCTGGGTTACGTGCCGGACCCGAAGTGCATTTATCGCGGGATTTTCAAGCTGCCGCCCGGGCATTGGCTGAGTTGGCGTGCCGGCGAACCGCAGCCGATGCCGCGCCAGTATTGGGACCTGCCTTTTCAGGTCGCCGCCGACATCACCGTCGATGACGCCACGGCGCGACTGCGCTGCCTGCTGGATGAGTCGGTCGCCAGTCAGATGGTCGCGGACGTGCCGCTCGGCGCGTTCCTGTCGGGTGGTGTCGATTCGAGCGCGGTTGTCGCCAGCATGTGCCGGGTCGGCCACGGCGTCGTCAACACCTGTGCGATTGGGTTCGATCATGCCGGATTCGACGAAACGGCTTACGCGCGACAGGTGGCGCAGCACCTGCACACGACGCACTTCGAGGAGCACGTCGATTCGGACGATCACGATCTGCTGGACACGCTGGCCGGCATTTACGACGAGCCGTTCGCGGACAGTTCGGCGCTGCCGACATACCGTGTCTGTCAATTGGCGCGCAGGCGTGTCACGGTTGCACTGTCCGGCGATGGCGGCGACGAGAATTTCGCAGGCTACCGGCGTTACCGCATGCATGCGTGGGAAAGCAGCCTGCGCGGACGCTTGCCGCAGGGATTGAGGAAACCGTTGTTCGGTGCATTGGGAAGCCTGTATCCCAAGGCCGACTGGGCGCCGCGCCCGTTGCGCGCCAAAACGACCTTGCAGGCGCTGGCCAGCGATGACGTGGAGGCGTATTACTCCAGCGTAAGCACCACGCCGGCTGCACTGCGCAACCAGCTATATAGTCCCGCATTCAAACGGGAACTCCAAGGGTACAGCGCGCTCGCGGTGTTTCGGGCGCACGCCGAGCGCGCCCCCACCGACGATCCGTTGTCGTTGGCGCAATACCTTGACTTCAAGACCTGGCTGCCCGGCGACATCCTGACCAAGGTCGATCGCGCGAGCATGGCCCACAGCCTGGAGGTGCGCGTGCCAGTGCTCGACCACCATCTGGTCGAATGGGCGTCGAGCCTGCCGCCGGATCTCAAGTTGCGGCACGGCGAAGGGAAGTTCGTCTTCAAGAAGGCGTTGGAGCCGGACTTGCCCCACGACGTGTTGTATCGGCCCAAGATGGGCTTCCGGGTACCGTTGGCCGCGTGGTTTCGGGGGCCGTTGCGCGCGCACTTGCAAAACGCAATGCGCGGCGGTGCGCTCGTGGACTCCGGTTGTTTCGAACCGGCGGCGCTCGATCAACTGGTACAGCAACACGTCACGGGCCGGCGCGATCACAGCGCAACGCTCTGGGGCCTGTTGATGTTCGATGCCTTCCTGCGACGCACGCAAAAGCCGGAGGCCGCCGTGGCGCCCGTTGATCCGACGCCAGAGCTGCGTGCAGTCGCCGGAGCGCGGACATGAAGCCCTGTATTCTGGTGTTCGGGCTGCCGCGTTCCGGCACGACCTGGATCGGCAAGCTGTTCGACAGTCACCCGGATACGCTGTATCGCCACGAACCCGACAGCGTGCAACGACTGTCGATGCCGTTGTTCCCCGAAAAGCAGGACGCACCTCGCCATCGCGAGGAGTTGGAGCAGTTCGTCGCGACGCTGCCGCGGATGCGCTCGCCCGAAGTGGTGGGCAAGCAACCGCTATTCCCCAAGAGCTACCAGTCGGCCGCGGGGTTGGCCGCGTACCGTGCCAGTGTGGTGGTCGCCAAGGCTGCCAGTCGTGTTCACCGGCATTTTCCTTGCGCGTACCGACCAACAGGCGAAGGTGGCAGGAATGCCCGCGTCGTATGGAAGTCGATCGAATCGTCCGGCCGCTTGGGCGCATGCATCGAGGCCTTGCCGGAAGTACGCGCCATCCACTTGATGCGCCATCCTTGCGGTGTCGTGGCATCGAGATTGCGCGGCTCGGTGGCACACGGCTTTGGTCAGCCTGCGGCCGACCTCTGGGTACTCAAGTTGTTGTTGGCCACGACGAGCGGACAAGCACACGGGATGGATATGGAAGCAATCCAGCGGCTCACGCCCGAGGAACAGGTGACGTGGAGCTGGCTGTTGACCCAGGAAAAAATCCTTGCCGATGTCGCGGACAGTGAGCGTGTGCTTACCGTTCGGTACGAAGACGTCTGTGCGCAGCCGATCGAATTGACCCGGAGGATGTTCGAGTTCGCGGGCCTGAACTGGCAGCCGCAGACCGAAAAGTTCGCACTCGCCAGCACGCAGACCGGCGACGCGAGTTACTACAGTGTCTTCAAGAATCCGCAGGCATCCGCACAGCGCTGGCGTTCGGAGTTGTCGCCGGACGTCATCGAACGCGTGCAGCGAATACTGCGCGGCAGTCCGTTGCAGCGTTTCTACAAAGACGAGCTGCCTGCATCAAAGGTGCCCACGGAGGCCGCGTCGTGACGGTTGCGAATACGTCCGTCGTCCGCGCCGCCGAAACAAGCCGCGGCTCCGCATCGACATCTAGCGGCGCAAAGGTCAACCGGCTTCGCGAACCGGATGCAACGCGTGCAATCCGCTTGCTGGTCTTCACCAGTCTGTACCCGAATGCCGTCCAACCGCACCACGGGGTATTCGTCGAGGAACGGTTGCGCCATCTGGTGGATTCCGGCCGGGTCGCCGCGACGGTGGTGGCCCCCGTGCCTTGGTTTCCTTTCCGGCATCGCCGATTCGGTGCGTATGCGGCGTTCGCGTGGGTACCCGAATACGAGCAGCGACACGGCATTCGCATCCACCACCCACGCTACCCGGTGATTCCGAAGCTGGGCATGAACATCGCACCGTCATTGATGTATCGCGCGTTGCTTCCGGTGGTGCGCAAACTGCTAGCGAACGGCGAACACTTCGACGTGATCGATGCGCATTATTTCTATCCGGATGGGGTGGCCGCGATGCGGCTGAGCGAAGCCATCGGCAAACCCGTGGTGATCACCGCGCGCGGCAGCGACGTGAACGTGATCTCGCAATACCGTTCGCCTGCGCGGAAAATCCAGTGGGCGGCAAAGCAGGCCGCCGCGATCGTGACCGTGTCGCAGGCGCTGAAGGACAAACTCGTTTCGTTGGGTGGAGATTCCGGCAAGATCACGGTGCTGCGCAATGGCGTCGATCTCGAGCGCTTCTCTCCGCGGGACCGGACGGCCATTCGCGCCGAGCTGGGGCTTGTCGGCGTGGTCTGGTTGGCGGTGGGTCATCTGGTCGAACTCAAGGGCGTGCACGTCACACTCGAAGCACTGGCGAAGACCGCCGACGCGATCTTGTTGATCGCCGGCGAAGGCCCCGAGGAGACATGTTTGCGGCAATTGGCCGAACGCTTGGGTATCGCGTCGCGCGTGCGGTTCCTTGGCGCCATCCCGCACGCGGATCTGTGCAGGTACTACAACGCGGCGGACGTGATGGTGCTGGCGTCGAGCCGGGAAGGCATGCCGAACGTGGTGCTGGAATCGCTTGCGTGTGGCACGCCGGTGATCGCAGCGCCGTTCGAGAGCGCAGCAGAATTGATATATACGCCGGAGGCCGGGGCAATTGCCGAGAGCCGCACATCCGATGCGATCGCGTCGGCTTGGCAACGGTTGGAGAAAGGGCGGCCGGAACGATCAGCGACGCGCCGATGCGCGGAACAGTTTGGATGGCGACCCGTGGTCGAGGCGCAGTGCGCACTGTATGCACGGGTCCTTTCGACTTGCATGCGCAGTGCGGCGGGAGCAAGGTCATGAAGGACACGTCAGCCGCCGTGCTGCAGGATCCCTCGCCGGCAGTGGACGCACATCGACCGTTGCGCATCCTGCACGTGCTAGATCATTCGCTGCCCGTGCATAGTGGTTACACGTTCCGCACCCTCGCGATCCTCGCGCAGCAGCGCGCGCTGGGTTGGGAGACTTTTCATCTCACCGGTCCGAAACAAGGCAGCGGCGATGCGCGCGAAGAGCAGATCGGCGATTGGCTGTTCCATCGAACGCCGCCTGCCGCCGGTCTCGCAGCGCGGCTGCCCATCGTGCAGCATCGCGCCCTGATGGAGGTGTTGCGGCGAAGGCTTGTCGAAGTGGTGGAAGCGGTACGCCCCGACGTCATCCACGCGCATTCGCCGGTGCTGAACGCGCTGCCCGCGCTCAGAGTGGGTCGCGCCCGGGGTATCCCGGTCGTGTACGAGGTTCGCGCATTCTGGGAAGACGCCGCCGCCGACCATGGCACGGCACGCGAGTGGGGGGCGCGCTACCGGCTGACGCGCGCGCTCGAAACCCGCGCACTGCGACGCGCGGGTGCCGTCACCACGATCTGCGAAGGCCTGCGCGGCGACATGCTCGAACGCGGCATTCCCGCCGACAAGATCACCGTCATTCCCAATGCCGTGGATGTGTCGCGCTTCCAGTTCGCAATCACTGCGGATCCCGGGCTACTCGAAAAATTCGGACTCACGCGCGGGACGACGCTGGGTTTTGCCGGTTCGTTCTATGCATACGAAGGGCTGGATTTGCTGCTGCAGGCGATGCCCTTGGTACTGCGCGCGGTGCCGCAGGCACGCCTGTTGCTGTTGGGGGGTGGACCGCAGGAAGCGAACCTGAAAGCGCTGGCCGCGCAACTTGGTCTCGAAGACAACGTGCATTTCACCGGACGCGTGCCGCATGACGAAGTCGACCGCTACTGCAGCGCGATGGACCTCATGGTGTATCCGCGCATCTCGCGGCGGTTGACGGAATTGGTGACGCCGCTGAAACCGCTCGAAGCCATGGCCATGGGCAAGCTGGTCGCGGCATCGGACGTGGGCGGCCACCGCGAACTGATCCGTGATGGCTATAACGGCCATCTGTTCCCGGCCGGATCGCCCGGGGCTCTCGCGCATTGCCTGATTGGATTGCTGGAAAACCGCGCCGGTTGGGACGCGGTGATTACGCGCGGGCGCGAGTTCGTGGAACGCGAACGTACCTGGCGGGCAAGCGTGGAACGCTACCGCACCGTCTATGCGGGGGCGCTCGAGCACGCCCGGCAACGTGCGGGAGCAACCCATGGTCGTTGAGACGCCAGCGGTGGTCGTGGGAGCAGGCGTGAACGGGCTTGGCGTGGCGCGCAGCCTCAAGCGCGCAGGCGTGCCGACGTGGTTGCTCGATGCCGATCCACGGCGCCCGGAAATGCACACGCGGGCGGCGCGGCCCTTGAAGATCGACGCACTGAACGGCGAGGGGTTGGTCGAAGAATTGGTGCGTCTGGGCGGCGGAAGGTTTTCCGGGTTGCGTCCGGTGCTGCTACTCACGCAGGAGGAAAGCGTCAAGGCGGTTTCCTGTCATCGGGAGCGGCTGTCGGCGCTGTACCGCTTCAGCCTGCCGCCACATGACATGGTGGAGGCACTGCAGCACAAGCACGGTTTCCAGCGCCTCGCGGAACGGTTCAACGCGCCCATTCCGTCGCTGGTGCACGTGCAGTCTCCCGCGGATCTGCCCGCGCTGGCGAAGCTGCGTTATCCGGTTGTGGTCAAGCCCGGCGAGCGGCACGTGGAATACGGCCGTCAGTTCAAGAAGGCCTATCGCGTGGAAACCGCGGAGCAAGCCGTCGATCTGGTGCGCCGGATTTTGCCGGTGATGGCCGATGTGGTGGTGCAGGAATGGACCGAGGGGCCGGATTCGAACATTTTTTTCTGCCTGCAATACCTCGACAAACACGGGCAGACCAGCGCGTCGTTCACCGGCCGCAAGATCCGTTCGTGGCCGCCGCAGGTCGGCGGCACCGCGAGTTGCGGGCCTGCTCCGGAAGCCCACGAAGAACTCTCCACGCTCACCACGCGTTTCTTCCGGAATGCTGGCGTCATCGGCATGGCAGCCATGGAATACAAGCGCGATTCGCGCAGCGGCGAATTCCGCATGGTGGAGCCCACCATCGGGCGCACGGATTATCAGGCCGAGGTGGCCACCTTGAACGGGGTCAATCTGCCGTACGCCGCGTGGTGCGCGGAGCTTGACCGGCCCGTCCCCGCATCGTCATCCGCCGCACGGCCGCTGGTTTGGCGCGTACGTGCCGAGGACGATCAATCGGCGCTCGCGCAACATCAACGTCCCGGTCAAGGCTTTGAGCATGTCGGCGGCATCCGCGATGCTTTGTGGCGCTGGTCCGATCCGCTACCGTATCTCGTGCAGCAACTGCGGCGCGTGCAACGTGCGCTGCAGCACCGGGCAGCAAGGATGATGCCGCGATCACAAATCACCGGGGGCAAAGCATGAGCTTGCTGGCAAGGCTGCTGCCCGGGCGGCAGCCGCGAACGGACGTGGATCCGCGCCGGGGGTTGCAGGCCGCCGCCGAATGGCTGGCGCGCGCGCAGGATGCCACGGGTTCCGGCGGTGTGAGCGCGCATTACGATGCGGCGAAAAACAAGTGGGTCGGCGCCTATCCGGAAACCACCGGCTACATCATCCCGACGTTCTTCCGCTACGCGGATTGTTCCGGCAACGACGAATACCGCGAGCGAGCCGTGCGCATGGCCGCGTGGGAATCCGATATCCAGCTTGCCGACGGTGGTGTGCGCGCAGGCACGCTGGACGCGACACAATTAGCGCCGACCATTTTCAACACCGGGCAGGTGTTGTTCGGTTGGCTGGCGGCTTGGCGACGCACCCGCGACACACGCTTCCGCGACTCGCTGGTGCGCGCCGCCGATTGGCTGGTGGCCGCCCAGGATCCGGATGGTGCGTGGCGGCGATTCAAATCGCCGTTTGCAAGCCACGCCTTGAATACCTACAACACGCGCGTGGCTTTCGGGCTGGCCAAGGCCGGTCGGGCGCTCGACGAGCCGCGTTACCTCGACGCCGCATTGAAGAACGTGCAGTGGGCGCTCACCCAGATGCACCCTAATGGCTGGCTGGAGAACAATGATCTCGAAGACAACGCCCGGCCGCTCACGCACACCATCGCGTATGCCACACGCGGCATTCTGGAAGTCGGCTTGATTGCTGCCAACGCCACTTTCGTCGATGCGGCTACACGCATTGCACGAGCGGTCATCAACACGCAGCGCCGCGATGGTGCCCTGCCCGGGCGGCTGGACGCGAACTGGCGGCCGGCGAGCCGTTGGACCTGCGTGACCGGCAACGCGCAGATGGCGATCATCTGGCAACGCTTGGTCCGGGAAACCGGCGATCGCTCGTGGCAACTGCCGGCGGACCACGCCATCAACTTCAACCTGTCGATCCAGAATCTTTCCGCGCGAGACCCTGGCGTGCGTGGCGGGATGCCGGGCTCGCACCCGCGTGCCGGCGGCTACATGAAACACCGTTACCCCAACTGGGCGGCCAAGTTCTTCATGGATGCGCTGATGCTGCAACAGGAACGGGGATAGCGACATGCGCGACATTGTCCTCGCCCTTTTCATCTTCGGGACGATTCCTTTCATCCTGTCGCGGCCGTACGTGGGGCTGCTGGTGTGGTCGTGGATCGGCTACATGAACCCGCACAAGCTCTGTTACGGATTTGCCGTCACCTTTCCTTGGGTACAGCTCATCGCCATCGTCACGCTCATCAGCTTTGCGGTCAGCAAGGAGAGCAAGAAAATCCCGATGTCCGCGGTCAGCGTGCTGTTGTTTGTTTTCCTGGCGTGGACCGGGCTGACCACAATCTTTGCCGTGGAGCCCGCGTCGGCATGGGAAAAATGGCAGGAAACCGCAAAAATCATGGTTATGGTGTTCGTGACCTTGATGATGGTCAAAAGCCGTCAGCGCATGGACTGGCTGGTGTGGGTCATCGTGATATCGATCGGATTCTTTGGTCTGAAAGGGGGCGTATTCACGATCCTGCGCGGGGGCAACTATCACGTGTATGGCCCAGCCAGGAGCTTCATCGCTGACAACAACGATCTCGCCCAGGCGTTTTGCATGGTGCTGCCGTTGATGCGCTATCTGCAATTGCAGGTTGTCAAGCGCTGGCAGCGAATAAGCATGGGCACACTCATGGCACTGACCGGAGTTGCCACGCTTGGAACCTACTCACGAGGCGGGTTGATAGCGCTCGTGGTTGTAGGCGGCGCGCTCATACTGAAAAGCCGCCGTCAGGTCACACTTGTCGTTGTGTTGATTGCCGTTGCGGCAACCGCGTACCATTTCATGCCGGCACAATGGCTGGAGCGCATGGATACGCTGCACCACGCCGAACAGGTGAACAGTCTGCAAACGCGCATCCAGTCCTGGGAGTTCGCGACGAATGTGGCCGTCCATCGTCCCGTGCTGGGCGGCGGTTTCGATGTCTATGAAAATGCTTCGATGTGGGCGACGTACGGGCCTGACGGCGCCCGGCAACGGGCCATCCACAGCATCTATTTCCGCGTTCTCGGCGAGCAGGGATTCCCCGGGCTTTTGCTATTCCTTGGTTTGCTGGCAGCCAGTTGGCGAAGTTGCTCGAAAGTCAGAGCGATGTCCAAAAACTCGCCCGAGGACAAATGGGCATTTGATCTTGCTGCGATGCTGCAAGTCAGCTTGCTGGCTTTCATCGTGGCGGGAGCAGCAACGACCTCGAGCTATTTCGATTTGAGCTTCCAGCTCATGGCGATGTGTGCCCTCTTGAAACACATACTGGAAGCAAATGGCTCAGGGTTGAGGGTGCCGGATGTCGCGGCAGCCACGCCGCGTTCGCCGCGGCTTGGCGGATCGGCGCAAACGGCAACCGGGCATCGGACAAGATGAACCCGCAAGCGCGCGACAGTGTTCTCATGGTCGGCTTCCACTTTCCGCCGTGCGCACTGAGCAGCGGACATCTTCGCCTGTTGGCGTTCGCAAAACACCTGCCCGAATGCGGATGGAATCCGGTAGTTTTGTCGGCACGCGGATGTGCATACGAAAAAACCGATGCCACCAGCATTGGCGCCATACCGCCCGGTACACCGGTACACCGGGCATTCGCCCTGGACGCGCGCAGGCACCTCGGATTTCATGGTAAATATCCCTCGATACTGGCTCAGCCGGATCGTTGGATAAGCTGGTGGCCGGCCGCCGTGCTGTCCGGCCTGCGTTTGATCAGGCGGCACCGGATTCGCGTAATCTGGTCGACCTACCCGATCATGACGGCGCATTGCGTCGCCTATACCTTGAGTCGCGTTACCGGGCTGCCTTGGGTGGCGGATTTTCGGGACCCTGTCGCAAGTTCGGTGGCAGGAAAGAATCAAATGACCCGGGCTACCCAGCTTCGCTGGGAGCAGCGCATCATTTCTACAGCCGCTTGTTCCGTCTTCACCACTCCCGGCGCGCGGAGGGCATGCGTCGCGCGTTACCCGACGGAGTCACGCGAAAAACTGATTGCCGAAATCCCCAACGGATTCGACGAAGATGACTTCGAGGGACTTCCCGGGACAGAGGCTCCGGGAAGGCACGCAACCTTGCACTTCGTGCACGCCGGCGCCTTGTACCCGGGCGGACGAAACCCGATTCCATTCTTCGAGGCCTTGGCAAATTTGAAACGCGCGGGTGTGTTGATCGGCTCGGACATTCACGTGACGTTGCGGGCGAGTGGAGCGGAAGCACAGTACGCGACGGCGCTCAAGCGGTTAGGGCTTGACGACATGGTGACCTTGGCGCCGTTCATGCCCTACAAGGATGCGCTGGCAGAACAAATTCGCGCGGATGGCTTGCTGCTGTTCCAGGGGCCTGAGTATGACCATCAGATCCCGGCCAAGCTGTACGAGTACATACGTCTGTCGAGGCCCGTATTTGCACTGGTGGGCGCGCAGGGAGATACGGCGGAGGTATTGCGGGCAATTCCGCATGCCGCCATCGCACCACTTAACGATGCAGGGATGATCGAATCTGGTTTGGTGAAATTTATCGACGACTTGCGCGGTGGTGCCTTCGACAACGGCCGGGGGCCCGATGCCGATGCCTATTCACGCCGCCGCACGGCTGCGCGGCTTGCGGAATTGCTGGGCAGCGTTTCGGGTACGGGCGAGGCCAAAATCGGAAAGCAGGACGAGAACGCATGACCTTGGCAGCGCGCAAGTTTTTCGACATGCCACCGGATTTGCTGACAGCGCAAATGGAGCAGGAGTTTTTTACCTCAATCATGGGGAAAAACAAGACGTACAAGACGACCTATCACGACAGGTTCTCGGAGATCGACCAATTGCTCGTCCGGCAAGTACGGGCCGGGACAATGCGTGCATCCCATGTGCTCGATGTCGGGGTGTCGTCGGGGATCAGCACGCTGGAACTGTTCAAGGCCCTGTCCGCCGATGGGAGTGATGTCAATCTGGTCGCCACTGACGTCCTGATCGATGCCGACATCGTCGGCGTTGTCCCCGGTTGCCATGCGCTGATCGACAAGAGCGGGTTCCCGTTGATGTTCGACGTGTTTGGCAGGGGCGTGAAACCGTGGATTACGGCAACGGACTACAAAAACGGCAAGTTTGTGCTTCGCAAGCTGACCAATGTGCTCTTCACCGGCATCGCCAGACTGGCCTTGAACCATCCGGATAATGCACGGGTGAGACACGTGCAGTTGATCACTCCGCGCCTCTCGGCGGAGCGTGGAATAACCGTTTGCCATGATGACATAGCCCAGTACAACACCCGCTTCGCGGGGAGATTCGATTTGATCCGTGCCGCGAATATTCTGAACAAGAATTACTTCAAGAATGACGTCCTGACGGCAATGGTCGGCAATCTGAAACGATATCTGACAGGGGATGGCGCCTGTTTGCTGGTGGTGCGAACACACGAGAACTCCACCAACCACGGCACGTTGTTCCGCTTGGCCAACGGCCGGCGTTACGAAGTGGCAATGCGATTCGGCGACGGGTCCGAGATCGAGGATATCGTGTTGCGCAGCTAGCTGACCGTGGTTTGTTCAGGCCATGATTGCTGGGGTAGTCTGGCGAATCGGGTCCGCGCATCAAACCATTGAGTGCAATTGATGGCCAATCGAATGTCTGACCAATCAGGAGGTGCTTCACCGGGTTTCGCCGATTCCAGCCCGGCGCATTCGGAGTCCCCGATTTTTGTTACCGGGTTCGCCCGTTCCGGGACCACTTGGCTGAATCAGTTGATGAGGGACTATTTTGATGCGGGCTTTGTCAATGAGGGCCAATTCATCATCGCTTTCGGCAGGCGGCTTGGGCGTTACGGGGACCTTCGTCTCGCCGTCAATCACGAGAGACTGATTGAAGCCTTGTCGAAGGATGGCTTCTTTTCGACCTTGAGAAAGAATTACTCGGTCGAGATGGACTGGTGCAGGGTGGCGGATGCCGGAGCATCGTTTTCCGCGATCGTCAAGGACGTCTTGCAACAAATCGCCGAGCAAATGGGCAAGCGCCGGATCGGATCGAAATATCCCGTGTTCGGACGGCATCTGGATTTGTTGAACAACCTCTTCCCGGATGGCCGGGTCATCCATGTGGTGCGTGACGGGCGGGATTGTGCCCTGTCACACAAGCAGATGACGTGGGGGCACCAGAATACCTATTCGGCGGCCATCCATTGGCGCGCCTATATCCAAGCGGCAAGGCGCGGTTCAGAAGCCATGCGCGGCAGGTATCTGGAAATCAGGTACGAGGATCTGCTGCTGGAACCGGAAGCGACCATGCATACCCTGGAGCATTTCATTACCGACAGTCGCACCTTTCCCATCACGAAGCGCTTTGTCGAGGAGAAGGCCGTGCGGAAGACCGAGAGGGCAAGCCGGTGGCGCACGGACATGCCGGCGAGCGCCCAGGCCATTTTCGAATCCGTGGCAGGGGATGCTCTCGAAAGTTGTGGTTACCCGCTTGCCGGATTGACTCGGAAGCCGTCGCTGATCTCGAGGGCCGGATACGTAGTTCACGACAGGGCGACCCGGGAGGGCTGGAACGTGCTGCGCAAGCTGTTCAAGGGCATACCCGAACGCAAATGAGTCCCGGGTTGCGGTACGGCCAACGACAGCCTGCCCGCGCCTTCGAATCCCGACCGGTTGACCCACAATTTGCCGAGGCCATGAAGACAACATTCATTGTCACCGTCGATGTCGAGACCCGCACCCACGGCGACTCCGGTCAGGATATCTCGGGCGTGATTCCCGGATGCCCGGGTAACTTCGGCGTCGAAGGGATCATGGACCTGCTGGAGAAGCAGCAAGCGGGTGGCACGTTCTTTTTGAACGTGTACGAGATCGCGAAACACGGGGACGATGTCATTGCCTCGGCGGCGCGCTCGATCCACGGGAGGGGCCATGATCTGGAACTGCATACCCATCCGCGCCCAATGTTCAAGTTCTATGGAATGAGTCAAGCTTCGTTCGATGAGCAAAAGGCGATACTCGAAAAGGGCATCGCACTGCTTGAGGGCTGGACCGGTAAAAAAGTGGTTGCACATCGTGCCGGCGCATTCGCGGCGAATACCGACACCGTGCGCGCGGTTGCGGCGGCGGGGCTGCAAGCCGATTGCTCGCTTTCGGCGGGCAGCCATGTTTCGGTTCCCCTGGTTGCGGAATTGGGCGCCACCAATTCAGTGCAACGTATAAACCATGCTTGGGAAATTCCGATGACCTGTTTCGATCAGGTCCGTTTCGGCCCTTGGCATTCGCGGCGCATCCTCGACATCGAGGGGTGTTCACTACCCGAGATCAAACGCGTCACGCGCTGGGCAGTCCGGCATCGGTTGCCTACGGTTTGTATCCTCATGCACAGCTTCAGCTTGTCCCGGCAAAACAAACCGAATCACCGAGTCGTGCGACGATTGAGCGCGCTGCTTGCGTGGCTTCGCAAGCAGGACGACATCGAGATCGGCACGATCGAGCAGGTCTGCCGGCAACTGGAAGCGGCAGCGTTGCCGCCACCGGTGGCCGCCATACCCGCTACCGGTATTTGGTTCACTTGGAGACGGGCAGTTTCCTCGTGGAACGACGGCTGGAAGAATTTGGCGGTAGCTTTTGCAGGTGTGGCTTGCATGGCCGTATTGATCCTCATCCTGATCTATCTCGTGCTTGCCTTGGTGAAACCCTAGCGCGCGCCAGCGACTCGGCGAGCGACGAACGCGTGAATCGAGGCAGGCAAATCGGTCGGACGACAATGGCATGGAGACGGACATGCAGATCCGTGGAGGTTCGATGGATCCCAGGGCAGGAGCGTTGCAGGCTGCACGTAACCGAGCCGGGGCCGTTGCCCAGACCAAGGCATACGGTGAATTCGTGGAGATGGTTCGAAGCGAATCGCCGTGGCGGTTCAACGGTGTGAAAGAACTAGGTCGCTATCTCCGCAACGTTGACCATCATTTGCTGAACTTCGCCCCGAAGGTTCTGGCTTGCATGGATGGCGACATTCGTACGCTGTTCGATTTCGGCTGCGGCTCGGGAAGTGGGTCAATCGCCTTGGCGATGATATTCCCGGAAATTCGTTGCCATGGTGTGGATATAAGTCCATCCGAAGTGGCGATTGGCCGTGCGCGGGCGCAGTTGTACGGGGTGGGTGACAGGTGCCATTTCGAGTGCATCCAACCCGGGCAGGCATTGTCCGTTCCCGACGGAGTATTTGACTTGTGCGTCTGTTGCTCGGTGTTGGAATACGTGACGAACAGGGATGTTCGGAAATTGTGCGTGCAAGAGATGGCGCGGTCGCTCGTCCCGGGCGGGCTGCTCTTCATGACGGTGCCCAATCGACTTTATCCCGTTGAGCTGCACAGCCGGAAGCTCGGATGGAATTATTTCCCGCGCCTGCTCAAGGCATGCATGGTTGGAAGCAGCATGTGGGAAGTGAAACGCCTGGCCCTTCCACGCGTGCTGAAGCCACACCGTACGCCGCTACGCCAATTGCTGGCACCGTGGACGAATTTTTGCCTCAAGAAGGTGACGGATTGATCGCAAAAGCCAAGCGCACCAACTCGCAAACATCGAAGTCATGCTGAATACGCTATCCGTCATGCTGCGTGGCGCGAACCGGAGCGGTTGGCTGCGCGCAGTACGTTCCGTGGAACGGCAGGGATTCTTGCCCGCGTCCGGCCTCGAGTGGGACGGTGGTGTATGGAATGCCTGGACCCATCCCAACCAGCAGGCCGTGGAAAATTTCGATGTCGGATCCCCTGGCGGATCCGCGTGCTGTGTAGGGCCGATGTGGTACCGGGGCCGCTTCGGCAACGCGGCGCTGGAATTGTTGCTTGATGATGCCAATGCGGCCGGCCGGATTGACGAGATGGAATTGCGCGGCAACTTCGCGCTGTTCCTTCATGCGCAAGGCCAGTGCCTGTTGATGAATGACGCATTGGGTTTCGTGCGGTTGTACACCAGCTCCGATGGACTCTTCTACAGCACCAGTTGGCTCGCAACCTGTGCTTACGCAGGGGGCGTGGAACTGGATGAAAGCGCCGCCGTCGAATACGTGCTGCTGGGGGCCGCGCATTCGGACAGGACCGTGGCGCGTGGCATCACGACGTTGCCGCTCGGGCATGCCTTCGATCTAGCTGGAAGGCGCGTCCAGTCGCGACTTCCCGTGAGTGTTTGGGAAGATGCCCGAACTCCGGCGTCGTTCGATACCGCAGTCGAGGAAATCGGCGATCATTTGCGGACCGTTTGCGGGGAAGTCGCGGCAGCCTTTCCCGGCCACACACGTGCGGCGCTATCCGGCGGTTTCGATTCGCGATTGATCGTTGCCGCCCTGCTCGCTTCCGGCAACCGCCCGGAGTTGTTCGTCTACGGCGATTCGGCGTCCGAAGATATCCCGATCGCGCGCGGGGTTGCCGGGAGCGTAGGCAGCGCCTTGAAGGTCATCGACAAAGGCGTGCTCAACCGACGCATGCCGCCACCGGACCTCGAACGACTGGTCAACAGCGCCTTGTTTTTCGACGGACTGCCGAACGATGGCATCTACGATTCGGGCGCGGATCAACAGACGCGCCTCGAGCAGAACGCGGGCGGATGTATTGCATTGAATGGCGGCGGCGGTGAAATATTCCGCAACTTCTTCCACCTGCCGGGTCGCGCGCTGCATGTCGTGGATATCGTGCGGGCCTTCTACCGGGGTTTCGATCCCAAGGTATTCCGACGTCCGCGCAGACTGGTTTCCTACGAAGACGGCATGGTGTCTTCGATCGGGCGCACGCTGGGCATACAGAACGCCACGGCCCGTCAAACGCTCGGGCGCCAACAGGCGGAATTGTTGTACCCGTTGTTCCGCTGTCACTACTGGATGGGCGTCAACAACAGTGTGGGCGTGCGCCATGGCTATTACGCGACGCCGCTCGTGGATCTGAAAACAGTTCGACTTGCCAGCCCATTGCCACTGGCCTGGAAGAACGCCGGCGGCTTGGAAAGCCGCCTGATTGCCAAGCTTCATCCTGGAATCGCGGGTCAACCTTCCACCTATGGATTCCGGTTCAGCGACGGTCCGGATCGTCGCGCGCACCTGGCCGAATGGATCACCTGCATGCGCCCGGTACCTGCGCGCCCGTATATCAATGCGGCGCGGCGCCATTTGTACAAGCTGCGGGTGGCGCCTCAAATGATCGCGGATTGCCGCGCGTTGCTGCCGGGAGAGTGGCGACTCGATCCCGTACTCGACTTGGCGCGGTTGCCCGACAACACGGCTTTCGCCCGTGCGCTTGCGGTGGAAGTGGCCTGGCGCGAACTGCTTAAGTGAGCGCCCAACGCGCGTTGGTCAGCACTGCCGAGTACCGCGCAGCATTTCCGGCCGGCCTTCGTGAACCCATTGCCATGCTTTCCAGTGAAACAACAACTTCCACATGAGGTAGTTGCTTCCATCGAGCGACTTCAATTTATCGCGGGCATGTGGGGCCAGCCATGCATCGTCACCCTCGAACAAGTGCTCGTCGAGGAAAGCCGAATACCGAGGTCGGGGGTTTAGCCTGCGGCCAAGCCAACCTAGGTGCTGCGCGCGGAAACGCAGCCATTCGATGCGCATCCGCTCGCGGTGGTGGGTGAGGCTGGCTGACGCGCCTTGCAACAGCTCTCCACCGCTCAGGAATGGTACCGTCAACGCCCGCTTGTCCAGGTTTGCGAACAAGCGCCGATAGAACCCGGCGTGCTGTTTCTCCTGGAAAGGAATCACCAGCGCGTGGGCAAGAAAGTCCCTGGACAGTCCGGGCGTGAAAGCATCGGCCCGGTTCGCGAACACCTTCAAGGGGTTCATGGCCGGCCGGTTGCGGCTGCGGTTCTCGATCACGAAGCGTGCGAGCCCGTAGGCGTCCTGCGGCAGGCGCGCCACCTCGGTTTCCATGTCCTGCGAGAACCCCTCGAACATGGCCTGTGCGATCTCGGGTCTGAACAGTTCCCGTGCCGCGCGCCAGATCGCGCTATCCGCGCCTCGGATCTCCTGCCGCAAATACGCGCGAAATCCGCCCTCGGGCTGGTGCAGCGGCATGAACAGGAATCCGGGCGCCAAGCCATCCCACACGGCAACGCTGTCGATCTGCGAGGCCACCTTGGATATGAACAAATCCAGACTCGGGAAACCAGCATCACTGGCGTTGATGTAATCAATATAGGCTTGGGACGAGAAGAAGTCAGGCGACGGCTGCACTTTCCGGTACGGCACGCCAACCATCGTCGCGACGGCTTCCGCCAGCCGGCCGTCGGCATCATCGTACTCGTCCTCGTGCGCGACGATCAGCGCGTCGACCGGAACGCGTGCGCGTTGCAGCAGAAACAGCAGCAATCGCGAATCGAACCCGCCGCTCAGAAGCATCGTGCCTGCACTGCCGAACGCAGCATACGTGCACAGATCTTGTTCAAGTGCAGCCAGGAAATTGTAGGATCGCCATGCATCTGACGGATCAGGCCACTGCCAGTAGCGGCGGATGGTCAGCCGGTGGTCGGTGCAGTCCCAGGTCAATACGCTTGCAGGCGGCACGCGGCGCACGCCATTCAAAAGGCTGCGCTCGCCGATGGGATGGCCGATCGAGATGAACGCGCCCCATGCAGCAGGGTCGGGATCGTCGCCCATCGCCTTGGTTTCCGTTGCCAGCGTCAACTCGCCGTCGACGTGGCGCATGTAAAGCGGCTGCATGCCGAGGCAGTCGGTGACGATGACAAGGATGTTTCTTTGCGCATCCCACAAAACACCCGTGAAGGCCCCGTCATAGCTCGGGAACAAGCGTTCCGCGCTGTCGGCATCCACCATGTCTTCGACATCGGCGCCATGGATTGGCAGCCCGGTGAAAAACCGGATGTTTCCCTGCGCTGGAAGCACCACGTCGCCCAAGCAACCGATCGAGCCTGCGGGGAAATCTCGCTGGCTCGCCGTCAAGTGGCTGAGGTTTTGGCGTTGCAACATCGCGCCAACCCGACGGGGCGCGTCGGCGCCGATGTGGATCGCGAGCTTCTTGGCCCGGCAAGCCGCGGGTACGGGCGTCATGGATCACCTTGGCCGTTGAGTGCAAGCAACGCAATGCGAGGCGTCCGGACCGCAGTTTGCGACATCGGGATCAAAAGCAACAGAGCGCGACCACCGCGGCAACACCAATTGCCCATACCATTCCAGCCGCCAGCAGCAATCGGCGAAACGGGAACCGGGTTACGCGCCAGATGATATCGGCCACGATCAGGCAGCAGATGGAAAAAACAATGAGGCCGAACAGCGGCCACCCGATGTGTCCCCCGGACCAGAAGAAGAGCGTCATGGCGCCACCCCGCCCGTGACCAGTGTTTCCCCGGCACACACGCGCTGACCGGGCTTCACGCACAACGGAAAGGAATCCGGCAACTCCAGAACCACCGTGCTTCCCAGCAGGATCCGGCCGAGCCGCTGCCCGCGCTCGAGCATGTCGCCCGTGCGCGGCCAGACTTCGATCCGCCGCGCGGCCACGCTCGTGATCAAGCGCACCGCCAATTGCCCGTATTCCTTGCTTTCCAGCACGACGCGCGTTTGCACCGGACAGTGTTTTTCGCGCAGGAACGAAAACTCGCGACCTTCTCCGTCCATGAACTGGTCGCCGTGCGGTTCTATGGCAACAACCCGCCCAGCAGCGGGGCTGCGCTGCACGTGCATGTCCCAGAAACTCAAGGCGATGACCAGGTAACGGGTTCCATCCCGTACTTCGGCGCTTGTCACCACGCCATCCGCCGGCGCAATGAGGCCGTTCTCGGGCGGTGGCGAACGCTCCGGATCACGATTGAAGAACTTGAGAAAACCCGGGTGAAAGTTTCCGCTTCGCAGCCACCCGCGTATCTGCTGCTCGGGCCAGCGCTGCCTTGGATGCAGGAACGGGCGCAACCACGCAGCCGGGTAGGGAAACCGGAGCGCCCAGGCAATGACCAGCAGCAACGCGCCGGCGAGTATCAGTATTTGTACCAGCAGGATCATCATC
>Ga0157369_10002788_pt1 | contig 20858 bp, 16 predicted proteins | sample C25metaG_FD_113461 | JGI IMG/M metagenome (GOLD analysis project Ga0157369, IMG submission 113461) | Corn rhizosphere microbial communities from Kellogg Biological Station, Michigan, USA - C2-5 metaG | ecosystem: Host-associated > Plants > Roots > Rhizosphere > Soil | place: USA: Michigan...
AATATCAAAGGCATGAAATCTGGAGTTGCGGATTGTGGTGTGCTGCAGCAGGCCTTCGGTGACCCACCCCGCTCCGCACGCGACATCAAGGATAGATAGATTCTCAAGCGAACCCGCCGGATTGCGGCCACACATCTTCAGATACTCTAATGACAGTCCGACACTATTTTGATATGTCGCAAAGAGGTCTCATTGAGCTCGTCTATTTTGTGCAGATGTCCAGAGGAATAAGTTGTATCAAAAAAAGCGCTCTGATCGGTCTTTTTCTGAATGAAATCGATCACACCCGCCGGTGATACCGGATGGACGATAGCGCAATGATTACATCGCACTGCGGTGTCGTCGCGCTGGAGGAAGGCGACCGCCCCACATTCGCAATTGTATTCGAATAAGTGTCGTCATGCGGCTAGAATGCGATTCCACAGAATTGCTCTACAGATTCGATCAAGACAATATCTGGGTGAACTTTTTCAATTAAGTCTTCTCGAAAGAATCCTTCTTCGACATAACTGACGGCAATCCTTTCGAAGTTGTGTGCAAGAAACGGCAATAAGGCATTGCTGTACGAATCCTTGGTGAGCATGAGCGTTCTTCCGTTATGAATTCCCGTATGGATGATACGAGGCGCCAACACGTCGCGGCGCGTCGTTAGCCAATCGGTTTTTGGCTCGATGTAAAAATAGTAGCCACGTTGGATCGAAGTGCTAACCCGATTCCCTATGCCGAGCATGAAGGCGAGATCGCCGTCCTCATTTTGCTCGCGCTGAGGGAATGATTTTATTGGCAGCGCATTAAGGTCTGGAAAATCTTTATGGATTCTTGTCATCAGCTCCCTATACGCGATATACGCTCCCAGAGAATTCCAGTGGGTATCAAATTTGTAATAGAGAAGGCAGGAAGGATCCTTCGCAGCAAGCAGTTGCTTTCGCACATCGATCAGGTGGTCATCCAGGGCTGCCGCTTTCAGCTTTTCAATGAGTTGATCCAGCCCGGTCTTTGAATGGACACGTAACCAAAATGGAAGCTTCTCTGGATAGATGGTCTCTTTATACGGCGGGAACAAAAGATAGAGCCGGATTCCTCGCTGATTCAAACTCGTAATGCGGGTACGAAAATCCTGCATCCAGGCGGCCATGTCGGCATCGGAAAGCCGTAAGCCTCGCCAGAATTTCAGGTGGCTTCCGTCATCGTAAAAAAGCCATCCATGCCTTCCCACAATTACAGCGTTTGATCCTGAATAGCCGAATACATAGCGGAGAGTGTTGCTCCACACGATCAGATTCGTACGAAGCGGAAAGTTGTCTCGAATGTACTGATCCAAGCGACCCGGGTAGGATGTCAGCTCGGAGAAGGTGTTCGGAAATTGTGGGCGGGCGGCGAGCCGGCGGTTTTCGGTCAAGCCATGAACAGGCCGATTAACGAACTTGAATATATTAGGGAGAAGCACAAGCGCAATCGACAACAGAGCAAGTGCCCGCCAATGATTGGTCAAGTCCTCTCTTGTCTGCTGTGGTTGTGGGATAAGAGTCTTCATGTCTCCCACCTCAGAACCTGAAGTACAGAAATGGATTGAGACTGCCGCTGGCCAAGAATACAATGCAGAGAGCAAAGCCGGCAATCAACACGCCAACGGGGAGAGCGTGCACAAACAGCGTGTCCAGGCGGGGCTCAGGATAGATTGCCGATCTTGCAACTCGAGAGTGCCGCTTATCGAGCAGTCGCGGTAGGACCGGGAACGAGAAAACAATTCCCACGATTAGGGCGCCCGCGACTTCGGGTGTGAGCCAGAGGAGTGTTGGCGGTGTCCAGGGCACGGTTGCCGGCGAAACGAGCATCGCCTTCAAAAATTGAAGCGCTTGGGTAAATGAGGGCGCTCGAAAGAATACCCAGCCGACTATGATGACCAGAAGTGTGTAGGCTGCACGCAAGGCGAGCGGAAGACGCGCCAGTACTCTTCCAAGCGCGACTCGTTCGATCAGTAGAAAAAGACCGTGATATAGACCCCAGACGACAAAGGTCCAAGACGCACCATGCCACAAGCCGGTCAAGAAGAAAACTATCAGCAGGTTGCGCAGGGTATTCCGTCTTCCTTTGCGGTTCCCGCCTAAAGAGATGTATACATAATCGCGAAACCAGAAGGACAACGTGATATGCCATCTTCGCCAGAATTCCGTAATAGACTGAGCCGCGTAAGGATAATCGAAATTCTTCGGAAAATGAAATCCCAGAAGAAAGGCAAGGCCGATTGCCATATTTGAATACCCGCAAAAATCAAAGTAAATTTGCAAGCTGTACGCAATGGCGCCGATCCACGCGGCTACAGAGCGCAATTGGTCTGGTGGCAGCGAAAACGCCAGATCGGCTGCCCTTGCCACCGTATTGGCGATTAGCACTTTCTGGCAAAGGCCAATAATGAAGTATTGGATGCCCAGGCCAATGCGTTCAAGCGTAACCCGACGCTTCTTCAATTCCATCGCAATGTCGGCGTAACGGACGATCGGTCCCGCAATCAGGTGCGGGAACATCATTATGTTAAGTGGCAAGCCGGAGGGGGAGCGCTCCGCGCTAATCTTTCCACGGTTGATGTCGACAAGATAGGAAATAAGTTGGAAAGTGAAGAACGAGATTCCAAGTGGGAGATGTGTTTTCGGCTGGCTGAGGGGAGGTAGGCTAGCAAGGTGACGAAGCGATGAAAGCGAACTGACCACCAGCGGTGTGTATTTAAAGAAGCCCAGCAAGCTGAGATTCGTGGCTATTGCGCGTTTCCGGCATTGCAATTGTTCGAGCAGCAACCCGGCTCCGAAATTAAAGACGACGAGCAGCGCAAGCGCGAATACGTAGGGCCTTCTCCCCAGACATAAAATACTAAGCTGCCGAACAACAATACGGAGTTCCGTGTGCCGGTCAGATAATAAAGAATCAGAAAAATGGGAAGAAAGTAAAAGGTAAAAACGATTGAGCTGAAAACCATCGCTACTCTAAATGCCGAGCCAAACAAATCATGCCGTTAGTCGCTGAAAGCACAGAGTTCGGCGCCTTCATTTTTTGGGAAGGTCGTGGCATCAGGTTTGGGAGTCTTGGAATGAATCAAAGAGCCAGACATTCCGGTCTTGATCGCCGGTGGCTGCGAGCACGGCCTGCATTAATATGGAACGTTTCCCACGCCATGCTCCGGTTTCCACGAAATCCCCGGGCAGGCGATCATCGACCGCGGAAAGGCAACAGGGCTCCAGGCATTCCAAGCGTTTCATGCCAACCATCGTTACTACCTCGATTGGCCAATCTCGACCGTCCTCACGTGAGCTGAGATCGAATGGCAGGCGACGCAATGCGTCCACGGCTTCCTTCGTATCGGCCATCCGGAAACAGATCGCGGCAAAGACACCGCCTCAACAGCCGCAGTTATAGCTGTGCCGAGGCATTGCTGCGCAAAATTCTCGAAAGTTGGCGATAGGGAGGTCACGCGTATAGTCTATCGTCTAGTGCCCAGCCTGGTCTGCTCCCGGCCGATAGTCGCAGCAGCCACGGTGTTTTCGTTTATCGAAGCTCGCTGACCACCTTGGGTGCCACCATACAATAGGAGGTAATGGCTGAAGAAACGAATGCGACCTGTCCATAGTCGATCTTGGATCGAAGCTCAGCTTGTTGATCGGACGCTACTTCGACGGCGCATTTTCGCCGGTGCAATTATTTTTTCGTGCCTGATGTGCATTGCCCACATGATCTCATTGCCACTGGGAATCAGTTATGATGGTCACGTCTATATTGATCTCGCGGATGTGCTTGGTTCTCCTCGTTTTCCGGCGGATTGGAATATAGCGCGTACGCCGCTGTTCCCGCTAGCCCTAAAACTTAGTTTTTGGGCGTTTGGCAGGCAGCCCATGGCCGCGATATTTGTTCCTTCGGCGATTGCACTGATCGGGATTCTCGCGCTCGGTGCGACGGTGAAGCGAATTACTGGGCCGGTGGCGGGAGCTGTGGCCCTAGTGCTCTTATCTCTTTTCCCTACGCTCGTTGCGTACCAGCATTTTGTGCTAACTGAAACGGGAAGTTTTTCTTTTCTTACCATGATGGTTGGGGTGTCCCTTTGGTACCCCGCCAACCAACGCCAAGAGTGGATAAAAGCTACCGGCATGGCTTTGCTACTCGGCCTGGGCTATTACTGGCGACAAAATCTGCTATCGATGGGATTGCTCTTTGCGATTCTTCATGGGGTTGGATCGTGGCGTATGAGATCGATGGCTGTGCCCGCAGTTTCGACGCTTAGGGAGAGGGCCCTCCGGCACCGAGCCCTTATCCTGCAGGTGGCTATGATCGCGCTGGCCCCCTATATTCTTGCGCAGCCCTGGCGCGTGTATACGAATGATCAGGCCCTTCGAGATATCATGCTCAAGTTCGGCATTGTGAAGCAGGCGCTCCCTTCTCCGGAAGATCCGTTGATCGGCGAAAACGCTGATGCCTATCAAAGAGCAATCCAACTTTCTCTTTACAATGGGCATCTTTATTCGGGCCTTCGTGCCGATCTGTCTACGTCCTTGAGCAACAAGATCTTTTCTAAACCGAGCGGCGAGAGCGCGCCCTGGCTATTCCTGCATCTGGTTGAGAAGTATCCAGACCGCTATATGGATGGTGTGGGGAGGACGCTCTTACTCTTTGCTGGCGCTCGTGGACTCCAAGACGAGAACGAAATCTTCCGTGAGCAGATTCTGTCGCCATCCTTTCTTGGTTCGAAGATTAGTGAGGGGCCCCAGCCGATCTATTTGGCTGACAAAGAGGATTTTCTTCAGCGCAGCAAACCCTCGCTAGTTCTTTGGCTCTTGCGTCGGAACGAGCGATTTTACGACTTACTCATCATGGCAGGTTTTGGGATGACGATCCTTGGACTCTTCGGTTCCCTCGTGATCCGAAGCGTCGCTCTTTTTACGATTTGTGCGACACCAATCTTCTATATCATGCCGTACCTGCTAACGCTATCCGCCGTAGACCGCTATGCGTTCCCGATCCATCCGGTTGTGCTAGCCGTTGTAGTAGTTGTCCCGGTGATTCTGGGCAGGCGCATCGTTGCCCGGGCGACTATCAACCGTAGGTTGCAACGTGGTGGGCACCCAGAAATTATCGGCACGCGGTTCGGAGGCCCGTGACGTTGAGTTCTACTGCCGAAGGTCACATGCAAGGAACGGATCAGCGTACCGCTTATGCTTGCCAAGCGTGCGGAAGCAGTTCTGAGCCTCGTCTTTGCTACCGTAAGTCAGGCTATCCGATTCGAAGGTGCAATGAATGCGGCCTTGGTTCGACCGGATTGAGCGCGGATTTCGATCCAACCGGTATCTATTCTCGGGGTTACTTTAGCGGTGGCCAAAACGATGGTTACGCCGATTACCCCGGAAGTGAACCTGTTCTTCGTAAAGAATTCAGAAGTGCATTGCGCCGCCTCAAGGCTGCCGGACGAAGTGACGGGAAATTGTTCGAGATCGGCTGCGCCTATGGATTTTTTCTGTTGGAGGCGACCCGCACATTTCAGGTCTCCGGCATCGAAATGTGTGAGGAGGCGGCCGATCATTGCCGACGCCGAGGGCTCGATGTTTCCACCGGCTTTGCGGCGGAAGAAGAGCTTGCGCGAAAGGGACCGTTCGACGCGGTTGTCATGCTTGACGTGATCGAGCATTTGCCGGATCCCTGGCATGTTCTGTGCCTGGCGCATCGTCACCTTAGCCCCGGCGGACATCTCATGATCACTACGGGAGATTGGGAGAGTATAGCCAGTCGGGTTATGGGTCCGTCCTGGCGACTGATGACACCCCCGCAACATGTTTTCTTCTTCTCGAGAAAGAATATCCACACCATTCTGGCTCGCGCCGGCTTCCGGGTTCTGGAATTGACGCGCCCTGGAAAACTCGTTCCGGTGAATCTCGCGCTATATCAAATGTTGCGGATACTGGGCGTAAAGCCCAGAACCTTTCCCCTCTTGAACAATGTTGGCATTCCGATAAATCTGTTCGACGCGATGTGCGTGATTGCAGTGCGGGAGTAGGGAATGGATCACCCGAAACAACAAGAATTGCTTTTCATCGTCATTCCCGCGTACAACGAAGCTTCCGTCATCGCCGCGACGTTGGCGCCGCTGATGGCGGCGAATCACAAAATTATCGTAGTAGATGATTGCTCTTGGGATGGCACCTGGAGCGTTCTGGAAAATCTGCCGGTCATCAGAATCCGTCACACGATTAATCTCGGCCAAGGTGCGGCCCTCCAGACAGGTATGGAGTACGCGCTACAGGCGAACGCCGATATTGTCGTCCACTTTGACGCCGACGGACAGCATGATGCCAATCAAATCTTAGCAATCGTGGAACCCATCCAGGCCGGCCGGGCCGACGTGGTCTTCGGATCACGTTTTCTACGGTCCTCGGATTTGGGCGAAATTCCACCAAGCAAGCGTGCGCTTCTGAGGGTAGGACGGATCGTTTCAGGGTTGATTACCGGTGTCTGGCTTTCCGATACCCATAATGGTTTTCGCGCCATGTCGAAGACGGCAATCGAATCAATCCGACTCCGCGAAAATGGTTTCGCGCACGCGACCGAAATACTGGATGAAGTTCGGCGGGCCCGACTTCGCTATGTGGAGGTTCCTACCACGATTCGCTACACAGATTATTCCCGCGCCAAAGGGCAGCCCATAAGCAATGCTTTTAACATACTTCTAGACATGATCGTACGAAAGCTGTTCTCATGACCCTAATTCAGCCTGTTCTAATCGTCCTGCTTGTGTGCGGCGCCCTTTTCTACCGCGCGCGAATGCGCTCGAGATTGTGGGATCGCACGATCGTCTTCATCCTTGCCGGCGCCGGAGTGATCCTGGTAGTTAGCCCGGACTTGAGCATCGCACTCGCGCATTCTCTCGGTGTGGGCCGCGGCGTTGATTTGATCATCTACCTCGGTCTCCTCGGTTTTGCATTCCTCCTGCTCTCGGTATTCTCGAAGATCCGTGTGCTCGAAGCCCAAATCACGCTGCTTACTAGAGAATTGTCTTTATGGCAAGCGCGAAACGATAATCGGCCGTGATACGGATATGTGCGCCAGCTCCGTAACGAGATCGGACCCGCAGGTGAGCTCAACGTTTTATTTTCCATCTCTCTTTTTCTCGCCGCTTCGATACCGGCCTCATGGCGTGGGCAACTGGTCCGGCCACCTCCCCCTTGCCTGCGACTTAATCGCCTCGCTACGTCCATCTGTGTTGGTGGAATTGGGGACCCATTTTGGGGAATCGTATTTTGCGTTCTGCCAGGCTATTGAGGAGACCGGGACGAAATGCAAGGCGTATGCGGTAGATACGTGGCAGGGTGACATTCATACCGGCGCATACGGGAACGAGGTTTTCAATGAAGTAGCTAGCTACAACCGATGCCGCTACAGCCAATTCTCGCAGCTAATGCGAATGCCTTTCGACGACGCGATCGAGAACTTCGAGCCCGAAAGCATTGATTTGTTGCACATTGACGGCGCTCATACCTATGAAGCAGTGCGGCATGATTTTGACACTTGGTGGTCAAGAGTAAAACCGAGCGGCATCGTGCTCTTGCACGATACTTTTGAGCGAGATGCGGGTTTTGGCGTGTGGAAGCTCCTGGAGGAGTTGAGTCAGATATTCCCAACTGTGGAATTCCGCCATAGCCACGGACTTGGAGTTGTCCTAAAATCCGGTGCTGTGGCCGGGCACGGAGTGATACCGCTCCTTTTCAATAAGGACACGGTCGAACTTGAAAGCTTGCGACGATTTTACGAAGTCTGTGCCGATCACCTGGAGCACCAGTTTTGGTTGGCGCGGCAGCGACATCCCGGAGATTGGGATGTCACTACGCAGCTCTTCTGGCGGGGCGCGGGAGAGAATTTCACAGAAGCGGCGAGTGTGAGATCAGCACACACGCTGACACCGCAGCGTTCACGTCTCGCGTTGCCGGTGCCCCGTATGGCGGCTCCTGCAACCGAGCTTCGGCTCGATCTCGCGGATTGTTCCGCATTCTTCGTGATGCATGCAATTTACATCCTGGATACGAAGGGAGAAGTGCTATGGCAGTGGCTTGCAATGGACGGTACGGACGACCTGCGAAGTAGTGGTTTGAACTTCGTTGCGGCTACCGATGAGGAAAGCGTGCTCGTTTTGGATGCTCCACTCGGCGCATCATTTTTACTTCCCGGCTCGGAATCTATTATGCAAGCCCTGCAGTCGGGAGGTGAGGTAGTAGTGGAGATGACCGGCCTCAGTCCAAAATCCTTTGTCTCAAAATTGGCAACCGCTTTTGAGTGGCGGCTGACCCGCCAGCAAGCGAAATCGGATGAGATCCAGATCGCTCTCGATCACGCGCAAAGGCTCGCCTTAGAAAGGCAGGAAGAACTCAAACAGTTTGATCGCACTTTGGTCGAGGCACAACGACTCGCCACCGAAAAACAGCAAGGGTGAGCAAGGCCGAACGACTCATCGCGAAACTCCACGCGGAACGAGAGATGTTGACGGCAATAGAGACGTGAGAGGGAATCGGCGGTTGTGGTGCGATGAATCGGGCAGATCGAGAGTTTGTTGAGACGATTGGATGATTGCCCGGCCTACTTCATCCCTTTCCGTGCAATGGCCGCGAAAGTCCTTGCCGGACCTGTGACGCGCCAGGAAATTGAGCTCTGGACTGCCGCTAGAGCGCTCTCAAGGCGTTGGACGTGCAAATCCTTTTCTCGGATTCCATTTTGCAGTTGCTGAATCAAGGAATCGTGCTCCCCTACCGAATCGCGTAGCTGTTGGAGCAAGGAATCGTAGTAGGTCACAGCACTGTCCAGTCGCTGGATTTTGGAATCGCGATCCGCCACAGCGTTGTCCAGCCGCTGGATTTTGGAATCGCGATCCGCTACAGCACTTTCGAGATGTTGAACCCAAAGATTCCTGCCTCGGATTTCGGTGTGCAATTGCTCAGCTTCGGCTTCTGCCCGAAACTGCCCCGCTGAAGACACTTCAATGAAAGAGGTCAGCGCCTCCATATGCTCTTCAGCAGTCGTAAGAGAAAAATCAACCTCGAGATAGCCGGCATCCGTGACCTGCGCAAGCAGTTGACGCGCGATCGGAAGTACCAGATACGGATCGTCTCCTGTGAAGTATAAGAGGCCCTCGGAATTGGGATGGCAAGAATCAATGAATAGAATCTGGTTACGTACGACAGACTTTAGCAACGACGTATCGCCGCTCCATTCCCAAATGACGCGATCCTGGTGATCGCGCAACGAAAGCCGATGGAGCAGGGAAAAGCCCGCCTGACTAGCGGGATCCAGGCGCATCTCCTCGAGCGGATCCTCTTGGCGCGGAAAATGCAGCCGAATCGTCTGGCGGTCACAACCAAGGGGTGACACAGCGACGCTGTCTTCATCCCTGAAATTGCTCTCGGCCGTCCGCCAGTATAACCGGACGCTTTTCCGCCACCAATGCTCAAGGACACGCGGGCCATCAAAGTATGATCGAGCTGAATAGCGGGTCGGATTGAGCTGAGCATAATCCTTAAGCATGTCCTCGACGCTGTACACTTTGAGACTCTTCAGATTCTCGTGAACCTGGCGTAGAACTCGCCTGTCGGCAGCTAGGCTCTTTAGACGCTGGACTATAGCTTGCGGGTCGAGCGCGCACAAGAAGCCAGTTACGCCATCTTCAATGCGGTCGGCGAAACTTCCGATGCGAGTGGCTAAGACCGGGACTCTCAAAGCCTGCAGTTCTGCCAGCGTATAACTGAATGTTTCCGGCACTACTGACAACAACAACCCGAGATCGGGCTTCAATTCACCGATCAATTCCGGCAGTTTCTGCCGCTCATATTCTGGAATGACCCTAATTGCTGGGTTTTCCGCATATTGTTGGCCTTGCGCTCCGCAACCGGCGAGCGTTAGATCGGCAAACGGCAACAGTTCCGGTAGAAGACGCTCGAGCAACAGGCCGCCCTTGTGAGGAGCAAGTCTGCCGAGGATCAGCACACGCAAATTCCGATCCTGCTCGAACTGAAAGTTCACGGGGACGGACTGAAGCACGGGTGTTCCATGGGGTATCACCCGGAATGAGTCCGCCAAGTCAGGAAGTAGTCGGGAATAGTTATCGCGGACGGAAGGCGAAGGAGCGATGAGCGTAATTTTACAGTCCTTCACTGCGGCTGTGAATTCCTTCCTCAACCGTACCCATTCAGTGGTAGGCACATTACGGAAGTGCTGGTTCAAAGGATTGTCACGGGTACAATCGGCGAGGCGCGGCTCTTGGCAGGACTGGCAGACGGTGTCGAATGTGATGTTGATCGCCGGACAGAAAGGATGGTAGTCATGGCAGACCAACAAAGTCGGCGTATGCTGCCTCAACGAATCCAGCGAATGCCCGATCAGTGACGAGACAATGATTTGCCCGATACTATATTCGTCTAGAATCTGCCTCAACGCGTCCGCATATTCAGCGTGTGAGGTGGCAGTGGCTTTTATCGCGGGTGCAAGAGGCCAGACGTTCAATGGGTTTGCATCGTCGACATGGCGGTAAAGATGCAACTCGCTTCCAAAGGCACCCCATGTTCCAACAGATTTCAGGACCAGATTTTCATGTTCGCGGTCCGCCCGGCAATAATCGAGAACCCAACGTTCCAGACCTCCGCCCCAACTATGCATAATGTGAAGATTGGCGCGGGTCATCGCCTTCACGGGCGAGGGCAGCGAGTCACGCTCTATGTGCAAATGACCCCGAACCCGCTCGCGAAGATGTTCGAGCGACCAAGAGGTGGCTGAATCAACCACGATGGCGTCATTACGGTCGCGAGGACGGCGCCAAGCCACGCAAACGTGGCTCGCCAAAAGATGCGAATAACGCAGCCGTGCGGCCCCGTCTGTCAAATCGGCAGGATAAGCATGTTTTTGGCAAGCTGAAATATCACGCAGTGCGGCCGCTCGGATATATACGCAATCCTGAGAAAATGACGCAATCTCAAGATCCGTCGAACCCCGATAGAGATAGCAAAGACGATCAAGCAAGAAATCGTCAGAAGGCGTCAACATTCCGGTCCTGTCGAGATGCCGAGCATCAACGGCCGAGACCGTAGCGACCCCCATCTGACGCGCCGCGCTCCACGCTAAGCGCAAGTCCCATTTTTCGGGAGGGACCGCGCCCGCTCTGATGAGAATTAAATCCTTATCGCAGAAACGCTCGAGGACCGCGGCGAAGAGATCGTTGTAGCTATTTGCCTCGAAGGAAATAACCTGAACGCCATCCGGCGAGAATAGGGGCTCTGCACCCAAAGACATTACTAGGAAAAGTTCATTCCGAGAAACAGTGCGTTTGGCAATGCAGTCCAGACTCTCTTGTACATACGGCGAATCACTTGGCGCGGCGATCACGAAAACACGGTAATCCGGAGTGACCAATGGTTCTGAATCCTCGGGCGTGTTCTGAAGGGGTACGCGACTTTCGTCATTTAGGTTGAACCAGTGAAGATAAGACCGGTTCACCGCCGAAGTCTGAAATGGATTTGGAAAAGCTTTCTGCAAATCGACCCGCTCTCGGTAGCGCTTCCGGTGGGCATTTAGAATGCGTTCGCCGTTTTCAAAGAATCCATAGGACCAGGGGGTGTTATCAAGATCGCTTTGGCCCATGCGCTCGCATTCAGCGATGTACCACTCACGCAGCTCGTAGAGAGCTGGCATGGTCTGCCCATACTTATCGAGCATCGCCTGTTGGGCACCGCTATCGAAGCCCGAGAAGTGGTAAAAGACTATGTGCCGGCCGTTCACAAGAAGTCCATCACCCATTGAGCCAGTTACCGTTCTATGAGTCAGATTCCAGGTGCAGACGTTGTAGATCGCTTCACGGAGTACTTTGTGGTCCGAAAAATAGGCGGGTATCAAGTCCGCCCATCGCTGATCGGTGAAAATCCCGCGAGGTATATCGTCGTAGCAGAAATGGTCGAGCCGCTCCGACCACCACGTGGCGAACCTGCGGCCCTCAGGGGAATTTTTCACACCGAGAAAGCCAAGATTGTAAATGCCGTGCTGAAGGACAGAAAACTCGTTATCTAAGATGGCTTCCGTCGTGGTCTCTGGCTCTGCAATGTGAGGAGTCAACAAGATGGAGCCGTTTGCGAACTCGCCCAGGAGGCTATCCAACGGAGAGAGCACTACAATATCCGGATCGAGATAGACGACATTTGTGCAGCCCGGAAGATCGAGCAGTTTTTTGAGCGCGAATCCTTTTACACCAGTACTCAATTCGACCAGTGTGTGCTTGAAAATCCACTCTTCCGAAATTTTCTGATCCAGGTCCCAAAGCGGGATTAGCGAATCGAACGGCTCATTTTCGATGGAGAACCAAGAAGGGACTGCATCGCAAAGAACGACATGAAATGAAAATTCAGGATGGAATTTCTTAACGCTCTGGGCGAGAACGCGAGCCTTCGGAATATAGTTCGCGGCGATGCTAGTGTAGATTTGTGTGGACATGTACTAAACAGCAATGCTTGCTTTTGAAGATCCTCAGATCGTCATCCGGATCTCGGCCGTCGATAAAGAGGCGCGTTTCGAAATTTAAGAAGAGCGCGGACCCAGGTAAGCGGGTCGCGAAAGACGGTGACTTTCTTCCCCTCATTCAGCGACCTCGACCTATAGTTCACCGGGAGCTCTAATGGCTTGTAGCCTTTTCTCAGTAGCTTGATTACGATCTCATAGTCAAAGTCGAAGCGGTTGCATTCGAAGTCGAGGCCGTAAAGGCACTCCCGACGAAAGACTTTGAACATAGTGAAGGGATCCGTCAATCGCTGCGAGTACAGCAGATTGAAAAGGGTCAAGAAAAAGACATGCCCTAGGTTAAAAAATGCTGCGAGGCCGGGCGAATCGGAAAATTGGCGGATCTTCCATCTATTCTTGCCGGCACTATGGCGCGATCCAAGCACGAAGTTGCTCTGAAACCGCAGCAGTGGAGCTATCAGAGCGTCGTAATCGTCAATATCGTACTCGAGGTCCGCATCTTGAAACAGGACAACGTCGCCGGTTGCAGCGTTGAGTCCATTTCTTACCGCGTGCCCCTTCCCTCTTGGTATGTCTTCTAAAATTAGCCGTATCCGAGGATGATTCTTGTATCGCAATACAAGGTCCCTACTGCCGTCAGTGGAGTTACTCTCAACGAGGATTACTTCGATATCCAAGCCGTCAATCGACTTGGCGAGCAATTGATCGATGAGTTCTACGAAGGTAGCCGCTTCGTTGTAAACGGGAACGATAACCGATAGCCTCGGCCGGAAAGATTGCGCCTTAGAGCGAACGAGCAGTCTTGTTCTGCCGTGGGACAGCCGGAAAGTCTTATTGCGAAGCACCGGACTCAAAGAAATAATCCTGCGCAGCCATTGAAAGCGTTGAAAGGTGCGCGGGTTCACAGTGAGCCTTTCATGCAGATAATTTACCGATGCCAGGCTACGGTCGGGCACGACGATAGGATCGCCAAAACCTGCTCGAACCAGTAGACTCTGCAGCGTGTCAACCGAAAAATAAAAAAGATTTGTCCGGTTAAATTCCCACCACGAGGTGCGTAGTAGCCGTGCAGTCTTGCTGTCGGTGGTTGGTGAAATGACCATCAGGCTGCCGCCAACTTCCAGAACGTCGTGCAGTCTCTGAAGGGCCTTGACCGGGTCTCTCATCCTCTCTAGCGCTAAGAACAAAATGCACGCCTGGATGCCAACAGGCAAGTCGACCTTCGAGGCAGATTCAAAGTCTTGCGCTGAAAACGCGTGAATCTGAAAGCCTGCCTTGCGAGCTTCCGCGCAGAGGTGAGAAGTCGCTCCCACCAGCAGCAGCGTGCCGCCCCTACGCCCGGAGTATGAAATCAGCTCTTGGATCCTCTCAGCTGCATTCGCCTCGTATACGTCCGTGGAGATGGTGGGCCGTAAGACGGGCGTGGTCTCTTGGTTGGCGTCGCTCCCAGGTTGAGGATTGAGAAAAAGCAAGCCGCAGTCCTGGCAGCCACAAACCGGTGACCTGTCCACAACGAATTCGTATTCCAGATGTGTCGAGCTGCAGATTGGACACCGACTGACGGCAGTCCCCATCGGCTCCCGCTGGGATCTAACGGCGGTCTTCAAGGCCTCAAGTTCTCAGATCTTGAGAGCCGCATTCTACAATGTGAACTGTCAAGACGATCTGCGCTTCTGGAGCAGCAAGCGCGACTTAGAGCAATGCAAAAGAACATCCAGGAACCTCATTGTCCAGTCTGCGGCCAAAGCGATCAGACCTCCTTCGCTTTCGAGCGAAACGGAAATTCGATTCACTCCTGCCAACGGTGCGGTCTCGAGTTCCTATTCCCGCAGCCGGCAGACGACACTTTATCCTCAATATATTCTAGCTCGTACTTTCTCGGTTCGAAGGATTCGGAATCGGCGCGGCGGCAGGAAGAGTTAAAGCGCGCCACCGCGAAACTGTATTTAGATGCGATTACGCCACTTGTTCGGACGGACAAGCCCAGGCTTCTTGAGATCGGCTGCGGATCGGGAGATTTTTTGATCGAAGCTCAATCCCGCGGCTTCGAAGTGGAGGGTCTCGAATATTCCGAGCATGCTGCCACCAAAGCGAATAGCCGCTTAGGCCGTGCGGCCGTCCGCGTTGGTTCCCCTGAAAAAGAGTGTTTGCGGCAAAACGAATACGATGTGATAAGTGCTTTCGACGTCATTGAACATCTGCGCGACCCGAGACAAGCGTTGGCTTACATGCACACCGCGCTGAAATCCGGCGGCTTGCTGGTCATCGTCACACCGTCACTAAACAGTTGGTCCCGTCATCTCCTTGGCCACCGTTGGATGGAGTATAAGACAGAACACCTTACCTATTTCAGTCGAAGATCGCTCACTCAGTTGTTTCGAGAGACTGGATTTGACACGATCCAGTTTTCCCCCAATTATAAAGTTCTCAGCCTTGACTACGTATCAGCCCACTTTGACCGATTCCCCGTGCCGGTGGCAAGCTCCCTCGTCCGCCTCCTCAGGCGAGCGCTCCCCGACAAATTAGTTCATCGGCCGACGAAGATAGTAGCAAGTGGTATTATTGCCCTCGCGCAAAAGAGCCAGTAGCGCAAGAACCTATTACATGCCGTTCTGGAGGGAAAATGAACCGCGATTTTACTTGCTGACTGGATTCGAGGAGGAGCTTTTCTGCCCAGTCAGTTATGTCCGGATTGTAAATCATCTTCAGCGGGCGCCATCCGGATGGCAAAGTTCCGCATTCGTGCTTCCGCGAGAGTTGGCAGCCGCATTAGAGGAGTTGCCGAAATGTTCTGGCCTTATTCTCGCGCGCGCGACATCAGCCGCGGCTGCTGAGCTTGCGGCACGCGCGCGAGAGCTGGGCCTGCCAGTCATCTATGACATCGACGATTATCTCTGGAAACTGCCGGACTATGTGGACACAAGACAACTTGCGGAAGGCGTAAAAGAAGTACTAGCTCATGCGACTTTGGTGACAACGCCCTCCAAAGAACTTGCCTCGTTTGTCCAAAAAATGTTTCCTGCGCTGCGAATAGCCATCATACCTAACGCCGCGGACATATTTTGCGATTACCGGCACAAGCGGGAAATAAATGCAGTTCTTGCAAATAGTGATTTTTTCCGTCTCCCTAAGATCAAAAAAGAGTTCTTTCAGGCGTTGCGTGATGGGGCGCGAGCCGCCAACGTTAAGCTGTGGCTCTATTACCTATCTAACGACGCTCCCGAGGATTTTTCAGACGACCCGAACTTACAGATTATCTGGTGTGGGGTCCGGTCCTACTCGTCATACCGATTGCTGCTCGAAAAAGTCCATCCGCAGATCGCGCTGGTGCCATTGCCGGACGACCATTTCAGCCGGTACAAATCGGTTGTCAAATTCGCGGAGTTTGGTCACCACTCGACGGCCGGCATTTACAGCCGGGTTGAGCCATACGCGTCGTTCGTGCGCGACGGCGAAGATGGTTGGCTCACCGACAACGAGCCGGTATCTTGGCGCGATTCAGTAACTCGCGTTTTGATGCTGAACGAGTTTGAATTGAATCGCATCAGAAGTCTCGCGGCCGCCCGCAGCAGGAAGGAATTTGCTAGCAAATCGATTCGAGCGACCTTGTTCTCCAACCTGGAACAAACTGGCCTGAAAAAAATCAATGGAGCTAAGGCCGCTCAACCCCCTCCGCCTGAGGTAGAATTTACGTTCCGGGAGGCGTACGACTACGTCGTCGGTCACCGGGCGGCCTTGCTATGGGAGAACGAACGCCTGCGAGAAATCCAAAGTTCATTCGACCGGATAACTGCGGAACGCGACGCACTTCTAGCGGAACGGGAACAAATTCTGAAGGACAAAGCGTAGCGAGGCAGTAATGCGTCTAGCCAGTTCGGATGCTCACGTTGAGCCTTCAATTCTCTCCGAGTTGAATTGTAGCGAGCAGGAGCTGCTGCAAATGCGGAATCATCAACTCGAATTGGAGACTAGGCGAACAACTAACGAGCGACCGGCCAGGCAGCGGGATCGGTCCCACTGGTCGAGGTTAGGCGGTCTGCTTCAAAGGCTTCAGTCTGGCCCCGGATCTCTTGTGGTATGTCTCTCCCCGCACCTCTCGAGGTGTTCCTTCGTGCTTAGAAGTCCGGAAAGGCCTCCCGATACTCCATGGATGATCTTTCTGCAGGTAACCCCTTTGGCGGAATGGCTTGCCGCCGGTGCTATCATCCGCGCAAGCGATTTTAGCCACCGGCAGAGGAACGCTTTGTCGACCGCTCTTCGAGAGGATCGCCATCTTATTCTCCAAGAGTGGTTTGGAGCCTCCGGTAATACGCTGTGGTGCCGTCCCGACACGCTCGACTGGACAGGCAGGGAAAATGCCGATCTTTTTGGTGCCGACGTTACTTATCGGTACACGAATGATTTGCGTACTTTGGAACGTCCTCTGTTTCCCGTTCTGCGCGCTGACAACGCCGAGACGAACGCTGCCATAGCGGCAAACACAGGTCTGGCGTGGCGAAGAACTGTATATACGAATGATTCCGAGATTGCGAAGCTATTGACGACTTGTGAGCATCCCGACGTGCGACGCCTTGGATTCGATGCAGACTTCACGATTGACGACACCAACGAGATGGTGCGGCCGAGCGAGGCGCATGCATTCTTTCTTGACAGTTTTCGAGTCAACGCCTTCGTCATTGAAATTGCCGGACCACCTGAGCCGACTGCTCTCTGGAATTTTGTGGAGAACTGTTTTGGGCGTATCTTTGGTCGTGAAGCCTGCTTCATGACGTCGAGCCGCTCTTTGGACGCTATTCATGTCCGATTAGCGAGTCCCGCCACACCGGTCAACTTGCGTTGGCGAATACATGAATCGGCCGATGGGCCAGTGATTTTTGACGGCGTAGAATCTTTCGCTGGTGCACCCGCTTATCTGACTAGCCGTCGAGCATTCATTTCTTGGGCCTTCCGCCTTTTTTGAAGGATGCATGCGCCTGAGGAATCGACACAAATCCGTCACTGCAGTTCTCAATTGTCACCGTGAGGGTGATTTGCTGGAACGGTCCTTCCGCTCCGTTCTCGAATCGCTGCGAACTTTAGACGGATCCGGGGCGGGATGGGAATTGTTGTGCATTGCGGACAATTGCGACTCGCGCACAATGGCGGTTCTGAACGCGTCGGTCGCATCAGTGCCCGAATACGACGTACGAGTGATTCCATCAGCGGAAGGAGACCTTGGCCTTAGCCGGAATTTAGCCGTCAAAAATGCTGCGGGCGAGTACATCGGGTTCGTCGACGCGGACGACTTGGTTTCACGAAACTGGTTCAGCGCAGCTTACCGTTCCAATAACGAGGCACCACGATCAATTTTTCATCCAGAATGCAATTTATATTTCGGATGCGTCAAGGCTTTCTTCGTGCACCGCAATCAGGCAGTGTACGACTTGAGAGCTCTCTTTTTTCATAACCTATGGAGTGCTTTGTCCTTCGCACATTCTGAGACCTATAAGAGCACGATATATCGCAGAAATCGCATCGATCAAGGGTTCGGATACGAAGATTGGAACTGGAACTGCGAAACAATCCTGGGTGGTCATGAACACCGGGTGGTGCCTGGAACCTGTCATTTCGTCCGCATGAAAGAAGGGTCGCTCAGTCAAAGTTCGGCTAGAAACGAATGTCTTATCCAGCCTACTGACCTTTGGAAGTACCTGTCACGGGGCCAAATCGGCGGCCAGGTCGGGAAGTGGAGCGATACTGTTCTATCCTGGATCGGGCGGAATCAGCGGTCGCGAAACAGGAGACAAACGGGCTTCGTGTCTGACAAGATGTTTTATGACCCGGACGACCTTATCTTCGAGGAGGCACCCGTATGGATGCATGAATCGCTTGCGGCTGCGCAGACGGACGACTCTTCGATCGACCTATCCGGTTACCTCACTAATTTCTCGCCTCTGATCGAGAGCCCGTTCGTGCCATACTTTTCCGACGCCGCTTTTAACGCGGCTTCTAGGGGTGTGGATACCATTCACTTTTTCGATTCTTCTCAAACGCTCAAACGTGTTTTGCCGTCCATTTCTTCAGAACGCGTGTTCGCAATAACGGAACGGTCGACAGAGGCTTTGCCGGAAAACGTGCTTTGGGTCGAGAATCTCGAGACACAACTCGGCTATAAGTTCGAGATGTATCTTGCGATGCTTGCTGTTCAGAGCCGGTGCCGGGAACTGCATATCTGGAATAGTACGATAGGTCTGCGCGTTCTCGCAAAATATAAACTGGCGTTACGATCAGCTGTATCGCGAGTGCATTATCATGGGGATCCCGCTAGCTGCCCGGAGGACCTCCGGCCAGTGTTTGATGCGTGCCTGTCAATTTCCTAACTATGCCGTGCGAGGCTCATATTTTATTTGTTGTGGGTATCCCACAGCCGTCCCGTCCCTGGCAGCAACAATGTGTGTGGTACAGGGTTCTCGGCCCCGGACAGGCCCTTCAGAGCGTTGGTTGCCGTGTAGATTATGTGTACCTGGAAGAGATACAACGGATTCGTTTACTGTTGACTGAATACCCCGTCAATGCTGTGGTTTTACACCGTGGAGCTGTGGGCCCTGGCTTTTCCGCTCTCCGCGACCAGACAAAAGCTTGTGCGATTCCTCTTTTTTACGATCTCGATGACAACATTATTGACCCAGAAGCGATTGAAGCAGCAAGCCATCTCAAGCATTTTGACGGCCCCACTATTCGGGCAATTCAGGATTGGACCCGAACCAACATTGCCTGCCTTGAGGAATGTGATGGAGGACTATTCTCGACGCCATCGCTCCGAGACATAGGCTTGCGTCACAACCCGAACAGCAAACTGGCGCGAAACTATCTCCCGGCCTTTTATCTTGGCATGCGGGAACCGTTCGTAAAACGCCGGGATGCCAAATTACGCGTTTATTACGGACCGGGATCAATCGAGCACAAAATTCATTTCAACCAGGTGGCGACGGTGCTGCCCGAGATCATGCGAGAATTTCCCGCCGTCGAGTTTTATATGGGCGGAGGTCTGGAGCCGCCGAATAATATGGAAGAATTTGCCTCTCGCATGATCTCATTGCCAATGGTTCGGCCCGAGATCTATTATCGTACGCTGCAGTTGATGGATATAGCACTCGCTCCCCTTGCATTGGATCGGTTTTCTGAAGCAAAAAGTTGGGTCAAAGTGCTGGAGGCCGCCTCAGCCGGTTGTATCTGGATTGGGTCCGACCAGTCTGATTATCGTGAATTCAACGCCCTTACTGGCACCGGCCATCTGGTGAGTGGCGAAGACTGGGCAAGTGCATTCCGTTCGGTGCTGAAGCATTTTCTACCGGAACGCCGCCGTGCATTGGAATCGCGGCAATTCATACGAGAACAATTCAGCATCACGAGTCATACCGCCGACTACTTGAGCACCGTTGGATTGTCCACGGAATCGCCGATGCATCTTTGACTTACGCATGGGCACGTCGAATTGGCAGAATATTCCATTTTGTGTGGAAGTGTTACGGCGTATCAGTCCGGAATCAGTCTTAGATGTAGGCGTCGGATTTGGCCGGTGGGGCTTCAGCATTCGTGAGTTTCTCGAGGCTTGGGCGGGGCGCCCGCTCACTATCCAATGGAAGTTGCGTGTCGATGGGATAGAAGTATTTTCGCCGGCCATTGCGCTGTACCACAGGTCTATCTACAACCACCTGTATGAAGGTGACGCATACGACGTTATGGCGTCGCTTGTGGAGCCCTACGACCTGGTCATTTTCGGGGATGTGTTGGAGCATTTCACACCCGAGCGAGCCCGAGCCGTGCTCCAGCGCGCCACGGAGATCGGCCGCCATGTCCTGCTCGTCATCCCGCTGGGCCCTGAATGGCCACAAGACGAACAATATGGCAACCCGTTCGAGAGGCACCTGAGCGAATGGTCCGCTGGACTGATCTGTTCGGAGTGGCCCGTTCTTAGGCATCGCTTATTTCGAGACTACTTGGGACGGATATTCGGTGTTTTCATCATCACGCGGCGCGAGCAGGACAGGCTCGCGTTCGATCTTCAGAGCGAGTCCTCGGACGGGCTTGCCGCCCTTGAGTTTGAACGGGAGCAGGCGCTCGCATTCATCGCGCAGGAAAAATCAGTAGGCGATGTGCGAGTAGCGTTGCAGCAGTGGCAAGAGCGGCTTGAATACGCTGTCCCCCGGAAACCCAAAGTCCAAATACGCCTAAGAAACCTAGCAGCGCGGGGTGAAACGGGCTGTTCTCAGGCCGCGACGGAAATCATTTGATCGGTGTTGGGCGGAGCCATCGAGCTGCCGAAGCTCCCGATTCGCATAGCTGCGATAGACCAGAGGCGT
>Ga0157369_10002789_pt1 | contig 20853 bp, 18 predicted proteins | sample C25metaG_FD_113461 | JGI IMG/M metagenome (GOLD analysis project Ga0157369, IMG submission 113461) | Corn rhizosphere microbial communities from Kellogg Biological Station, Michigan, USA - C2-5 metaG | ecosystem: Host-associated > Plants > Roots > Rhizosphere > Soil | place: USA: Michigan...
CTGGTGGACCGGGTGGTCGCGTATCCATTCGCGCTTGCGATTCAGGCAATGGCGACGGCGGTGGTCGCGAGGCGAAGCTGGCAGCTTCCGCTGCTCGCAGGTGCGGCGATGACGGCGGCATGGCTGGCGCTGCTGCGCTTTGGCGTGCCGCTGATGTGGAAGGCGCGGCCGCTACCCTGGATTCTGACGCTGGCAACCGTCGGCGCGTCGGGATACCTCGCGCACAAGCTGCTGAAGTCGTTACCGGAAGCGGATGCCGCGGAAGCTACTGGTTGAGCGGCGATGCGACGACCGTCGACGTCGAAGCCGACGGCACGGCGCCTTGCGGGCGGTAGTTGCGGTGGAAGATATCGACTATGGCGCGGCCAACCACACGTGTCATGGCGGTGGAGTGCATGCGCACCGGGAAGTTGAAGCCGTTGACGTCGTCGTAATCCTGCACGAACTCGATCTTCTTGATGAAGAACGACGGTGACTTCACCACCATGCCTTCGGCGCGGCGCAGCGAGCCGTTGAAGGCGTCAACATAGATCTTGCCCTTGAACAATCCCGGGACTTTCTTGCGCGGCTTCACGGCGAAGATGTGGACGTCGTGACCGTCGAGCTTTTCGCTGCCCTTGTAGCTGAACTTATAGTTTTGGGCGCTCAGGGCGGTTTGAGCGCCTTCGTTCTTCTGCACGTGCTCCACTTCGGACTGGAGCAGCTTGGTGATGACGTTGTGCTTCACGAAGTCGTCGCCGGTGAATTCGACCGGACGGAAGCTCAGGGCGTTGGGCGAAGCGTATTCGCGGATGAGGTGATAGTCGCCCTTCTGCAGAGTGTCGGGAAGCTGGGCATCGATTTCGACCTCGTCCGTGTAGGCGGCCAGGGCCACGCTTTGCCATTCCGCGTGCTTCTGGGCGAACTGGAGCGCCAGCTCCGGCGCCAGCCGCGGCAGGGCGTTGGTCGTCGGGATCTGGACGGACTGGTTGGCCGAAAGCGCCAGTTGCGGCGCGGCGTCGTCCTTCGCGTCGTCTGCCGACGCCACTCCCGTCAAGGCGATGAACAGGATGGCCAAAAGCTTTATGTATCGCTGACCCATGCTTCCAGTAACGACCTCGATATTCTCGCTGGACCCTGTAGTAAAGGAAAGGTAACGATGGTAATAGACCCAAGTCCCGCCGTTTGTTATGGATGAATCCGGTATTGTACCTGCTTCGCCCTCGACATTTCCACTTCCGGAACCACCGAAAGCACCGGGAAGTTCCATTCTGGCAACTACAAACCCGAGCTGCGGGACGAATCCTCGGGCGACAAATCCTCAGGCTTTTCAGCTACGATGGCCTCTCTTATATGACGGCCAAGAACGCCAACGGTTTACCCACCACAGACGAACCGGCAGGCACTGCTTCTGCCAGCCAGCCCGAAACCGATGTTTTCGCCGTCTTCGGCGCCGAGCCCGAGGTCCAGGCCTACGCGATGGCCAAGTACTCGCGTTCGGCCCTCTCCATGAAGGAGTCCCTCAGTGAGATAAATGAGCAGAAGGCGGAAAAGTTTCTAAATACTTTCTATTTTCAGTACGGGCACCGTTCCATCGCCGACCTGGCTCACATCGCCATGGCGATCGAGCGCCTCTCCATCCTCGCTGCCATCATCCTGGTCGACGAGCAGCGCTGGGACGGCCAGGAGCGCTCCACGCGCTACCAGGACTTCAAGAAAAGCGGCTACTACGTTCCCGAAATCGCCGACCAGCCTTCGCTCGACGAATATTGCGCAACCGCCGATTTCCTCTTCGCCGAATACGAAGCGCTTTCGGCGGACATGTTCCGCTATCTCGCCGAACGCACGCCGCGTCCCGACGATATGAAGCAGGAGCAGTACGATCGCACGCTCAAAGCGCGCGCCTTCGACCTTTCGCGCTACCTGCTTCCCATGGCCACCAACACGTCGCTCGGCCAGATCGTGAACGCGCGCACGCTGGAAACCCAGGTGGCGCGGCTGCTATCGTCGCCGTATGCCGAAGTGAGAAAGCTCGGCGAGAAGCTCAAGCAGGCGGCGTCGAATCCCAGCTACAACGTCAACCATGCGGCCTTCAGCAAGCTCGTTGCTGAAATCAACGAGCGCGATCCCGACCTGGCGGCGCGCGCCGAAGCCGTTCTGCTCAAGCCCGTGCGCAGCTCTCCTACGCTGGTGAAGTACGCGGATCCGAATAAGTACGAGATGGAAACGCGCGTCGAGCTGCGCCATGCCGCCGAGGAAGTGATGGAGCAGGAGCGCATCGAGCCCGCGCCGCTGGTCGACCTGCTCGACGAGAACGAGCCGCTCGAAATCGAGCTGCCCACCACGCTCCTCTACGAACACTGCCATCATCCGTACCGTCAGGTGCGCCGCCGCGTGGAAGCCTTAAGCCCGAAGCTGCGGCAGGAGATCGTTGACACCGCCGCCTCGCGCCTGCGGGGCAGACACGACGAGCTGCTCCGCGCCTTCGCCGCCGGGCAGAAGTTTCGCTTCGACATCCTGCAGGACATCGGCGGCTTCCGCGACATGCATCGCCACCGCCGCTGCATCCAGATCCACCAGGAGTTCACCGCCGTCCACGGCTACGACATGCCGGAGGAGATCGTCGCCGCGGGGCTCGAGTCGCGTTACGACGCCGCCATGCGCCGCGCGTCGGGCAACGCCGCGCGCATCGCCTCGCGCCTCGCCGACCTGGCCGCGCCCAATCCGGCTGAGACCGCGCACTACCTGCTGCCGCTCGCCTACCGCAAACGCACGCTCTTCAAAATGGATTTCTCCGAGGTGGTCTACATCTCCGAGCTGCGCACCGGGCCGGCAGGACACTTCAGCTATCGCAATGTGGCGTATGCCATGTACGAAGCGGCCGCCAAGCGGCATCCGTCGCTGGCACAATACTTCCGGGTGACCGACGTCCGCGAACCGGTGGACCTGCTGAAGCGATAACCTGCGGGAAGTTGTGCGTGGCGCGGGCGTCTCGTCCGCGTCTTGCCTTGTCATCCCGCCCAGGCGTCGAACAGAATGCGCCGGCGGAGAGGTGCAAACCGCCTCTCCTGTGCTACAAATTAGGCTGCATGGACCCCGAGGAGACCATCGCCGAGATCGAATCCCTGGAGCGCATATTCGCGCTGCCCGATTCCAGGCCGCTGGGGCCAAGCGATCTTTCGGCTGCGAATCGGACGCACGACCAGTTGAACGCCCACAGCCCGTGGTTCCGGATGTGGCGAGATTTCGGCCTCTGTTCGCGTTCGGAGTGAATACGATTTACCCGCAAAGGAGAACACCGTGAGAGGAACCGTAAAGTGGTTCAATGATGCCAAGGGGTTTGGTTTCATCACCCCCGAGGACGGCAGCAAAGACGTGTTTGTTCATCACACCGCGATCGCAACCAGCGGATTCCGGTCTCTGGCCGAAGGCGACCAGGTCGAGTTCGAGACGGAACAGGGCGCAAAAGGTCCACAAGCACGAGACGTGAAGAAGATCTAGTCGTCCGTCGCCATCTGCCAGGATCGCCCCGTCTGCTCGGGTACACCGCTCGTTCGGTCCATCCTGCACTTGCGATAAGACCTGCTATCACAATTACGGCTCACGTTAGATCTATTGAAGCGATAGCGTGCGTGTGGCGCCGGGCGTCCCCGCCCGGCGACTCGCCACGTTGCGCAACTCCTCCACGATTGGCATCCCGAGGGTGCATAGTCGAGGAATCTGCTTTTCTCGCCTGTTTGCCCCCGCATGCAACCGAGGACGCAGACCTGCGATAAGACTGCGATCACTCGTCATCGCCTAAAGCGGCTATACTCCGCCCAAGTGGGGTGGACCTCGTGTTGCGCTTTCTCGTCATTGCATTCTGGCCGGTGCTGGTGATCTTCTTGAGAATCGGCATGGAGAACTACGCCGAACTCGCGGCGCTGCTCGCCCCAGGTCGGGTGCCATGGATCGCCGCGGCCGGTTTGGCGATTGCAGCCGTTTTTTACAGCATCGTCTGGCTGCGCATAGGCCGCGATCCGCAACGCGGCACCGTCGTCGTCCGCTACGAATCACCACGTGGGCTCTCACCCGCAGCGTTGCGCTACGTGTGGCGGATGGCTTACGACCAGCGGGTATTTATCGCGGGGCTGCTCAGCACGGTAGCCAAGAGCTGCGTCCAAATCACCTGCCAGGAGCGCGTTTACAGCGTCCAGCGAACCGTCGCCGACGCCTCGCAACTCTCTCCCGAGGAACAAACCCTGGCCGATGCCCTGTTGCCTGACCCCGATCCGCTGCCGCTCACGATCGCGAACGGAACACGGATCTCCAATGCCGTCAGCCGTTTCAAGTTGTCGCTGGCGTGGAATGTAGAACGCATTTACTTCCGCCGAAACAAGGGCCATGTAAAGACCGGGCTCTGGATTTGTTTCCTCGCGGTGCAGGCGAGCATCATGCTCGGGCGGGGCGACGTCGTTGAAACGACAATGATGGGATTTGTCGGGCTCTATTTTGTGACGTTGTGGTTGAGCGTCGTGGTCTTTTTCCTGTACGTGGCCGGCGGCCTGTGGAGGCTCGGCGCCCGCGGAGACCCTTTTATCCGCAGCGTCTCCATCGCGATGTTCTCACTTCTCTCTATTTTTCTGTTTGCTGCCTTTCAACTGCTGATGCAAATCGGACACAAGACCAGTTACTGGAATACCGCCGTCATGATGGCGGCCCCGCTGCTGGCTTTGGTCTTCCACCATTTGCTGAAGAGTCCCACCGGCGCGGGGCGGGCTCTGCTGGATGAGATCGAGGGCTATCGCGCGTTCTTGCACAGTGTCGAAGCCGATCGCCTCAAACGCTTAGACACGCCCGAAACGACTCCCGACCTGACAGACAAACACCTCGCCTACGCGGTTGCCCTGGACGTGGAGACCAAGTGGAGCTCTGAATTCTCCGCGGTCCTCGATGCCGCGGGGCAAGGCGCCCCGGTGGTACTGGCTCGGGTCACTACGGCTTAGGGGCGGCGAATTGCGGTCGAGGCGCGAGTCGGCCTATTCTCGATTTTGCTTCGCATTGTGGGGGCACCCCGGTCTCGCAACCGGCAGGATCCTACGCCGCGGACCCCTTAGCGACGCACAGGTCGCGATCCTGTTCCATGGGCTCGGCGATGATCAGCGGGGCGAATTGCACCAGCTGGCCACAGTGCTTGCAGCTGGGCAGGACCGTTCCGGCGGGGATAAAGACCTCGTGGGGAGCGCGGTGCTGGTAGTGGTAGACGCGATAGACCGCGGAGCGCGGCGCGAGCGTTCCGGGCTTGTTCCAGCTGGAGTCGACTCGATGAACCGGCACTACGTATCACCTCGGGGAGGGTGGCCGCTGCGGCGCCGTTTTCCGCCTCGGTCAAAGTAGCAAGCAAGTTAATACATCGAAAGTTGTAGTGTCAACCCCGGCCCCAGGCGCATGTTGGCGTATCGCGGACGGTACGAACCGGATCGTCGACGCTTGATAGTTCAGCATGCGGGACGGCGGCGGTTACTTTCGAGCGTCCTTTGCTTGTCACGATTCGTGACATCGGGACGGCGACGGTGATACAACCGGTCGCGTGTCCCGGAAACCAATCCTGCTGGTGGAAGACGACGCGGCGTTGCGCGAGCTGTTCTCCCAGGTATTGCAGCTGGCCGGCTATGCGACCGCGGGATTCCCTTCGCCGCGCTCGGCGCTCGACACCGTTTTCCGCGATCCGCCCGATGTTGTCATCGCCGACTGGAACACGACGATCGATGGCGAACGCTTTGCCACCTGCCTCAAGCTCGCGGCGCCGGCCGCGCGATTGATCATCGTCTCCGGCGATCCGGCAGTGCAGATCACCGAGGCGTCGGAGGCCGACGCGGTGCTGGAGAAACCGTTCCCCATGGACGCGCTCGTGGCGGCGGTGCGCCGCATTGCTCCGCGCGACTAGCTACTCGTAGCGCAGCGCGACCATTGGATCGACCTTCGTCGCCTTCATCGCCGGACGGTAGGCCGCCGCCAGTGCAACGGCCGCCAGGAACAGCGCCACCACGGCAAACGTCAGCGGGTCGCGAGGACTGGTACCAAACAGCAGCGTGGACTGAAGCCCGAACGGCACCGCGGTGATGGCATGAGAAACGACGGCTGCGCCAGCCATTCCCACGACCGCGCCTGCGCCGATCAGCGCCATGGTGCGCGCGATCACCAGCTTCACGATCGAAATCCGCGGAGCTCCCAGCGCCATGCGAATTCCGATCTCGCGCGTCCGCTGCGCCACCGCGTAAGCGATCGTTCCATAAATGCCGACGCTGGCGAGGATCAGGGCGAGCGAGCCGACAACGCTGGCAAGGATGGTGGCAATCGTCGATGGCATGCGCTGGAACATGAGTGCGTCGTCCAGGCTGTGAGCGTCAGCCAGCGAGGAGAGTCGCGTATCGACCCTTGACGCTGAGTTGAGCGCAGCCGGAATCGTCTGGCCGGCGTCGCCCGTTGTATGCAGCAGGACGTCGGTCAACGGCGCATCGGGCGCCAGCGGCAGATAGAGGTAATAGGGCTCGATCAGCCCGATGTTGACGCTGCGCACGTCGCGCGCCACGCCGATCACCTGCATGGGACGCCGGTCTTTGCCGACGAGCAGGAACTTTCCCACGGCATCTTCACCGGGCCAGAGGTTTCGCGCCGTGGACTGCGACACGATGATCACGGGCGCGTGTCGCGCCGCCTCGTCGTCGGAAAAGTCCCGCCCGCGGATTAGGGGAACGCCGAGCACATCAAGGAAGCCGGGGGAAACGTCGTTATCGAAACCGCCGTGCGTGACTCCGCCTGGGATCGACATGTCCGCCAGCCCCACACCGAGTAATGGGACGTGGCTCGTAAATGCGATCGAGCGCACACCCGGAGTGAGCGCCAGTTGTTCGCGCAAGCGAGCGCGCAGAGACGCCGTTTGCGTGGGATCGAAGCCGGCAGCGTTGAGGCTCGCGAACTCGAGGTCGAGGATGCGATGCGTATCAAACCCGGGGTCGGCCTCCTGACCGCGCACCATGCCGCGTCCCAGCACCGCCGCCGTCACCAGCAGCAGGACGCTGAGCATGACCTGCACGCCGATGAGCAGATCCCGCATCTTCAGCCGCAGTCGCCGCCCGGGCGCAATCGTAATCTCGCAGCCCTTGATGACTTCATTCAAGTCCACGCGGGACGACTGCACCGCACCGGCGAGGCTGAACAGCGCGCCTGCCACCACCGACACGGCGCACGTCGCCGCCAGCACACGCGCGCTCGGCACAAAGCTGAAGTTGAAGACGTACAGGTTGGTAAATCGCGAAATGATTCGCTGCTCGATCTCCACCCAGGCCACGTCGCAGATCCATGCCGCAGCGATTACAGCGACCACACCGCCCGCGAGTCCAAGCAGGATGCCCTCGGTCATGAGCTGGCGCACCAGCCGGACGCGGCTGGCGCCGAGCGCGGTGCGCACGGCCATCTCGCGACGTCGCGCGGTCGCGCGCGCCATGAAGAAATTCGCCATGTTCGCGCACGCCACCAGCAGCACCATGCTGAAACTGGCAAGCAACAGCGCAGCGAGGGCCCGGACCGACGGGTTCCCGGGTTCGACGAAGTAGAACGCAGGACCGGCGATCATTGCCGACGTCACCACCTCGACGCCGCGATCTTTCTCCGCCTGCTGTTCCAACACGGTGAGTTCGGCTTCGGCCTGCGACCGTGTCTTGTTCGGACTCAATCGTCCGACGATGCGCAGGAACTGCTCGCTGGTGTTCTGTGCTGCGCGCTGCGGTTCCAGCGTTTTTTGCGCCGCAAGGGGAATCCAGAAGTCGGGCGGGATCGGCGGATTGCCGCTGCCCACGAAGTCACGCTCGCCGATGCCGATGATCGTGACCGCGACGCCGTAGATCGTGATCGTTTTGCCTACGATGGCGGGATCGTTGCGGAAGCGGCGGTGCCACGACGAATAGCTCAGGATCGCGACCGGCGTGGCGGCGTTGTCGTCGGTGGAGTTGAGCGTGCGGCCCGCACCGGCGCCCATGCCGAGCACATCGAAGTAATTCTCGGAGACAAACTTGACCAGAACCTGGCGCGGCTCTTCGAATTGGCCGGAAGCGAGGTTCGGCAGGCGTCCCAGTACGGTGTCGAATTCGCTTTCCGCCGCGACGCCGGAGAACGCGTGGCTGTGATCTCGCACGCGGCGGTAGTCGTCGAGCGTGAACTGGGTATTCTTCCCGCCCTTCTTGTAATGGCGCTCGAGGACCCCGAGGTTCTGCGGGTCCTTTGCCGGAAGCGGCTGCCACACCGTGGCGTTGTAGGTGTTCAGCACCAGCGTGGTGCCCACGATCCCGAGCGCCAGCGTCAGGACGGAAACCACCGTGAATCCCGCCGATTTGCGCAGGATGCGAAGGGCGTAGCGGATGTCTTGCAGCAGGGTATCCATGGGTCGTTGCGTTGTTGTACGCAAGCCGGCTGCCGCTTGCAACCGGGTAAGTACCTGAAACGACTACGCGCCCAAGGGCGGCGCGACGCCGATTTGTCCGCTACTGGTGATGGACTGTCCGATATCGAACGTCCGCGGCCAGCGTGCCATGCGGTAGCATGGATGTCATGGCAAAGCGCGCGTCCCGGGCGAAGGGACAAGGTTCAGGCAAACCGGCGTCTTCCGAGCCGGAAGCGAAAGCGGAGAAGAAGGAATCGTTCCTGGAGTCGCTGTCGTACGCCGCGTCGTCGATCGTCGTGGTGCTGTTCATCATGGCGTTCAACGTCCAGGCGTTCGAGATTCCGTCGTCGTCGATGGAGAAGACGCTGCTGATCGGCGACCACGTTTTCGTCGATCGCATAAGCTTCATGCCGGAACCGGCGTGGTATGTGCTCAGTCCGAAACACGATGTTCGACGCGGCGACATCATCGTGTTTTTCAAGCCGGGCGAGCCGGACCTCCACCTGGTGAAGCGGGTGATCGGCGTGCCGGGCGATCGTATTCACCTGAAGGACGGCGTGGTGTACCTCAACGGCGCGGCGCAGAACGAGCCGTATGCGATTCACACCGTGGGGAACTTCGACCCATTTCGCGACAACTTTCCCAACGTGCCTCCGGCGGACTACACACCCATCACCACAGACTGGAAGCTGAGCCTGCCGCAGTTTGTACACGACGGCGATCTGGTGGTGCCTCCGGATCACTACTTCGCGATGGGCGATAACCGCGACCTCAGCCTCGACAGCCGCTACTGGGGACTGGTGCCGCGTGCGAACCTGGTGGGGCGTCCGGCGTTCATCTATTGGTCTTTCGAGACGCCCGCCGACCAGGCCGAGAAAACGTCCGTCTCCGATCGCGTGGCCTTCGCCGGCAAAGTGGCAATCCACTTCTTCGACCAGACGCGATGGCGGAGGATGCTGCGGATACCGAGGTAGCAGTCAGCAATCAGCTGTCAGCATTCAGCCGTAGAGATTCGCGCAAAAAGTCCAAGCGAAAAGCAAGGCCCTCGAGTGATTCGAGGGCTTTGCGCTTCTTTCGCCGTCCCGCTGCACCACCCGAGTGGCAGTCGGCGTCGAGCGCTGCGCCCTGTGGCACAAATCGTGCCCAGTCCAGCCCGTTTTTCTCTGCCCTGGATTTTCCTGCAACTCCGCTCTTGACAGCCGTTTCCGGCGATTTCATACTCCCGCGCTGTTCCTATCGTTGCACGACCCAAGGGGAGCGTTATGCCGAGTTCTGGCCGCTGGGCGGTTCGTTCGATTGCTCTTGTCTTGTCCATCGCGGGGATGTTGATTTTCGCAGACCGCGCACGCGCCCAACTGCCCGCTGTCACGTTCAGCCAGAATGTCATCGATATTCCCGGCGCGTCGCAGGTCTGGGCGCGCGGCATCAACGACTTCGGCGTGGTGGTCGGTTTCTATCTCACCACCGGCGCCAACGGGCAGCTCTTGACCCATGGCTTCGCGCGCAACACTCGCGGCCAGATCATCACCTTCGACTATCCCGGCGCGACTGCAACCTGCCTATATGGCATCAACAACTTCGGCGTGATCGTCGGCGGTGCGGGCTGTGGAACCGTCGGCAACCTCGGCGGCGGCTGCCAAGCGGCGAATAATGTCGCGTTCATGACCAGCCTCCTCGGCGAGCAAGTCTTCTCCGGAACCGTGGTTACGCTGCCGCCCGTCAATGGGGCTCTGTCAGCATTTCTCCAGGAAGCGATGGGCATCAACGACCTCGGCGAGATTGTGGGCTTCTTCGCCGGCGGCGGATGTCCCCAGGGCCTGTGTGGCTTTTATTCTCCGAACCCCGCTGTGTCCCAGCCGAACTTCTACACCATTAACTACTCGAACTTGAGCACCTACCTGATGGGCATCAACGACGCGGAAGCGATGAGCGGGCAGTACTACGACGCGAACAATCAGCCGCACGGCTTCGTGCGCTTCGGCACCGACGCGGCGGGAGTGTGCACCTCCATCACTGCCTGTGACACGTCGTTCTCACTGGGCGATTCCGTGGGTGCATTCGGTATCAACACCGGGTTCAGCACGATCTGGAGCGCCTACCCGATAACCTCCGGAGTCGCCGGGGCCAATGACGTGCGGCTTGGCGCCGCACTCTATCCCGTCCGCTTCCAGGACGGCACGCCGGCCACCGCCTACGGCATCAACAACTACGGACGAATCGCCGGCACGTTCAATCTGAACGGCCGCAAGGTCGGCTTCTGGGGAGATCCGACTTCATTCAACCGGCTACCCGCCATCAGCCGCATCAATCCCAGCAGCGTTGCCGTGAGCTCCACGGGCGCGACCGTGAACGTCCACGGCGTAGGGTTCGTCAAGGGCAGTGTCGTGCGCTTGAACGGCACTGCGCTTCCGACGACGTACATCGATTCTGGACACATCTCGGTGCAGGTTCCGGCGGCCATCAGCTCGACACCTGGCACATCGAACGTAACCGTCTTCAGTCCGGAACCAGGCGGTGGCGAATCGGGCGCGCTGAGCTTCGCGGTGGTCTCGGCTCTCCCTGCCGCAACGGATGTGCCGGCCAAGCCGAACATCTCCTATCTGCCCCACATCGTTGCGGGCGGCGGTTTTACGACTTACGTCACCATCATCAACCGGTCGTCCGCGGCCAACGCGGTAGTGCTGAACACGATTGGCCAGGATGGCTCGCTCCAAGGGTCGCAGCGATCGATCGTGGCCCCGGGCGGCTCCTATCGAATCATTTACGACGATCCGGGCACCGCCACATCCACGTATTGGGGCATTCTCGGATCTGACCAGCCGGTCGCCGTGAATGTGTTCTTCGAACTTATCGATTCGCAGGGAAACGTCATCAACACCGTCGGCTTCAACTCGGTCGATCCGCTATCGAACTTCACGTTACCGGTGGAATTCCAGTTGCAGCCTTATCGGTCGGTGGGTTTGGCGCTGGGCAATCCTTCCAGCCAGCCGCTCAGCGTCACGCTTCAGCTCGTCGACAGCGGCGGAAACTCGATTGCCACCAAGCTGGTTTCGCTGGGGGCGTACGCGCAGCAGGCGCTCTCGCTGGATCAGGCGCCGGAATTCCGCGCGGCTCTTCCCACCGGCGACTTCCAGGGAACGCTTCGCGTGACGGCCACCGCCCCCGTGGCGGCACTCGCCCTCGGCGACGACATTGGCCCGTTCTTCAGCACGCCTCCCATCGCTGCCGGGCGCACCGGGCAGATCGTGGTGCCGCACATCATTACCGGAGGCGGCTTCGTCAGCAAGCTGACGCTCATCAACATGTCCGCCGCCGCGAATTCGCTGGACGTCAAATTCTATGACCAGAGCGGGACGCTGCTGAGCGACCAGGCGGTGCCGCTCGCAGCCAACGGCATGGCGCGGATCTCCACCGCGGAGTCGGACCGCTTCTCCGCTTCGCGAATTTCCTGGGCCGTGATTAACGCCTCGCAGCCGGCAGCAGCCAACGTCTTCTTCGAATTGCAGGACTCCAGCGGACGCGTGTTGAACACAGTCGGCTTCAACGATGCGCAACTGATCAGCGCCGGCACCATCCCGGTTCAGTTCTACAGCTCGGTTCCAGGCGGCTGCCCGGTGGGCCACACCGTCGGCATCGCGGTCGCGAATCCCGGCTCGACGGCGGCGCAGGTGACTTTCAAGCTCGTCGACGAGGCCGGTGAGATCACCACGGCATCGCCGGTGACGGTGCCTGCGGGCGGCCAGACCGCCATCGATCTCAGCGGCTTTGCCACATTCCCTCAGGCGCTCACCGCCGGGCAGAACTTCCTGGGGTTGCTGAGTGTGAAGACGAGCGTGCCCACCGCCGTGCTTGCTCTGGGCGACGACTGCGGCCCGTTTTTCGCTACGCCGCCGATCAGCGGCACGTTGTATTGAGCGTGTTCGTCGTCGAACTCTGTCGCTGAAGGTACTTGCGGCGTGATCGGAGCGAGCACGCCTCGGCGTTGCGGGTGGGACGCCCCCGCCACATCAAAACAGCGTGTTGCCTCTGCGTCCGCCGAGCGGGATGCCGAAGTGGTCGTAGGCGAGCTTGGTGGCGACGCGGCCGCGTGGGGTGCGGTCGAGGAATCCGATCTGGATGAGGAAGGGCTCGTAGATCTCTTCGATCGCTTCCGGCTCTTCGGCGAGCGCAGCGGCGAGCGTGTTCAGCCCGACCGGGCCGCCCTGGTACTTCTCGATGATGGCCAGCAGGAGCTTGCGGTCGATCTCGTCGAAGCCGTGCTGGTCGACTTCGAGCATCTTGAGCGCGGCCTGCGCGGTGGGTTGGTCGATGTTGCCCGCGCCTTTGACCTGCGCGTAGTCGCGGACGCGTCGCAGCAGGCGGTTGGCGATGCGCGGCGTGCCGCGGGCGCGTCCGGCGATTTCGGCGGCGCCGGCATCGTCGATGGCGACACCAAGAATTTCCGCAGAACGCTTGACGATGATTTCCAGTTCGGCGGCGCTGTAGAACTCCAGCCGCAGCACGATGCCCATGCGCGAGCGCAGCGGCGCCGAGAGCAGTCCGGCGCGCGTAGTGGCCGCGATCATGGTGAACGGCTTGATCTCCAGCGTGTGGGTGCGCGCGGACGGTCCCTGGCCGATCATGATGTCGAGCTGATAGTCCTCGAGCGCGGAATAGAGGATCTCTTCGAGCGCGGGCTGGAGCCGATGGATTTCATCGACGAACAGCACCTGCTTGTCGCGCAGGTTGGTGAGGACGGCGGTGAGGTCGCCTTTGATCTGGAGCGTGGGGCCGGATGTCTGCTGGAAGGCGACGCCGAGTTCGTTGGCGATGATTGTAGCGAGCGTTGTCTTGCCGAGTCCCGGCGGCCCGTAGAGCAGGACGTGGTCGAGCGCTTCGCCGCGCGACTTGGCGGCGGTCACGGCCACCGTGAGCTGGTCCTTCACCTTCTGCTGGCCGATGAACTCGCGCAGCCACTTGGGACGGAGCTTGAGCTCGAACGAAGCATCGTCGTCGGTGGGCACCGCGGAGACGATGCGGTCGGACGGAACAGCGGCAGCCGCTTTCGCCGTGCGCGCGGAGTTTTTGTCAGGAAAATCCACTGCGGGCCATCGTAAGACGAATCGCAGGCAGAGGCAACGAGGAGAAATTCACAGCAGCGCCGCGGGGATTATTTGTCGACGCGCACCAGGCGGAAGGTCAGCGTGCCCCAGCCCATCCGGGCGCGCATCTGAACGGGGATGCGCTGCGAGTCGTCGGTGTACCAGACCCAGATCTTGCCTCGATCCTTGAGGACGCCCGCCGATGCGGTGGGCTGGGCGCGCACGGTCCTAAAGGTCCCGGCCGGAGTCTTGACCTCTTCGCGCGCTTCGGCCGTGACTTTGACGGCTACGGTTTCGCCGCCGTCATTGAGCGGGAAGTCGTAGCTGCTGCCGGTTGTGAGAGGCAGCGAGGCGGTGTAGTAAATCGCGGAGATCACGTCGGTGGCGCAGCCGGGAATCGGGTGTTCGACGTGCTTGCGGTCGCCCTTGCGCAGGTTCACCTGGTCGAGAACCGCCACCTTGCGGGCGTAATCGAAGTCGTTCGTCGTCTCGACGCGGCGCGAGCCTTCTTCAATGTGCTTGGTGATGCGGCGCGAGCAGAATGTCTGCGAGTTGATCCACGCGTCGAAGCGGTCTCCCACGTGATACAGCAGCCCGACCGTGCCGACGGAATTACCGGCAGCGCGCACGTGCTGCTCGTTGCCCTCGGGCTCGATCGAGAGCACGGCGGTCCCGGCCGTCCACAGCCGCCACTCGACGTCGTAGACATAAGACTGGCCGTTGGGAAAATGGTATCCCACGGGCGGAGCCTGCATCGGTGCGGCTTGAACTGCGGGAGCGGGCTGAGTCTGCGCGGCGGCTAAGGCTACAAGCACGCCGAGCAGGCAGGCCAGCATCCGGATTCGAGACGTTTTTCTCAGCGTGTCACCTTATCCAGTACAGCTTAACGATGAGCGCGGCAAAGAGCACGGCCGCACCGATCAGCGCGTTGTACTCGCGATGCTTGCGCCAGAGCTCGCGGGAAAAACTTCCGGAACCAGACGGTCCCGGCTTCCACGGCATCAGACGCGGCACGCGACGCGCGTAGTCGTCGTATCCGGCGAAGTTCGCGCGCAGGTAGTCTTCCTCGGAGAGGATGACCGGCCAGTAGATCGCCGCGAACATCACCGCCATCGCCAGCACAACCCACCAGCTGCGGGACGCGACCGCGAATCCGGCCGCGATCAATAGCGATCCAGCGTACAGCGGATGCCGGACCCAGCGATAGGGGCCACTGGTAGTCAGCTCGCGATCCTTCTTCACGTGTCCGGCAGCGGCGGCGCGCAGCGCCAGCCCGCAAGCCGAAATCGCTAAGCCGATGCCGATTGCCCATAACGTTGGACGCGCCAGCCACAAATACAGCACCGCGAGTACGAATCCCAGCGGCACGCGGATGCGACGGGCAATGCGCTTCCATCCGGTGCGCGACGGCGAGACGTTCGAGGTGGCAGCGGCGTTCACGAAGCGCGCCCCGCGAGTAGTTTCAGCGCCGCGTCGGAGACGCGGTCGGCCGCGATCTCCAGCAGTCCAGCTTCCGCCTGCTTGCGGCGTGCGTGCGAGGTCACGCTGCGTTCGCTGCGCAACACAGTCATCGGCGCGCCCATCGGGCCGTTGCGAGCGGGATCGGTGGGGCCGTAGATGCCGACCACAGGGATGCCGAGAGCCGCGGCGAGATGCGTGGGACCAGTGTCGCCGCCGATGAAGAGCCGCGCGCGCCGGGTGATAGCGATCAACTGGCTCAGCGTGCACGCGAGCGGTTGTGCCGCGCCCGCGCTCGCGGCGATCACCGCGTCAGCCAGATCCTTTTCTCCCGGTCCATAATTCACGATGGTGGTTATTTCCTGCTCCGCGAGCTTTCGCGCGACGGCGCCGAAGCGATCGCTGGGCCAGCACTTCGCACCCCATCCCGCGCCGGGCGTCATCATGACGAAGTCGCGAATGCGGCGCTGCTCGAGTTCCGTTCGCGCCCATGCGGTGAACTTCGAATCGCGCGGCAGCGGGAAGTCGTACACCGGCTCCGCGGCGATTCCTACCGATGCTGCCGCAGCGACGGCGAGCGAAACGTTCTGCTCGGCGATGTGCCGCCCTCGAGCCGCGACTCGCCGGGTGTAGACCAAGCCGGCCGGCGATTCGATGGGCCGCGAAAATCCGAAGCGCACGCGCGCTCCCGCAAGCCTCATAAGGAGCGCGGACTTCACCGCGCCTTGCAGATCGATAGCCACGTCGTAACGCGCCTGCCTCAGCGCGCGCACAACCGAGCCGGCTGCCTGGCGAGTGGCGGCGGCCGTCAGCTCTTTTCGCCAGCCGCGGGTGTCGACGACGTGGACATGATCGGCGAGCGGCTTTTCCGGCGAGAGCGGCGCGTCGAAAAGTTCGGCGCGGCTGCACAACAGCTCTGACCAGCGATTCTCCACGACCCAGTCTATGCGGGAATCGGGAAACGCGCGGCGCAGGGTGGCGACCGCGGGAAGCGTGTGCACGATGTCGCCCATGGAGCCGAGACGCACGATGAGGATGCGCTCGAAGCCGCGACGACGCGCGCTGCGGGTCTGCTCTTCGCGCGCCGTGGCCACGGTCACCGCTGCTTTCCCTGTTTCGACGCGGCGCGAATCAGCTCGGTCGCAGAGTGGTCCTTCGGATCGCCGACGATGGCGACGCGTCCGCCGCATTCCTGCATGGCATCGCGCTCAGGCACGCTGTCGGCGGTGTAGTCGGTGCCCTTGGCTTGGACGTCAGGACGAATCTCGCGGATGAGCGCGCGCACATCCGGCTCGGAGAAGATCACAACTGCGTCCACATCGGCGAGCGCGGCGAGAATCTCCGCGCGCTCGTTCTCCGGCATGAGCGGGCGTCCTTCGCCTTTCAGGCGGCGCGCGCTGTCATCGGAATTGACCGCCACGACGAGGCGTCCGCCGAGTTGCTTCGCCGCATGCAGGTAGCGGACATGGCCGACGTGTAGAAGATCGAAGCATCCATTGGTCAGGACGATGCGTTCGCCCGCATCGCGCCACTGTTTCACGCGCGCGCGAAGCGCGTCGCGGGAAACGAGCTTGGCGGCGGCGCTCACGCGCTCCGCACCGCCGCGAGAAGTTCGTCGTGCCCGACCGTGGCAGTGCCGCGTTTCATCACGACGATGCCGCCGGCAACGTTGGCAATCCGCGCGGCAGCTTCCGGGTCGGCGCCGGCAGCGAGCGCGGCCGTGTAAGTCGCGATCACGGTGTCGCCCGCGCCGGTGACGTCGGCAACTTCGTCGGAGCCGTGAATCGGAATCGCGACCGGCGGGCGACGTCGCGCGAAACTCACCAGGCCGTCGCGTCCGCGGGTGATCACCAGCGACTGGAGCTTCATGCGGTCGAGGATGGTCTTGCCGGCTTCCTGCAGACGCTCGTCGGAGTGACCGATGCGCACGCGGAGAACATCTTCGACCTCCGGCTCGTTGGGCGTGGCGGCGCTGACGCCGTTGAACGCCAGGAGCCGGTAGCGGGAATCGACGGTTACGGGGATGTCCACTCCGGCGCCGCGAACGGCGTTCCACACATCGGGCGCGGCGGCGCCGTAGCCGTAATCGGAGATCAGCAACGCGTCGGAAGCTTCGACATAGCGTCGTGTGTTCTCGGCAAGCTCGCGCAGCGAGCTGCCGGCGAGAGCAGCGTCGGGTTCGTGGTCAACGCGCACCACCTGCTGGCGGCTGCTGTGCGTGTGTCCGGCGAGGATGCGCGTCTTGGTTGTTGTCGTGAATCCCTTGAGCTTCAGGATCCCGGTGAGCGGGATGTGCTTCTGGCGGAAGCGCTGCAACAGCAACTTGCCGGCTTCATCGTCGCCGACGACGCCGACGGGCAGCACGTTCACGCCGAGGTCGGCGAGGTTGTAGATGGCATTGGCGCCGCCGCCGGGAACCACCATCCGGTCGCGATGCTTCAGGATGAGGACGGGCGCTTCGCGCGAAACGCGCGAAATCTCGCCGAACACGAACTCGTCGGCGACCAGGTCGGCGAGCACGGCGACGGTGAGGCGAGGGAATGCCTCCACGATCTCGTGCAGGCGCCGGCTGGGCTGCGGCGCCGGGACCGCCCGGGCTCTGGTTTTACGCGCCATACTGTCCTGGATACAGCTCCGATTCTCTCATGCCGACGCGGTAGGCGGAGTGACTCCGCGTGTCCCGATTTTCCTGCCGCGCCGCTGCTCGATGGTCGCAAGCATGGCGTCGATGGCCGTGCCGGCGTCTTCCAGCGTCATTTTGACCGGGATCACGGAGACGCGGCCGAGCTTCGCGACCCGATCGCCGAGGTTGATCGCGTCCTTTTCGGTCGTGATGAAGCCGTCGGCCTCGGCGCGGCGCTGGATCTCCAGCAGTTCGTCGATATCCGAGTCGCGATAGAAATAATGATCGCGGAAGGCAGCCTCGGCCGCCGCTTCGATTCCCGCCTTGCGAAGCTGAAGAAAGAAATTCTGCGGGCGGGCGATACCGCAGAACACTACCGGCTTCGACGGCACGTTGGCGGGAAAGATGCCGCGGCGAACGCGCCACAGCGTCTTGCCGGCGGTGGGAAACGATTCGGCCGCAGCGCCGCTGACGAGCGCGATGGCGTCGGCGCGGCTCAGAGACGACGGCGGCTCGCGCAGGCGTCCCGCGGGAATGAGCTGGTCGCGCGCGTCATCGGGCGTGACCAGGCAGATGTCGAAGTCGCGCGCCAGTTCGCGGTGCTGAAAGCCGTCGTCGAGAAGGAAGATGTCGGGAGAGAAACGCTCTTCAGCAAGCAATCCCGCCTTGTAACGCTCTTCGCATACGACGACGGGAATACGAAGTTTGCGCGCGATCAGCAGCGGCTCGTCACCGAAGGCCTGCGGCGAGCCATGCGGCTCGACAACTGCCAAGCCGTTGGTTGCGCGCCCGTATCCGCGCGAGAGGACCACAACGTGCAAACCGCGCTTGCCGAGAAGGTCGCCAAGCAGGATGGTGAACGGCGTTTTGCCAGAGCCGCCGACGGAGAGATTGCCGATGCTGATGACGGGCGTGCGGAGTCGCTGGACCGGCGCCCATCCGCGGTCGAAGAACGTATTGCGCAGCCGGATGCCGAGATGCCATACCGCGGCCAGCGGCTTCATGAGCGCGCGTCCGGCGAAACACGCGTGGCGTCCGCGGTCCTCGCGGTAGCGGCTGGCGCGAACGAAGGCGCTTGGGACGCGCCGAGTAGTTCGTCTAAAGCTGCCGCGATCTTTGCCGTCGCGCCGGCGTTCTGCTGCACCACCTGCGCCGCGCGTGCGCCAAGTGCCGCGCGCCGAGCTCCGTCGCGCAGCAGGACGCGCCACGCGGAACCGAGATTGTCACCGCCGGTGACAGTGAGGGCGCCCGCGCGATCGAAGATGTCCACGATCTCGCGGAAGTTGTGATTGTGCGGTCCGACAACAACGGGAACGCCGAAGCGCGCCGGTTCGACGATGTTGTGTCCACCGGCGGGAACCAGGCTACCGCCGACGAAGGCGATGGCGGCGAGCTGGTAGATGGCGGCCAGTTCGCCGATCGAGTCGAGAAGCAGCACCTTGCCGGCGAGCGTCGCGCCGGGTTGCCATTGCGAGCGTCGGTGCCAGGGAATTCCGCTCTTGTCGAGTAGAGCGGCGACGGTGGCGAAGCGTTCCGGATGGCGCGGCGCGAGGACCAGGACAGCTTGCGGATATTCCTGCCGAACTTCTGAGAACGAATGCAGGACGAGTTCTTCTTCGCCCGCCAGCGTGCTGCCGGCGACGATCACCGGTCCCGCGTGCTCGCGCTCGAAAGCGGAACGCAGCGCGGGAACGAGTGCGGTTTCAGCGGGAGGCTTGACGTCAAATTTCAGGTTCCCCGCCACGGTCACGCGCGATGCATCCGCGCCGATCTCACGCAGCCGACGCGCATCTTCGTCCGTCTGTGCGAGGAAGACATCTACGTTGCGGAGAACTCCGGCGAGCGAGCCGCGAAACACGCGATATCGCGGAAACGACCGGTCGGAGATGCGGGCGTTGACCACGGCAACGCGCGCGCCCGACGCCTTAGCCAGCCGCAGGAAGTTCGGCCAGAATTCGGTTTCAGCAATGACGACGAGAGCCGGCCGCAGAGCCCGCAGGTAGGGACGGACGGCGAATGCAAAGTCGAGCGGGAAATAGAAGACGTTCTCCGCGCCGAATCGATCACGCGCCAACACCTGGCCGGTAGCGGTGGTGGTGGAAACTACGACCCGGCGGCCGGTGGCGCGCAGATGCGCGATGGTGGTACTCATGGCGAGCACTTCCCCGACCGAAACGGCGTGAACCCACACCGCTCCGTCGCCGCGGCTGAGGCGCGCAGGAACAGAGCCCAGCCGCTCGGACATCCCGACCCGATACTTGCCTGCGCGCAGCATCCGCCACAGCCACCAAGGCGAACTGAGCACGGCGGCCACGGCCAGGGCAAAGCTGTAGAGAATTCGCATCCGTTCGGGTCATTCTAACCGTATCGCGCGGCGCTGCCGGGAAAGACGAAGGGCACGGCCGAAGCCGTGCCCCATCAAAGAGCAATCTTTTCACTGGCCGGACTTCTTCTTCGCGGCGGCCTTCGCCGGCGCTTTCTTCGACTCGGCCTTGGCAGGAGCCGGCGGCGGCGCCGACCGCTTGGCCTGGTCAATCATGGTGTAGAGCTGGGCGTAATCGGTCACGTGCTGCGCGCTAGTGTTCGTAACCACGAAGGTGGTCGGCGTTTCGTTGATCTTCACGACCTTCTCGCCAAAATCGGCGTCGGCGCGAATGGCAGCCGCGTACTTGCCCTGCGGATCGACGATGAACGGCAGCTCGAGCTTATGTTCCGATGCGAAGCGCTCGGCGTAGGACCGGAGGTTGTCCTTCGTGATCTGCGCCTGGTACTGGTAGATGAAGAGGCGGAACTGGTCGCTGACCGCCCGGCCGTACTTGTCTTCGAAGTACTTCGCGTCGACGGCGCCGTCGAACGCCCACGGATGCATGCGCAGCGGAAAGTCGTGAATGACCAGCGGCACGTTGTACGTCTTGGCGGCCTGCTCGAAAAGAGGAGCGCGCTGGCCGCAACTTGGGCACTCGAGGTCCTCGAATACGACGAGGGCCACGCTGGCGCCGGCGGGCGGTTTGAGCATGGATCCGTCCTGCGCCACGGCCCCAAGGGCCGCCGCCAGGACACAGCACAATACGGGCAGAGTTCTGAGTTTCATCAAGGTAAATATCCCTAAGGAACTGTCTTTCTATGTTAGCAGTTTCCGCTGTTTCCAAGTACGTAGGAGCCGCGCCGGGCGGATGCAAGGCTATAATGCCCGCCTCATGGGTCGCGCTGTCATCCGTCTATCTCTGATCGCAATTCTGGCCGCCGCTTGCATGGCCGGCAACAAGCGCGGGCCATCCGGCACGATCATCGTC
>Ga0157369_10002790_pt1 | contig 20848 bp, 19 predicted proteins | sample C25metaG_FD_113461 | JGI IMG/M metagenome (GOLD analysis project Ga0157369, IMG submission 113461) | Corn rhizosphere microbial communities from Kellogg Biological Station, Michigan, USA - C2-5 metaG | ecosystem: Host-associated > Plants > Roots > Rhizosphere > Soil | place: USA: Michigan...
GCAACATTGTCACTCGGCCTTGATGATGCCGATGGCCGACACTCATTTACCTTATTCGGTATCTTCAGGTTCACCCTATGCCTTAAGTCGGGATTATGTGGCCTCCACCCTGTGCAGTCGCAAGACTGCCGATTACCAACTGGATCGCATCTAACAAAGTGTATTTTCGAGGCGAAGCGCACATGCTTACCAAACGACCTTTCACAAAGATTTTGGTGGATGGTGGAGATCCCGACGAGACGCAGAGGATCAAGAGCCTGATAGGGTTTGTCGACGGCCAAACAACGAATCCTTCTTTAATTGCGAAGAACCCCGACATTCAACGCAGACTAGCGTCCGGGCAAAAGCTCTCCTCGCTAGAGGAAAAAGAAGCATATAAGAAGATCGTGCAGCGTATCTCTCCGCTGGTGGGAGCGGCAGGAGTGTCCATTGAGGTTTTTGCTGATCTAAACACTACGGCCGAAGAAATGCTTGTCCAAGGAAAAGAGATGTTTACCTGGATACAGAACGGCTACATCAAATACCCATGCACGTCCGAAGGTTTACGAGCCGCACAGATGTCGGTAGAACGCGGCATGCGAGTCAATATGACCCTATGCTTTTCCCAGGAGCAAGCTGCTGCCGTTTATGCAGCAACGAAAGGCTCGAAAGAGCCGGTCTATGTATCCCCATTCATTGGGCGTCTCGATGATCGCGGCGACAATGGGATGGATCTCATCAGAAACATTAAGAAGATGTATAAAGCTGGCGATGATCACGTACATGTTCTAGCGGCGAGCATACGGAGCGTCGACCAATTACTTGGTTCGTTCGCGCTCGAAGCGGAATTAGCAACCGTACCCGCGAAGATTCTGCAGGAGTGGGCAACGAAAGGCTTTCCACTCGCGGGCAAAGCTTTCGTCTACAAAGGACTCGATGCAAAAGGGAACCCCTTGAAGCAAATCGAATATAAAGACTTGAATTTGAGTGAACCTTGGCAAAGTTTCGATATCACTCATGAACTTACGACCAAAGGCATTCAGAAATTTGTAGCGGATTACACGAGCACACTCACAACATCCACATAGGTGTGGTCAGTTGATGCCAGCACGGAAATCTTAGCGCTATGTAAAAGAGACACGGCCTATCTCGCCGCGTACATGGAGTCGCGCGAGTAGCAAGTGGTAATAGAGCATTCCGCGCTGTGGACCGAGTGCAGTGAGAACCCAGCTAATGTCAAGCGGAGCGGCTCCCGCGACGAACGCCAGATTGCGAGCAACGCTCGAGTCATTCATGGGAAAGACATCGAGGCGACCAAGCCCACGTAACAGAATGACTGTGGCCGTCCATGGTCCGATTCCTTTGATTCTGCAGAGGATCTCTAAGGCATCAGGACTCGAACGCTCTTCCAGCGTTGCTTCATCGAGTCCGCCGGATAGAAGTGCGTCTGCCACCCGCCGTAATGTGGCCAGTTTGTTCGCGCTCAAGCCTGTTGCAAGCAAAATATCATCGCCCGCAACGCACAACCTTTCGGCGTTGGGAAATGCATGGAGTGCGATATCGCCGCACTTGACAGGCAGACCGAGCGCCACAATCATTCGTCTTGCAATCGAGCTCGCAGCGATGAGACTCACCTGTTGAAAGACGATTGCGTTCACGCATGCTTCCCATAGCGTTGGATAACGAGGAGGCTTTACACCGCGCATACGAACGGCCAGCGGCCACAACCATGAAACACCCTTGGCTGCACGATAGAACTGTGAAAGTTCCCGTTCAACTCCGAGAATTCGACGAACGATGGCAAGCGCCCGAGTATGTTCGTCGGATCCGTCACACCCTTCAAGGGTAACGACAAGCGTAGCGGGTTGTGTTTGTGTGACGCGCACAAGGACAGGCTTGCGAAAGCCGTCGAGCGCACGGACATATTCGCCTTCGGGAGTGATCACGTCCACGATATTTGTTGATAACCTTCGCAGCGCGCTCACGGTAAGATCGAGCCGATACGGCTTAACGACGTCTATCTCATACTGAGCTTTGGAAACGACAGGCGTCGCGGCAGACCGCGTCATTGAAATAGTCTCCGGGATTCCCACCGATTCAAGGCTAGTGTCACGCCTTCGCCTTTGTTACTTTGCTCCGACTTTCGCGTGCCTTTGAAGCACCCGAATTGGAGGATGCGATCCGCTTGAAGATACCTTGCAATACAATCGCTTCATTGTGCGCCGTGTCTTTTGCTCCGTACACCAGCGTGATCGCAGGCCATTTCTGTGCCGCATGGATCGTTTGGGTGATCGTGGCTCGCGCTTCTGGACTCTTCAACTCACGCTTATAGCGCTTGCGGAATTCGAACCACCGCTTCGGATCGTGACTAAACCATTTCCGTAATTCTGTGCTGGGCGCGATGTCCTTTGCCCATGCCGCCAACCGTAGATCGGCTTTCTTCTTGCCGCGTGGCCACAGCCGGTCCACCAGTACACGAAAACCGTCCTCGGCTTCCACCTTTTCGTAGGCCCTCTTTAGCAGGATTTCCATTCGTCACACCCTAACTCTTTACACCCAAAATGCTAAGCCGCAACGCAACGAGATCCTTGAACTGGTCGATACGTCGGGCCGCCCTCGAAGGGCTACGAAAGTCGGCCATGTTGCAACTGTGCTCATTTTTTATCCCTTCCTCTAGCTTCTTGCCAACCCTATCGCCCTTCCCAGCGAGGCTCGACCTAAGTTCACTATCGGTTTCTTCTCCAGCGAATCCCTTCACGCGGTAGCGTTGCGGGCCTCGATCGACGTTGTGACATCGGCGTTCCATGTTGTTGCTGTGCGCAAATGTATGAGATTGCACCGTCACATATCGTGAATTTCGTCGAGTAACTCTTCTGGCCGCTTGGCAACCAGACTGTCCGATGTGTGGGCTGGCGCAACTCGCCTGATTCGGATGCGGTACTTGACTGGACCGCGGTTGAGGTGCTCCCAAGTCGCCTGTCCAGGCCGCGTATTCTCAAGTTCCCTATCCAAGAGCACCGGATTATGATCAGTTGTCAGGACGAATGATTCCCCTATCGCTAACGTATCGAACCTTTTAAACACAAGCGGGTGGCGTTGTGGTCTCGGAACTTTGGACAAATCCAGTTCTTCGGAAGGCGCCGTCGAGGAATCCGAGCCGCCGGTGGAGAGAACAAGCAGAGCTGAATCCTCGATCGCTTCGATTCGATGCGGTTCCCCATTCTCGATGCAAAGGACTTCCCCGGCATACAGTTCATGGGGGAAGGATCCTGCGAACAGGGTGACGTGTCCCAGGATGGCGTGTATGGTGACCATCCCTTTTGATGCATGTTCTGGAATGAGTTGTCCAGAGCGCAAACTTAGCAACACCATGCGGTATCCAGGTTCATTCATCAAGACTTTGGGATTGAACCTTTCGTCATCGTATTCGATCAGCATGTTTAGATTGTGTTTTTGCATCGCGAGCACCTCTCTTCAACAACTGCGAGAATCGTCTTCTTGATGACACAGTACGCTATCGCAAGGGCATATGCTATGACCTGACTCATAGCCTGACAATATTGTTTTCGGAGAGCTCAGTTCTTGCTGACGTGCCGGTATTCGATGACGGACACTATCTGGCGTCTGCCGTCTCAGAGTTGGAGTCGCAACCCTACAGCGATTGTCGATCGACACTCTACACAATCAAATCCACTAGTGCAAAAGATCGCGAACCCTAAATGAACGCTCAGGATTAGCATTGGTAAGTATGAGAGACCGGCAACCCAAAACGCTCCTGACGGGTGTACTCTCTTCGCGGCGTAGCTCGTACTGGTTCGTTATTCTGATTGCAATCGCGATCGGAGTTTCGACGATAGGCGCAAGCCTTGCGGTTGATTGGGTGGCGCACGGCATAGCCCGCCGCGTGTATGCGTCGGACGTTCTCGTTGGACTTACGGCCGCGCTGTTTAGTGGAGTCGCTCTTTTCCGGTTGCAGGCGCGGAGGCGAGAGCTGCTGACGCGCATGCCGGTCGTCGAGGACGTCAATCATCATGTAAGAAATGCACTCACGACAATTACCTTCTCGGCGGCTCTCCGTGAAGATGCGGAGTTGAACACCCTAATAAGAGACGCCAGCGATCGAATCGATTGGGTGCTAAGTGATGTCCTCTCGAAAAGCGCAATTGCCGGAGACCTCAGATCGACACATTCGCAATGGAATTCAGGCCGGCTGCTCACGCCAGCGGATAGGAAACAGCAAACGACCCGCGAAGATAGCTAAGGTTCGACGTGTCGAATTACGTGAGCTGAAAGTGCGCTGGTATCTCATCGCGTACTGCCATTGCGAGAATACGAGGCGAATCGGCGACCGGAGTTCACCACATTGCGATACTTGGCCTTAGCTACAGACTACGACGGGACACTGGCCACCGATGGGCGACTTTCGGAGGAAGCCATCGGGGCGGTCAAACGTCTCAGAGCTTCAGGACGGCGAGTTATTCTGGTGACCGGGAGACGGCTTGTTGAGTTGCTTGAGGTCTTGCCCCAGATTGATCTGTTCGACTGTCTCGTAGCGGAGAACGGCGCGGTTCTTTACTTCCCTCAAACGCGAGAGGAGACAGTGCTTTGCCAACCGTTACCCTTAGCGTTTATCGAACGCCTTCGAAGTCTTGGCGTGGAGCCGATCGAGGTTGGCCGGGTCATAGTTGCCACATGGATACCTCATCAAAACGCAGTTCTCCAAGCTATTCAAGAAACCGGTCTGGAGCTGCTAATCGTTTTCAACAAGAATGCCGTGATGGTGCTTCCCACAGGGATCAACAAAGCGACTGGACTGAACGTTGCCTTGCGACGATTTGGGCTTTCATTTCATGAAGCCGTTGGCATTGGAGACGGAGAGAACGACCAGTCTTTTCTGGACCGTTGCGAGTGTTCCGTGGCGGTCGCAAATGCAGTACCTTCCATCCTTAAGCTGGTGGACATGATTACGAAACAAGAAGCCGGCGGCGGTTTGGCAGAGTTAGTGAATGAGCTAATAGCCGACGACCTCGTCAGAATGCAAGGAAAACTTCCCCGTCATTTCATTCCTATCGGTTCGCTTGAAGGCGGAGGAGAGATCAAAGTTCCGCCCTATGGAACTAATATCCTTATTGCTGGACCTTCGGGAAGCGGCAAGTCCACGATTACAGCAGGTATCGTCGAACGCCTGATTGAGCAGACGTATCAGGTTTGTATTATCGATCCGGAAGGAGACTACGGACCTTCACACGATGTTATCCATTTAGGCGATTCGAATCGTGGAATAAGCATCAATGAGGTGTTGAGCATACTCGAGGATCCGAAAATGAACGTAAGTCTCAATCTCCTCGGTATTGCACTTGCGGACCGGCCGGGGTTCTTCGGGCAACTTTTCCCAAGCCTCCGAACGTTGCGTACACGAACGGGTCGACCGCATTGGCTGATTTTCGATGAAGCTCATCACGTATTGCCCTTTGATTGGGGTCATCTACCGGAAGTATTGCCGCAAAAACTAGGTGAGACCGTATTCGTGACCGTGCGGCCAGATCATTTAGCGTCTGCGATCTTGGCGATGATCGACGTAGTCATTGCTGTGGGGCCTTCCCCGGAGGCAACCATGAAAAGCTTCAGTGATGCTACCGGTCGTCCTCTGCTCTGGCCTCAAGGTCTGGCTCATAAGGCGGGGAAGGCTATTATCTGGTTTCCTGGGACTGGAAAGCCTCCATACCCGATGAGCATCATGCGGCCCAAAGGAGATCGTATCCGTCATCGCCGAAAATACGCTGAAGGCAACATGCGGTACCACAGCTTCTATTTTCGCGGACCGGAGAACCGTCACAATCTCAAAGCGCACAATCTTGCTGCTTTCTCGCAGATTGCTGAGGGTATCGGTGACGAAACATGGCTTTACCATCTGCGCCGTCAAGACTACTCCAAGTGGTTTCGTGAAGCAGTGAAGGATCCTTACCTAGCAGACCAAGCAGCTCGGATAGAACTTCAATTTCCTCAGAATTCCAAGGAGTCTCGAAAGCTCTTACGTGCCCTCATCGATGCGCGATATACGCTTCCAGAATAATCCTTCGGCCATCGCTTGCGGTCATGCGGCGTCCGATGACCAAGAAAGAGGATCGCAGGAATGCTTGCCTGGAAGACACTGCTCGCGTCGGACGCAAGCTCGAAGCCATGGAGCGGGCTCTAATGAGTTATAAACCAGGCGCAGGCGGCTGGTCTCATTGGGTCGCTGTCGAAGTCCGCCAATCAATTTAGGTCCTACAGCGACACTTCCAGTCGGGTTGATAAAGAGAGAAACCAAAGGTACGCAGGCGGAGCAGAGCCAAAGGAACTTAGTATCCGCAGACCGCCTCTCAAAAGCGTAGAGACTCCCGGAGTTGAGGGCTCTGAACTCCGCTTGGCAACCAGGATTGAAACAGCGACTGACCATGCGTGAGACCTCTACACTTAAATCTATGAGGTCTCGGGAAAGAAGCATATGACCGGAATCATAGGGCATGCTGAAATCCGGAATGGAAGACGAGAACTAATGTTTTGCCATTGCGAGCCGATTTTGATTCGCTCGAATCGAGCCTTCTAGCATTTGTATCTCGCTCAGGAGATGACGCCGTTCGGATGCCGCGCGAAATCCCTTCTGTGGAATGGCTTGCAGCAATTTAGCTTCGCGCTCTAGCAGCTCTTCCAGCTTCGCTTCATCGCTGGCGAGGTACTCGTGCAGCCTCTGTATTTCCCCAAGATCGCTCATATGATGTTAACCTTCATGGCGCGAATCCCTGCCGCTTTTACAGCATCAACGCAACGGTAGAATCCGCCTCATTCGCTAATTTTGCCGGAGTCTATCTTTCAAACGCGAACGGACGATCTCTTGCCCGCCAGCCCTGCTCGAGCTGTTTCTAACATACGCGGCCGACACTCAGGATCGCTATGACTTGGGTCAGAGCAGGCTAAGCACAGGGGCTACTCACCGCGGAGGGACTTCAACTAGGACACAGTCGATCAATAAAGCGTTCACAATTGAGCCGAATGTTGGAAAGCAGCAGGCGCCTACCAACCTGCTCAGCGCCCCTCGCGTACAGGCCAAAATAACTCCTCGATAGCCCACAAACACTGGTTCGAATCGATTTTGAGCGAGTGATAAACAATTTTATGTCGGGCGTCTGCCGCGCAGCGGCAGCGGCCACATGGCTTCGTTGAAGTCGGCTTATGGGAAGTGGATTGAGTAGTTCCCCTGATTGTCTTTGTTGTCGAGAAAGTGTCAGTTGATGACAACAGGCCAAGGCACTCATTGAGCTTGCCTTTCTCTGAATCAGGAATAGGGCGCCTTGGAAACGCGCTTATGTTGATTGAACCGCGATACGTCCGAGAACGTTGCAGTAGGAGCAAGATCTCCAAGGGACGCCAAGCAATAGAAAGATTTGTAACCAGCAAAGATTTCCTGAAAGCTGATTCACCGCAGTGAGGAATGCCTCCTCACTGGCTCAGAATCGCCCTGCATGCCTCCGTTTCTATCTAAACCTCTTCGCGCGACTCCCCAATTCCCGTTTTTCAGCCCAAAAAGTTTTATTTTGTGGAAGCGTAAATGTGGCTGACATACGGTCTAAGGGTTCAAAGGTTGTAGAGATTTATACCCCCTCCCCCTCAATGCTTATTTCGCAGGCGACGGCGTCAGACTTGTTATTGACCGACAGGTTGCTCCCGCCACCTGCAGTTACCTGCGACCCGCCCCCCTTCTCAGTACTAATCTGGCGTCGACGATCGCGTTGGCGATTTTGCGGCAACCGAGAATCCAACCTGCGAGTGGTGAAGAGAAGGGCCGCGTTTGTCGAGACCCATTCGGAGCAGGCAGGCGGAAAGTGAAGGAAAGATACTCCACAGCTGCCGCTCTAAAATGCTCTGCATGGCGACCCTTGAACAAACCGAACCTATATTAAATGCCTGCCTGCTCAATGCCAATAGGCTTCTCAGCTCGGCGAAAGCCGTAATGGCACCGGGGCAGTACCACGTGGCCTACCATCTAGCCGCGCTCGCCATGGAAGAGATCGGAAAGGCTGGCCTGATCTTAACGGAGGCTGTCGCGCCCGAGACCGGTGAAGACGGGGAATCCTTGCGCAGCAAGTGGATGGAAGATCACGAGCGGAAGCTGTTCTGGGCGATCTGGCTTCCCAGCTTTGGTGAAGATAGAGACTGGCGCACCATCCCAACCCACATGCAATTCGCCAAGGAGATCCACGAACGTCGCAAGCGAACGCTGTATTTCGATCCCGACCATCCCGACGCACAAGCCGAGATTACAGAGGGCCGCGCCGCGCGTCTCATTGGGCTGACCGAATCCCGTTTGGAGCTAGAGAAACTCAAGAAGTACCGCGACCTCGACGAGGAGGAAAAGTCCGACATGCAGTGGTTTTTCCTAGCGTCGCAGAACCCAGAGATGAAGCCGTACATCTTCTCGAAACAGAGTTTGGAGAAGCAGAACGAGATGCGCGAAAACCGCACCGGCTGGCTTCGCTGGTTACGGGGACTGTTCGAAGAATCTGCCCGAAAGGCGATGGAGATGGCCCAGCTCGAAATGGAGCGTCAGAGACCGGAAGGTGAAGCGAAATACGACGACAAATGGAAGATGCGCCTGCGGCTGAAGTCGTGGTCGCACTCGATCCGGCCCAATCAACTCAACGGCTGGAATAAAGGAATCGACAAGATCAAGCTGATCCATACCACGGACAGGTACGAGCTGCTTGTCGAGTTCATCATCGGCAAGAACGTTCTATTGGGGGATCTGTGGGGCATGGGCATGCAAAGCTCCATGATCTTCTTGTGTGCGCTCAACATCGCGACGGGAGGATTCTTCTGGTGGTATGTGCCCGCCTACACGTCGCGCTTCTACGAGTCGATGATTGATCTTGAGAGCGATCATAACGTCATAATTGAGCGCGTCCCTGAGCTGAAGATTTCCTGGGGACACATGGCGCTGAAGGAAGATGATTTGCTACGCCAGATGCCGATGGTTTTTGGGTTTGTCGGCAAGGCTTCAGAGCCGGAGCAGGCGTTCTATCACCGCTACTTCGGCTTGCTTGCGATGATGGCGAAAAATGACATCTTCTTCCAGGTCGAACACAATCTCGTTGTTGGCTTCATAGAGTGTTTCGAGATGGCCCTAATCCACTACAAAGATTGGGATGGGAGTCCGGCGGGCTACGACGACGCCGTTGCTGCAGTGTTCACGCAGTTCAGTGATTCAGCCGAGTTCATGGGAATGCTCAAGGAAGTTGCGAACGCGGCAGCCCAGGTCAGGACGCAGACCTATAGGAGGCCAATCGGGCTTGAGGATGTTGCGAGGGCGAAGGTCATATTCGACATCTACATTCGCCTCAAGGCCGCGGCATACATGCAAGAGCAAATCGCAAGTGGAGCATTGAAGGTAGAGATCGCCAATGACACTCATGCGGGGGAGTAGCGCGGATATCGATGCTGTTGAGCCTGCCCCTCTCAAGTCCTCGTAAGTCGGCATCTCGGAAGTGAACTCAACTGTCGACATCAGGGCTCAGCTCTCGTTCAGGCCTCGGTGAGTGCGTTGGCGATTTATCGTGAATCGAGAATTGTCGGGGAGGAAAGCTCCTGTGCCATTACCAATCCGCCAATCGCTGGCAGGGACAGGTCGCAGGCGCCGGTAAACGTCAAGCTGTCCAAACAATGTCGTGGAAGATTGTAATGATACCCCAGCCGTACATGAGGATTTGAAGAGCAAAGAACTGGTTCTTGGGCGGATCATTCATCGTATCTTCGAACACGTTAATCAAGTGAGAACTCGGGTGTATCAGTTTCGATGCCATCTTCCAGGTCAACTCTTCCTGGTCGCCTGACGGCCTCACGTCGACGCGCTTTCCATCTGAATCTGGTGGCAGAGGCGGCATGGTTCCATCATCGTCAGGTATCAACCTTCTTAGGCGCTCCGAAACTTCCCTCAGGTCGATATTGGATTCGTTGATAAACTGGGTCGCCTTCTCCTCGCCTTCTGAAACGAACTTGGCCCAGAACTTGAGCTCAATGAGGTTCCGCATAACCCAGGCCATCAGGTCAGCTTCCTTGTCGACCCAACTAACAGACCGTGCCAACTGCAAGTCGAGATAGCGCAATATGCGGTAGCGTGCGCGCTGCTGGTTAGAACGGTTGTCTTCGGCGGCGAGTTTGGCGAGGACCTCACGGCATTGGCCGATTTCGCCTTGGAAGGCCGCGGCACTGTAATTCTTCGCTAGACCGCTAATTGCCATCACGTGATAGGGAATGTCCAGCTCTTTGTTCGCCATGATTTCGGAGCTTATCACGCGCTGTCATAGTGTCATTCCAGGCTTGCAACCGGACATCATCGAAAGACATGGGCTCTCCACGGCAGCGATTCCGCTCAGAGGTCTCCGCTATAGACCGGTCTGAGGGTCGAAAGGTCGTAGAGATTCATACCCCTCCCCTCTCCGGCCTGGGATGGGTTGCAACTCGATCTCCACCTTACATGGAAACCAACGGCGCACAGCCGCATCCCACGTCGCGCGGTACTTCTCCAGTCCAGCTTCAGCCTGCCCTGGATCAAACGCGGACAAGACAAGTCGAACGGCCGCGCCCGTCTCCCTGACCGCAACGAGGCCCAAGCTCTCGAACCCGAAGCGTTGCCACTCCTCATAGCCATCTTCTAGATGAGAAAGTTGCGGCCTGCTCGGATTCACCAAATGGTCCTTCATTTGATCCATAGCGCCACAGAAGAGATCGCGGAAGCGTTTCAGCGAGAGTCCTACCGTTCTCTCGTCAGAAAGGTCTTTGCTTTTCCACAAATCGCCGATGTGGGAAGGGGTAGGGGATGGGTCGTTTTCTTGTGTTCTGTTTTCTTTAAATAGCTGCGACCCTGCTGCTGTCTCTTCGGAGAGACGTGCACGTCTCTTTGGAGAGACAACGGTGTCTCTCACGCGAGTCGGCGGAAGACCACCAGAACTCACACCGTCGACTTGCGGCTTGTCCGCTTTACCCTGCAGCGATCGTCTAAGCTGATCCACCTCGTCGCTGAGACGCTCCTTCACGGCTTTAGGCAGATCGTATCTTCGCCTGTGCTGGTTATACGTGGCGCCCCAGGTTCTCCCCAGAACCTCTAAATCAGTGAGTTCGAATTCCGTTGCGCGGCTGCCACGTCCAACCTTCAACCTCACGACACCCAGATACTCGAGCACTTTCACTTCGCGATTCACAGTTGCGGGACTTTGCCCCATGCTCGCTGCGAGCTCTCGCATGGTGCATTTGAAAGTCGGAATATAGCCGAACGTTCTTCGTGTGAGATTGCCATACACGGCGATCGATGTAGGGCCAACAACCTGTTGGACGAGGTCGTAAATCTCGTTTCGCTGCCAACAGAAGCGTCCTGCCGGCTTGCCTCGAGCTGGAATTCCCTCCCCATGGAGTTCCTCCTTCATATCCGCCTGGCCGGAGAACTTCCTTCTTCGATAAGTCGGTCAACTTCCGAAATCGGCACGCGGACGGCGCGGCCAAGCCGAATGACGCCTATCCTGCGTTCCCCGATCCACTGCCACACTGTCTTCTGCGAGAGCGAGAGCATTGCGGCTGCTTCTGGTACCTTGAGCAGTTTTCCTACTGCCATGACTGAGACTTTCCCCCGTACCGTGGTTTGCTAGTGATAGCATCCTATGCAGCGTATTCGTACATCACAAGACGTACTACAGGGGGTACACGTGCAAAACGATATCCGTTCGGTTGATTCCCGTATTGCCGACGGCCTAAAGCGGATGCAAGAAGCTCGCACCGCCTTCCAGACCACTCCAGAAGAGCGTGCCATCTCTGCAATGCCTGTTGTAGTTCACTATGTTGCAAGGATCGGCGAAACAAGCCTTGCGATGAAGGACGGCGAATATGCCTTCACTATCAGCCCCGAACTGATAGACCACCAAAATCCCCAAAGAACACATTATTGTGACGAGGTTTCACAGAACGCTTTTGCCATTCGGGATCAGTTCCTGAGGCTCACGGCTCCAGGTGAGGCGCTCGATTTTCTGAGTAAAACCGGCCAATTCTCCCCGATTCATTCAAGACTCACTTGGAACGAATTGCAAAGGTGGCAACGGTTTGTCTATCTGGTCCAGGAACATTCGGAACTCGCTCGCGCAATGGATGCAGGTATTCAAACCGGCGAACATGCGGAAGTTCTAAAAGCGCTGACGGGGATGTATGAGAGTTCGTTTTTTGGCTCTCTGGACTCATTGGGCTCGACGCCGAAGCCGTCTCCTGGCGAACGACACACAATCCTTGCCAGACGCCGGATCTGCAGTTGGTTCCGGCAGCCTGCGGGAGAAGCTAGTTCGATTGAATGGATGTCGAAACGGCACTTGGACGACGACGCGCTGATCCGAAAGCTGCGAGCCGGTGGCGCGATGATCGAGTACCTAGTGCCGCGTACTGACCTACGACCCGTTTTCCTCATCAGGCCTACATGCACGCTGGAGGCGATCGCGGCCACACTTTTCGCGGACCGTGCGAATGGCATTGAGTATCGCAGTTGTGAATGTTGCCATGAGCTCTTTCTCGTTGGAAAGCGTAAGAACAAGCTGTACTGCAACCAAGCACGCTGCAAGAACACGGCACACCAACGCCGTAAGCGTGGCAAACAACCAAAGGGCAAAGGGAATAAGGAAACTGCAAATCGCGTCTCGGCGCAGCCGATGGAAAGGAAGTAGCGATGTCACTTTTCCGTTACAAGGGCAGTAAGGTGTGGACGATGGACTTCATTCTTCATGGACAGCGGATCAGGGAAAGCACTGGCACGCGTTCTAAAACCCTCGCCGCAAAGATCGAAGACAAACGCCGTCGGGACCTTGAGGAGGGGAGCGCAGGAATCCGAAAGCGTCGGGTTCCGCGCATGTTCTCGGTCGAAGCCGCGGCGTGGCTTGAAATCAAGAAGACAACGTTAGCCCCGAGGTCGGTCTTGATTGAGAAAGCAAATCTCGTTCATCTCCTTCCCGAATTTGGGCAACAGTTGGTCTGCGATATTGAACCGGCGGATGTGTCGAGCTACCAGAGAAAGAGAATTGCCCGGAAGGCCTCTCCGAAAACTGTCAATTTGGAAATCGGAACGCTGCGTTCCATTTTAAAGAGGTCTGGCCAGTGGGCGCGAATACAACCCGAGATCAAAATGCTGCCAACCCGAGAGGATGTTGGTCGTGCAATATCACCGGAACAGGAAACAGCCCTATTACAAGCTTGCGCCCAATCTCGCTCTCGATCGTTACTCCCGTTCGTCACACTTGCAATTGAAACAGGGGCGAGGTTCGGTGTCATTCGAACGCTGCAATGGGGTAGCGTCGACTTTGAGAATCGGTGCCTGCGCTGGGGTAGAGACAAGACAGCGTCCGGCACGGGTCGCATCATCCCGCTAAACCAGCGAGCAATGGCCGCGCTGGGCTTCTGGGTGACGCACTTCCCGGAGCGGGAGGCTGAGCACTACGTCTTTCCCTCGGAGCGTTATGGGGCCGCTGGGGACCTCTTCGCACCCAAGGCATACAACTCTGACCCAATGAAGCCCATTGGGAGCATCAAGGAGGCCTGGGAAGCAGCGAAGCTGAGAGCCGGAAAGACTCTCAGGGACAACTCGAAAGACAAGGACTCGAAAGAGCCAATCAAGCCTCTGCCCTGCCGGTTCCATGATCTCAGGCACACGGCTGTATCGCGGATGCTGAATGCAGGAGTTCCCATCGCCAAGGTTGCAAAGATAGCTGGCTGGAGCACAGCCACGATGGTACGGATGGCAGCGCGCTACGGGCACTTCACCTTGGAGGAACTCCGGGGGGCGGTGGACAGCATCAGCAGCGTGTCGATTCAAACGGGGTCCCCGGTAATTCCCCCGGTACCGGGAGCCGCTTCACAGGGAAACCGCCCTAACTAATTGAAAGGAATGGCTCCTGAGGTAGGACTCGAACCTACAACCCTTCGGTTAACAGCCGAATGCTCTGCCATTGAGCTACTCAGGATCGCGCTGGCAACAGCAGTCTTACAGTGTGAGGAACACGTCGACTGCTCTTGTTTGTTATAGCAAATGCGGCATCGATGGTCAAAGCTGGAAATTCCGTTACGGAAACAGCAGCACGGCAATTGCATACGGAGTAAATGAGCCGGAACCCCTCGCCTCGCACGCACCCACCACCGCCGAATGATACTTCCCTGTCGCCAGCTTCTGACGCAGCGTCTCCGGCAGCCGATCCAGCGATGAGGTGGTAAAACGCTGCACAAACCATGGCTTCCGTGCACCCGCGTATCCACTGCTCATCTCGCACGTGCGTCGCGCGTCCTCAACGTTCGGCAGCATGGACAGCCTTGCTTCGGTCCGCAGCAACTCGGCGATTGCGCTCTCCTGCTGCGCGAAGCTCATGCTCTCCATCGTCCTGTCGAAGTCTTCCACGGCATATAACTGCCGGCCGCGCCGCATCACGCTGATCCCCACCGAGTTCACCCGCGGGTCCAGCAGGTTCGCGCGATGATCCGGCGAGTGCATCCACGCGTCGTGAATCTCCGGAGCACTCCACGCCTCCGCCACATTCTCCGAGATGACCGTAAACTTTGCGCCTGCCGCGTGCCCGCGCTCGGCCAGGTCCAGTTCGCCGGGATACTGGTGCGAGATCGATTCCCTCGCCGCCATCTCGCCAGCATGTCTCTGCGCCGCGCGATGCAGCGTCTCATCCCAACGCAAAGGCCGAAGCCCGTGCTGCGCACGCTCTGCATTGGCGGCGCTGAACAGATACTGCTCGGCAACGGAGCCAATCCGAGGTGACTCCGGCACCAGGGCCACTGAAGGCAGAAGGACGGCTGCCAGAACGCAAATACTACGGAGAGCCATTGGTCGCATAAACCCCAGGTCGTGGTAAAAAGTAGCGCTCTCTCATCCCACCACCCGAGGTGACTGCTGCCAACTCCCAGAAGGTCGTACTACGCGCCAGGTTCGGGAAGCCGCTCCCGATAGCGCACCATGAGCTTCAACAGCTTGCGCGCCTCCCAATAGCGCGGACCGAAGCGCTTCGGGTCTGCCAGCGTACGAAACAGCCATCCAAGGTACAGCCTGTCCGCCCACACCGGAATCCCCACCTGGTCTCCACTAAGAAACGCGATCGCTGCACCGATGCAATGAACCGCAGGCCGGTACGAAAGCTGCTGTTTCAGATACAGCCCCAGCCGCTCCTGCGTTCCCCCGCCCACTGTGACCACCACATGCTGCGGCCGCATCCGCTCAAGCTCGGCGAGCAACGTAGGATCTTCAATCTCTCTGCCGTACATTGGAGCGATGTAAACGCATTCCTGCGGTACGTCGATTCCCTGCGTCTTCAACCAGTCGAGATTTTTCTGCGCGCTTGCCGGACTCGCCATGATCCAGACGACATTGCCCGGTCGATGTCCGTCTTCCCGCTGCAGCAGCTCGCGCAGATATTTCAGGCCCGACAGCCGGTGAATCTTTTGTTTCGAGATCCGGTTCCAGATCAGCACCATGAACGCTGAATCTGTAATGCACAAATCCGCGTTCAGCAATGCCTCGCGATAACCCGCATTGCGGTCGATGTCCTTCAGCGCCGGAGCCGCGGGCACTACGAGGAGCCCACCTTGCTCCATGCGTTCCACCGCATCCTCAACGCTCCCGTTGAAGAAGCGAACGCCAAGAATCGTTACGAACTCCGGCGGCATCCCTTACTTTCCTGATGCCCCGCGTTCGATCTCGCCCTCGATCCAGCGGTAGGTCGTCTCCATGCCGTCGCGCAGCTTTGTTGAAGGCTCCCAACTGAGCCTGTCGAGGATCATGGTGTTGTCGCTGTTACGTCCGTTTACGCCCTTCGGTGCACTCAGGTTGTACTTGCGCTGTAACCTCACACCCGCGATGTCCTCGACGATATCGACCAGTTGATTGATCGTCACAAGCTCACTGGAACCGAGATTGATCGGTTCGTCGATGTTGCTCTCCATGATCATCTGCGTGCCTAGTACGCAGTCGTCGATATACATGAAGCTGCGCGTCTGGTGGCCGTTGCCCCAGATCTCAATCTCGTGATTGCCCGAGCGTTTGGCCTCGATCACCTTGCGGCAGATTGCCGCAGGAGCCTTCTCGCGGCCGCCGTTCCACGTTCCGTGAGGACCGTACACGTTGTGGTATCTGGCCACGCGGGCGACGAGCCCAAAGTCCTCTTCGAAGTGTCTGCACATGCGTTCGCTGAACAGCTTCTCCCAGCCGTAGCCATCCTCCGGGAGCGCAGGGTAGGCGTCGCTCTCCCTCAGTGGAATCACATTCGCGTTGGTCTGCTTCTCGCCGTTGTACACGCAGGCCGACGACGCGTAGAAGAAGCGTTTCACGCCTGCGTCTTTCGCCGCGAGCAGCATGTGCGTATTCGTCAGTACACTGAGCATGCAGAGCGCCTTGTTGTTCTCGATGAAGCCCATCCCGCCCATATCAGCCGCCAGCTGATACACGAGCGTCGCGCCCTTCGCGGCGACGTGGCAATTCTCCTGGTCCTTCAGGTCCAGTGACAGGCTCTCTACCCCGTCGGTTACCTGGTACCACTCTTCCAACGGCTTCACATCCACCGCGCGGATTACGTCCACGCCGTTTTCCAGTAGGCTCTTAACCAAGTGGCCGCCGATGAACCCACCCGCACCACAGACGACTGCCTTCTCGCCCTTCAGACTCATTCACTCTCCGCGTCCGCAATCTGGACCCGCTCTACGTTTGCTTCAATTCTATCTCGATCAAATGTGCAGCCGTATCTACCCGGTCTGTGGGATCCTTCTTCCTCGATGACATCAACAGCTACAGCCGCACCTCCGACACGCGGGCATACGGTCAACGTACCTTCGCATCAAAGCGTTTTCGCCTCGCTGCGCCACACACTGCGCACGAATCCGATGGTCGCGGCCGGTGTGATCCTGCTTGTGTTCTTTACTCTCTGTGCGATCTTCGCTCCGCTGCTCGCGCCGCACGACCCGGCACAACTCGACCTCACGCAGCGCCTGCTTCCCCCTTCGCACGGGCACTGGTTCGGCACGGATGAGCTTGGCCGCGATGTTCTCTCACGCACGCTTTACGGCTCCCGTGTCTCGCTCCTCGTTGCGGTCTCGGTGGTGGGTTCGTCACTTTTCGTAGGTGGGATCCTCGGCTGTATCGCCGGCTTCTATGAAGGCTGGGCGGACACGGTCATCAATCTCTACCTCACCAACGCCTTTCTCGCGCTGCCGGGCATTCTCCTCGCTGTGGCGATCGTCGCCTTCCTCGGCCCAAGTCTCATCAACCTCATCGTGGCGCTCGCGCTCGCTGGTTGGGTGAACTATGCGCGGCTTGTACGCGGCCAGGTGATGGCGATGAAACAGCGCGAGTTCGTCCAGGCAGCGCGTTCGCTCGGCGCGTCAGACGTTCGGCTTATGTTGCATCACATCCTGCCGAACATCATTCAGCCTGTGCTCGTACAGGCAGCGATTGGCATGGCAGGAGCCGTGCTGGCCGAGGCCACGCTTAGCTTTCTCGGCCTTGGCGTGCAGCCGCCCACCGCAACCTGGGGTGCCATGCTGAACGACGCGCGGTCCCACCTCTTCGAGTCTCCGTACCTCGTCTTCTTCCCTGCCGCAGCGGTTGCGCTTTGCGTGCTGGCGTTCAATCTCGTTGGCGACGGATTGCGTGATCTGCTGGATCCGCGTACGCGAATCCGGGAAGGCATGTAGAACCTCGAAATCAAATTGGGACAACAATGAAAAACTCCGATTACATATGCGTCTTCTGCGGCCACGCGATCGACCGTGTTCTTCCAAACCCCTGCTTCCTTGATCTTTCTACAAGTCGCGATCCGAAGGAGGTTCAGGGACTGTATTGCCATGCCGCATGTCTGAACCGCGTAGCAACTCCGGATTTTCCGCTTCTCACAAAACTGGAATGACCGCTGGACCCACTCACTCCTAATTCGCTACGTCCTCATTTCCTAACTTCCCACTTCCCATGATCGGCGTCATCTCGGATACTCACGGCCTGCTTCGCCCTGAAGCGCTCAACGCGTTACGTGGCGCTACGCATATCCTGCACGCGGGAGATGTCGGCAACATCGAGATTCTCGATTCTCTTCGAGCCATCGCGCCCGTTACGGCCATTCGCGGCAACATCGATACTTCAGGAGCTACAGCGGCGCTCCCAGCGACCGAAGCCATCGAGCTCGACGGCCGCCTCATCTACATGCTGCATTCCCTGGCAGATCTCGACCTGAAGCCCGAAGCCGCCGGCATCGCTGTCGTTGTCTCCGGCCACTCGCACAAGCCTGTGGTCGAAAGCCGGAACGGCGTTCTGTATCTCAACCCAGGAAGCGCCGGTCCGCGCCGGTTCAAGCTCCCCATCACCGTTGCGCACCTGCACCTTGACGGTGCGCCACGCGCCGAGATCATCATGCTGTCAGTTCAAGGCTAGGTTTTCAGCGCTGCGCGATCGCCGACTTCGGGTCAGCCACCGGCTTCGATTCCGGCTTCGGTGCAGGCCGCTGAACCATTACCGGGGGTTGAGGCGCCGGCACTGGGTGCGCCCCCGTCTTGGTCCACTCGAGCGTCACGGTAGAGAGAATGTCTGCCATCCGCTGGTTCAGATTCTGCAACTGCCCATCGGTGATCTCCTGCGCTCCGCTCGAGATTGCACAGAACGTGTTGATCTCCATATCGAAGCGATAACAGGATCCCTTGCGAAACGCTGTATAGACCTCGTCGCGCGCTTCGACGCAGATATCCCCATGCTCGTCGTGTCCGTGGTTGAACCGCATGCCGCCAATGTCCTGGACATCCGTCGACACGGGCTCTGGCGCATTCTCGGGCGCGGCCTCTTTGGCGCACTGCTCGTCGCTCGAGTGGGGGGTCACGCTGTAATAGAACACCGCTCCGCTCAGGGTCGAGAACGGATACGGATTGAAGTCGAGACTCGCGATTCCCCGCACCTGGGCGCCCGGAGAGGCGGAGCGTGCGTCGTTATGGAAGGTACTCACCTGCCCGTCTTTGCGCGTCAGGCTCCATCCAGCGGGCACCTGGAACTTCACGCCGAAGTGCCCGTCCTTGAAACCCTGCGGCGCAGCCGTTACGGGAGGTGCCGTTGGTATGACAATCCTCTGCTGCGCCACACACGGAAGCGCCGCTACACACGGAAACAACACGAGGGCCATGCCCAGGGAGAGTGTCGTCAGAAGACCCATCGCTCTTATCGTCGCATTCGAGGGTCGGTCAACCAATACATCCAATCGGTAACGAGATTCACCGCGACATAGGTCAGCCCGACGGCCAGAATGCACCCCTGTACGAGAGCATAATCCCGATTGGAAATCGCCGATAGTGTCAGTCGTCCTAAGCCAGGCCATCCGAAGATCGTCTCCGTGACAATGGCTCCTGCAAGCAGCGAGCCAAATTGCAGCCCGAGTACAGTCAAAACCGGGTTGAGCGCGTTTCTGAGCGCATGCCGGTACACCACAGTCTGCTCCGAAAGTCCCTTGGCTCGTGCAGTACGAACGTAATCCTGGCCCAACTCTTCCAGCATTGACGTTCGTACCATGCGGGTAAGTATCGCCGACACCCCGAGCCCCAAAGTGATGGCCGGCAGTACAAGATGTTTCAGAAAATCAAAGCCACCGGTACCCGCACCCGAAACCGGAAGCCATCCCAACCCGATCGCAAATACAACAATCAGAATCGGACCGAGGGCAAAGTTCGGAAAACTCAATCCGAAGAGACTGCCCACTCCCACAGTCCGGTCCTGCCACTTGTCCCGCCGGGTCGCCGAGTACACCCCTGCTGGGATCGCGATCCCTGCCCCCAGCAGCATTGCCGCCGCCGTCAGGGCCAGCGTATAGGGATAGCGCTGCAGGATCAGGTGCAGCACCGAATCATGCAGGCGGAGCGATTGCCCCAGGTTTCCATGAGCTATCCCCCGCCAATAGTGGAAGTACTGCGTTGGCAACGGCAGGTCGAAGCCGTATTGATGCCTCAGGTCGGCTATGTTTGCCGCCGTGGCCCCCTCGCCCAGCATCTGCACAATCGGATCGCCGGGCACCAGGTGGATGAGCAGAAACACCACCGTGACCACCAGCCAAAGCACCGGCAAGGTCGTCAGTGTGCGCTTTAAAAGACGCATCCCTACGCGCCGCACAGCTTGAGTCTGCTTGTCTGGCGCTGCTCCGTTCGCCACCGTCATCCGTTCGTCCCCACCGCTCGCGGCTCCTCGCTGGCCGCAAGCTCTCCCGCCACGTTCAACTCTTCCACCCGCACCTTCGAGATCCTTCTGCGGTCGATTTCCACCACCGTAAACCGCCTGCCGCCGACCTCGATGCTCTCGCCCGGCGCCGGAATATGCCCGAGTCGTGTCAAGAGCAAGCCCGCCAGCGTCTCTACGCCGCCCTCGCGCGGCAGCTTCCAGTGAAGCTGCGTCACCAGGTCCCGAAGCCCTGTGCTCCCATCCAGCAGCAGCCCTCCGCCCGGGGCCGCCAGTGGCAGCACACGCCCGGTGTCGAACTCGTCCTCCAGCTCACCGACCACCTGCTCCAGCACATCCTCCGCGGTGACCATTCCCAGCGTCGAGCCGAACTCGTCCACCACGACCGCAATCTGCCGGCGCCGCTCCTGAAACTCGCGCAGCAGATCGACGGCGAGCTTTGTCTCGGGAACTACCTGCACGTCGCGCATCACCTGTCGCAGCGTCAGCCCCGACTGCGCCGTATTCCCCATCGACTGCGCGATGCTCCGGAAGTGCATCAGCCGCGCCACGTCCATCGCGTGCACCACGCCGATGATGTGGTCGCGTCCACGCTCCGGGTCATAGATGGGCACGCGCGTGTGC
>Ga0157369_10002792_pt1 | contig 20846 bp, 18 predicted proteins | sample C25metaG_FD_113461 | JGI IMG/M metagenome (GOLD analysis project Ga0157369, IMG submission 113461) | Corn rhizosphere microbial communities from Kellogg Biological Station, Michigan, USA - C2-5 metaG | ecosystem: Host-associated > Plants > Roots > Rhizosphere > Soil | place: USA: Michigan...
CAATCGACTTGAATTCGGATAAAACAAGCGCAATGCCGACTCCCGAACTTACTGCCCTGGAGAATCAAAAATCCGTCACCCACCGGGCTCCGGCCATGGTGCCCACACTCGGACTTTTCAGTTCTACGGCTCTGGTTGCCGGTTCGATGATTGGATCAGGAATCTTTCTGGTTGATGCTGATATTGCTCGAACGGCGAATTCGCCGGCACTTCTTGTGGGCGCCTGGATCGTCACAGGAGTTTTGACGATGATCGGCGCGCTGAGTTATGGCGAGCTGGCAGCGATGATGCCGAAGGCCGGAGGACAGTACGTTTATCTGAGGGAAGCGCTCGGGCCTCTTTGGGGTTTTCTCTACGGCTGGACGTTGTTCATGGTCATCCAGACTGGAACGATCGCGGCCGTTTGCGTGGCTTTCGGCAAGTTCCTCGGCGTGTTCTTTCCATCGATCTCTACGACGCATTGGCTTTGGCATATTGTGCACGTGCCCCCGATACCGTTGGGACCGATGGTGCTGGGCAACATGGACATCGGGGTCAACACCGCGAACCTTACGGGAATCGTGATCGTGTTTCTGCTCGCGGTGGTGAACATATTCGGCGTGAAACTTGGTGCGTTGATTCAGAACATCTTCACTTCGGCGAAGGCGCTCTCGATGGCAGGACTGATCCTGCTCACGCTGACGATCGGTAGAAACGCGACAGCACTGGCTGAGAACTTCGGCTCGAACATGAGCGAGTTCTGGAAGAACGCGGGTTGGCATGCGATGCATCCGGTTCAGGTTGGCATTGGCGGACCAATCGTTCTCGTGAATCTGGTTGTTGTGCTGGCCGTCGTGCAGGTGGGTTCGCTGTTTTCGTCCGACGCCTGGAACAACATCACGTTCACGGCTGGAGAAGTGAAGAACCCACGGCGCAACATCCCACTGTCGCTGGTATTGGGAACGGGATTCGTGCTTACCACTTACGTTCTCGCTACGCTCGGATACCTTATGGTGCTGCCCATGCATGGGGACCCGCACGGCGCCACGGCACTTTCCAGAGGGATCCAATTTGCTTCAGAAGACCGCGTGGCCACGGCGGCGCTTGAGGTTGTCTTCCACTCGGGAGGGGCGTACCTGATGGCGGCAGCGATCATGATCTCGACGTTCGGGTGTGCCAACGGGCTGTCGCTGGCGGGAGCACGCGTCTACTATGCGATGAGCCAGGACGGACTGTTCTTTGAGTCTGTCGGCAAGCTGAACGAGAAGTACAAGACTCCGGCGACTGGGTTGATCGTGCAGGCATGCTGGACTGTGCTGCTGTGCATCTCGGGGTCATACAGCCAACTGCTCGACTATATTATTTTCGCGGCGCTCATCTTCTATATGCTGACGATCGTTGGGCTGTTCGTACTTCGGGTGAAGCGGCCTGATGTGAAGCGTCCGTATAAAGCGCTTGGGTACCCGGTGCTGCCGGCGTTGTACATCGTGATGGCTACATGGATCTGTATTGTGCTGTTGCGGTACAAGCCGCAATACACCTGGCCGGGGCTCGGCATCGTGGTGCTTGGGATCCCGGTGTACCTGTTCTGGTCGCGGCAGTCGGCAAGGGCAGGGAATCGAGCCTGAGAATCCTAACTCTCCAGATCTACTTTTTTGCAAAACAAACGACCTATTTCTATACCAAGCGACTTAAAAACAATTCCCGTCAGTATCCAAAGTGTGCTCGATTCTCTATACATACTTTTTGCAAAATCTTGGAAACGACTGACTTATTCCTAAGATCTTCTTACCAAGAGGCTTAGAATGGAACCCATCCGATTTCCCTTTACCCACTTTTTACAAAATCTTGCAAACAAGTATCTTATTTTCAAGTTCTTGTAATAAATGGACTCGCGATTAACGCCGTGATGCAGCTGAGTTTTTCTGACAGAAAGCGCCCGCAATCATCATGCACCGCGGAGGGCTAATAGCCTGCAATCTTCCGCGATTGATGAATCGGTCTCCCAGTAAAGAGGGATTGATCGTTATTCCGCAATCCGCTTGCATAGTGGCGAGCAACAATTCACGATGCTCGACAGCAGCGAACTTGAAATTCATGGTCTTAATTTGCGTTTCATCATACTCTTAACGCCGGGGGATCTCTTGTGCTTGGGCCAATGATTCGCAGTTTTCCAGAGCTGTCCTTTCGAGGTTGGTCTTCACTTCTTATTCTTGGATCGCTGATTGCGACGCTGCAGGCTGCCGCAAGTATCCCAGCTACGTCCACGACGCTGACGGTGACTTCGGGGGGCAGCGTGGTCACATCCGCCACATCGGGCTCCATAGTGACGCTCACCGCTACGGTCAATGCAGGGCCGACCGTACTGACAACCGGCCAAGTGAACTTCTGCGATGCATCGGCGATGTTGTGCACGGATGTCCACCTGGTTGGCACAGCTCAACTAACAAAAGCTGGAACAGCCACTTTGAAGTTCAGACCGGGCGTCGGGAGCCATAGTTACAAGGCAATCTTTACTGGAACGAAGAGCGACTCAGCCAGTGGGTCCAATATAGCGACGCTTCTCGTGACGGGTACGGTGGCATCAACAACTTCGATTGCCGCGAGCGGCTCGCCAGGCAACTACCAGCTGACGGCGACGGTGGCTGGCATTGGGAGCGCTGCTCCGAGCGGGATGGTTTCGTTTCTCGATGGCAGCAACAGCAATGCTGTCCTGGGTACGGCCATGCTGGGCAATAGCGTGTCAGGACTGAATTTCGTCAACTCCTGGGTTGGAAACACGGGTCCCTTGAGTGAGCGACCTTTCGTCGGCGACTTCAACGGAGACGGTATTCAAGACCTCATCATTTCCGGTGACGAAAACATATTTCTTCAGCTGGGCAAGGGCGACGGCACGTTTTCTTCCACTGCAATGAATTCAGCAGGCCAGGTGGCTCTTGCGGCCGGCGACTTCAACGCGGACGGCATCCTGGATCTAGTCGCGACGTCGGCGGACGCTCAGAGTTTTGCAGTTACAGTTTGGCTGGGCAACGGCGACGGAACCTTCAAACCCACCGGAGCCAATTCATCGATAGGACCGAGCGGAAGCATCCCCGGGTCTGTTCAAGTCGGCGACTTCAATGGAGACGGAATTCTTGATTTGGCGGCGCTCATGAACACGGGAGGTAATTTCAATTCGTTGACTGTACTTCTGGGCAACGGCGATGGGACGTTCTCGTCCGCTGCCGCGAGTACGAATCTACAAGACTCCAATGGGCAGATGGCGGTCAGTGATTTCAACGACGACAGCATCCTGGACGTTGCCACGGCAAACAGAAACAGCAACTCCGTATCAATTCTCCTGGGAAATGGCGATGGAACGTTTTCGCCGGTTGTAGTCTCTCCAGCAACCGGCAGCAATCCTTTCGATCTGGTCACAGGCGATGTTAACGGTGACGGCAAGCTGGACCTAGTGGTATCTAACGGTGGTGGTAGCACACTCACGGTGCTTCTAGGCAACGGCAACGGCACGTTCACTGCCGGTGCATCGAGTCCGCAGACTGGTTTATTTCCCGGTCCCATCACGGTGGGAGACTTCAACGGAGACCACAGAGCGGATCTTTTCGTATTAGCCAACCAGGGCGTTGTCTCCATGTTTCTGGGCAACGGCGATGGCACATTCACGCTCGGGTCAAGCATTCTGGAGCAGAATAGCCCACTGTCCATCGCGGCAGGAGACTTTAACGATGATGGTAGCTCTGATATCGCTGTGGTGAGCACCTATGGCTATCCCGGCGTGACCGTGCAATTGTCAGCAGACCAGTCTGCGACGGGAATGGCGGCGCAAATCGCCCTGCCTGTGGCCACCGGCACACATCAGGTAGTCGCCAGCTATGAGGGTGATACCAATTTCGAACCCAGCATTTCTGCAGAAACCGGGTTGGCTGCCGCAGTTGGAACCGCGACTATCGTTGTTTCCCCTTCCGCTAACTCCGTCTCCTACGGCACGGCCGAGACTTTGAACGCGAAGGTCACGGGCGACGGTTTCACGCCCACCGGCACAGTCACTTTCATCGACGGCATCAAACAACTGGGTACTGGAGCGTTGAACGGCAGCGGCATCGCTACGTTCATGAGCAGTTCCCTTGCGGTAGGGTCCCACTCTATTACGGCGAGCTACGCCGGCGACACAAACTATCCGACAGCTACTTCCACAGCGATTCCGCTGACCGTGAACATAGGCACGCCGACAATCAGTTTGACGACGTCTGGCTTAGGTCTCTACGGCATGTCCCTCACAATGACTGCGACGCTGACTGGCGGAGGGGTAAGTCCCACTGGGACCGTTACCTTCTTCGACGGTGCGACTGCATTATCGACGGGCGCCGTCAGTGGAGGTGTCGCCAAGTACCCGACCACAGCGCTTGCAGTTGGATCTCATACGCTAACTGCGAGCTACTCTGGCGACAGCAATTACGTTGGCGTGACCTCCGCGGCTGTCACCGTTGTAACGGTCCCGATTGGCACAGCTATCTCGACAGTTACTGCTACGCCGGCCGCCGCTACGATCACCAATCAGCAGATGGCCACGGTAACTGTCGCCGTCGCAGGGAGCAGCGGCCAGGCAATGCCGACAGGAATAGTGACGCTCGCGAGCGGTTCGTTCAGCGCGATGCAAACGCTTGTGGGCGGCACCGTCAGCATCTCCATCCCAGCAGGGACCCTAAGTGATGGCGCAAATACACTGACCGCCACTTATTCCGGTGACGCAACGTACGCGAGTTCCAAGGCCAATACCACAGTTACGGTTTCGCAGGTTGCGATCGCGGGATCGGCGCCATCGCCTGTCTCTCCTGGAGCCAGCGCAAAGGCCAACATAAGTCTCTCGGCAGGCAGTACATATTCTGGAGAAGTGAATTTGAGCTGCACCCTGACTGGTTCTCCGGCGGGCGCGCAAAATGTGCCAACTTGCAGTTTGAGTCCTGCTAGCGTCACCATCCCCCTCGGTGGGAGCGGAACCAGCGTTTTGACTGTCAATACAACTGCCTCATCAACCACAGCGTTTGTCAGGCCTACCAAGCCGAGCCTGTGGGTGCTCGGCGACGCGGGGGCCCTTCTGGCTGGTTTTCTGCTACTTGTTACACCAATTGGGCGACGCCGGTGGATGACGATGTTGGTAGCGCTATGGTTAATCGCTGCTGCCGGGGCAATCGGCTGTGGTGGAGGCTCGACTCGAGCGACACATACCACTCCGGCGACAACCGCGGGCAACTATATCTTCACCGTGGCGGGAACCGACTCAACCAACCCAAATATCTCGGCTTCGACGAGCGTTACTGTCCCAGTCCAATGACCCGTACTGATTCCAGGCTTTAGCAGAGTGCGAGCAATTCTTCGCAGAAATGTTTGTGACAGCGCAATAGAAACGGCCTCGCTGAAGGAGGCCGTTTGGAATCTCAGAAGTAAAGGCGGGGCAGCTTAGGCGGGGGTCTTGGCGCAGAACTCGTCGAAAGCGCGGATCAGTTCGCCAGCGATTTGCTGGGCGGTCGCCTGCTCGATGACGAAGCGTTGCATGAGGTAGACAAGCTTGCCGTCTCGCATGATGGCGATCGCGGGCGAGGTCGGCGGGTTGCCTTCGAAGTAGCTACGAGCGCGCTCAGTTGCCTCGCGGTCCTGGCCTGCGAAGACTGTGATCTTGCGATCGGGTTGATTGGGAGAGTTGGTAAGGGCGAGTCTTACTCCAGGACGCATTTTGCCTGCTGCACAACCGCAGATAGAGTTGACCACGACGAGGGTGGTTCCGGGCTGCGCCACGGCAGCATCCACCTCATCGGCGGTGCGAGTTTCCGAAATGCCTGCGCGCACCAGTTCCTCGCGCATGGGGATGACCATCAGTTCTGGGTACATGTAACCTCCGGCAGGATTTGGGCTGCCTGAAGTCATTCTACTGAAAAATGATCATGCAGTTCTTTTTTAAGGCCTGTTGTAACCTTGGAGCAGTGCGCATTGAAGAAAACAAGGAACTTGCGCTGCTGACGACGTTCGGCGTTGGGGGGCCTGCACGCTGGTTCATCAGGGCGGCGTCGGAAGTCGACGTTGCCGAGGCGATTGAATGGGCGAGCAGAAAGGCGCTTCCGCTGTTCATTCTTGGCGCCGGCAGCAATCTTCTGGTGGCGGATAGCGGATTCGAAGGCCTGGTGCTGCAGGTTGCATTGAGGGGCGTTCGCGTTGAAACATCTGCGAATTCTGAAGAGCGGCTTTATGAAGTCGCGGCCGGAGAAGACTGGGACTCACTCGTTCAACGCGCGGTGGAAGAGAACTGTGCGGGGCTGGAGTGCCTTGCGGGAATACCCGGAACGGTGGGCGGAACTCCTGTCCAGAATGTTGGCGCATACGGTCAGGAAGTTGCGAGCGTAATCCGGAGCGTTCGAGCGTACGAAATTGGGCGGCGTGCAATCGTGGAGCTGAGCGCGGAGGAGTGCGGCTTCGCCTATCGTTGCAGCCGGTTCAACACTCTCGATAAGGGACGGTTCGTGATTCTCGCGGTTGTGTACCGGCTATCAGCAGGTGGGGCGCCCACGCTGAAGTACGCGGACCTCCATCGCGCGTTCCCATCAGATTCAAACCCGGGTCTTGAGCAGGTGGCCAATGCGGTACGACAGATACGCCGGTCCAAGGGCATGCTTCTCGTCGAGGGTGATGCCGATTGTCGAAGCGCGGGGAGTTTTTTCAAGAATCCAGTGATCAGCGAAGAGAGGGCAGCAGCGATTGCGCAGATAGCCGGGGCAGAACCTCCGCGCTTCGCTGTGGCTGGAGACTCTGCCGGAGCAGAGTCTCCGGGAAAGGTCAAAATTCCTGCGGCCTGGCTGATTGAGAAGGCTGGATACTTGCGTGGATTCCGACTGGGGCGTGCCGCGATTTCTTCGAAGCATACGCTGGCGCTTGTGAATCTTGGCGGCGCGAGAGCATCGGAGATTCTTGCTCTGGCAAACCAGATTCGATCGACAGTTTCTGATAGGTTTTCCGTCGAACTCCAAATGGAGCCGGTGATGCTGGGATTCTGATCTGCTAGAAGTTCTCGTGCCACTTTGGCGCGATAGGGAAGTGTCTTGCACTCTGTTAGGCTAAGACCAAGGCATGAACGACAACCTCCACACTCTGCGGTGTTTTGGGTGCGGTGCGCGCATCTCCGGACCGGAAGCCCGGTCGGATTTTCGCTGTGCGCAATGTGGTGATCTTTTTGAGGTTGAATACACAGGCTGGGGGCAGCGCCAAGGTCCGGATCGTCCGAATCCCGGCGCATTGAAATGGCTCTGGCGGGAGCGACGTTGTTCGAGCGAGGCCCTGGACCAGAGTGGAGTGTGGCGCTTCCGCGAGCTTCTTCCGATCCTGGATAACTTCGGCAATGCCGTGAGCCTGCATGAAGGCAACACTCCGCTGTACAAGCTGAGGAATACGGCCCGGATGCTGGGGATCGATCAGCTTTTCGCGAAGCACCAGGGAATGAACCCGACCGGCTCATTCAAAGACACAGGAATGACGGCAGCACTGAGCGTTGCCCGTGAGCGTGGATTCAAGTGGGTGGCGTGTGCTTCTACGGGAAACACTTCGGCGGCGATGGCCGCGTATGCTGCGCGAGCGGGGCTGCGGAGTCTGGTGCTGATTCCAGAGGGAAAGATTGCGTGGGGCAAGCTCTCCCAAGCCATGGATTACGGCGCCGTTACCTGTCAGCTGAAGACCGATTTTGACGGGTGCGTGAGCGTTCTGACGCAGATCGTGAAGGAAGCTCCGATCTATCTTCTGAACTCCGTGAATCCGTATCGGCTGGAAGGGCAGAAAACCCCAGCGTTCGAGATTGCGGAGGCTTTCGACTGGACGGTTCCGGACCATCTCATCGTTCCCGGCGGAAATCTGGCGAACAGTTCTGCTCTGGGCAAGGGTTTTCGTGAGCTTCGGGAACTCGGGTTAGTCGCCCGCGTGCCAAAAATCTCGGTGATTCAGGCGGAGGGAGCGAATCCTTTGGTTCGGGCGTTCTCAGAAAACAATGGTGAGGAACTGCGACCGGTCGAGGCGCAGACACGGGCCACGGCGATTCGGATTGGCAATCCGGCTTCGTGGCGCAAGGCGGCGAAGGTTGTTCGTGATACCGGAGGATGGTGCCTTGACGTATCTGAGGCGGAGATTGCGATTGCGAAGGCGGAGATCGGCGCAGAGGGGCTCGGATGCGAGCCGGCTTCGGCGGTGACACTCGCAGGCTTGAAGAAGCTGTGCGCACAGGGGAAAGTGGCGCCAAGCGAGTCGGTTGTTCTTCTGCTGACGGGGCACACTCTGAAAGACGCTGACTACACCATCAACTTTCATCGCGGAACTCTTCTCACGGAGGCGGAGTCCCTGGGTCGGGAAGAAGGGGTCGGTGCTCTGAAGCGCGATGCCGTTGTCGTAGGCGCGACCCCACACGCAGTGCTGGAAACCTTGAAAGGGTTTGGCGGATGAGCGGGAAATCGTTCAGGATGCGGCTGCCGGCTACGTCTGCAAATCTGGGATCGGGGTTCGATACGGCGGCCGTTGCGCTTGATTTCTTTCTCGAGATCGAAGCGGAGGCTGCTGGCGAGTTCTCGATCGAGGCGTCAGGAACTGATCGTGAAATCTGCTCGCGCCTTGAGAACAATCTCATCGTGGAGACGTATCGCCGCGTGCTGAATGAGCAGGGGGCACGGGTACAGCCTGTTGCGATCGAGATGCGAAACCATATTCCGCTCGGAATGGGCTGCGGTTCCTCAGCTGCGGGGAGACTTGCGGCAATTGCGATGGCAGCGCATTTCGGCAATCTGAATTGGAGCAGTGATCGGATCCTTGAGGAGGGTTGTGCTCTTGAAGGGCATCCGGACAATGCCGCGGCGTGCTGGCTTGGGGGCTTTGTTGCAGCTGCCATGGACGGAAGGCGAGTATATGCGGCGCACGTTGAACCACCCTCTGAATGGCGCGCGATCGTCGTGTATCCGGGCGAGGCGCTCGCAACGAGTGCGGCTCGGGCTGTTCTGCCCGCTAGCTATTCAAGTGAGGAAGTCGTCACGAATTTGCAGTCGATCTCCATGCTCGGGCTAGCCTTTGCGCAGGGCCGGGGCGACCTGCTGGCCATGGCGATGCGGGATCGGATCCACCAGCCGTACCGGTCAGCACTTTGCCCATTGCTGCCACGGCTTCTTCCCCTCGCAGGAAGGGACGGCATCATTGGCGTGGCGCTGAGCGGGGCAGGGCCAGCAGTGCTGGTGATTGTTCGCACGGAAGCGGAAGCAGAGCATGCCTGCGAATTGATTCGATGCGCGTGTGGGAACGATCAGGCATCGCTGACTCTCACCCGATTCCAACCTACTGGTGCGGAACAGGGAATTGAGTTGAAAGCTTCCACTATCTCTGGTTTGTAGCGCTGTTGTTCACTATGCAGTTAACCCGGACGGGGCGTGATAACCGTGAGATAAATCACTTCCTGAGGATTACTTCGTCGATTACCTAAGTTTCCTTGATCTTGAGTTAAAGACAACCTAAATTCGCAGCGTGGGCAGTTCTGGGGGAGGGCTGCTCTAGCGCCCGTGATCCGTTATCGGATCCGGGCGCTTCTACTTTGGCCTGAAATAAACCGATTGGACTGCATGGTGGCCGTTCCCGCCTTATCGTCGGGCTCTTAGTGACGCAGTTGCGACTAAATTGATCGATCAGGCATCCTATAGAGGCGCGATCAGCTAGTCTGAGCTAATGCGGTGACCGATAAGGAGAAACATGGCAGGTGCGGGAGTTTTGGAAGTAAGCGATGCAACATTCGAGCAAGAGGTGCTGAAGAGCGAGCAGCCAGTCCTGGTGGACTTCTGGGCTGTGTGGTGCGGACCATGCAGGGCGATCGCACCCATCGTGGACGGCGTAGCACAGACCTATGCAGGGAAACTCAAGGTGGCGAAGGTAGACGTCGACCACAACGCCGCTACTCCATCTCGCTATGGGATCAGAGGGATTCCAGCTTTGCTGTTCTTCAAAGGCGGCAAGGTTGCTGACCAGGTGGTTGGGTACGCACCTCAGAACGTCATCGAGGAGAAGGTGCAGCGCCTTCTGGCTTAGGTCGTTGCCGATCGAGGTGAAGCCCGGCTGAACGCCGGGCTTTTCTATTGGTACTTTCGAAGAACTCCCAGTACCCGGCCCTGAATGGCAACCTGGGCGGCGGGAACGAAAATGGGTTCCATCTCAGTATTGGCGGGCTGAAGCCGTACCATGTGGCCTTCGGAATAGAAACGTTTCAGAGTTGTCTCGGACCCGTGCACGAGCGCGACGACGATCTCGCCCTGACGGGCAGTCCTGGCACGCTCGACGAGCACGTAATCGCCATTGATGATGTGCTCGTCCCGCATGGAATCGCCACGGACTTCGAGCGCAAAGACGTCCTTATTTCCAACAACATCCCGCAGCGAGATTGTCTCGACATTTTCTGCCGTTTCTACGGGCAGCCCGGCCGCGATTCTTCCGGCAAGCGGCAGCCGATCGCTGGAGCGATTGCGTGCCCCAGGAGGAAGGATATCGATGGAGCGGCTGCGGTTGTGAACGCGGTCGAGCAGGCCTTTCTTCTCGAGATTGGTGATGTGCTTATGCACGGTGGCAAGGCTTTTGAGCCCCATCGCACGGGCAATCTCTTCAAACGAAGGAGAGTAGCCGTTCCGAGACACGAATGCCCCGAGAAAATCAATGATTTCTTTTTGCCTTCGCGTTACAGCCATGGGCGGATTATAGCGAACAAAAAGCGAATTGCAAGCTATAGTTTTTTGCCTTTCCTTCTCTGCGTACATTGGCGGTAAATTCCGAGATCTGACGTGAATCCTCCTATTGAATGCGTAATTGCAGCCGATAGAACCCGTGAGGACGGGTGCGGAATGATCTCGTTGAAACGCTATCTCGACCAGGGCATTCATGGATTCGCCGAGCAGCAGTCCGAGGAGAACTTCGACAGGGCAGTTCTCAAGGCGTACCGGGCGGGCCTTTCGCTGATCGGCGAGTGTGGTGTGGATGCCTGTCCCGATCTGTCTTCGGAACTTGCGCGTGGTGTGAAGCGCATTCTTGATTCGCTCGGGCAGTCACCGGCGATTGATTCAGTCGTTGCTTCGGAACTTGCGCTGCGGGATCTCCTGCGGGGATGGGGAAGGCAGGTTTCAAGCCACTACGATCAGAAGGCGACCGATGTCAGAGATCTGTTGCTTGTGATGTCGAGGACAGCGGAGTCGCTTGGGAACAAAGATGAGCGGGTCGCTCGGCGAATCGAAGACGTAACCGGTAAATTGAGGTCGATCGCAAGCCTTGATGACGTGAGCCGGATACGTTCATCCGTTGAGGCAAGCGCGCTGGAATTGAAGGACTCAGTCGAGAAGATGGCTGCCGAGGGGAAGGCACTCCTCGACCACCTTCGAGCGGAAGTATCCACCTATCAGACAAAGCTGGAAAAAGCCGAGCGTGTCTCTTCCTGTGACACGTTGACCGGGCTGGGCAGCCGGCATTGGGTTGAGGGACGTATTCAGGAGAGAATCAACTCCGAAACGCGGTTTTCTATCGCGCTCATAGATATCGTGGGCTTCCACCACGTGGTGGAAAGTTATGGCAACCTAGTGGGCGATCTGCTCTTGAAGGAATTCGCAAGGGAGCTTCGATCTGCATGCAGGTTCACCGATATTGTGGGACGCTGGGGCAGCGACGAATTCATCATCGTGCTGGATGATGCCGGTCCGGACATTCGACCTCAGGTGGCCCGTTTGCGCGCGTCAATATGCAGGCGATATCACGTTCCGGGCAGGACCGGGTATGTCAATGTTCCGCTCATGGCGTCGATTGGCGTGGCCGAATACCGGGTAGGAGAAGATGAGCAGGCAATTCTTGAGCGGGCAGATGATGAGTTGTGTCGCGAAAGGTTAGGCAGGGCGCAGCAGAAGACGGCATAAGCTGCGGGAGTTCCTCGGAAATGTCGAGGGCACTCTGCTGTGTCCGCGGTCACTTGCCGACGTTCATTGCTTCACTTCAGGAAAGCCATTTCCCGCAAAGACCAGATTGAAAATCGATGACAGTTTGGACTGTCTCCTATATTGAGTTTCTGTTCGCTTGCGGCGATCGTGGAGGGGTGCCGCAGGTTACGGCGAGTTGACCGGCAGCCTTCAGCCAAAGCTCCCGCCGTAATGGGAGCGAAGGGGCAGAATGAGAATCCTGATAGCCGAGGACGACCGCGCTTTAGGAGTCTTTTTGCAGCGTGGATTCGAGGCGGAAGGTCATCGTGCGCAAATTGTTCTGGACGGCGTGGCAGCGGTAGAAGCTTTCAAAGAGCAATGCCCGGATATAACCATCCTCGATCTGAACTTGCCGAAGAAGGATGGGGAGCGCGCTCTTGACGACATGCGGGAACTCGATGCAGACCTGCCGATAGTGATTCTGACAGGGCGACAGGATTTGCAGAGCCGCGTTCGATGCCTTGAACATGGGGCAGACGATCTGGTGCTCAAGCCCTTCAGCTTTGTCGAACTGCACGCGCGGTGCAAAGCGTTGTTCCGGCGCAGTCGATATTCCAACATGCTTCTTCGCAGCGGCGATTTGGAAGTGAACCGGATCGATCGGTCGGTGAGGCGCGGCAATCAAGAGGTTGTTCTCACAAACAAAGAATTCGCACTGCTTGAGCAACTGATGCTGCATCGCGGGAGTTGTCTGTCGCGTTTAGAGCTGCTTCAGAGAGTGTGGAAACTCGAATCGACGCAAAGTACGAACATCGTAGACGTTTATGTTAATTACCTTCGACGCAAGTTGGAAGATCATCCGCCTGGCTCCATTATCCGAACTCTGCATGGCAAGGGCTACATGATCCCGCTCGCATCAAGGAGTGAAACAGGCCTTATAGCCGCCGATTGATGGGCTGTTATTGACTGAGCAGAAGGAGAGCAGAATGGCTACTACGACACCATCACCGGCGAGGGCACAAATCAAGCAGCGCACGGCTCTCGTAACCAGTGCAGATACTTCCTTTCGACAGAGCGTCAGCTCCGTTCTCACCGGATTGCGCTGGCATGTTCGCGAGGCCCAGGGCGGAGCGCAGGCGTGGGGCGAGGCGATGGACATTCAGCCTCAGACGATCATTGTCGATTCCTGGCTTCCCGATTTAGACATTCAAGAGTTCTTGCGCGAATTTCACGCTTCTTTCCCGGGAATTGATATTGTTACGGGCGATCTCCGGCCGTTTGAAGGGTCGATCGCAAGCCCTTATCGTCAGGAACTTCTCTATGCCCTGCATCAAGTGGAACGGCCAGATAGCGCTGTGTGGAACACCGCGCCCTCACTGGGGGAACAGAGATGCCGAACGAAGCGGAGGCTGAGTTCTGCGGCAAGTTCGGCAGTCGAAAGTGCGGGCAACGATGTTCGCTTGGCCGAGCTGGATGGCGAAGAGAGCGTTGAATCTGTCTCAATGTCCGCACCAAGACTGCCGAGTGCAGCGATTCGCATTCCGGAGCTCGTGGGCGACTCGGCTGAGATGCTCGAGGTCAGCCGCCGCATTCGACGCGTGGCGCCGCTCGATACCTCCGTCTTGATTGAGGGTCCAACGGGTTCAGGCAAAGAGGTGGTGGCGACGGCCCTGCATCGATTGTCGCCTCGCTGTTGCAAGCCCTTCGTCGCCATCAACTGTGCCGCTATTCCCGAGGCATTGCTGGAGGCGGAATTATTTGGTCACACGCGGGGTGCATTTACTGGAGCGGTGCAGCGGCGTACAGGCCGTATCGAAGCTGCGAATGGTGGAACGCTGTTCCTTGACGAGATAGGTGAAATGCCCCTCAGTCTTCAGGCAAAACTCCTGAGATTCGTCGAAAGCGGAGAATTGCAGAGAATTGGCGACAACGAGACGATCAAAGTTGACGTACGCATTCTTGCCGCGACGCATCAGCGTCTTGGAAAGCTTTCAAAGTCCGGCGGATTCCGCGCAGATCTCTACTATCGCCTTGCGGTGTTCCTGATTCGTACGCCGGCCCTGTCTGAGCGGCTGGAGGATCTTCCACAGCTTGTGGATCATTTTCTTCAGACGATGGGACGAACAACGCCGGTCAAGCAGATCGATGAAAGCGCAATGGCTCTTCTTCGGGCACATCCCTGGCTGGGGAATGTTCGTGAGCTTCAACATGTGCTCGAGCGTGCGACTATCCTTGCGGGCAATGAATCAGTTCTCACGGCTGCGGAAATCGATTTTGGCGATTCGGCGGATTGAAGGTTCGATAGGGGTGAGCGATGCAAGTTGGAACCAGATTAGGCGATCAGTTGGCGCGCTACCTCGACCTCTCGGTTAGCGAAGCCAAGGTGACGGCGTCGAACATGGCAAATATCGATACCCCCGGATATAGAACGCGTGGATTCGATTTCGAGGCAGAAATGGGCGAGGCGCTGGCGAGCATCGGCAGTAGACCGGCTCATCACCTCGACGTGAATGAGGTGGACGGGCTGATTTCACGACCCGACGGCAATAACGTCTCGATGGATCGTGAAAGCCTGCATCTCGCCGAAGCGCAACTGAAGTTTCGTGTTGGAACCGCGCTTCTCCGACTTGAAAACCAGAAGGTAATGGACGCGATTCGTTCGGACAAGTAACTCGAGCAAAGGAAGGCACAGTGAATCTTTTCGGTCTCATGGAAGTTTCGGGTTCAGCGATGAAGGCAGAGAGAGTACGCGCCGGAGTGGTGGCTGCAAACATGGCAAATGCTGAAAGCACGCGAACCGAATCGGGCGGCCCTTATAAGCGGCATCACGTTGTCTTCGCATCCAACGAGGACTTCGGAGAAACGATGAAGAAAGCGCAGCTCGGCCTGCAAGGTCTGCAGGGATCGGAGCCCGCGGGCGGAGTTCGTATCGGGCAAGTTATTGAGGATACCGCGCCACCATTAAAGCGCTATGATCCCGGGCATCCGGACGCGGATCCAGATGGGTACGTGGCTTACCCAGACATAAACCCTCTCACAGAGATGGTGGATCTGATGGGTGCGACGCGTGGATATGGGCTGAATAGCTCCGCAGTGCAGGCGGAGAAGGGGATGATTACATCAGCTTTGGAGATCGCCAGATCCTGAGGAAGGGAGATGTTCCATGGTTTCCGCAATACAAGTGATGCGCTCAGGTCCATCGGGCTTAGTAGAAGATACGGGCCTTTCTTCCAATCTATCGGCAGGAAAGGAAAATACTAAACACGTCAGCGGGTCGGAATTCGGCGACCTCCTTCGCAGCACGATCGGGGAGGTGGGCCAGCTGGAACAGGAGGCGCGCATGGCAGCAGATGGCCTGATGAGAGGTACGGGCGTCGATGTGCATCAGGCATTGATTGCGGCCGAGAAGGCGAATGCAGCATTTGAATTGGCTCTTGCAATGCGAAACAAGGCCATTCAGAGCTACCAGAGTGTAATGGGAATGCAGTTCTAAGGGGCGATTGTGTTGTTGGCCGCCCTCAAGTAGACGGCTGAGTGATCAGACAAGCCGCAAGACAGTGACGGACAGGACGATGGCCTCTCAGGCGATTCAACTGGAAAAGCGAGGCTCGACAGGAGAAGGCAGCGCATCGCTTAAAGCCGGGGGCGTGGTCTGGTCGCGCTTGCAGAGTACCTGGGCAGCAATGCCTGGCAAGAAGCGTCAGACCTTGATGGCTGTTTCAACAGCGCTGATGATTCTGCTTGCGACGCTTGGCTGGTGGGCGCTTCGAACGGACTGGCGAACTTTGTATTCCGGCCTGGATACAGAAGATGCTCGCCAGGTTGGACTTCTTCTCACGCAGGCGCAGATCCCCTTCGAGCTATCTGAGAATGGACTTGCATTGCGAGTGCCTTCGGCGCAGCTGGATAAAGCAAGATTGGTGACATCAGGGAAGGCTTTGAAGAGCGGCCGTATGGGATTTGAGCTTTTCGATAAGCCAAACTGGATGGGATCGGCATTCGACGAGCAGGTGAACTACCAGCGCGCCCTCGAGGGAGAGCTGGAACACACGGTTTCGTCGCTGTCGGATGTGGAACTTGCGAGGGTGCATCTGGTCATGCCGCATGAGTCGCTTTTTCGAGATCAGCAGCGGCCGGCGAAAGCCTCCGTTGTGTTGAAGCTGCGGCGTGCCTCTCTCGGCGAGGGAGAAGCAGACTCAATTCGGAACCTTGTGGCGTCGGCGGTGGACGGGCTCTCGCCGGAGCATGTCGTGCTGGTGGATGCATCGGGGCGGCTTTCTCTGGGTCCCAAGACGGCGGATGCGATAAGGCTCGGCGCAGAACAGGTGTTGGAGGAGAAGATCGTCTCGACGCTTGAGGCGGTGACGGGACCGGGGAATGTGCGCGCGTCTGTGACCATCGATTACGATTCCAACTCACTGGACGAGACGAGCGAGAGTTATGATCCGGTGCAGTCTGCAACGCTCTCGATGGAGCGCACTGAGCAAACCTCGGGAGGCGCGCCGATTGCGGCAGGCGTGCCCGGCACCGCATCGAATGCTCCGAACGCACAATCCGTTCCGGTATTTCCGAAGCAGGTGAGCGCCTCTCAGACGTCCAAGACGGAGTCCGGAACCTATGGGGTTTCAAAAACAATACGACATAAGATGGAAGCTCCTGGCAAAATACGAAGACTCACGGTGGCGGTGGTGGTGAACGATCGCATGACGGCCGGAGCCTCCAAAGCTCGGGCCGCACAGTGGCAGCCGCGCTCAGCCGGCGAATTGCGCAATCTTACCGCGCTGACGCAAGCCGCGATCGGTTTTGATAATGCCCGCGGCGATCTGGTTAGCGTTCAGAACATGTCGTTCGACGACAACCTCGTCCGTGCTGGTCAGTCTTTACCGAGCCAGATCTATTCGATCATCCGAACTTCACCAGAGATCGTAAAGTACCTGTGCCTCGTGCTCGGAGCATTGATCGTGGTGCTGTTCGGAATTCGTCCCGCATTGAAGCAAGTGTTCGCAGGCGCAACGGGAGCAGCGAGCAGAGCTCTTCCTGCATCAGACCAGGCGGATCATCTACTACAAAGACCGGCAGAGACACCGGTCTACGACCAAAGTAAAGCGCGGGCACAGGAGATCTTCAAAAAGGTGACAAGCCAGATAAAGAATGAGCCGGCACAGAGCACGCGGCTCTTACAAAGCTGGATACGTTCCGAGTGAGCTGGCATGGCAGTGCGCGGAAGGGCTGATTTTCTGAGGGCAGACGAGCATCATGGATAACGGTGAAATCTCAACACAGAGGCAAGGGATAACGCATCTGAGCGGTGCCCGTAAAGCTGCCGTGGTGTTGATGGCAGTGGGAGAAGGACTCGCCAAGGAAGTACTTCGCTGCCTGCCGGAGTTGGATGTAGAGCGCCTTACAAGTGAGTTCGCCGATCTGCGGGGCATTTCACCTGAAGTGTCTGCCGCAGTGATGGAGGAATTCTGGGGACTTCTCGAGACGCAAACCTTCGTAGTCCATGGCGGAGTTGACTATGCGACACGTTTACTTTCAGAGGCGTTTGGAAAACAGCGTGCGGAAGACCTAATGACGCAGATCCGGCGAGCTCAGGAGATGGAGCAGGGGAATCTTGCCAAGCTGCAGCGAACCGATCCACAGCAGCTTGGCAAACTACTTGATGCCGAGCATCCGCAGACGATCGCGCTAGTCCTCGCTCATCTGGATCCTAAGCAGGCCTCGTTGGTTCTGAGCAATCTGACGGAGGAACACAGGGTCGCATCCATTCAGCGATTAGCGGAGATGCGGCAGTTTTCTCCGGAGATGGCGCAAAAGGTGGCCTACACACTTCATCGGCGGCTGGAGAATGTGGGGGACACGCAGAGGAAGAGCTATTCCGGATTCAAGGCCGTCGCGGACTTGATGAATCGGTTGAACGCAGAGGAATCGAAACGGGTTCTAGAAACGATTGAGGAGTCGCAACCCGAGTTGGCGCTGAGTATACGGAATCTGATGTTTACATTTGAGGATCTGGTGACTGTTCCCCCAGCTACCATCCGGGAGATTGTGTCTGGAGTGGACAAGAAGCAACTTGCCTTGGCGATGCGGGGAGCCAAAGATGAATTGCGAGCAGCGGTCTTCAAATCTATGAGTTCACGTGCTGCGGAGATGCTAAAGGAGGATATGGATGTGCTTGGCCCGGTGCGTTCTCGCGAAGTCGCTCAAGCGCAGCAGGAGATTCTAAACCTTGCACGTCGGCTAGAAGCGGAAGGAAGAGTGATTCTGAAGCTTGAAACGGGCGACGAGATGCTGGCATGAAGATCCAGCACGTATTCAGCGGCATGGGGACCTTCAGCGACGCTTCGGGGATTTCTGTCCAGAGATTTCAGTATCCGCTGAGTGAAGCACCCCTGCACTTGAACTGGCCGAACATAGCTTCTATTGAGTCTGAGACGGAAGACTGTAGGGTCGCGGCCAGTCAGGAATCTGAATCGGGTGCCGAAATCTCCGCGGAGAGAGACAAAGCTTTCGATGACGGACGGAGAGAAGGTATTGAAGAGGGTCGGCGGATTGAACGCGTGGAATGGGCGACGAGGATCGAGCAATGTGAGACGTGGAAGATCGAACAGACAGCGAGCCTCAGTGAGCAATTCGCCCTCGAACGCGATCGTTTCATACATGTGATCGAGCCTGAGATCGTGAAACTTGCCCTCAGCATCGCTGAGCGGATTCTGCGTCGTGAAGTGGAGTACGACCCACTGATGCTCACGGGGGCTGTCCGGATTGCGTTGGGTCAGCTCGCCGATAACACAGCAGCGCGTATACATGTGCCCGCCAAAGATGCGGAGATCTGGAACGAGACACTTGCTCACTTGCCGAATCTACGTGTCAGGCCGCTCGTTGTTGCAGATGAGGAGCTTCAGGCCGGAGAGTGTCGGATCGAATGTAACCTGGGCTCTCTGGATCTGAGTGTTCAAAACCAGCTTCAGGAAACGGCGCGGATGCTGCTGGACCAAATTGTGCCCGGATCTAGACAAGAGATTGCAACAAAAGAGTAGGTGTGTGAATCCGTGACCGGCATTCTCGATCGATATTCGATGCGCCTGATGGAGAGGCAGCCATGGCGCTGGCGCGGAAAAGTGGTGAAGTCTTTAGGGAACACCATTGAATCCGCGGGGCCGGTGATTTCCGTTGGTGAATGTTGTGAGATCGTGGATGCGAACAGGGTCACTCACTGGGCAGAGGTGATTGGGTTTCGTGGCGAGAACGTGCTATCGATGCCTCTTGAGACAACCGACGGCATCCGCTATGGAGACGCGGTGTTCGCTTCAGGCGCCAAACCAAGCGTGGAGGTAAGCAGTGGCTTTGTCGGGCGCATACTTGATGCCGAAGGGAATCCACTTCAAGGCACAATCGTAAAAGGCCCGGCAACACGCCGATCTCTAGAAAGTGCCCCGCGTAATCCTCTCGACCGCATGCCGATTCAGATTCCTTTGGGAACGGGCGTGCGGGCAATCGATGCTTTGCTCACCGTGGGGCGCGGACAGCGTGTCGGCATCTTCGGCGGATCGGGTGTAGGGAAGAGCACTCTGATTGGGATCATGACGCGGAATACCGCTGCTGATGTCACAGTCATCGCACTGGTTGGGGAACGCGGTCGTGAGGTTCCGGAGTTCGTCCACAATGCGATTGGGGAGGCGGGTCTTGCCCGCTCGATCCTGGTGGTCTCAACCTCCGATCAGTCTCCGCTGCTGCGGATGCGTGCGGCGCTGACCGCAACCACGATCGCAGAGCATTTCGCCATCCAGGGGAAGAATGTGCTGCTGGTATTGGACTCCCTGACGCGTTTCGCTATGGCTGCTCGAGAAATTGGACTGGCTGCAGGAGAGCCACCGACTGCAAAGGGGTATACCCCCTCGGTGTTCGATCGCCTGGCCAAGCTTGTGGAGAGGGCTGGGCAGTTCCGGGTTGGGTCAATCACGGCGTTTTACACCGTGCTGATGGAGGGGGATGATCAGCAGGATCCACTGGTAGACGCTGTCCGCTCGCTGCTCGATGGACATCTCGTCCTATCCCGAAGTCTTGCGTCTGAGGGATGGTATCCGCCGATTGAGTTGCTGGATTCTATCAGCAGATTGATGCCCGCCATCACCGAGGAGAATCACCGTTCGAATGCTGCTCTCATCCGGAAGCTCATGGCAACTTATGCGCGGTCAGAAGACCTGGTTCGAATCGGTGCGTATAAGCCGGGGTCGGACGCCGAACTGGACCGGGCACTGGGAGCTAGAAAGGCAATTAAGGAATTCATGATGCAGAGCAGTGCGGAGCAGAGAAACTACGACGAAACTGTTCGTGCGCTTGCCGCTCTCGCGGGGGAGATCCAGAGTGACTAAAACGGTTCGCCTGCGCCGACTGTGCGAGCTTCGTCGAATTGAAGAGCTAAACCAGGCAACGCTGCTCGAGTCGGCGAGGGCCGAGTTGCTGGCGATCGACCAAGCGCTGGAGAGTACGCGACTGCAGAAAAGGGCGGGAAGAGCTCTCGTTCACCAAGGGATTCGCACGGGAGAGACGCGCGATCGCGTCACGGGTTTTCATGAAATTGCTCGTTCAACTTGCGTTTCCAACTCTCTGCTGAAGCTGAAGCATCTGGTCGAGGAACGGGTCGTGAGCATCCAACGGCAATTTGCGGCGAAGAGAGCGGAGCGGTGCCAGGTTAAAACACTTCTTGAATCTGAGTTGAAACGTGAGATCGATGCAGAGCTGCGGCGTAATCAGGCTTCGTTAGATGAATGGCACCGCTCTTTGCGATTTGGTGCGGCGAAAGATCTGGAAGATGGCCGCTCGGCTCAGCCGGCCCGGACTTGAGACAAAAACGCTAGAGAATCAGCCTGCGTATCGAATCAGCTTGAGCGAAGCACTCTGATATCTTTCTAATCC
>Ga0157369_10002794_pt1 | contig 20838 bp, 19 predicted proteins | sample C25metaG_FD_113461 | JGI IMG/M metagenome (GOLD analysis project Ga0157369, IMG submission 113461) | Corn rhizosphere microbial communities from Kellogg Biological Station, Michigan, USA - C2-5 metaG | ecosystem: Host-associated > Plants > Roots > Rhizosphere > Soil | place: USA: Michigan...
GGTCCCGCCGTGCATGATGCCGTGATCTATCTGCGTGCCTGCTTCCATCTGTTCCCCCTATTGGTGGAGAGGGTGGGGAATTTTCAATGACCGCAGGTGGGGATTATTGGGTGACCGATGACAGGTGCCACGCTATATCGAGCGGGAACAATGGCGAAAAGCCAGACTTCTCATACGATCCGCGGCAGGGTGATCTTAGCTTGCTGGTGACGTGTGAGTGACGAGCTTGGGTAACGAGGAGCACTGTGACACGAACGAAACCGGTCATCGTTGATTTGCACTATCGTGCAGAGCATTCTTTACCCGCATCAGATGAAACTTTCTATCAATGCGTCTGCTGCTGGGATATCGTATCTTCTATCCCGAACGACAACGTCTCCTGTGCATGCGGTAACGTCAAGGTGGATGTTGATGCAGGGCGCGCTGGCGCGAAGCAAGAGGCGTCTATGCGTGTGTTGAAGTTAGTCCGAAGGCCTTGCTAGGCGCCCTGACGCTGCAAGTGCGGACGCGAGCTATCCTCACCATACGAATGTCGACGACGGAACACATGATCTGTTCGACGCCATAGCAGCAAAAATGCTGTGCCAGACGTCTCGAGTGCTCACAGAAGGAGGGGCTGCGCGGCTGGCGTGGAAAAAGACGCCGTAGCAAATATTGGGGATTTTTTATGCAATGCGCTTAATTTCCGGGCTCGACCACGGGGATCAGAAAAAGTCGATGGCGCTTCACGACGAAAAGAAGTTAAATATCGCGCTCAGCCGTTAAGAGATGCACAGTCGATGCTGCTCATGCCGCGGCTATAGCCGCTAGTGTCAAGAAAAGAGATCACGGCGATGCATCAAATCCTGCGCGCGGACCCAACAAACGCCGCAATCATCAAACCTACGAAGAAGGAGAACAAAGATGCACAGCATGGGCTTATGGGCTTGGTTACTCGTCATCGTCGTCAGCCTCGCGATGCTTTATCCGTATGTGAGAATCATCCGCCGAACGGGGCACTCCGGCTGGTGGCTCATTACGATGTTTGTGCCGATTCTCAACGTGATCATGCTGTGGGTATTCGCTTTCGTGAAATGGCCTGCAGTCGATCGCGCCGCCTAATGACGCGCTGAGCTTGTGACCGCGAAGGTCACAGCATGCCGCACTATCCACCAAAGGAAACGGTTGTCGTCGATGTCGCTGGCGGCAGATGCGTGGTCGTCACCGATGTCGCTGGACACCTCCAGGTCCTACGGTCAGCTGGATTCGAGCAGCGAGCAAATCAATGGGTGCGGACGATTCCTGACGACGCCGACCGGAAGGAACTCGTCAGCATGCTGATCGGTCTTGACGCCCTGTTTTCGGCTGGCCGAGACTGGAGTCCAGAAGCGCTTGTCGCGCATTACAGGGACATCGGAGCTGTTGCGACTGGGTATCGATCAATTTCCTGGCAGGGGCCGACGCAGTACCGCATAGTTGCCCATTCGTACGCCTTCCCGGCCCGGAGGACGACACCGTGAGAGACTTCGAAGCCGCGCCGAAAAACGACGTGCCGGTAGCACCGAAGCGGACTCGGCAAACGGAGATTCCCCACTCCGACTCGCTGAGTGCGGCCCGCTTTCAACGATCGAAGGCAGGGGCGGCTCGTGTGCTCGATAATCTTGCATCGTCCAGTCAATTCGCCGAGATCAGGTCCAGGCCAAGCGTTTTCCGAGAGGCCCAGCGCCTCCGAGATGTACTCGGTTTCGACGGCCTCGCGTCGTTTTCTACGTATTCACCACGTTCTTCGCTCCCCGGGATCCGATCGCCTCGATCCTCGACACAAGCCACTGCATCGCAAACGATGTTTGCGCACAAATTCGGTAAGGGCATCTATAGAACCCCGCCGAAAGATGCCGTATACGTCGGTTCGCACTACACGCATGCCGGCCACGATGCTAGCTTCGTCGAAAACGGCATCCTCCCCACCTACGGTGAGAATTTCGGCGGCCAACTCGAACACGGGGAGGGCTTCTACATCACGACCGATGCCGACGGCACACGATGGGCCACCGACCCGCAACAGAGGGGGCATGATCTGCGCCGATGGGATGTCTATATCGACCACGACACGTTGCAGGAGTTGGTCGGGCTCAAGGCAAGCGACATGCCGAGGAGTCACAAATGGCAGCCGCTGCCATACGCAGAACACAACGAGCTGGGCCGGTACATCGACGATTACGACTACATCGTCGACGAATATCAGCACGAGGCGACGAAGCAAACGGTACAAGACATCAAGTTCAATCCCCGTGCGCTAGACCATCTTTTCCTGGTCCCGAATGGGTTCTACGATGACCTGCCGGCGGACCCAAGCCCAAGCGCCCGCTATGCGGCAAGTTGGACCGAATACAAGCTGAATACACGCCGCTATTGATAAGCGGCTGCGATCAGGCGCAGGTCTCCTTCCAAACGGCTACAGTAACCCAGCACACAGGAAAACCCGCAATCCCCCACCGGAGGCCACAACATGCACCCCATGAGCGGATGGAAAATTCTATCCGTCGTCGTCATCTTCATGGCGACGCTGTATCCCTACTTCCGAATCATCCGCCGCGCGGGCTATGCGGGGTGGTGGGCGCTGGCGATGTTCGTCCCGATCCTGAACGTGGTCATGCTCTGGGTCTTTGCGTTTGCGAAATGGCCCGCCCTCAGTCGCGCCGATCGATAGCGACTAGCGGCATCATCCCGCCCGTCTAGCATTTCACGCGCGCACGTGTTCGAACTAGAGTCGTTTCGGCTCGGGGCTGCGAGCGGGCGTAAGCGTCGCGCTTGTCTTTCATAGTCGATTCAGAGGTGCTGCATGTCTTACGTATTCCATCGGTTGCCCAAAAAGTCGCTTCCCGTCGCGGTGGCGGGCGACGGCATCGAAATCATCGATTCGTCCGGCAAGCGCTACATCGATGCAAGCGGCGGCGCGGCGGTGTCCTGTCTCGGTCATAGCCATAGGCGCATCATCGATGCGATCGAGCGGCAAGCTCGCCAGCTCGCCTATGCGCACACCTCGTTCTTCACGACCGAAGCAGCCGAGGCGCTCGCCGAGCACTTGGTCAAAGCCGCGCCCGCGGGGATCGGCCATGCCTATTTCGTCTCGGGCGGCTCGGAAGCGATGGAGGCCGCGCTCAAGCTGGCGCGTCAGTACTTCGTCGAAATCGGCGAGCCTGCGCGCAAGCACTTCATCGCACGACGACAGAGCTATCACGGCAATACGCTCGGCGCACTCGCCATCGGCGGCAACGCTTGGCGGCGTGAGCCGTTCCTGCCGCTTCTCATCGACACGCATCACGTCAGCCCCTGTTTTGCGTATCGCTTCAGGCACGAGGGGGAGTCCGACGAGGCGTATGCACAGCGTCTCTCCGATGAACTCGAGCAAAAGATTCTCGATCTCGGGCCAAACACCGTCGCTGCGTTCGTTGCGGAAACGGTGGTGGGCGCGACGGCGGGAGCCGTGCCTCCCGCGGCGCAATACTTCCGGAAGATCCGAGCGGTGTGCGACAAGTACGGCGTATTGCTGATCCTCGATGAGGTCATGTGCGGCATGGGGCGCACGGGCTTTCTTTACGCATGCGAGGAGGAGGGCATCGCGCCCGATCTATTGACGATCGCTAAAGGGCTCGGCGCAGGCTATCAGCCGATCGGGGCGACGCTCGTGAGCGATCGCATTTACGATGCGATCGTCGGCGGGTCGGGCTTCTTTCAGCACGGGCACACCTATATGGGGCACGCCACGGCGTGCGCCGCCGCGCTCGAAGTGCAGCGTGTGATCGAAGAGGACAAGTTGCTCGCAAACGTGACCGCGCGCGGCGAGCAACTGCGCTCGGCCTTGCGAGAGCGCTTAGACCATCACCCTCATGTCGGGGATATCCGCGGGCGCGGGCTCTTCGTCGGCGTCGAGCTGGTGCGCGATCGGGCGAGCCGCGGGCCCTTCGATCCGCAGCTCAGGCTGCATGCGGCCATCAAGCACGAAGCGATGGCGCGCGGCTTGATGGCTTACCCGATGGGCGGCACGATCGACGGCATGAACGGCGACCACGTTTTGCTTGCGCCGCCTTTCATCTGCACGTCTCGCGACATCGAACGAATCGTGGAGCGCCTGGGCGATGCAATCGATGCGGCGCTTGACGGCATCGGTACTGCGGCCACGAGAAGCTCCAAGTGAGCGATACTGCGGCCGTATCGCATAACGAGGGAAACGCCATGAATGCGGAGCGCAAGGGCTCTCGCCTGCCCGAGTTCGATCGGGCAGCCGCCACCCCCGAGCAGGAGGCCGTGTTGGACGAAATCCTATCGGGGCCGCGGGGCAACCTCGACGGTCCGTTTCTCGCTTGGATCGCCAGCCCCGAACTCGCGCAGCACGCGCAGCGCCTCGGTGCGTTTTGCCGGTACGGGACAGGCCTTCCGCTCCGGCTCTCGGAGCTTGCGATTCTCGTCACTGCCGCACAATGGCGAGCGCAAGCCGAATGGCAGATTCATCATCCGATCGCTATCGACGCGGGTGTCTCCGTCGATGTGACCGACGCGCTGCTTCGAGGCCGCCGTCCCGCGTTCGCCGATCCGGACGAAGCGCTAATCTACGACTTCACCGTCGAGCTGTATGACGCGAAACGCGTCTCCGATGCGACGTTCACCAAAGCCGAGCAACGGTTCGGTCACGAAACTACAGTGAATCTCGTCGGGTTGCTAGGCTATTACGCATTAGTCGCCATGACATTGAATGTCTTTGCAATGCGTGCGAAGGACGACCAGCCGTTGCCATTCGCCGAATGATGCACTGCCATCGCCAATAGCCGAAATTCTCGACGATCGTTAAGACTAAGGGCGATCGATCGGATGCCGGCCTCGAGGCGGCCGGCTCCGATCGAGGACTGCGTCCTTATCTCACTGCAACGTTCGCTTGCGCGGCGCGATCCTTCGTCGTCACAGCCGATACGACGAGGGTCACGACGACATTCGCCACCAACGCGATCAAGCCGATGTAGGTCGGATAGGTCGCGCCTGCGAAATGCAGCGCATAGACCGGCTTCAATCCCTGCATCGCGGCGAGCGTCGTGCCGAGCCCGATGCCCACCAGCCAGCCCAGGAAGAGGCCAGGCGTCGTGAGGCGGCGCGTGTACAGCGAGAACACGACGGCCGGGAAGATCTGCAAGATCCACACGCCGCCGAGCAATTGCATGTCGATCGCATATTGCGTCGGCAACGCGATGATGAACACCAGCGCGCCGAACTTCACGACGAGCGACACGAGCTTCGCGTTCGATGCTTCCTTTTGCGGCGTCGCATTGGGTGCGATCAACGGCTTATACAGGTTGCGCGTGAACAAGTTGGCCGCGCCGATCGACATGATTGCAGCCGGCACGAGCGCACTGATCGCAATCGCCGCTGCCGCGAAGCCGACGAACCACGACGGGAACAGCGTGAGGAACAGCGCCGGCACCACGTCGGAAGCCGACTTCACATGCACGCCGGCTGCGATCGCCATGTAGCCGAGCAACGCGATCAACCCGAGCAGCACCGTGTAGGCGGGCAGGAAGATCGCATTCTTCTTGACGGTTGCGGCCGAGCTGGACGAGAGCACGCCCGTCATCGTATGCGGGTACATGAAGGCGGCCAGCGCGGAGCCGAGTGCGAGCGTTGCATAGGCCGTGAACTGCGAGGGCTTGAGCAAGATGCCCGTTGCGCCGCCCTTGGCTGCGAAGTGCTTGTCCGCGATATCGAACAGTGCGCCGTAGCCGCCGAGCTTGGAGGGAATCCAGCAGACGGCGACGATCACCACGATGTAGATCATGATGTCTTTGACGAACGCGATCATCGCGGGCGCGCGCAGACCGCTCGCATAGGTGTAAAGCGCGAGGATCACGAACGCGACGATAAGCGGCAACTCCCCGGTCACGCCCAAGCTCTTGATGACCACTTGCATGCCGACGAGCTGAAGCGCGATGTAGGGCATCGTGGCGACGATACCAGTCACCGCGATGGCGGCGGGAAACCACTTGCCGCCGAACACGCCTTGAACGTAATCGGCCGCGGTGATGTGATTGCCGCGGTGGCACGCTTGCCAAAGCTTCGGCATAACGGCGAACACGAACGGATAGACGACGATCGTATAAGGCAGAGCGAAAAAGCCATACGCACCGACGGAATACACGAGCGCGGGCACTGCGATGACGGTGTAGGCAGTGTAGAAATCGCCGCCCACGAGGAACCAAGAAATGACGGTGCCGAATTGCCGGCCGCCGAGTCCCCACTCATGCAATTGCGTGAGGTCGCCGCGCTTCCAGCGTGCCGCGACGAAACCGAGAATCGTGATGAGCGCAAAGAATGCGACGAAGATCACCAGCGCGGTGGTATTGATCGAAGTAGGTTCGGTCATTTGGCGCTCCGGTAGACGGCATACATCAACAGCGAGGTAATCGGCACCCAGAGGAATTGGTACCAGTAGAAGAACGGAAAGCCGAGCAGCGCAGGGCGGCCATCGCTATAGAACGGCAGCCACAGCAGAGCGAAATAGGGCAACAGCAAAATCAGCGGTAGCCACGCGCGGCGTGGAGTGGTGGAGGTCTCCATGATGCTACTTAGGGGTCGACAATGAGGCAATGGGCGTCTTTACGACCGAATGCCGCCCACTCTCTGTCTTTATTGAACTATCGTGGGATGAATCGAGCCAAGCGCGATGTTCCGATGCGGAAAAGGCGGGTGTTGGCCCACGCAAATCGCATTGCGATTGACGGGCGTAGTATTTGCGCTCGGTATGCGGACCGCAAGCGCATAACTACTTAGGGGTGCTAAGTAGGATTACGTAAGGGTGGGGTGGCGCACGCGCCAGAACGTCCATTGTTCCACGGCCATTGCCACCGTTACCGCCGCCATGGCAAAAGGATTCATTACGCCTACAGCGAAAAGAACCGCCATGAAATTGGCGCAACAATAGCCGTCGTGCAGCGCGAGCCGAACGCCATGCGGCACGGCAGCGCTCGCGTGGTCCGCGCCGACGCCGCCATACCGGCGGACGTTTTCACGACACGCGACTCTGCGGGCCTTCCACGCGGTGAACTGAAGGCCCGCTGCGAGTACAACGGTGATGCCGGAGCAAACCGGCATGGCGCGCGCCAACGCGCTCGATCGCATGACGTTCGCCGCGATCGCCGCGCCGATGACGAACGCGATCGCGCCGAAAGCGGCCCATGCGCCGAAGTAGCTCGCGGCGACCAACGCCGTGGCGCGCGCGGCCCGGCCTTTGCCCCGGGCGCGAGCGCGCTTCCAATACGCCAGCAATGCCGGCGCGAGCGACGGCAGCATCATCGGCGCCATCATCGCGCTCCACGTGAAGGTGAACGCCGCCGCAGCATCGAGCCACGTCTGCCCGCACATCGGCATCCACATGGTGGACAGCGACCAATCTCCCGGCATGGGCAGCTCACCCATCGCAGGCCTCACCGCATCGCATACTCGTCGTGCCGCTTCCACCAAACGCCCGCCTCGTTGCGGCCGAGCGGTGCGCGATCGAGCCACTGATACATGCCCCACAGCGCATCGAGCCCGCGCGCATACGTCGAGTACGTGTGATAAACGACGCCGTCCTCGAGCACGAAGGCGCTCATGCCGGGCCGGTCACGGGCATACGTTTTCGCATCGGTCCCGCACGTCTGAGCAAACTGCTCGACCGGCGGCGGCGCGGGTTCGGCATCCATCGCGTGCGTGCCGCGTTGATAGTTGTATTCGATCTCGCCGTCGCGTTGCTGCATCGGTGTGAACGATACGTTGAAATCGAAGTTGAAGTCGCTATCGCGCGACGACGCCCACGGAAACGTCCAACCCATGCGCCGCTTGTACGCGGTGAGCTTGTCGAAGGAAGCACGGGAAACGGCGGTGAGCGTAACGTCGTGATTGGCCAGATGCACGTGAAAGCCATTGAACGTATCGGCGATCGACGAGCACGAGGGGCATCCCGCCTTGTAGTCCGGACCGAACATGAAGTGATAGACGAGTAGTTGCGAGCGGCCTTCGAAAAGCTCCACGAGCGATACCGTGCCGCGCTCGGAGTCGAAGCGGTAGTCTTTGTCGACGCGCACCCATGGCAGCGCTTGTCGTTGGCGTGCGAGCTCGTCGCTTTGGCGTGTCATCGCCTTCTCGGCATCGAGCAGGGCGAGACGAGCGGCGAGCCACTCCTCGCGCGTTCCGATTGCGTGTGTCGTCATGATTCGGCTCCGTTCGATAGGGTAATGGTGGGTTGCGCCGCCGGTGCAGGGCGTGCCGTTTTTGCGTCGGCGGGCGGCTACATGTCGTGACATGTCACGTGCTAGATTAGCGACCGGTATCGAACGGAAGGAGTGACAAGTGTGGCGGGATTCGAATGGATTCGCTGATTGCCGCCGCGGCGCGCGCGCTTACCGCCGGTGATCCGCTGCGCGCGTTGAACTGCGTGTCGCAGCGCGAGGACGCGCCTGCGCTCGCATTGCGCGGCATCGCCATGGCGCAGCTTGGCGACCTTGCTCGCGCCAGGGTGCTCTTGCGCAGCGCCGCACGCGCATTCGGGCAGAAGCACGCATTGGCGCGCGCGCGATGCGTCGTGGCGCAAGCCGAAGTTGCACTTGCCGCGCGCGATTTGCGCTGGCCTGAGAAATCGCTCGATGCGGCGCGTGCCACGCTCGAAGCGCATGGCGATCGACTCAATGCCGCGCACGCACGCAATCTTGCAGCGAGGCGCTCCTTGCTGCTCGGTCGCATCGACGATGCGCAGCGCGCACTGGCTGCCGGCTCGTTCGGGCCGCTGCCTCCCGCCTTGTTGGCATCATCGGAGCTGCTCGCGGCGGGCGTTGCGATTCGCCGCCTGCAAGCAAGGGCGGCGCGTGAAGCGCTTGCACGAGCGGCTCGGGCAGCGCGTGCGTCGGGTATCGCGTCGTTGATGGCCGAAGTGGAAAGCGCCTCGCTCGCGCTTGCCGCACCGGCCGCGCGCCTGATCTCGGGCGGCCAGACGCGCACGCTTACGCTCGAGCAAGTGCAGGCGTTGACGTCGCCGCAGCGGCTGATCGTCGACGCGTGCCGCCATGCCGTGCGCGATGCCGATACGGCGGTGACGCTCGCCACCCGGCCGGTGTTGTTCGCGCTCGCGCGCGTGCTCGCCGAAGCCTGGCCGCAGGACGTCCCGAGGGAAGCCATGATCGCTCAGGCATTCCGCGCGAGGTCGATCGACGAGTCGCACCGGGCGCGATTGCGCGTGGAAATCGGCCGCTTGCGCGCGTTGCTCAAGCCGCTCGCGCAGGTGACGGCGACCAAACGCGGATTTGCGCTGATGCCCCGCGCGGCGAGCGATGTCGTCGTGTTGGCGCGTCCACTCGACGAGAAACATGCGGCGGTGCTTGCGCTGCTGGCCGATGGCGAGTCGTGGTCGAGTTCCGCCTTGGCGCTGGCGTTGGGCGCGAGCCAGCGATCGGTGCAGCGTGCCCTCGATGCGCTGGCCTCGTCCGGGAAAATTCAAGCCGTGGGCGAGGGGCGGGCGCGAAGGTGGATGACGCCGCCTGTCGTTGGATTCGCGACGACATTGTTACTCCCCTCGCCGTTACCTAACGTTTAGGATGCCTACGATGAAGCGATCGAATGCTGAAATTGTTCAGGAATACGGCCCATTGCCAGGCGTCGAGCATGTCGCCGGCGTGACCTACGACGGCCGTCAAGTTTGGTTTGCCGCGGGCGAGCAACTGTGCGTGCTCGATCCCGCAAGCGGTCGAGCGCAACCGGCGCTCGAGGTGCCCGCGCATGCGGGAACGGCCTTCGACGGAAAGCACATCTTTCAGGTGGACGGCGACTCGATTCACAAGCTCGACCCGGCTACGGGGCGCGTACTGAGCACCATCGCGGCGCCGGCCGGCGGCGGCACTTCGGGGCTCGCATGGGCCGAGGGCTCGCTCTGGCTGGGCCGCTATGCCGAACGCAAGATCTTGCAAATCGATCCCGAAACCGGCGCGGTGCTGCGCACGATCGAATCGAATCGCTTCGTCACGGGCGTGACCTGGGTCGACGGCGAGCTATGGCACGCCACGTGGGAGGACGAGCAGAGCGAAATCCGACACGTCGATGCGCAGACAGGCGAGGTGATCGAGGCGCTCGCGATGCCGCCGAGCGTGATCGTGTCGGGGCTCGAATCCGATGGCGGCGCGCGCTTCTTTTGCGGTGGCGGCACGAGCGCAAAGGTGAGAGTGGTGCGCCGTCCGGTGCGCCGGGCGGCGCATGACGGTGCTTCGAGCAACGCCGGCGATGGGCCGAGCGATTGATTGGCTCGCGGCGAAGGCAAAGGTACGGCGACGAAATGAACGCATCGCATAAGCATTGCCGATAACCGAGCAATTGATTGGCGCCGCGGCTAACGCAAAAGATACCGGCAGCACATCGAACGCGTAGCATGCACGTTGCCGATAGCCGCGCGCATGCTACGCGATTGCATCGCTACTCGTATCGCCGCGCCTTTAATTCGCCCCGGGCCGCGCTTTCATGATGCGTTCGATGAGGGCTTGCCGCTCGGCGCTCGCGTCCCTCATGGTGACCGTGTCCTTGCCGATCGCTTGCCTCGTCAAGCCTTCGCGCTCTTGCCGCACGGCCGGCCAGCGCGGAGGACGCGCGACGCTCGTCACCCGTCCGAGCCGCGTGAAATCCGATTGCCTATCGTTGATGCCGTTCGGATTGCCCGTCTTCACGAACTGCTCGATGTAACTCGAAAAGAGTTGCGCGACGGCGCGATCGTCGTTCGTCCAGCGATAACGAGGGTCCTGATCAAGATTGGCGAATACATAGGCGATCTCCGATCGGTGAGGCGCGCCGGTGCTGGGCGACGGATTTTCGCCCTCGGTCTCTTTGGCGGCCGATGCCACCGCGGGCGGGCGCGGCTGTGTGAACAGATAGAAATACACGGGGGCGCGTCCGGTTTGCCGGTGCAAATCCATCCAACGCCAGGTGCTGTGGCTCGTCGTCAAGTCATTGGCGAGCACCGCCGCGGAGCGGTTGATCTCGTCGGCGTCGTTGCCCGGATAGAACCGGCGCGCTTCCGCGATCTCGTTGCCGAACACGGCGCTGAGGATCACCGTCCAATTCTCGGGCGTCGGCGCGATTGGACCGTAGACCGTTCGGAAATGGCTTTCTTGAGAATTGGAGCCGACGAGCAATGGAACCGGCGCTTGGCCTCCGGCCTCGAAGACGGAGGCCGGCGTATCGGTGAGGAAATAGCCGTCGATGCTAGGCCAGAAAAACGGCTGCGGTTCGCGATACGTGCCCATCGAGGCCTGCACTTTCTCGGCCGGTAGCGCCCGCAGCGCCGCGAGCGAATCCGCGCCGAGGCGGCTGGTCAAGCTCCGGGTGACCTTTTCCGCCTTCTCGCGTCGCCACAAACCATTGGGCGCGAACGCACCCCCGCTTTCGCCGATCGCCCGCGCGAACAGCCCGCGTGAGGAGGCCGCAGCCATGTGCGCGCTCACGGCCATCGCGCCGGTCGTTTCGCCGCCGATCGTGACCTGTTGGGGATCGCCGCCGAAGCGTGCGATGTTCTCTCGCACCCAGCGCAGCGCCGCTTGCTGATCGAGCAGGCCGTAATTGCCCGCCGCTCCGACCGTGCTGTCGCGGGATGCCTCCGGATGCATCATGAAGCCGAACGCGCCGAGCCGGTAGTTGACGGTCACGACGATCATCCCGCGGGCCGCGAGATGCGAGCCGTCGTAGCGCGGTTCGGAGCCGTCGCCGAACGCAAAGCCGCCGCCATGGAAATAGACGAGCACCGGCAGCTTGGCGCTTTGGCTCGCCGCGCTCGCCCATACGTTCAGGTAGAGGCAGTCTTCACTCATGCTCGATGAACGGAACTGAATTCCGGGCAGCTCCATCTGCATGCAGCGCGGGCCGAAGGCTTTGGCATCGCGCACGCTGGACCAACCCGCCACGCGTTGCGGCTCGCGCCAGCGGTTGACGCCCACCGGCGCAGCGGCATACGGAATGCCGCGGAAAACATTGATCTGATGGATGCCCGTCATCAAACGGTCGCCGGCGATCACGCCGTCGACGAGCTGTACTTGCGGCGACGGCATTACCGGTAATGCTCGGGCAATGAGCGGTGCAGTGCAAAGCAGTGCCAAGGCCGCTGAGGCGATTGCCGTGCGACATGCCGAGCGAATGGTCAATCGTGGATTCATGGTTTGCCCCTTTCGAAGGATCGATGCGAATTGCGGTGTGCTTGCCGATGGCAAGCACCTCGATCTTCGTGATTTACAGGGGCTTGGGCGCAAATCGCGCTAAAACAAGACGCATTGACGTCAGATAGGGAAACGCAGCGACGGCGTGGTCGCGCCGCGGCGCGTCACGCCTTGACTCGCTTGGGCCGCGCTTGCAGTTGCGCGTAATGCTTCTCCGCCCACAACCAGACACCGCAAAACGCGGCGCACAGGCTGTCGCCGAGTTCGGTCAGCTGATATTCCACGCGCGGCGGCACTTCGGGATAGACGGTGCGCGTGACGAAGCCGTCTTCTTCCATCTGCCGCAACGTCTTGGTCAACATGCGCTGACTGATCCCGCCGACGAGTTCGCCGACGCGCGTGAACCGCAAGACGCCGTTCTGCGCGAGCACCTCGAGCACGCACATGGTCCATTTATCCGCGACTTTGCCGATGACTTCCATGACGACGGCGTCGATCTCGGGCGTAGACGGCTTGCCCGTGGGCGATTCGAAGACGACAGCGCGCCCCGTCTGCATTTGTTTTTTCACGCTCATCTCAATCGGTTCCGAGAAGATATGTTGGTTACTGATGTGTTCGTACGGCACAAAACAGTGCCTACTTCCTAAATGAGAGTGTTGGCGCTATTCTGCCGTTGGTCAACCACAGAAGAGACATCATGCAAGTGACTGGAAACACCATTCTCATCACGGGCGGTGGCTCGGGCATCGGGCGCGCCTTGGCCGAGGCGTTTCACCGCCGCGGCAATCAAGTCATCATCGCCGGCCGGCGCGAGGACACGCTGCGTCAGGTGGCGCAAGCGAACCCCGGGATGAAAACGGCGCAGCTCGATCTGCGGGACCCCAACGGGATCGAGCGCTTCGCGGCGCGCATGGCCGAGGAGTATCCCCAACTGAACGCCGTGCTGAACAACGCCGGCATCATGCAGATGGAAGACTGGGCCGCGGACGCGGTGGATCTGTCGACCGCCGAGGCGACGGTCGCGACGAATTTGCTCGCGCCGATGCGCCTGACCGCGGCGCTGTTGCCGCAACTGAAGCGTCAGCCGCAGTCGACGGTGCTGACGGTGTCCTCTGGCTTGGCGTTTCTGACGCTCGCCCATACGCCGACCTACAGCGCGACGAAGGCCGCGATTCACGCGTTCAGCGACGCGCTGCGCTATCAATTGCGTCATACGTCGGTTGACGTCATCGAAATCGTGCCGCCGTATGTCGCGACCGAACTGATGGGCGAGCAGCAAGCGAACGACCCGAACGCCATGCCGCTTGTCGAGTTCATCGACGAGGTCATGAGCATTCTCGAAACGCAGCCGAACGCGCGCGAAGTGCTTGTCAAACGCGTCCATCCGCTGCGCTTTGCGGCCGAGCAGGGTTACGAGCAATACATGGAGCAATTCCACACGTTCAACGACCGCTTCGGCGCTGGGCATCTGGGTTGACCTTCGGAGGGCGACCCGGACAGCGGCCGACAGAAGGATCGGCCGGCGCTCGCACCGAGCGCCCCCGATGGCATGACGCTTGCATGGAGCGCGCTCAACACTCCGTCTTTGCATCGCGCCATGCCTAAGCTTTCTCGCGGTTCGAGCCGTCCGCCAGCACGTGCGTCGTCACGCAGCGCCTCGATCGGCGATGCGCCCGAGCCTGCCGCGCCGCGGATCGAATTGCCGAAGGACTTGCGCTATGTCGACGATCGTCGCCCGGGCATCACGCGCAAGCTCGTGCGCGGGCATTTCGTCTACTTCGATCCGCAAGGGCGGCGCATCCGCGACGAGGCGGAAATCAAGCGCATCAATGCGCTCGCCGTGCCGCCGGCCTATACGGACGTGTGGATCTGCCCCGACCCGCTGGGCCACTTGCAGGCGACCGGGCGCGACGCGCGCATGCGCAAGCAGTACCGCTACCACATTCGCTGGCGCGAGATACGCGATGCAACCAAATACGACCGGATGGCCGCCTTCGGCGACGCGCTGCCGAAGATTCGCGCACACGTGGCGCGCGATCTGCGCCTACCCGGCATGCCGTGGGCAAAAGTGGTCGCGACCGTGGTGCGCTTGCTCGACGTGACCCTCGTGCGCGTGGGCAGCGCGGAGTATGCGCGCGAAAACCAATCGTTCGGGCTCACGACGCTACGCAAGCGTCACGCGGCCGTGCGCGCCGGGCACTTGCGCTTTCGGTTTCGCGGCAAGAGCGGTATCGAGCACGATGTCGATGTGGACGACCCGCGCGTCGCCCGCATCGTTCGACAATGCATGGATTTACCGGGGCGGGAACTGTTTCAATACGTCGATGAAAACGGCGAGCACCGGCCCGTCGGGTCATCCGACATCAACGATTACCTGCGCGAAGCGAGCGGCGCCGATTTCACGGCGAAGGACTATCGCACTTGGGCCGGCAGCGTGTTCGCTCTCGCCGCTTTGCGTCAGATCGAGCCGAGTAGCGGAGCCCACGTGCGCAAGCATCTCGTCGAGACCGTCAAGAACGTCGCGGCGACGCTGCGCAATACGCCGGCGGTCTGCCGGCGCTGCTACATCCATCCCGCGGTCATCGAGGCGTTCGAAGCCGGCGAACTCGGCGAACTACCGAAGGTTAGAACGCGGCGCGGTTTGAGGGCGGACGAGGCCGCATTCGCCGCGCTGCTCGCACGCGAAGCGCGGCGGGCGAAGCGAGAGGCGCGCGAGCGGGAAGCGGCGGCCAAACGCACCACGCGATCCGCGGAACGCGCCAACGGCAAGCCGGGCCCTCATGCAGCGATGCGCGGCGATGATTCGAGCCCTCGCGATGACGCACGGCTCGTCAAATTACTCGCTAAATCGCGTGCTGTGACGAAACGGCGCACAAGCGCGAATCGCCGCCACCCATAACGCTTCGCGGCTTGAATAGGCCGTACCCGAGAGGGTGCCGATACCGTTGGAATTCACTCGGTGTTTTCGCTTGATCATCATCAATTTCATTTATCGTTTGTTTGACTACATTGGAATGCATGAAGACAGGCATCGTGTAACGTCGATAGTCGATCGACGAATCGAATGATGCAGCCCGAATACCCGTGGCAATTAAGCCGAGGAAATAAATCGGGAATTCGAACCGTTTTCATGCATTCGAAAGCGACGCGGGTTCGTGCAACGGACGCGGCGAAGCGCCTCAATCGATTGCGTTTGAACAGGCGATGCCCGGCAAGGCTGGGATCACTCGCCCAACCAGCGCCGGCACCGAATCGCAGGGCACGCGTAGACCGTGGGGCCATGTCTTGGGCCGGTCATAAAACAGACTATCGGTTATGGAGCACATGATGTGCAAATTCCGTGTTATTACGCCAATCTGCTTTGCCGTCGCATTGATCATGGGGGGCGGCAGCACTGCCGGTTTTGCCGCCGCACCCATTCCCGCTTCCGCACACGCCGCTAAATCAGCCGCACAGGGAAACGTAAAACATTTCGTACTTCGCACGAATATCGCGGACGGCAAGCTCGTCTATGAAGACGAGCGAGGCAACACCGATCCGGATCTCAAAGTGCAAGCCGGCGATACGGTGGAAATCGCGATCGCAAGCAAGGAGGGCGCGGAACACGACATCACCTTCCCCGACCTGAAGGTCGAATCGAAGCGCTTCAGCGGCGCGAGTGGCCCGACGACGCTGCGTTTCGTGGCATCCCGTGCGGGCGAGTTCCCGTACTTTTGCAGCGTGGCTGGCCATAAGGAAGCTGGCATGGAAGGCAAGCTCATCGTGACCGCCGCCGGGGCTCAGGCTCCGGCCCCCGCGCCGGCCGCGCGTAGCGATGTCGGCGGCGTCGAACCAGCCTCGGCCCACGGCGGCATGGATGGACACGCGATGCCGATGCCGGCCGTCTACGCCGCTTCGCCGGCCCCTGCGTTGCCGGCCAAAGCGGACGCCGTCAGCATCGCGGGCGACCCGTCGGCCGTGCCGGCTCCGATCGGCGATCGGGCGCCGCAGACGCTGAAATACCGCATCGAAACCGATGAAGTGACGGGCAAACTCGACGACGGCACGACGTTCACCTACTGGACTTTCGACAAGCAAGTGCTGGGTCCGATGCTGCGCGCGCGGGTGGGCGACACGGTCGAACTCACACTTGCAAACGCGCCGACGAGCAAGATGAACCACTCGATCGACTTGCATGCGGTGATGGGCGGCATGGGCGGCGGCGGCGATACGCAGGTCGCCCCGGGCCAGCAAAAGACGATTACGTTCAAGCCGATGCACCCGGGCTTGTACGTCTATCACTGCGCGACGCCGCTCGTTCCCGAGCACATCGCGGCCGGCATGTACGGCATGATCCTGGTCGAGCCCGAAGGCGGACTGTCCAAGGTCGACAAGGAGTACTACGTGATGCAGGGCGAGATCTATACGAGCAAACCGTTCGGCACGCACGTGCATCAACAAGTCGACATGGCCAAGCTCTCCGCGGAGCAGCCCGAGTATTACGTGTTCAACGGCGCGGTCGGTTCGCTGACGAAGACGCACAAGCTCGTGGCCGACGTGGGGCAGACGGTGCGCGTGTACTTCGGCGTGGGCGGCCCGAACAAGATGTCGTCGTTCCACATCATCGGCGGGGTGTTCGATACCGTCTATGAAGACGGTTCGCTGGGCGGCGCCAAGCACGATGTCCAAACGACGATCGTGCCGCCGGGCGGCGCGGCGATCGTCGAAATGAAGATGCAGTACCCGGGCAAGTACATGCTCGTCGACCATGCGCTCACACGTGCGGGCAAGGGCCTCGTGGGCCTGCTCGAAGTGCGGGGCAAAGCCGATCCGGTGGTCTATCACGTCGGGGCGGCGCAGTGAGCCCGGCCGGGAAGGCTTAGGCTCGGCCTGATATGGCTTAGCCGAGCGCCCCGAACGTTTGCAGCAAGAGCACGACGTTCAGGGCCAGGATGACGACGGTCGCGGCAATCGCGGCCGTCGTCACTTTTCCGCTGTTCACGAATTCGCCCATGATGTCCCGCCGGCTCGTCACGATGACGAGCGCGATCATCGGCGCCGGCAATGCGAAGCTAAGTACGACCTGGCTGTAGAGCAGGGCGTCGGTTGCCTGCACGCCGAGTGCGGCGACGACGAAAGCAGGCGCCATCGTCAAGAGCCGGCGCAGCCCGACGGGAATGTGAAAGCCGACGAAACCTTGCATCACCATCTGTCCCGCCATCGTCCCCACGACCGAACTCGAAATGCCCGAGGCCAGCAACGATACGAGGAACACTGCGGCGGCGCCCACGCCGAGCAGCGGTGTGAGGCTCCGATAGGCGGTCTCGATCTCGGCGACGTCGGCATGCCCCGCGTGGAACGCGCTCGAGGCCATGATGACCATCGCCATGTTCACGAGCCCGGCGACCGATAGGGCGACGATCACTTCCCGATTGGAAAAACGCAGCAGCTTGCGGCGCACGGCATCGTTGCGAGCGGGGGCGCGATGTTGCGTGAGGCCCGAGTGCAAGTAGATCGCGTGCGGCATGACCGTCGCGCCGAAAATGCCCGCGGCGAGCGAGAGCGCGCCACCGCCTTGCAGGTGCGGTACGAAGGCGCCGTGCGCCGCTTCGCGCCAGTTTACGTCGACGAGCATCAACTCGATCACATAGGAGAGCGCGACGGTGCCGATCAAGGCGCCGATGATCAGCTCGAGCGGGCGAAAGCCTTGCTTTTCGGCCGCGAGGATCGCATAGGTGACGATGCCGGTGATCGCCATGCCCACGATGAGCGGCACGTGCAGCAGCAACGACAAGCCGAGCGCACCCCCGAGGAATTCCGCGAGGTCGGTCGCCATGGCGGCGATCTCGCTGACGCCCCACATCGCGTACACGACGGGCGTCGAAAAATGCGCGCGGCTGATTTCAGCGAGATTGCGATTCGTGACGATGCCGAGTTTGGCCGAGAGCGCTTGGAACAACATCGCCACGACGTTCGCCGCCAGCACGACCCACAAGAGCGAATAGCCGTACTTGGCCCCCGCCTGCAGATTCGTCGCGAAATTGCCGGGGTCCACGTACGCAATGGATGCGACGACAGCGGGGCCGGCAAACAGCAAGGCCGCCCGCAGCCGCGCGAGGGGGCTGCGGCCGCCGCGTCCGGCGAGGGCGTCGCCCATCGCCAGCGTCGCGCGGCCGGTCATTCCCAATTGCATCTGCGCAGTCGTCATGACGCACCTCGTTCCTCTTGCTTGAGGTGTTCATGATAAAAGCTATCAATATGAGAATGATAATTGTTTTTATAAATGGCAATCATACAATCGCTGCCATGCCCCGTCCCAGGCGGGCGTGAGGTAAGCGTCAGCCGGCCGCCGCCAGGCGCGCACCGCTCCGGCCCCGCGTTCCCGTCGTTCAGTTGTCGCTCGGTGGCATCGGGGCCGTGTCGGCGACGGCGAACTGCGGCGCGTATTCGACCGCGGACCAGCGAAAAGGCAGCGATGCGGGACTGCGTCGCACTTCTTCGACCGTGAACCGCACGAGCCGCTGAGCATCCGCAAATGTTTCGAGCGCGGCGCCTTCCCAGACGATTTCGGCGCGCGCAGCGACATAGAGCAGGTCGCCGCGGTCGAAATCGATGAAGAGCAGCCCGGCGCGGCTGTCTTCGGCAAGATTGCCGAGCGTATTGAAGAATTGATTGCCGCGATAGTCGGGGGCGACGAAGGTACGATCGTCCTCGATACGGACGAACCCCGGTGGCCCTCCGCGGTGCGACACGTCGACGCCTTGCGACGCGGCGTCATCGGCCAGCGTGCTGCGCGTGGCGATGAAATAGGTGTCGCTGCGCGCGATGAGGGCCCGGTCGGCCGCATCGAGAGTCGCGGTCCGGCGTTCGGACGCCGTTTCCGCGGCCGGACACCCTCGCTCGATGCGAGTCGGCGCGCGGCTTTGGATGTACTTCGCGCAATTGCCGAAGCTTTGCCGCACTGTCACCGTCAGCGCGCCGCCGTCGTCAGCGGTCACTACACCGTTGACGCGATTGCGCCGGCGCGTCGGCGGCTCGATGCCGAGGCCCCCTAACGCGGCACCCGCCTGCCACGCGCGGGCAAGCGGATCGCCGTCGAGCGGCTCGCCCGCGATGCGCAGCGTCGTCGCATCGGGCGAAGAGACGAAACCCGGCTCGCCGACACGCAACGTGGCCCAAGGCTGCCCTTGCGCATCGACGCCGCCCAGGACGATGAACGGCAATTGCGCAAAGAACTGCCGGTGCTGTTCCGGCAAATAGCGGCGTATGCCGCGCCGCCCGCCGACTTCGGCCTTCTCTCTGACGCCGGCGCGCGTTTGCACGGCAATCTCGCCGGCATGGAATGGTGCTTCGTCGAGGTCCCAACCGGGCGGCGGCATTACGGGGCGGCGTTCGTGCGTTTCGGTGCTCATGGCGCAAGCGTCCTCGTCTAGAAGTAGAAGTAGGAGTAGGGCGACCTACGGCTTTTACGATTGCGTCGTCGGCGCGGATGCGACTGCCGGCATGGCGACGAAGCCGGGCAGCGCTTCCACCCGTGCGAGCCAAGCACGCACGTTCGGATACGGCGCGAGCGAAATACCGCCCTCGGGCGCATGGGCGATGTAGGTGTAGGCCGCGACGTCGGCGATCGTCGGCGTCGGGCCGGCGGCGAAGGCGCGCGTGCCGAAGATCGGTTCGATGACATCGAACAGCTTGATCGCCGTGCGTACGGCGGCGTCGTAATCGAGTTTGTTGCCGAACACCTTCACGAGACGAGCCGCGCACGGCCCATAGGCGATGGGACCCGCCGCCAGCGAGAGCCATTGCGTCACCTGCGCCGCGCCGACGGGGTCTTCCGGCAACCACGAGGCATCGGCATAGCGCTTCGCTAGATAGACGAGTATCGCGTTCGAATCGAACACCACCGTCTCGCCATCTTCAATCACGGGTACGTGCCCGAAGGGATTCATCGCTAGAAAGGCTGGGGTGCGTTGCTCGCCCGCCCGAAGGTCGACTTCGATCGTTTCGAAAGGCAGGCCAAGCAGGCTCAGGAACAGCTTTGCGCGATGGGCGTGACCCGAAAGGCGCATCGAGTGAAGGCGGATCGGGCGATCGGGGCGGGCGAGCGGCATAGAGCTGTCCTTGCGATGAAAGAAGAAAGGAGAAAGAAGAAGGTCGATTGACTCGATGCGAAGCGTAGCGCAGCCGGATTGGCCGCATAAGATGGATAATCGACGAATCACAATCCATCGAAGGTGGACAATCGCTCATGCCGCAATTGCGCGATATCAATCTCAATCGTCTCGTCGTCTTCGCGGCCGTGGTGGAGAGCGGCTCGCTCAGCGCGGCGGCAGAGCGGCTCGGGTTGGCCAAGACGATGGTCAGCACGCATATGCAGCGCCTCGAAGCGGAAGTGGGCACGACGCTGATCGTGCGCACGACGCGGCGTTCGAGCTTGACCGAGGCAGGGCGCACGCTTTATGAAGCGAGCCGGGCGTGCCTGCGCACGGCAAGCGATGCCCTCGCCGCCATCGCCACTAACCCGGGGCCGTTGCGTGGCGCCGTGCGTATTGCATCGCCGATCGACTACGGGGCGCTCGTCGTGGCGCCGGCATTGGTCGCGCTTCAGCGCGCGCATCCGCAGTTGCAAATCGAACTGATGTGCGCGGACGGATACGCCGATCTCGTCGCCGAA
>Ga0157369_10002795_pt1 | contig 20835 bp, 21 predicted proteins | sample C25metaG_FD_113461 | JGI IMG/M metagenome (GOLD analysis project Ga0157369, IMG submission 113461) | Corn rhizosphere microbial communities from Kellogg Biological Station, Michigan, USA - C2-5 metaG | ecosystem: Host-associated > Plants > Roots > Rhizosphere > Soil | place: USA: Michigan...
CAGTCAGGCAAACATCGTTTTTTTGAAATTCACAAAAGAAAATAATGACATAAATATCTCATACACAGACAATGGCATCGGAATGAAAAATCAGTCACCAAAAAATGGTCTGCAGAATATGGAAAACCGTATTAATTCTATAAATGGAAAAATTAATTTTGACACAGAAACAAATAATTTACTGAAAATCAACATTTCATTTCCAATATAAAAAAAATACATATGTTCACAAAAGTTCTTATCGCAGAAGATTTCGAAAGTTCTAATATCTCCGTCCAGAAGGCATTAGAAGATCTGAAAATTCTTAATCCCAAATATGTAAGCTATTGCGATGATGCAATCAGCAGGATCAAAATGAGCATTCGGGAGAATGATCCTTTTGAGTTGCTGATTACCGATCTTTCTTTTGAAGAAGACCATCGGGAGCAAATTATAAAAAATGGTCAGCAACTTATAAATGCCGCAAAAAAATTACAACCTGACCTGAAAGTAATTGTCTTTTCTGTAAATAAAAAACAAAGCATTACGGACGATCTCTTCGAAAAACAACATATTAATGGTTATGTAAGAAAAGCCAGAGAAGACGTGAAAGATCTGAAGAAAGCTATAAAAGCTGTTTATAATAATGAAAAATACATTTCTTATGATCTTAAAGGGAAAGAAAAAAGCGCTTTCGAATTCTCGGAATATGACACACTCCTGGTCTCACTTTTAGCAAAAGGAATCCTTCTCAAACACATTCCGGATTATTTGAAAGAGAATAACATCAAACCATCCAGTATGAGTGCTGTAGAAAAAAGATTAAAAGAAATCAAAGAATCTTTAGGAATTAACAGCAATGAACAGCTAATTGCTTTTTGTAAAGATTTCGGGATTATATAGATCTGCTATTATAATCGATTATTATTAAAAAACTTTCAAAATATTTTGAAAGTTTTTTGTTTTTACGGATTTCCGTAAAAAAACCATTCGTAGCGAGAGTAATTTTGAAATGTTAAACAAATAAAAATATAACATTATGGCAGTAAAACACACTCCAACAGAAATTACTCACAAAGGAGAAAAAGGCGGAACCACAGGTTGTGGAACCGACACGAATGCTAATCCAAGTCATTGGATCAATACCAATGCTGCGATAACTTGTGATAAAAATGGTTGTAAAAATTAAAACAATGGGAAAATTCATTATCACAAAAAGAAGAGACGGAGAATATCAATTCAACCTCAAGGCCGGGAACGGAGAAATCATCCTGACAAGCGAAGGCTATACAGCAAAAGCCGGATGCAAAAACGGAATAGAATCCGTGAAAATCAATTCTCAAACTGATTCCAGATTTGACAGAAGAATTGCAGTAAACGACAAACATTATTTCGTTCTGAAAGCTGGAAACGGAGAAATAATTGGTAAAAGCCAGTTATATCTTAATAAACAAGGGATGGAAAATGGAATCCAGTCTGTAAAAGAACATGCCCCGAATGCGGAAATCATAGACGAAACAATTTAATTCTCAAACCATGGAACTCAAATTAAAATTAGAACAACTGCATCAAAGAGTCAATGGGCTAAGAGAGCAGATACAGACAGAAGAAGCTACAAAAACAGCTTTCGTAATGCCATTTATTCAAATTTTGGGATATGATATTTTCAATCCAACGGAGGTAATTCCGGAGTTCATTGCTGATATCGGGACTAAAAAAGGTGAAAAGGTAGACTTCGTCATCAAAAAAGATAATGAACCAATATTAATCATCGAATGCAAAAGCTGGCGGGAAAATGCAGATGCACATAATTCTCAGCTTCACCGTTATTATCACGTTTCTAAAGCAAGATTCGGAGTTCTGACAAACGGAATTATTTATAATTTCTACACAGATCTGGAGAAACCGAATATAATGGATGAGAAGCCTTTCTTCACTTTAAACCTTGATGATATTAAAGATAATTCTATCAAAGTTCTGGAAAGTTTTACCAAATCAGGTTATAATCTGGAATCGATTTTAGACTCAGCCGAAGCTCTGAAATATATCAAAGCCATCAGAAAAGAATTCGAAAAAGAGATAGAAAATCCATCGGACGAAATCGTAAAACTTCTTGTGAACCGGTTTTTTGAAAGACCGCTGACTGCCAGCAGAATGATTGCCTTTAAAGAATACACCAAAAGAGCGCTTAGCCTTTCTATATCAGAATCCATAAGTTCCAGACTGAAATCTGCTTTGGTCATCAATGATAATATTGAGGTAGATAAAACACCAGTTTCTACAGTTAATATTGACGAAAACACCGACGCTTCCAAAGTGGTTACAACAGAAGAAGAGTTAGAAGCTTTTCAAGTTGTGAAAGCCATCCTGAGAGAAAAAATCACAACAGAAAGAATTGCTTACAGAGACACACAATCCTATTTTGGAATTCTGCTGGATGATAATAACAGGAAACCAATTTGCAGATTTCATTTCGGAGCTACCAGGAACCTGATCGAATTGTTTCACAACGGAAAAGATTCCGGAGAGAAAATCATTCTTAATTCTCTTGATGACATCTATAACCACAGAAACGAACTACATCAAACCATTGAAAACTATAATTAAATGAAAACGATTATTATTTCAATTTTTGCAATAGGATTGCTGATAGTTTCCCTATTCTCCTTTTCAAAGCCAGAAAATAATGGCCATAACGGAAAATGCACTGGCTCTGCGTATTGCTCTGCTTGTTCCAATTGTTCAAGGTGTGGACATTGCAGTTCTGGTGGAACTTGTGGTGTTTGTAGTGGAAGTTCATCGGGAAGAAATTTTTATTCTTCCAGCCCCGATAACAAAAGTTCAAAGTCTAAAAAACACATACAAAATAAAAATTCTCCTTATAAAAGATCAAATACTGGATTGTCAGGTTTAAAGAAAAAGACTCAGAACAATGATCCTGTTTATAGTAATAAGAATGTAATCGTATTTTTTGCTGACAGAGATCTTGTAAATATTTATAAAAATCCAGGTTTCAATTTCCCAGTCATTGAAAAATTAAAGAAAGGTGAAAAACTAATCCAGCTGGAACAGGGAGAAGAATGGCTCAAAGTAAAAGTTGTAAATACAGGAACTGAGGGTTTTGTTTATAAACAATATGTAAGATAATTAAAAATAAATACCATGAATTTAAAGAAATTTTTGAACGAAGAACAGGATCCAAGATCTGTTGAAAAACTCTTAGAAAAGATCAACAGCCTTCTTACCTCACAGGAGTTTGTAGAATACATAGCTGTTCAAAAGAAACCAGCTCTAAATCTATCTCCTGATTGTATTGCACTGACCAATAGAAGAATTATTTTTTGCAGGCCAAAAACATTTGGCTTCTCAATGGATTTTCAGGATTACAACTGGGTAGATGTTGCAGATTGTCACATTAAAGAAGGCATCCTAGGTTCCACTTTTATGATGAGAACGACCAGAAACTTCACCAATATGATGGATTATCTTCCAAAAGCACAAGCCCGAAGACTCTACCAATATGCGCAGGAAATAGAGGAACAGATGAGAGGAGTCCGCAGGGAAAAAGATCTTGAAGTGAGAAGAGCTTCCGCCGGAGGTGTCACCGTAAACAATGCAACTCCAATTATAACTCAGCCTGTACAATATCCACAACAACCTCAAATGATAGAAACAGAAGATCCTTTTGCTGTCCTACAAAAACTTAAAGGTCTAGTGGAAAACGGAATTATCTCTCCGGAAGAATTTGAAAATAAAAAGAACGAAATATTATCAAGAGTTTAATAATTATGAAATCAAAATTTACCACAATTATGCTCACATTTTTCTTAGGAGGATTGGGCATTCACAGATTTTATTTAGGCCAAAATAAATTAGGCTTATTCTATCTTCTTTTTTGCTGGACTTTTATTCCTGCCATCATTGCATTTGTTGATTTTTTTGTATTCATTTTTATGTCAGAAGATAGTTTTAATTATAAATACAATATCAAGACAGGATTTTAAAACTAAACGATAATGAAACCACTCCTCACCTTCTGTGCAATATGCTGTTTCGTTGGTATCTTCCGGCTTCCTATTGAATATTATACTTTCCTAAGGATTCTTATTTCTATTGGTTCTTTAATAGTTTTATATAATGTTCTGATCTCTAAACAATATTATTTCAGCATCATTTTTCTTGTTATCCTCATCTTATTCAATCCTGTTTTTCCTATTTATTTATACCGGAAGAGTTTATGGATTCCTATTGATGTAATAACCGGGATTTTATTTCTGTTAATCAATTTCATTGATAAGCCGGAACAAAAAAAAGACGATGAAATTACCGAAGAAACTTCAGAATTCCCAAGCCATACAAGATCTCCGATGCGTGATAGAATCATTAATCCAAAAAAAACAAAAGACGACTAATAAAAATGGAAAATAATCATATGACCGAAAACCTTAAAGCTCATTTTTTAAGGCTGTATCAGATGGCAATTTGTGATGACGACTTCAGCACTCTGGAACTGAAAATGTTGTATCAATGCGCAGAAGAAAGAGATATTTCGTCTAAACATTTAGATAATATTCTTTCAAATCCAATTAATATAAAGACTGTTATCCCTCAAAATATTGAAGAAAAGGTTGACTATCTGTATGATCTCACAGTTATGATTTGGGCAGATGGCGAAGTTTCTCCAAACGAATATTCCACAATGGAAAAATATGTTCTGATGTTCGGTTTTTTGGAAGAAAATGTAAAAGCCATTGTAGATTATTTAATCGAAGCCGTAAAAATTGGGAAAAATAAAAATGAAATCTTACAGGAATTAAAAAACGAATAAACTATGGATACTAGCAGCATAAAAAACTTATTTAAATTAAAATCAATTCCAGTCGAAACTGCAAAAGAAGAGATTATACCAAAAACTGAAATCGATCCAAATGGAGAATCTGCGGAAGAAAGCAGAAAAAGAACCTATCACGAATCCGGATACAGAGACAGTTCCAGAACCAGTGGAAATCATTCTACCCTATCAATTTGTCTTGACGCTGTCTATTCAAAGTTTCAAAATGAGGAGAAGGAAATGGTAGAAAAACAGAAAAACCTCAAAGAGTCTTATGTTAACGAACAGAAAAACAGGGAAACAGAAATCAAAGCTTTAATCGTCTCTCAGGAAACGAAAGAAGAATTGTTAAAAAATAAAAATTCGGAAATCGAAAAATATCAAAATAATATCGAAACATTAAAAGCCGAAATAACTGACCTGCCAAGAAATCCTGAAAAATACAATGTGAAAGCTTCAAAAGGAGCGTCCAGCAAATTCTGGATCGGTACAATTCTTCTCTTTCCCATAAGTCTGTATTTGATTACGTTTTACATTTCAACATCTTACTCTGCCTTTTTCAAAAGCTTTGATGCAAAAAGCACTGTGATACAAAGTGTCTTGGATGCGCAGGCGTTCAGCAAAGCCTGGAATGACGGACCTGTTGAAGGTGCTTTTGTGTCTTTGATACCATTTGTTTTTTTAGGATTAGGGTTCTTGATACACATGTTTGGAGAGAACAAAAACTGGGTCAATTATGTAAAGTTAGGGTTGTTATTTGTTGTCACTTTTATTTTTGACGCTATACTGGCCTATGAAATTGAATGGAAATTATATGAATTAAACAAAACTTTTAATTCGCCTGATTTTGATCTTAAAATAGCTTTTACCAAAAATCAGTTTTGGGGAATTATTTTCGCAGGGTTCATTGTTTATATCATTTGGGGACTGGTTTTCGACTTTGTGATGAAAGAGCACAGGGAAAAAGACAAGATCAGAAATGAGCAGGAAATCAAACAAAAAAACGTTCTCTTCCTATTGGAAAAAATCAATTTTATTAAAAAAGAAATTGAAGGAATTTTAGAAAACATAAGCAATACAAAAGAATCTATAATCAAAACCCGGGGCAGAATTGAAGAGCTGCAGAATATCATAGACGGAGTTATAATTCCAACTAAAGATTACAAATTATATGCTTCCGAATATGTTCAGGGCTGGATAACGTTTATAGGCGAAAAAATAGCCGTTTCAAAAACAGAGAAACAGACAATGATCGACAGTTGTATTGATACTTACAATATCAACCTGAACGCAGTTGGAGCTAATTCTGACAATCAAAACTTAGTTTATCTGTCATCTTTATAAATCTTAAATTATGAGAAAAATATTCTACTTGTTGATAATAATATCTTTAGTTTCTTGTTGCAAAACAGGGTCTGGAGAAACAGATATTAATGGGCCAGACTCAATTGTACCAGACCAGAACAATATAAACGTCAGCATTTTAATTGATTTATCAGACAGAATAGACCCTAAAACTAATCCAAATCCTACAATGGAATATTTCCAAAGAGATACGGAATATATCAAATCTATTGAAACAGGATTTTTAAATCATATTAAATCAAAGAAAATTATAACATACGACGATCAAATGCAGGTTTTCTTCAATCCCGAACCTCTTGACCCGAAAATGAATGGATTCACAAAAGAACTTAAGATTTCTTTTGATAAAAACACGAGTAAGGAATATTTTACTTCTGTCGAACAGAAATACTCTGAATTACCATTACAGATTTATCAGTCAGCCATTAAAGACGGAAACTATATAGGCTCGGATATTTGGGAATTTTTCAGGAATAAGATAAAGGATTATTGTATAAAAAACGATCATAGAAATATCCTGTTCATATTGACCGACGGATATATGTATCATAAGGACACAATGTTTTCGCAGGATAATAAAACATCATATTTAACTTCAAAACTAATCAAAGCAAACAAACTTACAGCTCCAGATTTCAGTAATATAATTGAGAAAAATAAATATGGTTTTGTAAAAGCCAATGATGATCTCAGCAATCTTGAAGTCATAGTGCTTGGCATTAATCCGGAAAAGAGCAATCCTTTTGAAGAAGCAGTAATCAAAGAATATTGGGAAAATTGGTTTAAAGAAATGAAAATAAAAAAGTTCCAGATAAAATCAGCCGATTTACCAAGTAATCTCGATCCGATTATCAAAAATATAATTCTGGACAAATAAAGATAATAAAAGTGAGTTTTCAATAATTGAAGATTCACTTTTTTATTTTGAAATCGTTGAACTTAAATAAAAAAAACAACCAGCTGAAATTCAACTGGTTGTAATTTTACAATTGTAGACCCACAGGGATTCGAACCCCAACTGATGGTACCAAAAACCAGAGTGCTACCGTTACACCATGGGTCTGTCCTTTATTGTGGTGCAAATTTACAGCTTTTTTCTAAACTTCCAAACTTTTTCTAAAAAAAATTGCATAATTTTATAAAATAATTTTTCGCTCAGCCTAATGTTAATCGACCTTTCCAAACCTATACCCAATCAAGAAACACCATCTAACGAATTTGAAACCAAAGTTTTAGACTTCATCAAAGAATGGTTTTCGGACTCAAAAACAGTCAAAATTCAGAGTTCTGGTTCCACAGGAATTCCAAAAATATTTGAGGTAGAAAAATCAAAAATGTTGAATTCTGCTGAGATGACTTGTAACTTTTTAGGACTAAAAGAAGGAAATACTGCATTAATTTGTCTCCCGATAGAATATATTTCAGGGAAAATGATGGTCGTAAGAAGTATTCTAAGAAATTTAAAACTGAAAATTGCCGAACCATCCACAAATCCACTTCAAAACCTCAACCAAAAAATCGATTTTTGCGCTATGACGCCTTTGCAGGTTGAAAATTCATTAGACAAACTCCATCTCATCAAAAACCTCATCATCGGAGGCGCATCCGTTTCCGAAACTTTAAAGAAAAAAATTCAAAAATCAACCTTCAACCTTCAACCCTCAACCAAGATTTTTGAAACTTACGGAATGAGCGAGACACTTTCTCACATTGCACTTAGACAAATTTCCCCAAATCAGGAAGATTGGTTTACAGTTTTTGAAGGCGTGGAAATTTCTTTAGACGAAAGAGATTGTCTGAAAATTTTCGCTCCTAAATTGAATTCCGAAGTTTTGCAAACCAATGATTTGGTAGAAATTAATAACAAAAATCAATTCAGATTTCTCGGAAGATTAGATAATGTGATTAATTCTGGTGGCGCAAAGATTTTCCCCGAAGAATTAGAAAAATTAGTCAAACAAAATATTCCGAATGAAGTAGTTTTCCTTGGAATCGAAGATGAAAAACTTGGACAAAAATTAATTGTCGTAATTGAAGGCAAAAACAATGAAAACCTAAAATCTAAAATTTCGCATCTAAAATTTCAAAAATCTTTTCATAAACCAAAAGACATTATTTTTGTAGAACAAATCCCAAGAACGCCAAACGGAAAAGTCAACCGACTGGAGCTGAAAAAATTAATTGAGAAATGAAAAACTTTACGTCCGAAATTAGCTACAAAACTTCCCGCTCTTCCGGCGCGGGCGGCCAAAACGTGAACAAAGTAGAAACGGCTGTCACGGCGATTTGGAGCGTTTCGGAAAGTTATTATTTCTCAGACGATGAAAAGTTGAGAATCTCTGAAAAACTGAAAAACCGAATCAATTCCGAAGGCCTTCTGCAAATGACTTCGTCAGAAAGCAGAACGCAACTCGCGAACAAGAAAATCGTGACCGAAAAGATGCTGGAAATGGTAGAAAAATCGCTTTTCATTCAAAAATATCGAGTCAAAACCAAACCTTCAAAACGTCAGGTTCAAAAAAGAATCGATAATAAAAAGAAAATTTCTGAGAAGAAGGACAATCGGAAATTTAAATTTTAAAATCCGATAATTTCTCTATTTCGTTATTGATTTTTTGAGAATACTCAAACTGTTTATCGCGAATTATGCCGTGATTCGTCACAGTTTCATAATCCTGCTGATAATCTTTGTAATCATCATAAATTCTCTCATAATATTTCTGCAAAGATTTAGTATCCAAAATTTTATCACTAATTATTTTCCTAAATCGTCGCGCAAACAATTCAGCAATATCAAAATGACTTTGCTCGTGCATCAACACATGATCCGTCTTATGTTCCGGATGCGCCCAGGATTTGGACGGAATAAAAAACGATTCAATCTTCACTTGTTTATCAGTGAATTTCTTAGTAGAACTATTCAATAAATAGGAAATTCCGCAAAAAGTGGTAGCTGCAGCCTGAGAAGCATTAGGTCCAGTAAAAGACTGGAAATCCGGCCATTCCAGTTTTCGGTTTTCGTTCCAAAAAATTTTGTCCTGAGCCTTCGCAAATCCTAAGAAAAAGATGAAACCAAGTAGCAAAAATTGTTTTATCATAACGATTAGATGTTTTTTTTCTATAAATGTTAATTTGTTACCATAAAACTTGTATTTTTACCACCCTGCATTTTTAAAAAATGGAAAAAGAAATAAAAATCAATTTTGAAGTAATCCCGAGTTACCAGCAACTCAACGATATAGAAAAAACACTTTTCGATAAAGCCAAAATCATCCGCGAACAGGCCTATGCGCCCTACTCCAACTTCTTCGTCGGATGTGCGCTTCTCCTGGAAAATGGCGAAATAATTACCGGCAGCAATCAGGAAAATGCAGCTTATCCTTCAGGATTATGCGCAGAAAGAACCACAATTTTCTGGACTTCTGCCAATTATCCAAACGTTAAAATCAAAAAAATATTCGTAATTGGTGGGCCAAAAGACATCTTAAGCTCTACACCAATTCCACCTTGTGGAGGCTGCAGACAATCCATTCTGGAATACGAAGCCAAACAAAAAGAAGTAATCGAAATCTATTTTGCATCACCGAACGGAGAAATCATCAAGACAAAATCCGTAAGAGATTTGCTTCCCTTCTCTTTTGACGGTACTTTCTTGTAGCTTTTAGGAGCAAGACGATTGATCTGTTGTAGGACATCTCCAACCTGCTGTCCACTATATCTTTTTTGCCATTGCGAAAGACGTTACGCATTTAATTTGAGGTTTTTCCCGCAATGCCAAAAAAGGATGCCGTTCCCATCAGGGCTATGTTGAAGATTTGTATTTCTTTTAACGGTTAATAAAATCGAAAATCCCATTCAGCAAGTGAATGAGATTTTCTTGTAAAATGTAGATATGGATATGAAATTTGGTTATTAGTCTTTGATAACTTTCTGAGTGGTTTTTTTGCCATTTTCCAACTGGATTTCCAGAACATAAATTCCTCTTTCAAGACGAGAGAAATCAATTGTAGAATCCGAGGTCAATTTTGCATTCACCATTTGACCTGAAATATTGTAAACTTTATGCGTTTTTATTTTGCTTGAAGTTTTTACATTCAACACCTCTTTCACAGGATTTGGATACATGAAAACCGTTGTGTTTTTAACATCTGCAATACCCAAAACTGCCAATTCTTTTTCCTGCGACTTCTCCGAATATTTTTTAGCTGCATCAATCGTTTTCACGCTCCAATAAATCTTCGAAGGTAAATTCGTTTTATCCAGATACCAGTTTTTGGTTGTCACTATATATTTTGCAATGTCCGCTTTTCCAGCTTCAGAACCGACTGACAATTCGTACTGAAGAGCATTCTGCAAAGTTTTATCATCCGTAGCTCCAGACCAGGTGAACTTGATTTTATTATCGTTATCTGTTGCTGTCAGAATCGTTGGTGCATTGGGTTTTTGATTTGTAACGGTCGTTGTATTTTTGAACAGTTTGGTGTAAGGCATCAAATCTTCATCAGCCCAATCGAAACCGTTGGCGAGAATATCAAGATTTCCGTCATTATCATAATCAAACAACGCCAAAGTTCCACCGCTTCCCAAATCGTATAATCCCGACGTTTCTGATTTTTCAAATTTCTGAAGCTGAGAATTGTAGAGATAAACATTCAAATGACCGTTGTAATCATCATCGTCACCCAAAACTACAAAATCATAAAAACCATCATTATTGATGTCGCCAACTTCAACATTGGCCGCAGTGATGCCTTCGCCTTCAAATTTATTTTCCGTGAAATTTCCCTGGCCATCATTGATGAAAACTGCCAAATATGGATTGTAATCTGCATCCTGACCAGCCACTACAAAATCCTGAAATCCATCCGCATTGAAATCCGCAAAAGACATTTTGCTATCGCTCACCGGCGGAAGTTGAGACTTCTGAACCAAGGTTCCGTTTTCATTAATATAGACATTGAAAGTTCCCTCGTAATCAGAATTGAAACCATTTACAACAGCATCCAATTCGTTATCATTATTCAAATCTATAATTTTGAAACTTCCGTTTTGAGTTCCCGGCAACCAAGCTTCCGTCTTTTGAAAACCAGTAGAATTATTTAGATACAAATCCAAGTTGTGCGTAAACCCAACGCCTTCAACATATTGCGTTCCGTTGATTGCATAATCCTGTTTTCCGTCGTGATTGACATCAAAAACATCCAATCCACCATAGATTTTCCCAGGCGCATTATCAACCAAAGTGAAAGCTGAACCTGTATTTTTCCATCTGTATTGCTGGTAATTCACAATATCGTTGTAGCTCAATCCAGTCGTTACAACGTCCAAAAGTCCGTCATTATCAAAATCGATAAACTTGACAGCACTCAAATGCACCGAATTCTCTCCAAAATTTTGAATGGATGAAAAATTCCCGTTTGTGTTTTTATAAAGGTCGTTGGAAGTAACATCTACGTTGGAATCGCCGTCAGAATCGATTGCGCCAGTGAAAAATATATCCTGAAATCCGTCATTATCAAAATCTGCAACAGCAGCTGCCGAATAGAAATAACTCTGTAAATTCGGCTGAGAGATTTCCTCAAAACTCTGAGCTTTGATTATAATTGCCGATAAAGCGAAAATAGGAATGTAAAACTTTTTCATAATATTTTTATTTAGAATAATTAAAAATTACTCTGCAAAAATATACAAGAAGCTTTACCAAAAGGGATTTTGGAATATGACATTTGTCTTGTTTCGGGTAAAATTAACTTTGGTTCAGAGAAAAGCTATTAGGAAATTTCGAAAATTCTGCTTTCTTCGTGGATTCTCTTCACAACATTTTCTGTCCGTTCTTTGTGAGTGTCAGTAATAAAGATTTGTCCGAAGTTTTCTTTGTTCACTAACTCAATCAATTGAGAAACTCTGGTATCATCAAGCTTATCAAAAATATCGTCCAAAAGAAGGATTGGTGATTTGCCAGTTAATTCTTTGATTCGGTTGATTTGTGCCAATTTTAAAGAAATTAAAAATGATTTTTGCTGACCTTGTGAACCTATTTTTTTGATTGAATTGCCATTCATTTCGAAAAGCAAATCATCTTTGTGGACTCCTTTGGAAGTGTAAGTTAGAACTCGGTCTTTATCAATTGAATTTGATAAAAGTTCTTGAAAAGTATGTTGAAAAAGATGGGATTCGTAAACTACAGAAACTCTTTCTTTGGCTCCGGAAATTATCTCGTAATAATACTGGACAATCGGGTTTAGATTTTCAATAAATTCTTTTCTTTTCTCAAAAATTCTTGTTCCAAAATTAGAAATCGGTTCATTATAAATCTCCAAAGAATCATTATCAAAAGTTCTGTTTTTGGCAAAATATTTCAGTAAAGCATTTCTCTGCTGAATGGTTTTTTGATACTGAATCAAATCAAAAAGATAGGCTGAATCGGTTTGAGAAATCATTGCATCCAGAAATTTCCTGCGACTTTCTCCAGAATCAGAAATCAAATTGGAATCATAAGGCGAAATCATCACACTTGGCAGATAACCAATATGGTCGGCTAATCTATTGTAAACTTTATCGTTCTTTTTAATGACCTTTTTCGACTCTTTTGGCTGAAGAATTTTGATAATATCTTCTTTATCTTCATTATGAATTTCGGATTCAATCACAAAAAAATCTTCATCAGATTTGATATTATTAAGGTCAGAATTTCCAAGAAAACTTTTCCCGACAGACAAATAATGAAGCGCATCCAGAATATTGGTCTTCCCTACTCCGTTGTTTCCAACGAAACAGTTGATTTGTGATGAAAAGTCAAATGAAACTTCGGAGTGGCTTTTGAAATTGATGAGTGAAAGTTTGTTAATAATCATTTAGAGTTCAAAATTAAGAGGATTTTGTCTGACATCCCAAATCCTCAAAACAAGAATTTTATTCGAAGTAAAACTGTAGTGTAAATAATAATTTTCAAAAAGAATAGATCTGACGTTATCCAAATCTGTAGCAATTCCAGAAAATGGATTTTCAGAAATCTGTTTCAATTTATTTTGAATGAGTAAAATTAATTTTTTGCTGTAAGTGGTAGATTTATTCTTGGAATTCCAAAACTCAATAATATTTTTCAGGTCTGATGCAGCTTTTGTTGACCAAACTATTTCAACCATTCTTCCGTCATTTTTCTAACTTCTTCATCTGTATGAAATTTACCTTCCTTAATATCGTTTTCTGCTTCTGCCAACAATCTCTTTTGGCTATCGGAAAAATGAATTTTAGACAGATAAATAGCTTGACCTTCTTCTATTAAATTTTCAGAGGATTTTTCCAGTTCAGAAATAAAATCATTGATTTTCATTAGGATTTCGATATCGTCTAACTTAATCAATCTTTGGATTATTTTCAATTTTAGTTCGTTCAAATTTTCCATCACTCAAAATTTATGTAAAGATAAAGATTTCATTTGAAAATTTTAGTTACCAAAATTCACAAAATGCGGAATATCCGTACCAAAAGAATTCAGTGGTAAAACGTTATTTCGGTTACTATTAAAATCAAAAATAGAATTATTATCAAAAGGAACCCGCGGATAATAAGTAAATGAAATCTGAATCCTGTTGAATACCAGATATGGATTATTAATCAAGACACCAATGCCGATTTTTGTATTTGCATTTGTTTTCAGAAGTTTATCATCAGGCATTGCCAGCCATCCAACAGCTGTTGTCAGATAAGGACTGAAATGGAAATTCTTCCATGTTTTATTCACGAAAAGCTGAAGCTGATATCTCAAAACCAACTTCTTCGTTCCGATATAATCTGCATTGTAAACAGGAAATTCGTCGCGCGCAGAAAGATTGATTCTGTCTTTGTAAGAATAATTATGCTGTGGATTTCCAAGTGCCAAAGTTGGTGAAAAAAAATGTCTGACTTTTGCAAATTTCCAATCCATCAGATTTGTAAAATAAGTCCCGTCAAACCGGAAAGATTCCCGATTCTGACTGTCTTCATTAAAGAATCTTCCAAACTGTGCTTTTACACTAAAATATCCAATCTTTGTAAAATCACCGTAAGCACCTGAAACACCAACGTAAGGCATTACTTGATTGCTTCTTGATAAAAGACCGCCCGTTACACTGAAAGAATTTCCGTAAGAAATATCTTCCGGTAACTCATACTGAAAAATGTTTTTCTCCACCGAGAATTTTCTTTGAATAAACCCTACAGAAGCCAAAAAGCTGTTGTAAGACTGGAAGTAATCAAACTGGTCAATTCCCGGACTATCTTTATACTGATAATTCTGAAAACGACCGATGAAAGCAATATTACTTGAAATTTTCTCTTCGGGATTGGCCGAAACCGGAATCTGATAACCTCCCCACAAATCCTGACTGTAAACTTTAATTTGAACCTCTGGTAATTCGTTCACGTCTATCATTGGAAGTGCGACATTCCGCATAAAATATTCGAAGGAAAAACCGCCGGCCCACTTCGTCAATGGTGAGAAAAAATCTCTTCTCGCATTAAAATTGATTCTTTCATTTTTATAAAAATCTCTTTCGCCCAACACCTGAGCATTGATGTAAGATCCAAAAAGATTGTAAGCCGTGTAACTTCCTAATAGATAATCCTGTTTTTCCTTGGAATCGTTTCTGTAAAGGAAATCCGCTTCGTGTCCTAAACCAAGAAAATTTTCCTCAGTTACGCCCATTCCGATTTTACTTCCGGAATAACTCAATCTCGGCTTCAAACTCCAGGAATCCAGAACTTTCACTACAACATCGATGGAATCTTTGGTAGAAGTACTGTCTGCAACGCTGATGTTGACACGGTTTACGAATGGCATTTCCCTCAAGAGACGCTCAGATTCGTAGAGTTTTTGGGCATTATATTCTTCGCCTTTTTTGAAAAGCAGATAATTATTGACTGTCGAAACTCTTGTATTAGAATGAAGATGATTCGTAAACCAATCGTACCAGCGGGATTTCTCCTTTTTGTCTTTAGAGCCGTATCCGAATGGGTCAATGGTTTCTATTCTAATATTTCTGATGTATTTTCCATCGTAAGAAACCTGAGTCTGCTTTTCTGTCCTCGTTCTTACTGAAGCCGAATCTGCTTCCCGTCGAAAAATAAAACGGTGAATGAATTTTGTGAATCTCCTTTTATCCGAAAATTCCTCGATTTTATAATAGATAGAATCTTTCTTTTCCTGAGCATTTGCAAAAGAAAAACAGCATAAAAAGAAAAAAAGTAAAAGAATTGATTTGTTCATCAATAATTGGAAAATTTAACAAAATCTGTAATATCAATTTGCAAGCCAATAAATATACAAACATAATAATGGAAACCCGCTGCAACTTTCTACCCAAAAGGAAAAGTAAGATTCCTGATTATCATTCTCTGAAAAATAAATCAAAATAAATGTGACAATTATTGTTATGAACAAACAAATTCCAAATTCTAAATCAAGATAGAAAACACTCAATAAACCTGAAATAAATACCAGTAAATAAGCCAGAAGTTTAGTTTTGTGAACACCTATTAAAATTGGAAAAGTAACAACATCATCGCTTTTCATATCTCTGATATCAAAAGGTAAGACTAAAGCAGAGATAAACAGCCAAGAAATCAGGAATATTTCCAAATTAAATTCAGGAAGAATGAGCCAGGAATTAATCAAAGCCCAGGTCAATCCAACATAAAAAACCTTTAACAATGGAATTTTCCTAATGAATTTCTCAAGAAAAAAAGAATTGTAAAGCAATCCCAAAACCACAATAATTCCCCATTTCAGAAGTCTGTATTCATTATGATTTTTGAGAATAAGAATCACACTGACAATTCCGCAAACACAATTGAAAATCAGAATTTTGAAGAAAATCTTCCTGTCATATTGATATTTTGTGTAAAGATAACCGCTGAAATACGTGATGAAAATCAAAAGCAAAGTCGGCCAACGGAATATATTTTGCTCCAGCATAAAAAATGCAGCCAGAAAAGTTCCCATCAACGAGACATAGACCTGACTGTCAATCACATATTTTTTTGCTAAATTTAAAATCGACATATTCCTTTTAACAAATGTCCGAAAAATTGTTCTAAATCAATAAGATTTCCAAAACGTTAATTTTTAAAAAAAATATTAATCTTTCCAACCTTTAATAAAATAATGCATCTTTATACAGTGAATCATTCACTCAAAAAAAAAATAAAAGTCACATATGAAAATTATTAAATCAGTCTCAGTTTTCTTGTTGATGCTTTTCTTCATCAACTTTTCGGCACAGAATTACTACGATTCTCAATGGAAAAAAGTGGAGGAAAACTACAAGAAAGGAACTTACAAAAGTAATCTTCCGATAATTCTGGACATTCAAAACCAAGCGATGAAAGACAACAATGCCATCCAAATCATCAAATCTCTGAAAGCGGAATTCAGCATTCTGAAACAAACGCACGACGACACGCAGAATGATGAAAACTCCAAATTCTTTTCGAAACTTCAAAGCACGGAAACCAAACTGAAAGGTGATGAGAAGCAATTATTTCACCTTTTGACTTTGGAATTCATCAATGATTATTACGATAACAATTCCTGGAAAATCAACCAGAAAACGAATATCGATAATCAAAATCTGTCACAAATTGAGACTTGGAGCAAACTGGATTTTAAGAATTTCTTGACTAAGAATTATTCAGATTTAGAGAAAGAAAATTCGATTTTGAAGAAAATTCAGACTCAGAAATACAAAGAAATCTTTGATGCGTCTGAGAATCTGGATTACTTCCCTACGCTTTCGGATTGGTCAAATTACAATCACATCGAGTTTCTGAGAAATCAAAATCTCTTCACGCCAAACGAACTGAAAATTAATTCGAAGAAAATCAATGATATTTATGATTCGGAGATTTCAGTTAATTCTGGTAATTCGAAACTGTATTTCCAGCATCAGAAAATCAATTATAATTGTGAACTGAATAACTGCAAAGACAAATTCGCTCAACTTGAAAAACTGGTTGGCGATGAATCTGCAAAAGGCGATTACAAAGTTCTGATTATTGACGAAATGATTGAACTTCTTCAACAAAAAGACGATAACAAAACAACATTAGTTTGGGTGAATAAAGCTAAAGAAGTTTATCCAAAATCGAAGTTCATCAATAATATTCTTAACAAAGAAAATGCGATAAAAAACCCGCAACTCAACTTATTTTATGAGAAAGAAACTCAACCAAATAAACCAATTCACATCGTTGCAGAAGGTAAAAATGTGAAGCAATTTTCACTCAACATCTATGAAGTGAAAGATGATTCGCAAGGTTTTCTGAATTACGTTTTCGATTCTTATAAAACACCTTTTTCTAAAGTCAAAAAATCATTGGTGAGAAAAGATGAATTCAGTTTGCCAGCGTCTTCTGATTTCAAATCTCATAAAACATCTTTGGAGCTGAAAGCACTTCCGGCAGGGATTTATCTGGCGGAATATGTGGTAGAAAATTCGGCTCAGGGAAATTATTATTTCATTGTTTCGGATTCTAAAATTATTTTCTCAAAGAAAGATGACAACAATCCAAAAGTCAATATTCTGAAACTTGTGAATAACGAAAACGGAAAAGCTTTCAGTAATGAAAATCTTGAAGTCACCGAATATGTACGGGGAAAAGCAGTCACAAAATATACAGTGAAAACCGACAAGTCCGGTAATTTCCAGTTTCCAAATTCTGACAACAAAGAATATTACAGAAACTTCCTCGTAAAAAACGGAAACAATTTTTCGATGATAAATGTTTATGGTTACGATTACGGCAACCGAAACAAGTCTGAAAATCAAGAAAGTGCACAGATTTTCCTGGACAGAAAAATCTACAGACCAGGACAAATTGTTTATTTCAAAGTGATTGCAACAGGAATCAACGGCGAAACTCAGAAAATGAAAACGCTGGAAAAAGTGAAGTTGAATATTACTTTGAACGACACCAACGGCGAGGAATTACAGACTTTGAAACTGACGACCAATGAGTTTGGTTCTGTTAACGGAAGTTTTACGCTACCAAAAAATAAATTGAACGGGAATTTCAATATCGAAGTTGACGATGATAATAATTCTGCTTATAACATCAATGGTTATGCAGATTTTCAGGTTGAGGAATACAAACGGCCAAAATTTGAAGTGACTTTTGAACCGATAAAAGACGAGTACAAATACGGCCAAACCATCGAACTGAAAGGAAAAGCGATGATGTTTTCCGGCGTTGCTTTGAGCAATTCGACTGTGAATTATGAAATCAAAAAACAAAATATCCGTTGGCGTTATTTCTGGTGGTATCCGCGTGGAAACGACAATGAAAACTCAATTCTAGGAACAGCAAAAACCAATGAAAAAGGTGAATTTACCATTAAAGTAGAGCTTAAAAAAGATGAAACTCTGGAAGGTATCCAGATTGATAATTATGCCATCAATGCTTCTGTGACGGACATCAACGGCGAAACGCAATCTGCGGACACGAATGTGAAAGTGGCTTCGGTTTCTCATTATATTTCGGCGGACAATGTTGAAAATATTTTCTCTGATGAAACTATAAAACTGACTGTTTCGACGAAAAATTACAATGACCAAGTTCTTGCAAAATCTTACAATGCAAAACTTGAAAAACTGGAAGAACCGAAGCAGATTTTCAGAAGTCAGTTCGAAAATACGATTCAGGATTTGCCGAAACTTTCTAAGGAAGAATTTGTTCAGAAATTTCCGCACGATAGATTTGATAAGAATGATGATGTGAAGAACTGGAAGGTTGAAAAGTTAATTATTGATGGGCTTCGAGAGCCTCAGCCTGACAAAAAGAAAGGCTTCGAGAACCTCAGCCTGACAACCAACAACCAACAACTGACAACCAATCTCGATTTGGGGAAATTGGAAGCAGGAACTTACAAACTTCAACTTTATAATATCGAAGGAAAAGACACGATTAAAACGGAGCAATTCTTCAAAGTTTGGGATAAGAAATCGCTTGGGCAAAATCAAAAACCTTTCTTGGAAGTTATTAAACCAAAACAGGATTTCAAACGTGGTGAGAAAGCAAAAGTGTTTGTTTATTCCGCCATTCCGGATGCTTTGGTGAATGTTTTTGTTCAAAATGGAAAAGGCGAAACGGTGACGGAAACACATTCTTTCAAAAACGGAATTCTGGAATATGAAACTGTGATTCCGAAAGATGAAACTGTTTCGAGAGTTAATTTGCAATTTCAACTGGTTGCATTTAACGATGTAAAAACTGAGAATGTGGATTTGAAAATTGCTGACAGTAAAGATGATTTGAAAATTGAAACGGTTACTTTCCGCGACAAACTTCAGCCGGGACAAAAAGAAAAATGGACCGTGAAAGTTTCTGGTGCTGACAAAGAAAAAATTAATGCGGAAGTTTTGGCAAGTATGTACGACAAATCGCTTGACCAATTTGCTTCAAATAGCTGGAACTGGCAGGGATTTTATTCTCAGTTTTTCCAGAGTTCTTATGATTTGAGAAATGGTTTAAATCAAGAGAGTTTTAATAAAAACTTTAAATACTTAAACACTTACAGCGTTAATAATCCTCAATTCAATTGGTTTGATGGAAGTATCTATGGAATTCAGATGAGAACAAAGAATATGGTCTACTCTGAAATGGCAATGGCACCAGTTGCAAATAAATTAGAAGGAAATGTGGCAGGTGTAGTAGTAACTGCGATGGGAATTAAGAGAGAAAAGAAATCTTTGGGATATGCATCTGATTCTGTAAAAACTCAAAATATTGAAGAAGTAATTACAAAAAAAGAAGATTTTGAAAAAATCCCAGTTCGTAAAAACCTCAACGAAACGGCATTCTTCTATCCAAATCTATTGACGGATAAAGATGGCAATGTGAGTTTTGAATTCACTTCTCCGGAAGCTTTGACGCAATGGAAACTGTTGTTTTTGGCTCATACAAAAGATGCACGTTCTGCGACATTGGAAAAATCCGTGGTGACGCAGAAAGAGTTTTCCATCACTCCAAATTATCCGAGATTTTTGCGTGAAGGTGATGAACTGAATCTTCAATCAAAACTATCGAGTTTGGTGAATCAAAAACTGAATGGTGTTGCGCAATTGCAGATTTTGGATGCGTTTACGAATGAAGATATTTCGGAGAAATTCGGGATTAGTCAATTGACTGCGGTTCCCGGTTATAATAAAGAACAATCTTTTACATTATCGGAAAACGGAAATTCTGTCGTGAATTGGAAGGTGAAAGTTCCGAACGATGTTTCATCAATTATAATTAAAATCGTTGCGAAAGCCGGAAACTTCTCAGATGGAGAACAAAAAGCAATCGCAGTTTTGCCGAATAGAATGTTGGTGACGGATGCGCTTCCGATTTTTGTGAAAGAAGGCCAGACGAAAGCTTTCACTTTGGAAAATCTGAAAAACTCTAATTCTAAAACTTTGACCAATGTTTCAAATACTTTGGAATTGACGACGAATCCAATTTGGGAAATTATGTTTGCGCTTCCAAGCTTGAAAAATGATACGAATAATTCTGCGGATGTTATCTTCAATAAATGGTTTGCTGATGTTTTGGCTTCGGAAATCTTCAAAGCCAATCCGAAACTGAAAACGGTTTTCGATGAATATCAATCGAAAGGTTTACTGACTTCAAATCTTGAAAAA